>ERZ859732.117-NODE-117-length-31545-cov-3.389203_pt1 | contig 31545 bp, 28 predicted proteins | sample MGYA00510123_ERZ859732 | MGnify/ENA primary metagenome ERZ859732 (study PRJEB30046, sample SAMN00715133) | human gut metagenome | study: EMG produced TPA metagenomics assembly of the A metagenome-wide association study of gut microbiota in type 2...
CCTTTATTGTGTTTTATGTAAAGAAACGCCGCAAAAACGGCGAAAAAGAAAAATCTGTTAAGGAGAGCTCTTCCCAAAAATGACAAAACGTGTTATTTCGGTGTTTTTATGCGTCCTGTGTGTTATATCCTCATTTTCGTTCACCGTATCGGCAAAAGAGAATAAGGAGTATACGTCCGACAATTTTCTTAGCGTCGCGGACGGTATTATCGCATGGAAAAAAGCCGATAACGGCTCGGAACCCGACGGATATTTGATTAACGATAAATATTTGGAAAATGCGGGTACTACTCCGGGGGATTGGTATCCCATAGCTCTCGGCAGACTCGGAATACAGGATAACAACGAGGGCTACCTTGCGGTCATAAAAGACAGGGTAGAGGAGCGTTATCGCGAAAGCGGAAGGCTCAGTGCCGCAAAGGCAACCGAGTGGCACAGAATAGCACTCGCCGTTCTCGCTATGGGCGGCGACCCGACAAATTTCGGAACCGACGAAAACGGCGCGCCGATAAATCTGATAGCGGACGGAACCTACGACCGCGGCAAGACAACGCCGCTCGGAAGACAGGGCATAAACGGCTGGATATGGGGGCTTATAACTCTTGACAGTATGCGCTATGCCGTGCCTGACGGAGCGTACAACACCCGCGACGATATAATCGTTGAAATAATTTCAAAGCAGCTTTCCGACGGCGGATTTGCCCTGAGCTCGGATGATGCAGACCCCGATATTACCGCTATGGCGATAACGGCACTCGCACCATATTATAATTCCGAAAAAATATATTCTTATCACAGAAAAGCGTTGTCCGCCGATGAGAGCAAAACGGTGCACGAGGTTGTTGATGAAGCGGTTTTGTGCCTTTCACGTCTGCAACTCGACACGGGCGACTACAAAAGTTGGGGAACTCAGAATGTAGAGAGTACCGATTGGGTGGCGGTGGCACTGTGCAGTCTTAATATCGACCCTCTCTCGGACAGCCGTTTCATAAAAAACGGCAACACCCTTTTTGAAGGTATAATGCGTTACAGAATGACGGACGGCGGATTTGTCCATTCGTTTACTTACGACCCCGACAATCCCACATCTTTGCCCGATAAATCAAATACCATGGCGTCGGAGCAGACCCTTTATACCATGGCATCTCTTTGGCGGCAAAAAAACGGTATGAGAACTCTTTTCGATTTCAGAAAAGAGCAGAGCTCCGCGCTTAAATCGCGAATAAACGACCTTACTTCCGACATTTCTAAAATCGGCAATAAGACCGATAAACAAACGCTTCGCGAGCTTCTTGCGGTTTTTTATTCGTTGCCCGAAACAGAGCGGTGCTACGTGAGCAATTATTGGACTTTGTCCGATGAAGCCAAAAAACGCGGAATAGACGTTTCGGAAATAGCGGGTGAAACCGCGGTGATTGTGTTTTCGGATGATGACGCAAACGACGACGCCATTTTGTATTTTACCGATTCCGACCGTGCAATGGTTGACTCTCTGCCCGAAAAACTCACTACGGAGCAGTATGTTTTGGTTGTAACATTGCTTGATAAGCTCGAAAGGAGTGAAGATTTTGACGGTAAAGACGCATATCTCCGAAAGCTTGTTTCGGCAAAGGAGCAAATTGCCGCGGTTCAGGCGGAAATAGATTCGCTGAACGACGACATTAAAGCCGAGCTTTATCCGTTTGATAAAATCACGCTCAAGGATAGGGGCAAGGTGAATAAAATCGTTAAACGCTATAACGCGCTCAGCGAATATGACAGAGCAAAAATCGAGCGTTGGGAGGATGTCGTCAAGACAAAGACAAAGCTTGACAATATCGTTCGCGCCATAGTAATATCTGTTGTACTGTTTGTTTTAGCGGTAGGACTTACCGTGTTTATAATTATAAGAATCAGACGCCGTAAGATGAAAAAAACTCTCGAAATGGAGGAGCTTGCGGCAATGTATAAGGATGAAGACGACGAAATGCGGTAATTTTTTCTCGTGGAAGGGGAGTCATAATTGAAAAAAGATATTTTGGCGCTCCTGTCGTTGGCGCTGATAATAGCCGTATTGATTCACGGCACAAACATTCAGTCCGTTGACGAGTACTACCTTACTCATATCGACGATATAACCCCGCAGAGCGAGACGGTTTTTATCAGTATTCGCTGTGATACCGTGCTTCAAAATTACGACGAGCTTGACAAAGTCCTGCAATCCGATAAATACGTGCCGCAAAACGGCGTTATATTGCCGGAAACCGAATATGTGTTAAGACCCGGCGACACCGTTTTTGATATACTTGACAGGGCGGTAAGGTATAATAAAATACAGATGGAGTATCAGGGTGCCGATAAAAACAGCTATGGCAGCGTATACGTTCAGGGTATAAATTATCTGTACGAATTTTCCTGCGGACCGCTTTCGGGTTGGATGTATCAGGTGAACGGCGAATTTCCGAATTACGGATGCTCAAAATACAAACTGAAGGACGGCGACCGAATAGCATGGGTCTATACCTGCGATCTCGGCAAGGACGTCGGCTGTATATGGATGGGAGATGAAACGGAATGAAAGCTTTCGGCGGATATCATCCGGCTGTTACTTTTACATATTTTATATCTGTGCTGTTAACGGCTATGTTTGTATGGAATCCCGTAATACAGCTCACAGCACTCCTCGGCGGCATTATGTTTTCGCTTATGCTCGTGAGGAAAAAGGCTGTTTTAAGCGATATGGGCTTTTATCTTCCGCTTTTTCTGCTCGTGGCTGTTACAAATCCTCTGTTTTCGCATAACGGCGTTACTCCGCTTTTCTTTATGAACGGGAACCCTGTAACGCTTGAAGCGGTTGTTTACGGCGTTTTTATCTCGGTGATGGTTGTCGGAGTGCTGTTTTGGTGTAAGTGCTATAATGAAATTATGACCGAGGATAAATTCTTGTATCTGTTCGGCAGAATTATCCCGAAAATGTCGCTTGTGCTTTCCATGGCTCTCAGATTTGTTCCGATGTTTAAAAGACAGATGAAAAATGTGAGCAGAGCGCAAAAGGCAATGGGGCTTTATTCGCAAAAAAGCTATGTTGACAGATTGCGCGGCGGAATACGTGTTTTTACGGCGATGATTTCGTGGTCGCTTGAAAATTCCATGGAGCTGTCGTCGTCTATGAGAGCACGCGGATACGGTCTGCACGGCAGAACAAACTTTTCGCTGTTTAAATTCGGGGCGAGAGACGCGGCGGTTTTATTGTCGGGATTATTGCTTTTTGCTGCCGTACTTATAGGCGTCGGCAGCGGAAGCATCGATTTTACATTTTATCCGGAGCTCGGCAAAATCAGCCTTTCGTTAAAATCGTTAATTACTTACATTTCATTTTTTATGTTATCGTTTCTTCCGTTTTTTATTGAGGTAAAGGAGAATTTAAAGTGGAAATATTACATATCGAAAATTTGAATTTCCGTTACCCCAAGGCGGAAAAAGACACTCTTCACAATATTTCTCTTAATATCGGGCAGGGTGATTTTACTGTAATATGCGGCGCAACGGGTTGCGGAAAGACCACCCTTTTAAAGCTGATTAAAAACGAGCTTGCTCCCGCAGGCGAAAAGAGCGGCGAGATACTCTATAACGGTAAAAGCATCGATTCACTCAGCCTTCGCGAGAGTGCATGTGCCATAGGGTTTGTCGGGCAAAATCCCGATAATCAGATAGTTACGGACAAGGTTTGGCACGAGCTGTCGTTCGGCCTTGAAAATCTCGGTGTGCCGCAAAACGTAATTCGCCGCAGAGTGGGTGAGATGGCGAGCTATTTCGGCATACAGGATTGGTTCCGCAAAAAAACAGACGAGCTTTCGGGCGGCCAGAAGCAGCTTTTGAATCTTGCGTCGGTTATGGTAATGCAGCCCAAGGTGCTCATATTGGACGAGCCCACAAGTCAGCTTGACCCCATAGCCGCGGCTGATTTTATAGCGACGCTTAAGAAACTGAATACCGAATTCGGTATTACCGTGCTTTTGGTAGAGCACCGTCTTGAGGACGTTTTCCCGATAGCCGACAAGGTTTTGCTTATGGAAAACGGCTGCGTGCTTTTGTATGATTTACCGCGTGCCGTCGGCAAAAATCTTAAAAAAATAAATCCCGAGCACCCTATGCTCAAGGGCCTTCCGAGTGCCGTAAGGCTTTACAATCTGCTCTCGTCGGACGAAGTCTGCCCGCTTACGGTTAAAGAGGGGCAGGAGTTTTTCAGACGTAATTTCAAAAGGAATATAGACTTTTCCGACGGGGATAAATCAGAATATTCCGATAAAACCGATACGGCAATCGAGCTTAAAAATGTTTGGTTCAGATATGAAAGAGATTTGCCCGACATTCTGCGCGGCGTAAATCTTAAAGCGGATCGCGGCGAGATAATTTGTATTCTCGGCGGCAACGGTACGGGAAAAACGACAATGCTGAATGTTATTTCGGGTCTTAATAAGCCGTACCGCGGCAAAATAAAGATAGACGGCAAAAAAATCAAGGATTATAAGGGCAATTCGCTGTACCGAAAGAAGCTTGCATATCTGCCGCAAAATCCGCAGACGGTATTTTTAAAGGATACCGTTTCGGGCGATCTCGAAGAAATGCTCAAGGCGATGGAGTATAAAAAAGAAGAGCGCGAAGAAAAAATACGCAATATTTCCGAAAAACTCGGTATAACGGATTTGCTTACGAAGCATCCTTATGACCTCAGCGGCGGTGAACAGCAAAAATGCGCCCTTGCGAAAATGTTGCTTTCAGAGCCTACAATACTGCTTTTGGACGAACCGACAAAGGGACTTGACGCCTTTTCGAAGTCCTCGCTTTTGAATGTATTGAAGAAGCTTAAATCGGACGGAATAACGGTTGTTATGGTAACTCATGATGTTGAGTTTGCCGCTGTCGGTGCCGATAGGTGCGCGCTGTTCTTTGACGGCGAAATCATTTCTTCCGATGCGCCGAATTCGTTTTTTGCAGAAAATAATTTTTATACGACGGCGGCGAACCGCATAGCCATAGCCCGTCCGCTTTGTCCCACAGCGATAACGAGTGAAGAGGCGGCTGAGTGCTGCCGCGGAAACGGAGAAGATAATGGTTAAAAAATGGCTTTCGTATATTTTTCTGTGCATTTTGGTGCCTGCGGCGGTTTTGCTCGGAGCCACAGTGTTTAAAGATAAACAGTATGCATGGATATCGCTTTGCGTTGCCGTGTTGTCGTGCGTTCCGTTTTTTCTCGCCTTTGAAAAGGGAAAAAGCGGTACAAAGGAAATGATTTTAATAGCTGTTATGGTCGCGTTGTCGGCAGTCGGCAGACTTGTTTTTGCGTGGGCACCCAGCGTAAAGCCGGTGACGGCGCTCGTTATAATAACAGCGATGTATTTCGGCCCACAGGCAGGCTTTATGACGGGTGCGCTGACCGCCGTAATATCAAATTTTTATTTTGGGCAGGGTCCATGGACACCGTTCCAGATGTTTTCGTGGGGTATAGTCGGGCTTATAGCCGGAGTTTTCGCTCCGCAGCTTAAAAAGAGTCTTGTGTTCAGAATAATTTACAGTGCCGTTTCGGGAGTGCTGTATTCTTTGCTTATGGATATTTATACAACCCTTTGGTATGACGGCACGTTTAATCTGACGCGGTATATTGCCGCTGTTACGTCGGCTGTGCCTGTTACGCTTACCTATGTAGTTTCCAATGTTGCATTTATAATAGTGCTTGCAAAGCCTATAGGCTCGGTTCTTGAACGAATTAAGACAAAATACGGAATGCAATAATGCATTCGTATAAAATCGTTCACCTTTACTTTTACCGTGCCGATAGAAGACTTTTTTATCTGAAATGATGCTGTAATCGCCGTTTTTGCGCAAACATTGACGGATTTTACCATGCAAATCCGTTTTGCGTAGGCACAAAACCCTTATTGATTGCAATAAATTAAAATATTTGAATAAAATATTTGACAAAGGTATGTACGTTTGGTAAAATATATAAGCTCTTTGTTGAGCTCAATAAATCGAATACGGAGAGTTATCGAAGTGGTCATAACGGGCCTGACTCGAAATTTCCCTCGGCAAACGGAAGCAGAACTTCCGAAAAGCCTTTAACCGTGCGGGTTTCGGGCATCACCTCGCTTTTAAAGCACCCCTAGTTCTAACAGGAATTCTAATAAAATTAAATATTGCGTTAACCTCGTGAAAACGAGCTAACATATACGGAGAGTTGTCCGAGTGGTCGAAGGTGCAGCACTCGAAATGCTGTGTACGTAAAGTACCTAGGGTTCGAATCCCTAACTCTCCGCCATACTATACAAACCTGTTTTTAAACATCGTTTAAAAACAGGTTTGTATTTTTTTGCTTAAAAATCCGTGAAAATCATCAAATATATTGCCTCAAAGTGTGTAAAACACGAAAACTAACGTTTAATATATAAAACTAAACTTGCACATATCTATGTTTTAAAATATATATATGTGTTTTTTGATTTTTAAACCCACAAATAAACTAGTTAAAGAAAGGTTGGAACATACTATGATGAAAATACGATATGGATATCAAAGAGATTTTGACGGCCATATCAGAGTTAACGAAAAGCAAAAGGACATTGTCCGATTTATTTTTGAATTATATCTTTCTGGCGATAGCTTAGGAAACATTGCAAATAGATTATTTGAAAAAGGCATTTCATCACCGGCAGGAAAACAGGAGTAGACAAGAGAAGCACTTAACAATATTCTTTCCAACGGGAAATATATAAATCATATTGTCAGCGAAGAAGAATATTATGAAGTTCAGTTTGAAAAAGATAGACGCTCAAATATAGATATGGATACAGGGATACGGAAGGCTACCAGGAACAATTCACAGAATGTACTTAGTGGTCTTTTAGTTTGCTCAGATTGTGGTGTTAATTATAGAAGAATTACACGTGCATCCGGTGAGGTGGTATGGCGCCGTGCAGATAAAGTGGAAAAAGGAAAGCGTTCAAAGTGTAATAATTCATATTCTTTGCTTGAATCAGAAGTGAAGAGCTTTATCTGCAGGGAATTACAATTGTCTTCATTTGATGAAGCGGAGATAAAAGCAACGATTGACTATATCACGATATCTAAAAATGAAATGAAGATAGAGTTAAAAGAGATTCCATTCCAAAGAGTTTTACAACCCTGATAAAACAACTTTCAACAAATATTCGACGTTCTCGATTATGGGTTTAAAAATATTGTAGAATATGTTATAATATTAAAAAAATAAGAGGAGTTTTTTGAATATGGATGAGAAGGAATTAGCTATTAGAAAGATTCACGTTATGTTACCCAAAGAAGAACCTTTGCCAAAGATAGAATCTGTTTCAGCTGAACACAAGATGTTTCTTTTGTATCGATGACGGATCTTGCTCGTTTATTTAATTAAAATCCAAGTTATGTTATACAAAGTTGGCTTCGCTCAAATAACACAATTGAGTTTTTAAACTTATGGGAAAGAAAATACAATAACAGATATACAAACGATTTTTCGATTCATATTTGGGGATGCTTCCGAGAAGAAGCTGTGAAACAGTCTTTGCAACATATCAACTTAATCTTGCCCCTAATAATGGTAAAGGGTTTCATGAAGACATGTCATGGAACGATATTAGAAATACATTGAGGGATTTGATAAATGAAGAAAGAGAGACTCCAAAAGATAAAAACTATCCTCTATACTATCATCAAAAGTAGAATTCAAGTTGTACCTACTGCTCATGCAATAATGTGTATTTATAAAATAAAAAACCTATTGGAAATTGCTCCATTAGGCTTGGACTATAATAGCACTTAATAATTGACTTTATATTTTAATTGAAAGGGACGGTTATCAATGACACATAAATGCATATATTGCAAAAAGGAAAAAGATGCTTCTGAATTTAATCGCGAACATGTCGTTCCTCGAATGATGGGAACATACGAAAATGGATTTGTTTTAAATGATAATCAAGTATGTAAAGAATGCAATACATGTTTTTCAATAGAATTAGAAAACCCAATTAGCCTTGATTCATTTGAAGCATTTTTACGTATGCAACATGGACGGGGTATGAGTGACGGGCGCACCTTGGGTAACCATAGAATATCGCTCACCGGTAATGAAGGTGTCTTTAAGGGTCTAAACTTTTCAGTTGTTGCTGACAGTCAAAACGACGAAAACATTCATCTTGATATTAATCCTTGCATTGGCATAATAAACGATGCGTCCAAAAATGAATATAATTATTATACTTTGGAATCGCTTCCCGAGGTGACTGAAGAAATACTGTCCCGAATTAGAGGAACAAGTGCCGCAATCATAACAAACGGTTACACTCAAAAAGGAGCTGAACCCGTACTCAAGGAGAAAGGCTACTTAAGAAATGACTATAAATATAGTGAGGGAATTGTTGCCGATTTACATGGGAAAGCTGAGATTGATACAGCGATAAAAGTTTCTATTGATTCAATTATGCGCCGAGTTTGTGCGAAAACAGTTTTCAATTATCTCTTCTTTTCAGGAAAGAGTTTGTATTACAACCACGGTATGACTTTATCAGAAATTATATACGTTATGGCACTTGGGATGATACACTTTGGTTTAGATATTCACAAGAACCTGTGTCAACAGCCGAATTACCAAATGAAACATCACATTCCGTTGGATATATGATGTTTCCCAAAGATGGATATTGGGAAATGTGTGGTTGCCTCACATGGTTTGGGCAATTGACATACATTTTCAAATTAGGCGTAACAGATATGACTATTAAGCAGTTCAATACCTTACCCACAACAAAAATGGCATATTTTAATAACATAGATAGAACTATATCACAAGACGAAGCTGTCTTTGTTTATGGTGGGCGTACAGGAGATCAGTTTTCAGTGTTAAATCTATAATATAGATTCACAGAACAAGGAGGGTTGATATGTCTATAATTTACAGACTAATTGATGAGGCAGAAAAAGCCGATATTCAAAAAAACAATAGATTTTCATTATCGCGTCCATTATTAAAATATGGAGAGCCAGAAGGTTTAATTGTTGAGTTTTTTCGAGATATAAACAAACTAATTGAAAAAACTCAAGATGTTCTAAAAATAGAACCAACAGAAGAATTGCTCTGCAAAATTAAAGAATGGTATATGATGTACTTTAATTCTTTTCCAGAGGAAATAAAAAAATCATATAGTGATTATGATATATTATCAGATTTGCGTATACTGATGTGCGTATATTTTCAAACTTATTGTGGTTATTTTACTCATGCTAAATTAGATTCTCCAGAAACTCGAAATAAGTATTTTCATTCAAATAAAAAGTTTATTGAAAAATTTAATAAAAAGGCGTATATCAGAATTGATATTAAATCAAACAAGTTGGATAATGTAGCGTGGGAATACACACCATCCAAATCCCAAACGGATTTTGTTTTTACACCGAGTTCTTTTGAGCGTGAGTGGCACAACAATATTTTATCGACGTTGCATTTACACGATGTAATATATCTTAATAATAAGCTCTCAGCTTCACAAATATTTTCAAAATTTAATTTTTTTGAAAAACGCAACAGCTCATGTTGGTTTAAATTTACAAAAGAATATTTAAACTCGCAGCAAGAAAAAAGATTGATTTTTTATTTGCCCAGTTATAAAATTAACTGCTCGCGTGTTGCTTGTGATAATATTTTTTCTAACATGAACTGTGAAACATTAGAAGAAGTTTTGTTTTATTATGCTGTAAGTACATTGCAATATGCAAAAGACAATTTTCCTCAATATGTTTATTTGAAAGTACAAGATTTTAAAATTTTTGATATTTGAGGTACTAATAATAGAAAACAATCTGTGCTCATTATATATTACGAGAGTTCAAAGTCTGACACCGAAAACGCAAAAGCATCTTTTTTATAGTCTTTAGACAGAAAAAAGCACGCAAAAGCGTGCTTTTTTCAATGGAATAAATCCATTGCGTGATTTGTGAAATATGCCTTCGACATATGATATGTTACGTACAACATGCAAAAATACTGTTTCCAATCAACAAAAAACATATGTGAAAGTGCTTGTCTAAACTTTATTAAACTCGGTCGTTTGATTAAATCTTCTTTTAAGGTTATTGTTTCAGCCAAACGATGACGGATTATAGTAATATTGTATTTTCTTTATCAAGATCAGCACTAATTACATCTCGCCATATGCCGTTTAACACTTTACTATTTATCAGATAACCGTCAATTTTAGTTTGTGCATAATATTCTGCCGCCGCTCTTTTCAAGAACGACTTTTATTAAAAGTTTGAATTTGTAATCTTTCAATTTTACTTTTTCTTTGTTTTTGATGCAGTTGTAATATGAATATCTCGAAAAATCGAGATATTCACAAATCCATGAAATATTAAACATTGCTATAAATATCGATTTTAACTCCAATGTAACAATCCGATATTTTTTGTCTTTCTTTCCATTGCGAGCTCCAAATTATTTCGTCCAAACATATAAAGAATTTTTTCAATTTGCTTTTCAACACTAATTGTGTCATCTAACTTACTTACCATTACGATAATTCTAAACATTTTTGGCTTTGCTTAACTATATAAATCTTTGGCGTACTAGCAATATATCTACTTAAGATTATCTTATAAGTAAAATATAAAGTAACAATATGTGTGTTTTAGGTTGAAAAAAGTCAAAAAATCTAGTATAATTTCATTGTTAAATTGCATATGTCAAGCATTTTAGAAATGAGCTGATGAAAATGAAGTTATCTAGTTTTTCGGTTGTTAATTATCGTAGCATTACTACTGCAAGAAAAATACAAACGAACAATATGACTGTTTTGGTTGGAAAAAACAACGAGGGAAAATCAAATATATTACGTGCATTAACATTAGCTATGGATGTAATGAAGATGTACTCGATAGATCCTCGTGCTTTAAGATTCTCTTCAAGGGTTTTAAGAAATCGTTATGATTGGGAACGGGATTATCCGTTATCTTTACAAGAAAGAAATCCTAATGGTTTCTCATCTGTAGAATTGAATTTTGAATTAGACGCACATGATATATCCGCTATTCGTGGGTTGACTGGAATACGACTTTCAGGATGCATTCCTGTCCGTGTATCGTTGAATTCTAGCACTGTAAAAATTGATATTCCAAAAAGAGGTACACCCGCTTTTTCAAATGCTGAAAACAAACAAAAAATTATTGAGTATGTTTGTTTGAAGATTGATTTTAATTTCATTCCGGCAGTTCGTACCGAAAGAGATGCTTTGAGAGTGGTTGAAAACCTTATAGAAAGCGAACTATCTGCTTTAGAATCAACACAAGAATATATTGAAGCTACAAACACTATAGATAATTTACAACAACAGGTACTTGACCGAATATCTAGTCATCTTATTATTCCGTTGCGAGAGTTTCTTCCAACTGTTGAAAATGTAAAAATTCGAATTCAAAAAGACCGACGAGTAGCATCTTTAAGAAAAGATACAGAAATCATTATAGACGATGGAACACCAACTCCAATACAGCAAAAAGGCGATGGAATTAAAAGTTTAACAGCCTTGGCTATGCTAAACTTTTCTTCAAGAGCAGACCGGGTATCTGTCATTGCAATTGAAGAACCAGAATCTCATTTACATCCGGAAAGTGCAAGGCAACTATATGAAACCATTAATGCGCTTTCAATTAATCACCAAGTTGTTTTAACCACACACAGCCCGTTGTTCGTTAACCGCACGAACTTAAAAGAAAATATAATTGTAGATTGTGGTAAGGCAACACCTGTAAAAAGGATAAAAGAAATTCGTGATATTTTGGGTACAAAGGTTTCTGATAATTTAATCAATGCAGAAAATGTTCTTATTGTGGAAGGTGAAGATGATAAAATCATATTGGATAAGCTACTACCTAATATGAGTGAAAAAATTAAAAAATCTTTACAAAATGGAACGTTAATAATTGATTATATTGGTGGTGCAGGTAATCTGACATATAAATTATCTTTTTATCGAAACATACAATGTAAATACCATGTTTTATTAGATAATGATGATGCAGGAAGACAGTCTGGTCAAACTGCAGAAGAACAAGGATTGTTGAATGTTCGAACCGTAACATATACTATGTGCAATGGATCGCCAAATGCAGAATTTGAGGATTGCCTTGAGAAATCGTCCTACAAAGAAGCTATATTTAATGAATTTGGTGTAGATCTTGATGTGCACGAATTTAGAAGTAATGAGAAGTGGTCTGATAGAGTGGCTGACTGTTTTCATTCTCAAGGAAAACAGTGGAGTGCAACAATAGAAAAACGAGTGAAATTATGTGTAGCCTCCACAGTTTCGTCTAACCCTGCAGTTACTTTAAATACACATAAACGTTCATCTATAGACGCTCTCGTAAACGCATTGGATTTAATGATCGGAGAATAAATTAATATTTTCTATTAAAAAATATTTAAATATGTATCTTAATTGTAGCCACAACACAGATGCATTTTTTCGACATGCATAGCCATCCACTTGACGGAGGATTGTGATTTATTATTTTTTTTGATTCAATATTTGTGTAGCCTCTTTCAAATTAACTGTTGTGGTATTTCTATTATTTAAATTTATTTCAAATTTAGATTCATAAAGATTTTCAAGAGCATCTTTATAAACTATTGAAAATTCTAATATCAATTCACTAAACTCATGTTGAGTATCTATTAATAAATTCTTATATTCAGCTGGTTTAACGAAGGTTATTGGTTTATATGGTAATTTGAATTTTATATCGTTATGTTTCAAGTATAAAGGAACAAGAATGTTATTGGCTAGATTTGAGATTGTCATATCTATGTAGAAAGAAGTTACAGGATTATTCTTTATTATTAATTCATGTTTACATTCTATTGATGGATAAGGTTTATTAATGTTTCTCAATTCTTCACTTTTATTTATCTGCTGCATAGTATTAGAATAATGTATTCCCAGTAATGATATAAGGGCAGGTAATAAAGTAATCAATCCTGTAATTATTGAGTTAATCATGCTCTTCCATTCATTATTAAGCGACATAGACATAGCATATAGAATTGGCAAGGGAATAACAATAAGCAATATTAAAAATAAAACACCTGATTTTAAACTATGCTTATCACTATATTCAATCCACATTATTCTAGCATCAATAGTTATTGCTAAAAACTCATATATTGTCATTGTAATGGCTTCGATGAAAATTACAGCAATTGCTAATGCAGTGAAAATATTTTTATTTAGTTTGTATTGTAAAATTGCAAATGAAATAAAAGATATAACACATATTACCGAAATTATTACTGCATTATTAAAATACTTCTTTTGCTTTTTCTTAAGTTCTCCCAAATGAATATCCCCCTTATCATTTATTAATATTTTACTATTTTTGTGATAAATTTGCAAGTGATTTTAATATGTGTATATCATCAAAGCCACCCCAGTAAATCATTTTGACTTACTGGGGTGGCTTATTATATTAATTTTTGGAATTAGAATAATCTATGATAGGAAAAATTTTGAAACGAATAATAACGTTTCCATATTCAATGGAAAGTCCCTATTACAGTTAACATAGCAATACCTTCTTGTATATTAAATGGCTTTCTTAATCAATGCAATCACTGTTTTTTATTTTTCTTTTGTATCTACGCTGTTCGTTTTCGTGTTCTCTGCGTTGCTTATATTTAAAAGCTTTGATGAGTTCTTTATATTTCTCTGTGCGTGGGGTGGATAATTTTTTCGGCGATGCCATATAGGCGATAAATTCCGTTTTGGGTATGTACTGTACTGCACCGATTTTTACGCCGTGCAGTACATTTTCTTTTATAAGCTTGTGTATGTTTTGCGGATTATGTCCCACCAGTTCCGCCGCCGTTTGCGTGGGTAGAGCATCAGGAAACTCTGCCCACTCTTTCTCAAGCCATAGTCGAAAGTCATTGCAGTTTTCCTCTGTTACCTCAATCAAAGGTCTTGGATGCCATTCGGTACGATTGGAGAACATACCGTTCAGCTCGGCAAGGAAGCCTATTTCGTTATCCATACGGAATTTGAATTTTTCCGCATCCTCTATAAGCACTCTGTACTTATGCGTTGCGTGTCCCGTGTTCTCATGCGGGATATAATTATGATCCATCAGATATTTCATTTTGCGTGTGGAGATGTGAAGGTATTGACGGAGTTGACATCCACTCATATATTTCTTTTCAGCCATATATAAAATCATCCTTTCGGTTAGCAAAATGCACCTCAGTCCGAGGTGCATCAATCTTTTGCTTTATTCAGTATTCCTGTAATAATATTTGCGCTTGCCTGCTTGCTCGCTTTGTCAAGGTGGGCATAAATATTTGCTGTGGTGGACAAATCGCTGTGTCCGAGGAAGTTTGACACATTGATAAGCGGTACATCCTGCCCGATAAGAATACTGGCGAACGTATGCCGAAGGTCGTGGAAGCGGATATGGCGCAGTCCGTATTTCTTTAACAGATCGCTGAAATGCTGTGTTACATAAGACGGTCTTATCAGCTCGCCAAGTTCGTTGACACAGACATAATCATCATATTTTCGGTTGTAGCTTCCCTTGAACATCTTACGGTATAACGATTGCTTTTCTTTTTCTTCTGAAAGCATTTTGAGCACAGGCTCGGGCAACGGGAGTGTTCGTCGGCTCGATTTGTTTTTCATTTCTTCAACAGGCTCTATAACCGTTTTGCCGTTTGCTTTATATTCAATGATTTTTGTATCAAGCAGAACCGTTTTCTTATCCCAGTCGATTCTCGACCACCGCACGCCCAGCGCTTCACTTCTTCGAAGCCCCAGACCTCCGCCGAGCATAATGGCAGGATAGATACTGTCCGAGCGTGTCAGCTCCATCAGAGTGCCAAGCTCTTCTTCGGAATAATTCTCGCCGTGAAATTTATTTTTCTTAGGGCGGTCGATGCGGTCAAAGGGATTGGCGTCAATCAGTTCATCCTTGAACGCCTGCTGAAAGGCTTTGTGCAAAATCGCATGATAGTGTATGACCGTGTTGGCAACCACATTTTGTGCGAACAGATGCTCATAGAATTTTTCAATATCTTTTACAGTTATCGAGCCGACGGTCAGATGCTGTTTCGATTCAAAATACCGCCTGATTTTTCCGTAAACCATCATATGGTAGCTTTGAAAGGTGCTTTTTTGAAGGCTTGGTTCAACCTTTTTAAGATATGCACACATATATTCGAACACGGGAATGTCTGAACACGGTCTGCCATTTCGTGCAAGCCCCTCGGCATATTCATTTTCAAACTTTTTCACCACCTCCCTGAATGCTTTGTTGACCTTGGATTTTCCTGTGCCTTCGGGCAAACCAAGGGAGCGCCAAACTGCTTTTGCTTTGCCGTTTTCTTTTACCTGTATCACGGCATACAGTCTGCCTTTTTTAGGTTGCACGCTTGCCGCAAGTGTATTTTGTGTTCCCATTTATTATCACTCCTTTTTTGGTTTTCGGCTCTGCGCCGACACAGACAATATCACAAGACTGTTTGCAAGTCCAGACATTATTTTGAGTTTTTTCGATTAAATAAACCTTGGGGTTCGAATCTCCCTTATCAATTTGCCGAATATAATTTATCAAATGTGATTTTGCAATACGGTTTTCTCTGCCAACTTTAACAGCAGGCAGATTTTTTTCTTTGATAAGCTTGTAGACGGTTTTCGTGCTGACTCTCAGTATTTCAGAAACCTCTGCGACAGTCAGCGCCGTAGGATATTTACAAAGTGATTTTTCGTATTCTTTTTTTGTCATTCAGCGTCCTCCATATTGTTTACATACTGCCAATTATCATCAAGCAGTTTTTTCAAATCAATATTACCGCGCGTTTTTGCCATTCTCACATTTGCTTGCTTCCTTACAAATTCTAACTCGTGCGGTGACCATTCCGTGTCCTGATAAGCAACGATTTGACAAAGCATATCAAGGATTACGGCGTAACGGTACAGTCCTTTTGACATACGTGATGCTATGGGACGAACCTCGTCCTGAATTGCTTTTACTAATTCTTCCGTAATAAACGGGCTGTGATTTTCACAAATCAAGCGGTCAATATACGTTTCAAGCGCCTTTGTGACGAACCGAGAAAAAGATGACACATCTGCTTCGCCGAACAGAATCTCGCACCTTTTTGTCAATTCTTCATCGAGATATACCGTTTTTCTTACTGCGTTATTTGTTTCATTCATTTTTGATTTCTCCTTATTGTTGTAGTAGCGTGCCGAGTCTCACACCATAAACACTGCGGAACAGTCGGCATAATCTGCTGTATTCGCACACATTCTGTGTGTGATATTCGGTTTGCGACACCCCTGTGCAATTTACACAAGCGGTGTCAGGAAATGGCTTAACATAGCGTAATTCCTCGGTCGACTCTGCCGTCCGATGTGACCTGGGTCGGTGTGACGACACCGTCCCTTTCTCCTGCTTTATTTTCGACCCTGTATTTTAGGCTGAATTTTTTGATTGCCTGTCAATATGCACAGGGCGAAAATTATTTGCGTTGCCCTGTTTAAGAGCCGAAAGCAAAATATAATCTGTTATGCTCATATGCTTGGCGTTAGCACGGCTTTGAAGCATTTTCTTTTCTGCCGGTGTCAGCCTGATTGTCAGGCTTTGCGTTCGGTTTCGCTTGTATTTCACATTTGCCTCCTGTCGCCGAATTTCGCCGTTTTATTCTGCTGTCGGGTACTTTCTGTAATTCCTGTTGAAAGAGACTCACGTTCGCTTACAGGGGCGCAAGGGACGGAAGGAACGCAGGATTTACCGTCCAATATCTTTACGTCACTTACGGCACTTTCGTCACGGTCGGAAGAATAAGAAATATCCAAAAGCCTTTGTCCGTTGCTCCTATGGCTTGTAAACTGTACGCTTTGTTCTTCCAACGAATACCGCCATCGGTTCATCATCTGTTTAAGACTTTTTGCAGACAGCCTTTTGCCATAGTACGAATTGAAAAGCTCGGTGAATTCACTGTTCGTTCCGCTAAAGGATTTTTGTGCTTTCATAAATTGGGTAAGTGCTACCATTTCATCGGGCAGTATCAATTGCGGATTTTCAAGGCTGTCTGAAACGAGAGTCCAAACACAATTTTCTTTTGACAGTTTCATCTCCATTTCACGGTATTCAATATCTCTGCCCGTACAAACGAGCGTTGCCGTATCTGCATTCCGTTTGCTTTTGTCAAGCACAAAAATTGCGTCCATCGCTCCGCTGATTCCTGTCGTACCTGATATCTTGTTTAATGGATCGCCGTCACCCTGCTTTCGTAAATGATGCACAAGTAGAATAGAAATTTCCAATTCATCTGCAAGCTGTTTTATTTTTCTTACATCATCGTAATCGTTTGCGTAGGATGTGTCGGTGGTATTTGCACGGACAATTTGAAAAGTATCAACTGCAACGAGCACCGTGTCAGGATGCTCCGAAACAAAATTCCGTATTTGTTCGCATAGCCCGTCTGCCAGCGTGCCTGCGGCAGTTGCAAAATATGCGTTCTCGGGAACCTCATCCGTGAGCATACAAAGCCTTTGCTGTATTCTGTTTAGTGGGTCTTCCAAACAGAGGTACAGCGTTGTGCCTTTTTGTGTTGATAAATTCCATATCGCTTCACCCTTTGCAATGCGGACGCACAAATCAAGCACCATCCACGATTTGCCGATTTTCGGCGCACCGCCGAGTATGGAAATACCTTGCGGCAAAAGTGTTTCAACGCAAAACTTCGTCGGCGGAAGTTTCATATCCATAAGTGTTTCACCGTCTACCACGGTGAGCATATTTTTTGTTTCGTTCATATAATTTTACTCCTTTATTCTTTTTGATTGATGATTTCAGAACAATCATATACCACTCCTACTTTTCAAATATCAAAATTCAGCAGTGTCAGTTTCCGTGCAAGAGGAAGTTTGCATTTCCCCTGATTGCCGATTTGTCTGTACATCTGTTTTGTTCCCGCGCTCTTTTCCTGACCGCGTATTTCACAGCCGCCTTCTTCGCTCGTCCGTCCTTTCGGGAGCAATCAGCCCTTTCCTCCTGAACACATCAAAAATATGATGCTGTCATCGCAAAGTGCATACCGTGTATACTCACAGCAGACTATTCAATTTTTAAAGGCTTTTCTTTTTTCGCCTGTTCTGTTACAATAATACTGTAATTTTTAAATCTTCTAAATATCAAAGTGTTAATGCTGAAAATCACACAAAAACACTTTGAGACAAGGCGGTGAAAATCCATTGCAAAATATATGCGGTTTGTATGTAGAGATAAATAAAGACGGAACTTTAAAAAGAAATCTCACCGTAAAGAACGGTGAGACAATAAAATTGAAACGCACTACGGTCAATGATGAAATCATAGCGTTTTCCGAATTGAATTTTAAATACTACGCAGAGTTGTTGGAGCATATTGAAAATATGTGCGAAAAGTCTTTCGTTGAAATAACAGACGGCGACTTCGGAGAAGCCGGCATAGATATTGATGCTTATGCAGAAATATTGCAAACGGTTCATAAATTGATTGAGGCTTTGGAAGAGTCAAATCCTCTGCACGGAACATTACTGCAGACACTTTTAGAAGACCAGCTTCCGCCTGATGACGGCTCGGCAATGTATTTAATAAACAGCGAGGCAAAAATTACCGATTGTCTGTCATCGGTAATGAAATTGCAATTTCTTATCAGCGACATACTGTATGATTTGCGTTGCGGAACACCGCTTGATATGGAAAATAAGTACAGCATTTTTAAAACTGCAGAGTTCACGCAAATACAAACACTGGACGAAAAAGTTACTGTACAATACCGTTTTCGCTCGCTGATAGATTACTATATTTTCTTGATGATGCGGTTTATTGAGAGCCAGCCGAGCGTTACCATTTGCCAATGCTGCGGCAAATACTTTATACCTAAAACAAAACGGACAACCCTGTACTGTGACAGAATTATCCGTAATGGTAAAACCTGCAAACAAATTGCTCCTGCCCTGAAACACAAGCGTGACGCCACCCACGACTCAGTTATAGAGACCTTTGACAAAACAAAGAAAAAGATGTATAAACGTTTTGAGCGAACAAATGACTTTTCCAATGCAACTGCAAATAGCCTTACACTTACGCAGTATTACGATTGGCTAGGAAAAGCCGAACAGGCAAGGAAAGCATATCTTGCAGACAAAATCTCGGCAGAAGAAGCAATTGAAATTATTACAGTGGAATGAAAAAAACAGCGAACGAAACCAACTTTAATTGATTTTGTTCGCTGCTTTTTGATATTTAATTTGCTTATTCGTTCGTGTCTTGTATCACTTCAATGAGAAGTTTTATTGCAAGTTTAAATCCCTCGGCAAACGCTTGCCGTTCATTCATACCACGCAGTTCATTTTCACAGTCTGTGAGTTTTTCAAACATTTCTTTCTACTGTTCAGTAAGCGTTGTCAGCAAATCATTTTTATGACGGTCAATATAACCTAACACATCGCTGTACGTACTCCCTTGCTTAAGGCGATAAGGTACAATAAGTTGCGCAAATTGAAAATCGCATAAAAGAAGACATAGCTTGCAGGCTCTGGTAGAATGAAGTTACCATACACCATTCTGAAAGGAGACAGCAAACTATGTCCGAGAAAATTGTACAGCTAAACGAGGAAGTAATCAAGGGGCAGCTCAAAGAATTAGTTCGAGGAAGTGTAGAGGAAACACTGAACAAGCTGCTGGAAAAGGAGGCGGAGTCCCTGACGCAGGCGGCGCGCTACGAGCGCAGCGAGGCCCGTCAGGGCTACCGCAGCGGGCACTATGACCGCAGCCTCACCACGACCTCCGGCGACGTCACGCTCCACATGCCGCGGCTCAAGGGCGTGTCCTTCGAGACTGCCATCATCGAGCGGTATCGCCGCCGGGAGAGCAGCGTGGAGGAAGCCCTCATCGAGATGTACTTGGCAGGCGTTTCCGTGCGCCGGGTGGAGGACATCACGGAGGCGCTGTGGGGCAGCAAGGTCTCGCCCGCCACCATCAGCGAGCTGAACAAGAAAGCCTACGTTCACATCGAGGACTGGCGCAACCGCCCTTTGCAAGGCGGACGGTATCCGTATGTCTACGTGGACGGCATCTACCTGCGCCGCAACTGGGGCGGAGAGTACGAAAATGTTGCTGTTTTGGTGGCGATCGCCGTGAATGAGGACGGTTTTCGTGAGGTTTTGGGCGCCGCCGAGGGCATGAAGGAGGACAAGGCCAGCTGGGTCAGCTTCTTCCAGTGGCTCCGTGGACGCGGCTTGGACGGCGTGAAGCTCATCGTCGGCGACAAGTGCATGGGGATGCTGGAGGCCGTGGGCGAGGTGTTCCCGGACGCCAAATACCAGCGCTGCACGGTGCATTTCTACCGCAACGTTTTCTCTGTTGTGCCCAAATCCAAGGTCAAAATTGTGGCAAAAATGCTCAAGGCGATCCACGCCCAGGAGAGTAAGAAGGCGTCCCGCGAGAAGGCAAAGGCCGTGGTCGCCGAGCTGCGCGCCATGAAGCTGAAGGAGGCCGCCAAGAAGGTCGAGGACGGCATTGAGGAGACGCTGACCTACTGCGATTTTCCCAGCGAGCATTGGACACGCATCCGCACCAACAATGTGATCGAGCGGCTGAACCGTGAGATCCGCCGACGGACGCGGGTGGTGGGGACATTCCCGGATGGCAACTCCGCCCTGATGCTGGTCTGCGCCCGACTTCGTCACGTGGCGGGCACCCAGTAGGGCTGCAAAAATACATGAACATGAAGCATTTTGAGGCGGCTCTGGACAACGTCTCTATTGCCGGCTGACCTCATTCAGCCGGAGCCTGTAAATCAATTTTGCGCATAAATCTTGACAGTACCTATCATAGTAACGGCATACACAAGCAGGAGTGACAAATCTGTTTGTTCTTTTATAACTGCTGAAAAAATAGCTAATAATATTGGAATTATAAGAATCTGAATCCATCTATCAATACGATCTCTTCGCTCTTTGCGTTTCTTTTCTAACATATCAATACGTTTATTTGTTCTCGTCATTATTTCTGTAATATTTTCTGGTGTAACATTCACGCCAACTGAATCAAGCCAATGTTTGATTTTTTCGCAGTATTCTTGATAAACAAACAACCGGGAATCACTTGTTTTTATTTGAAAGTTTTCTGTATAGAAATATAACGCCACACAGGTTAATACTTCAACCGCTAAACAATAACCGTACACTACTCTAAGACAAGGAACAAAAAGAACCAAAACACTATAGACTAAACAAAGAACAATCATTGCTAAAAAAATCTGTACCCATACAGGCAATTTGAAAATCGCCTTTATGAAATTGTCTTTTTGTTCTTTTTGGTATTTCCTGTAACTATCAAATAAAATTGATTCCATATGTTACCCCACTCATTTCAAACTTTCCATGGATGTTTTTAATTGTTGGCATATAATTTTTATTTATATCAATTGTTTTCCTCAAAATTTTCGACCTGCTCCATAACTTTTTGAAACACTTCGGGGCTATACTGCGGCGGATAACCATTTTTGATAAGGCAAACCTTAATGTCAAATTTCAGCTGGTCGCGGACAATTTGATTATTAAGCCAATCGGCAAATGAAGATTTGGTGTCAATAATTTCTTTGATTTTTCTTGCCAAAGATTTGCACTTATCATTTACGGAAATACCGCCGACAATTTTATCTTCGCCGTACTCAAAGTTATACTGATTTCTTAATGACATCAAGATATCATAAAATGCCTTTTCTTCAAAAGTCAATCCAATTTTGCGGAAGCTTTCACGGCTTTCATTCATCTCCCGCAATATCTTCAATGCCTGTTCGGTTGCAGATTTAATAATATCTTCGGACGCCTGCTCCTGCGTTTCGCCCGCTTCTTCTACTGTCAAATGCTTGCGGCGCTCGTGATATTCTTCTATCGTTTTTTCGAGCATTTCCTGAAACTTCTTTGCTTCCACCTGATTCGTTTTGCGGTATTCTGTAATTTGCTTTCTAAGTACCTTGATAAGCAATTCCAACTTAGATGCCGGCAATTTAACATCGGACAGTTTTTCAAAGTATTCAGGGCTGAAAATATCTTCTTGTTCGCCTTCGCTAAGCACACTTTCAACTTTGTTATACTGAAGAGCCTCTTCGACCATTTTGGATACATGGCGGTTCATTGTTTCTGTATCTACTTCGGTTGTGCCGCTCATTTTGCGAACAAAGCCGGCGATTGCCATATAACATTGCGCGAGAGCGGATTCTTCGTCTCCGAGTTCTCCGGACGGCTGGCAAACATCAAAAGCCATCCGCATCCTTTTTACCGTCTTCAAAAAATATGTTTTGAACGATACTGTTTTGACAGATTTTCCGCTGTTGCTTTCGCTCTGCAACTCCTGCGTAGAGGCAAAGACGTATTCAGCCGATTTCGCAAGAAGCTTGTACCGCTCAAACGGATCACCGTCGGGATTCAAAAACGGCTTTAAATCATATCCGGAAAACAGATTGTTAAGAACAGATAGCTCCTCCCTAAATACTGTAGTAGCCTGTTCGACATCATCTGTTGTAGGCGCAACCGATGTGTTGCCGCCGTATATCTTCATTGCCTCACGCATGTTGTTGCGGATACCGATATAATCGACGATCATTCCGTACTCTTTTCCGGGATATTTTCTGTTTACGCGGCTTATCGTCTGAATCAGCAGATGCTTTTTCAGCGGTTTGTCATTGTACATATATGTGAGCGACGGCACATCAAAACCGGTTATCCACATATCGACTACAATGACAATGTGGATATTTGATTTATCCTGTTTAAATGCGGCATCCAAAGCCTCGGAGCGCTTATCGTTTTTCACGCCGCCGAGGTAATTGTACATATCTGCTTTGTCATTACTGCCAACACTGGCGACCATAGCCATAAAAGGCATCGGCGTTAATTCTTTCAACTCCTCATCGGTTGCCGTAAATCCGTCAGCAACCTTCTTTTCTACAAACCATTCCGGATACTTGTCCTGAAATTTTTTGAGAAGTTCATAAGCGATTTTTCTGCTTGAGCAAACAATCATTGCTTTCTGCACTCTGTCGGGGTCTTTGGCGCAGGAGGATACATAATGATCGTGAATATCTGTAGCAAGGCGCTCCAAGCGGGACGGCTCACCGAGGATAACTTCCATAGAGCTCATAGCCTTTTTGCTTGCCTCAATATCTTCCTCGGTTGCACCGTCATCAGCACATGTTTTATAATATGTTTCTATCTGTTTGATTTTTTCGGCATCAAAGAGCACCTTAGCAATTCTCGGATGATATTTGATAGAAACCGTCAGTCCGTCGGCTACTGCTTGATCCATTGTGTAGCGGTCGATTTCATCACCGAATGTCTGATATGTTTCGGCGATGGGTGTGCCTGTAAATCCGACAAAGGTTGCATTCGGGAACGCCTCTTTCAACACTTTTGCATATGGCTTTGAAACCATGGCTTTCATATTCTCGTCGGCATCTTTACTGAACTGAATTTTTTTAGAATGTTCGAGCTGTGTTCTATGGGCTTCGTCTGAAAAGCAAATAATATTCGCCCGTTCGTTGAGAAGTCCGATTTTGTCGTCATCGCGATCACAGAATTTTTGAATGGTGCATATATAGAAGCCGCCGCTTTTACGGGAGCTTAATTCCTCTCGCAAAACCTTGCGATTGGGAACAACGCTTACTTCACCAAGGTTCAAAAACTCTTTGCTTTTTGTGAACAGTTTTGCACCCTGCTTTTGAAGCTCATCACGATCAACGATCATTATGATCGTCGGAGAACCAAGCTCGGGACATCGCATTGAAAGCTGACGGGCAAGGAAAGCCATAGTATAAGTCTTGCCGCAGCCTGTTGCACCGAAATATGTACCGCCCTTTCCACTTTTTTCTTCAACGGATTTTACAATGCTCTGTTTAAGAAGTCTTGCCGCAAAAAACTGAGGATAACGGCATACGATTTCGCGCTCGTCGCTGTCGTAAATGCTGTCCTGAAAATAGATGTAGTCGCGAAATATCTCAAGAAACCGTTCTGGCGCATAGACACCCTTTATCATATTTTCGGTTTCTTCAAAAGGCAATGTTGAAACTGTATCGCCGTCATTTACTCTTCTCCAGGCATAAAAATGCTCATAGGGAGTACGAACTGTACCGAGCCGGGTTTTCACGCCGTCCGAAATACATGCCAAAGGGCAATAGTGGAGCAAATGAGGAATATCACGCCAATAACGAATATTGATCTGCTCCCACGCGTCATAAATTGTTGCATTGGCATCAGCCGGGTTCTTGAGTTCTATTACGCAAATCGGTAACCCGTTGACAAACAACAGTACATCAGGTCTGCGGGTTTCTTTTTGACCGTTATTGATATATTCTACAGCAAACTGATTCACGCAGCGGAAAATGTTATTGTCCGGGGTTTCAAAATCGATCAGTGATATTATTCTCGGGATGCCGTTCTGTGGAGTGAATTGTATACCGCTGACCATCCAACCATAGACCTTATGCAGCGTTGCAAAGTCACTTTCCGCACCGACAAGACGGACAGAATCCATAATCTGATGAATTTCATCCGGGAGTAAATCTGGATTGGTCCTTGACAAAAAGTTTTCTAAATCATCAGAATACAAAACATCACTGCGAGTCTGACGATTTATTTTATTCCCCTGTAAATACTGCCAACCCTCTTTTTCCAAAAGGGTAATGAAGGCATATTCATATTCCGACTCGCAAAAGCGCCCGTTGTATTCTTGTAATTTAGACATAATTTGTCCCCCATTGTATCATCTCATTAAGATAGTTTTCTTACTATCTCTTCAAGACTTTGTATAAACCAATCGTATTGTAATTTCTGAATTGCGTCGCCGATATCACCGGTACGGTCACTCTTAATATAATCAAGTAATAATTCGATGGATTCTTTATCATTTATCAAAAAATCTCTTATGTTTCCGACTCGATACATTTCAACAAACGTCATACGAATATCTTGCTTTTGTTCCGCTGTGCAGCCTTTAAACATTTCTGATAATCTCTTCATATCAAATTGTGCTGCAAAAGATTTTTGCATATGGTACCTGTATTCGTTTTTTACAATAGAGTCGCAAAAAAGATTACTTTGTTCCGGAAGATAATCGAATTTCGGGATTTCTTTACTGCCGATTTTTAATGACTTTGCCATTTCTCTGCGCAATGATTCGTATTCTTCTTTTTGCTTTGCAGTGCATTCGTCACCCATAATGGTTCTAAATATTTGTTCAAGCTGAAGCTTGTCACCCTTTCCTTTTAAGTTGTCGATAAGAAATCTTTTGATTTTATCAATATTAAAATCAAGAATGTCCTTGATAAAAATTGAATAGACTGCAATGGTTCCATACTGATAAAATGATATGTCCTCAGAATTTTTCAACCTTTTCTCAATGTTTTGTAACGCATTTAATAAATTGGTTTCTGTTTGAATATAATAAGTTTGTAATGTAATAATGTCTTTGTCCCCATTTGAACGGTAACTGTCATACAGTACAAGTTCAAAATATGATTGATAAGCATCCTCGACCTCGTCAAATTCTTCTATTTGTCTTGTGATGTAGTCATAGCAGAACTTAAATAGCGGAGCTTTCTCGTTACCAAGCTCAACTGAAAAGTATTTCTCTTGCCCCCATTTTTCGTCTTTTCCATTTCTCTGCCTTAATACAAAAAATAGTGTTCCGAAAAATATAGCCTTAACAAAATTATCATCAGAAAGATATTTTTTGCCGAGCTTTTTGAAAATGTCAGATGACTTTTGGCACACGAAAATAAATGAGCGCAAATTAAATGTTTTGCACGATTTCATTATATTCAATATATCTTTTACATTGCCATCATTAGCAAATCTATTCAAGATTTCATCATCAAATAAGTGAATAATATCACTTATAGCCATTGAATAATCTTCCTCAAATTGAATAGTGTCACTTATAGTCTTTTCTTTTATCTCTAAATATTTTTTTGCTGTTTCTGTAAATTCTCTGCCATTGTTATCTGTTGCTTTATACATCGATTCAACGACATTTTGTTGGTCTTCTGTAGTAGTCGTTAAAGGTTTATATTGTTTAATCGCCTCTTCGTTTGCAACCAATAACACCTTTACGCCGTCCTGTTCAACAAGATTATTAACATACCCAAGCACTTCAAGAATATCAATTCCGGAACGTTCCAAGTCTTCGAGGATAATGAGTTTTCCCGAAAGATCGATAGAACCATAGAGCTTTTTCAAATTTTTATCTGAGATATCAAAATTGATTCCAATCTTCCCAGTTAAACCTTTGAAAATTGTGCTTCCCACACTTTTCCCGGCACTCACTATTTCTTTCGTGATTTTTTGCGCTTTTTTAGGGAAGTGCGAAAAAATATTCTTATTCCACCAATTTGTTATTACGCCTGTACGTAAATCTAAATAGATACTTTTGCTGATTTCATCTAAATCCTTTAAGCCATAGAGCGACACAACAACGCAATCGTGATTTCCGTTTTCTTTGAGAAACGGTTTTAACTCATTTTGAATATAGAAACTTTTTCCTGAACCCCAAGGCGCGGTGAGCATAATAGCGCTTTGGGTTTTGTCCTCGGTTAAATAATGAAATATGTATTGATTAAGGTCCTGATATGTCATTATTCCTTTCTCCTTTAGTTTTCCTCCAACGATCCTTTAATCAAAATCGGGCAAATATCTTTTATTTGAGCTTTTAACTGTTCGTTGATTTTTTTGCGTTTATTATACACCGTGTATATTTCGGATACAGCCCTCTGCACGTCAATGTTTGGGATGGGAATTGCAACATCTTCCATATCGCTGTATTCGAAAAATTCATGAGCACTTCCTTTGGACATGTAACGAGCATACCGATCAAACTCAGGACGAGTATACCACATCATTAAATACGCAGGAAGCAATTTGTTTTTCTTTTTGATTTCAAAAACTTGATATGCAGATGATACGACGCAATCTTTTCCTTCTCGATATGCGATAGATATTTTTTCACCGTTTCTTGTTGTTGCACGATTATACGCAAATTGACCAGTTCGAACTATTTTGGCATTTCTCTCGGTTTCAGCAATTTGTTTTGGAGACGAAAATTGTTTTTCAATTGTAATTCCTTGTGCAAGCTTTATCTTTAAATCAGTGTTACGAACATCTATGGGAGAAATATAGCTTCCTATCTTCTCACAAAGCATATTTCTCCGCAAATCTTCAATATAAGCGTCGCAAGCGAGTTTCAAATCATCCAAGCCGCACTCGTAGCTCTGCTGATTGGCAATCATAGCATTATAGATGTCAACATATTTCTGTTGTGTCGGCAAGTCGGGAAGCTCAATATCAATATCACAAAGAGTATCCCAATCAAAAGTTTCTCTTGCCGAACCCCAAGAATTGAATCTTGCGTAGCGGTCAAATTCCGGACGATTAAAAAACATGAATAAATAATCAGAAACCAAATTTTCATTCTGACTCACGCGAAAAACCGTATAGATTGATGAAATCAAAATCGGTTTATCGCCGGTATTAAATGCAATAGCTATCTTTTCTCCGCGTCGTGAAGTGTCTGCAACATATGCAAATTCCCTTTGAGCGACGATTTTATATGTTAGCAAACTGACACCATCCATATTAGCCTTAGTGCTAATGAATTCTTTTCCCGTTGAAATACCACGTACATCACCGAGAATATATTCGTTATCGGAATTACGCTGGTCACACTGCTCAATCAGCTCACCCAACTTATACTTACTCAATGCCATAGCCGATCCCCCTGAAGGCGTCTTCAAGCATCTTTTGAGATTGCTTTTCCTGTTCTAATATTTCATGCATTTCTTTTTGGATACGGGTCATCTCGGCATTGTAATCAATATCCAGATCATGATCAATAAATTCAATATATTTGCTGGGCACAAGACTCCATCCGTTCTTTTCGATTTCGTCTATGCCGACACTGCGATAAAGCTCCGGCACGGCATAATCTGTGCCGTTTGTGCTCTCGTTTTGCCATGTGTGATAAATATCGGCGGCTCTTTGAATCTGCTTGCTGTCAAGCAGAACTTTCTTTTTGTTTTCGCCCTTTACGGGGTTTTCTGTCCATGTGCGCAAATCCATAAACAGTATTTCATACTCACGGTTACGCAGATTTCTGCCGTGATAGCTTCCGCCTTTTTTATTTTGGTTCAAAATCCAGAGAGTTACGCTTATATCGGTTGTGATAAAAAGTTCACGCGGAAGAATAACAATTGCCTCTACTTTATCATTTTGGATCAGCCTTTTGCGGATTTCAAGAGTATCGCTGTCACCCAAAGCGCCGTTTGCGAGCAGAAATCCGGCAACTCCGTCCGCAGCTTTCAGGTGAGAAAGTATGTGCAAAATCCAAGCATAGTTGGCGTTGCTTTCCGGGGGAGTTACATAATCTGCCCAGCGAGAATCGTTTTTCAAATTCTCGTCATACCAACCTTTAAGGTTGAATGGCGGATTTGCCATAATGTAATTGAAGTAGATACCTTTATGTAAATCGTGCGTGAATGTAGAGTCCGCCTCTCCGCCGAGGTGATGGCTGATTCCGCGCAAAGCAAGATTCATTTTTGCAAGACGATAGGTTGCAGGCTCTTTTTCCTGTCCGTAAACATTGATTCGGCTGATATCGCCGAGTTTTGCTTTTACAAGGTCAGCACTCTGAATAAACATACCGCCCGAACCGCAGCAAGGGTCATACAATGTTCCGTCAAACGGTTCAATCATGGTTGCGATAAGCTGAACTATGTCATGAGGTGTATAAAATTCGCCTTCTTCTTTGGTAGCGTTAACCGCGAATTCTTTAAGGAAGTATTCATAAACACGGCCGATAAGGTCTTTTTCTTCGCCAAACGCTTTATGGCTGATTTTATTTACTTCATCGACAATCTTTTTTATATCATTCGCCGCCAAATTACGGGTGGTAAATGTACCCTCAACAAAGCAGCCGCGAAGCTGTTTGCTGCTGGTGGCAATGCTGTGCAGCGCTGTATCAAGAGCAACATTCAACTGCGGCGCCGGTGTGTTTATAATAGTTGACCAGCGTGCTTCAATCGGCAGATTGTATGTACCGTCCGTAAATGTAGCATCGTCAAAGAATGCCGCAAAAATCTCTTCGTCGTCGGGATCAAGCCCCTGCGCAATTAAATCCTCGCGCAGCTTTGCTACGCCATCTTCAAATTTTTCTCCGATAAAGCGTAAAAATACGAGAGTCAGCATCATATCGCGCTTCTCAAAGAACGATCCTGAATTTCTCGCTGCACGCAATATATCGCGACACTTGAAAAGTATCGAATCTATATTTATCTTTTCTTCTGCTTTTTTCTTAGCCATTGGGGATTCCTCTTTCTAAAACATTTCAAAAGTTTATTTTTTAACTAATTGCTGAATTATCATATCATCCAAATCGGGACAATAAGGTTATCTCTGTCAAAGGCAGAGAAGCGGTCGCTCATGCAGAGCACAGCAGATGTACCGAGCACCGAGGGTGATTCACCGATAACACTTTCATTTTAAAACTGCAAATTCTTATTGCCCCAATCAGCGTTAAAAAACATAATATAGTAGATTGGTATATAAGTTATTTTGCCGTTTTGTGTGACATTTCTTTCGTTAGATACAACGAATGCTTTTTTGATATGATAATCTTCGTTTTGAACAAATGTGTTCAATGCGCTATGCACGGTATAGTCCTTACCGGACTTAACTTCAATTGGCACGGCAGAAAGGCTATCATAATCATCAATAAGATAATCAACCTCACCCTTGCTTCGATTGTCATAATAAAAGAGTTTATGACCGTGGGCAATTAATTCGCTGGCAACAACAGTTTCATAAACAGATCCCAAATTGATACTTCTCTCATCATTCAGCACAGCTCGGATGTTATTCCCATAAAGAATACCCGTAAGAATACCGACATCATTCAGATAAAGTTTAAGCAGATTCTTTCCGGTAGATTCGATCAGGGGGAATGTCGGATTAGAAATCGCCTGAACATTCAGTGCGATACCTGCGCTTATAAGATAATCGAATTCATCTGCATAATTATTGAACGTCTTACCCCTCTTGTTCTCAATGCTTTGTACAACAATTCTTTTTTTCTTATTCTCCATATTAGAGGGAATAAGGTCATAAATTCTGCGAATTTTCAACTTCATTTCATCATCGTATTTGGAAGCATCTGCTGCATAGTAATCATGAATTTCATTTTGTATATCTCGGACTGCCTGAATGTTTTTTGTTTCAAGATAGGTATTGACCGCATCGGGTAAACCACCTACAAGCAAGAATTTGCGAAATAAATCCATCATCTTATTGTGCATGGACTCATCTAATGCTTCAAACCGCTCAAACTTTTTGCGCATTGAGGAAATCGCAAGTTCGTTCATTCCGTTAGCATAAAGAAATTCCTCAAAATCCAGCGGAAACATTCTGACCTTTCGTATGCTCCCCATCGGAATCGAGGTAGTTTGCGACAGCGTAACACCTAAAAGCGATCCACTTGCAATATAAGTGAACTTATTATCCTGCGACAAAAATTTGAGCAGAGTGAGCAAATGCGGATAAGCCTGAATTTCATCAATAAAAATCAGTGTATTTTCTTTATTCTTCATTTTATTTCCTGCAAGCATACTGACTTGCAGATAAAAATCTTCAACAGTTTTAGTATTTTCAAAAAGGCGGTCGCCCAAAGAATCAGCAATCATATTGATTTCTATATAGTTTTCAAAAAGTTTTTTACCTACATGATTAATGATGTAGGTTTTGCCAATCTGACGTGCGCCGTCGATTAAAAGAATCTTTTTAGAATCAGATTTTAAATGCTCTTCAATGAGAGATTCTATCTTACGATATAGCATAAAATTTCCTCCGTCAAAACTTTTCAAATGTATTATAGCACAATAACAATGACATTTCAATATAAACTTGCGATAATTTTTATGACATTTCAAAGTAAAAAGATGGAACCCCCAGCTAAAATGAATAAATCTTCTATTTTAGTCGAGGATATGTGTTATCAGTGTTTAAAATGAATTTTCACTTTCAAGAGCGAAAAAGTGAAAACTCTGTGAAAATTCACTTTTTGAAACGAATTAACCTACACGATTTTGGGTGTTGTCCGGCATAATCGGGACATTTCACGCACTGCCAAAAGCGTGATTTTGGGGCGAAAAATCGCTCGGTTCTATCAAAAATTCTAATAGGCTTTTCCGAAAATCCGTTAGAACTCGGCGAAATCGGAGGAGACTTTCGGACTCAGATTTTCACTGCGTTTTCGATGTGAAGAGGTTCGGAAAGTCCTGAAAACACGGCATTTTCGGGGTTCTCACATTTGCCGTTATCTTCCGCCAAATTCCGCCAGGTTCGGTTTTCACCACTTGACTCGAAATCAGGTAATCCCTAACGGGACCGAGGGGTCGAATCCCTCACTCTC
>ERZ859732.119-NODE-119-length-31311-cov-3.313092_pt1 | contig 31311 bp, 49 predicted proteins | sample MGYA00510123_ERZ859732 | MGnify/ENA primary metagenome ERZ859732 (study PRJEB30046, sample SAMN00715133) | human gut metagenome | study: EMG produced TPA metagenomics assembly of the A metagenome-wide association study of gut microbiota in type 2...
ATCCCCGCCCCCCCCCCGCGGGCCGGGGGGGGGCAGATTCACCACGTTGAATGGAGGTCACACGGAGGCGGAGACAGGGAAGACAACCTGATCCTTCTTTCATTCCAGCTGCACGACAGGGTGCACAGCGCATCCAGGAAGGAAAGAAAGGAACTGGAAGCGAAATTCCTGTCCTACCTTTCCTGCGGGGAGGTGGAGAAATGGAGAAGCGAGCACAGGGAAGAGCTGGAAGCTCTTTACCGGGTAGCCGAAGAAGAAATGGAAAAGAAAAAGCGGAACGGCTGCCTGCCGAAAAAGCCGAAATGGGCCGCATTCTGAAGGCCATCCCAGTCATTGGCAGGAATGGGGAAGTCCTTCCGGGGAAAGTGGAAATCAGAAATACATTGAAGGACATGCGCCTCATGGCAGTAGACGCCATCCAGTGGACAGGTAAGAAAGGAAGATTCATCACCGACACCGGAAGAGGGCTCACCATCCAGGGCGCCGAAGAGGAAACAGGAGTTACCTGGCTTCGGGCAGGAAAGAGACAGCCCATCCTGGCATACCTGGATGCGGCGGTGCCATCCGGAAAGGATGAGCTCATCTGCCGTATCTGCTTCCAGGGAATACGAGGCGGAGTACGATGCCCGCTGAAAGATGGCAATGTGTGCTATCAGCACTGCGAAAAATGCAGGTATGGACACTGGATCGGAGGGTACTATGCATGCCGGTACAGATATAAAAAGGGCCCGGCGCTCTGGTAAGCGCGGGCCCAAAGGGGTGTAACCCTACAACACTATATATAGTATAGCACCAACGCACCCCGGACAAAAGAATAAAAAAGCCATGACGCCGGGCCGAAAAAATGAAGTATGCGGCGTCTTGGCGTCCTCGTTAAAGGTATTCATTTTCAGGACATTCTGCATAAATATACTGCGGAGCCATCGGAGAAAATGAAGAACCATCGAAAAGAATCGTTTGAGGGGTGCAGGGATGCGGAAACGTAGTACGAATTACAAAAAAGGACCTGCCTACGTAAAAAGGACAATCATAGCAGGACCTACCATCACGGTTGATAAATACATTTCAGGGAGAATTGGGACGAAGGACCAGCACAGAGTGAGAATCCATCCCACAGAAGAAAAGGTGATGCGCTGGCAGAACAAGAGAGCTGAAAGAAAAGTCTATGGCCTCCTGGAGGAGAATTTTAAACCCGATGACCTGTGGTGCACCTTCACCTATGCTCCCAAGACAAGAAAGTCAGCGGAGGAGGTGAGGAAGGACGTGGACCGTTTCATGAGAAGAGTGAAGCGAATCTACAAGAAGCACGAAAAAGAAGTGAAAAGTATCAAGACAGGCTCCATCGGGGCCAAAGGCGGGATTCACCTTCACATGGTATTGAACAAAGACTTCGACGGTGCGGAGGCAGCCATAGAGAAAGCATGGCAGGACACCGTAGGCACAGCAAAATGTCCATTCCCCCGTGTGAACATCCGACACCTTGACCGTTCCCACGAATGGCATCAGCTTGCCGCCTACATCGTGAAGAACGGAGTGGAAGGCAGGGAGAAAGGAGAGCCCATCTTCAAGCACCGATACTCAACAAGCCGGAACCTGAGAAAGCCAAAGGAGAAAGTAGAAATCATCTATGCCGGATGGTGGTCAGAAAACCCGAAGCCACTCAAAGGCTATGAAATCATCAAAGACAGCCAGCGGGACACCTTCGGGAAAGAAGGCTACCCATACCAGACATACACCATGATCCGGACGGACGTAAGAAGAAACTATCCGCTTCGGATTTAGAAAAAAGGAGGAACATCGAGGAATGAACATCGAAAGGGAAGAATCACAAATCAAAGTGCAGGACGCGGCGGAAAGGGAAAAGAATATTTCCAATGCCAGGCTGGCCGCCATCGCCCTCATGTACATCTATGGCCATGGAAGCGAAGAACTGGGAGGCCGCATACTGAAGCCTACGAAATCAAGAAGGACCAATCTGGCGAATCTGATGGAAGTATTGTCATGGCAGGAGGAAAAATGAAATGAATGCAGTACAGCTTTTAGGAAACCTGGGGAGAGACCCCATCATTCGAGCCACCAGAACGGGAAAGGCGGTAGCGTCTTTCTCCATTGCGGTGAGCCGTATCTACACCACGCCCCAGGGAGAGCAAAGAGAGCTTACGGACTGGATAAACATCGTGGCATGGGGGCCGCTGGCGGAAGCCGTGAGGAGCGAGCTTAAGAAAGGGAGCCGCGTCTTCGTGGCAGGCCGTATTTCAACCCGCTCCTACGACGCCCAGGATGGAACAAAGCGGTATGTCACCGAAGTGGTAGCAGAAACCATCTGCAGACAGCTCCAGGCTCCTTCAAACAATGGGCAGTCCTATGGCAATGGCCAGTATTCCGGCGGCCAGCAGGGAGGAAATCAGCCTGGAAACTTCGGACAGTTCGGGGAAGCAAGGCCGGAGAAACCAACCGCGGAACAGGGGAATGCTCCATTTCCGGCGGGAAATAAAGATGAAGACATTCCATTCTGAGGAGGCACACCATGATAGTCAACGAAGAAGACAAGAAAGAAGCAGTCAAGGTAATAAAAATGCTTAACAGAGTAGCTGAATCGAGTATTGTCAGTGAGAATACATTGTACAAAGCCCGAATCGATAAAGTAAGGAATAGCATAAGACAAGAACTAGGAGCATATCTAGCCAGGAAAGAGCTGAAAGAATGAGAAAATTGTACATATTCGATGTTACTGAAAGGAGAAATTAAAATGCTTATTATCAAAGATGTTTTCGGCAATATTAACGTCGACGTAAAAAGTGTTTACATCGGACAATTCAACCAGCTTATGATAACTCACGATTGGAATGCCTATGATCCGGAATCCAACAGGGACCCAATTACCGAAGAGTTTAATGAACGCTATAAGGCCAAAAGGGCTATGGATTGGATTTTTGCGCAGATGACATCCCAACGTGGTGCCGCTAACATTATTATTGACATGCCTGAATGCCCTGTCATTCAGGATGAAGGCGCATTCGCCGATGATTAGGAGGCGGGATGCAATGTATAGACAAAAAACTGTGCCAATAGACGACGATTTCCAGGAGATGCTTGTTTCCGCTGAGCGCTATGCGCTGGGGAGGATGACCTACATCGTAAGCCTTACGGTAGACTACATCACTCCCATGATCCGAAATCTTGACCTGAAATACATCAACATCATGATTGACGACATCGACAGACAGAGGGAATATGGCATGGACATGGATAAGGACGAATGGATGAAGCTGCTTGGTCGGCTGCGTGCGGAAAGAGAAAGGAGGTTTAAAAATGGAAATTACAGATGAGCTGGTTGTGGTGGCGGTAGCCTTCTTCTGCGGCGCCGCCTCCGCATGGATGTGCTTGGAGAACCGGATAAACGAAATCAACGCAGAAAATGATTTCATTCTCTGGCGAAAAGAGCACATCAAAGACTGCTGGAAGGACATCGAAGAACTCATCCACTCCCTTCGCGAAGTGAGTGAAGGCAGGGGAACCGTAGTAGGAGGATACGTTGACCGCTGCGATATGGACAGGTACAAGGAACGGATGAAGGAAATGAGAATCCTGATAGAAGACGAATGGAGGCTGAGGTAGACCATGATTACAAAACTGTGCAAGGGAATCCGAAAAAGGGAAGTCATCACGTCGCCGGGGGTTGGCCCGTACACTACTAACCAGAAAGTGACCTACTGGATTGAGTCCGACAAGAAGGGAATCATGGACTCCCAGTGGCATGAAGCAGCCTGGGAGCATTTACAGTCCAAAGCAATGAAAAGACATATCGACCTGGTAAGGCGGTTTATGGCGGACGGCTGGCAAGAAGAATCCGGAAAGACTTTGGAAGAAGTCATTCAGACCATCACCAAAACGAAAGACCGGGATGCGCCTGTCATCCACAGGTCTGAGAAAGATATCAGCAAACTTCGGGCCAAAGGAGGCAGGACGGCGCAGGCCAGGGCAAGGGCCAGAAAGGCGGCGCAGTAATGGGAGTAGTGTGGTTCATCCTCGGAGTATTCGTAGGCGTGACTGGGGCCACATTCACTTTGAGTTTGTTTATGGTGAATGGCCGACGCCGGTAATAGCAAAGGAGGAAACGGTGAAGGGAAACATAGAGCAGCTAAAGGGATTTTTGAATTCAGTAAGAAAACAGCAGGCCGATTATCTCTCTCTGCAGGAAGAACTCCGAAGGTTGGAGTTTGAGGCTCATAACCTCCGAGGCGTCCAGATGGGCGAAAAGGTGCAGAGCGGACATTGTGCAAATCTCGAAGAAATCGTGGAGAGACTGGAGGCCTATTATGAAAAGGTGAACAAGGCTTACCTGGAACTTGTTGAGTTGAGGGCAAAGGGGGAGGAGCTCATAGGCAAGGAAGAAGACGGAGTCCGGCGGGCAGTTCTCAGGAGACGATACATCCAGTGCGAACGATGGGGAGATATCGCGGAGAAAATGCATTTCGCTGAGTCGAATATCTATAAAATCCATGGGGAAGCACTGGTAGACCTGGAACCGTTTTTCAGGGAGTCATATTTCAGATGAGCGCGATGAAAACCGGATAGGTGAAAGAGTATAGTAAAATAGAGTAAATGGTGTGGTAGAATGATAGTGTGAGATTGAGGCAAGAGAATCACACACGGTTGTCACCTCCTAATCATTCAGGGTTTTCACACAAGAGCACGAGCTGATGTCGATAGGCTCGTGCTTTTGCGTGGCGCCGACAGGATTAGGGTGAGAGGTGAAAGCGGCTAAAGGACGGACATGACCCGTCCTTTTTTGATTGCATCTGCGGAAGGGTAGGTTCTGCGACGGGGAAAGACCGGACGCGGTCGCGTGCGAGACCCCGAAAGCCGACTAGGTGTGAAAAATTTTCGGCGCTTGTTAGTAAATTCAGGAGGAGATATTTTGCTCGCAACAAGAGGTAAAAATAAAATATCAGCTTCCCACTCAAAAGCTACTAGTAAAACGAAAATTTCAAAAAGCATCAATGCTGTTACCACAACCCAGACGCAAATGGCACGGGCTCTCAAGATTTCACAGCAGCGGGTAAGCCAGATGGTTCAGCAGGGAGTCATTCCTGTTGATGATAATGGAGATATCCTCCTGGTGGAAGGCATCAAAGCTTACTGCCGCATGAAAAAACAGGCGGTAGAAGACGAGGAAGTCGATTTCGATAAGGAACGGGCCAAGCATGAGAAAGCGAAGCGGGAAATTGCGGAGCTGAAGTTGGATGAAATGAAGAAAAACGCTTATTCCGCCAAAGTAGTGGAATACGTGATGACTGAAATGGCGTCCAACCTCCGCACGCAGCTTCTGGGCCTTCCCAGTAAGCTGGCGCCGGTGCTGGAAGGAAAGACAAAAGAAGAAATATACACCACTACCACCAGGGAAATCGAAGAGAAGCTGTCAGAACTGGCGTCATATACGCCGGACCTCTTTGATGAAGAGATTGAAGACGGGGAGGATGAGGAAGATGAAGTCGGCTAGAGCCTTATGGACTTACGTCTCTGAGCATGGCCTAAAGCCGCTTCCCAAAACCTCCGTATCCGAATGGGCGGACAACTACCGCATCCTATCCAGCACATCGGCCGAGCCCGGCCGGTGGAGGACAAGCCGGGCGCCTTACCAAAAGGATATCATGGACGCCTTCACGCAGCCGGGAATCCATCGGGTGGTGGTCAAATCATGTGCCCAGGTAGGGAAATCGGACATCATGAACAATGTGATAGGCCGCTTTGCCCATCTGGATCCATGCACCATCATGATGATTCAGCCGACTATCGAAATGGCGCAGGATTTCTCCAAATCCCGCATAGCGCCCATGATTCGTGATACCAAAGTTCTCACCAGGCTTTTTGTGGACGTGAAGACCAGGGACAGCAACAACACCATTCTTTCCAAGATTTTTCCCGGCGGCCGCCTGGTTATGGGAGGGGCCAATAGTCCAGCCGGGCTTGCCTCCCGACCTATCCGCATCCTTCTGTGCGATGAAGTGGACCGTTTTCCCGTATCTGCAGGGACGGAGGGTGACCCTATCGATCTGGCGGCAAAGCGTATGACTACATACTGGAACCGCGTCATGGGGCTTTTCTCTACTCCTACAAACGAAGGCGCAAGCCGTATAGACGTGGAATATGAGGCGGGCACCATGGAGGAATGGCGCCACCAGTGCCCAAACTGCGGCGAATGGTGCAAGCTGAAGTACTCAGACATGAATGCTGACGCAAAGAAAATCAAAGGGAAAATCGGAAAGAAAACCTACATCGTAAAATCGGTGAAATGGCGGTGTCCATGCTGCGGCTTTGAATTTACGGAGCGGCAGATGAAGCAGGCGCCGCAGAAGTACGTGATGACCAATCCGGAGGCCATGGCAAACGGCTGCAGGTCATTCTCTCTCAATGCTTTTTCCTCTCCATGGATTACATGGCCGGAAATCATGAGGGAATGGCTGGAGGCTAAGGGGGACCCGGAGAGGGAGAAGGTTGTCACCAATACCCGCTTCGGGGAATCCTATTCACTGCCGCGGACATTTGATACGGATGATGAGAATGAGTTCCTGGAGAGGCGGGAAAAGTATGGTGCCGAGCTGCCGGAAGGCGTCCTTATCGTGACATGCGCTGTAGATACGCAGGACAACCGCCTGGAATATGAAGTATGCGGCTGGGGAGCCGAAGAAGAGTGCTGGGGCATCCGGAAAGGAATTATCCTGGGGCCTCCTGATGCGGCTCTTACATGGAAAACACTGGACGGGATACTGAATCATACATACCGATTCAAAGACGGTACAGGCCTCAGGGTAGCAAGAACCTTCATTGACTCCGGCGGCCATTATACGCAGTCCGTCTATGCTTACTGCCGGGCCAATTTCCACCGCGGGCGGTTTGCCGTTAAAGGGATGAACCGGCCCGATTATCCATTTCTCCCGAGGAAACTGGGAAAGAATGAAGATGCAACCCTGCCCCTGGTAAAGCTGGGGGTGGATGCAGGAAAAGAAATGATTATGGCCAGGCTGGCCATCCGCGAACCGGGGCCGAAATATTTCCACTTCCCCATGGATGAGGATAAGGAAGGCCTTTCCCAGCGCGGCTACGATGATATCTATTTCAAAGGGCTGGTATCGGAACATAAGAAGATTGTGAAGCGAAACGGCATGCTCAGAGAGATCTGGGAGCCCACGAAGGGCGTCAGAAATGAACCTCTTGACCTAAGGAACTACAACCTTGCCTGTATACAGTCCTTAAGACCTTACCTGGATGCGCTGGCGGCCGAAGATGCGCCCCGGAGGGGGCGGTTGGAAAAGCCGCTGGTAAAGCATGCGAAACCAAAGAAGAAAAAGCGGGTATTCAGCACCACCAGCATTTGGTGAAAGGAGGGGCGTATGGCAAAGAATCTGCAGAATGAACGGCTGGCAAGGTACCTGGAAGCCGAGAAGGCGGTCCTCATGGGACAGTCCTATACCATCGGCAACCGTACCCTGACCAGGGCAAATTTGACAAGCATCCGGAACGCCATTGATGACCTCATTGCAGGCGGCGCGACGATTGACGGATATGATGCAAAACCGGCAGGCGCGGCCCGTCGGGTTATCATGATGGACTGATAAGGAGGAACTCATGAGAAGGAAAAGACGAATCAGAAATAAGCGAATCCGCGCGCCAACCAACAGCGGATATTCTGAAGGCGGCGCATCGCTTCATAAAGATTCCTTACGGTCATGGCAGCCGAAGAGGCTGTCTTCCAAAAGTGATATTGACGCCAACCTGGTAACCCTTAGAAACCGTGCGGCGGACCAGGCGACAAATACGCCCATTGGTTCAGCGGCCATTATGACAAGTGTCATGCAGTCCGTAGGGGCAGGGCTCAAGCTCTTTCCCCGCATCCCGTACAAGCGGCTGGGCCTTACGGCGGAAGAAGCCAGGGAATGGTGCAGGAACACGGCGGCGGAGTTTGATATCTGGGCAGGGACGGCAGACTGCGATCTTCACAGGCGCAATAATTTTTACGACCTGCAGAATATCGCATATGCTACCTACCTTACCGACGGCGACAGCTTTGCTCTTTTCCGGCGGAAAAAGGCGACGCCCCTATCACCATACAGCCTGCGGATACAGCTTATTGAAGGAAACCGGGTAAGCAACCCTCTGGGCGCATCCATGGCACAGACCATCTCCAACTATGGTGTGGAAATGATAAACCCGGATAACGGGAACCACATTGTAAGCGGTGTGGAAATAGACCATGACGGTGCCATGACTGCCTTCTGGATTTCCAACAAAGTACCGGGAGACCTGGTGAATGTGGGAGATTATCCGGTATGGCAGAGGGTGGAGGCCTTCGGCAGGCTGACCGGAATGCCTAACATCCTGCAGATCTGTCACGATACCAGGGCGGAACAGTACAGGGGAGTACCCTATCTGGCGCCGGTCTTGGAGAATCTGAAGGAGATTTCTCGCTACTGCTCTGCAGAACTCACATCCGCTATTATCAGGAGTTTCCTGTCAGTGTTCTTTATCAATACCACGGGGACAAGCAACCTGTATGATATGCTGCCGTCTACCTATGGAGAAGAAAAGGATGATGACGGAACCATTGACACCAAGACCTACAAGCTGGGCCCCGGGACGTTGAATTCCCTTCCCAAGGGGGTGGATGTAAAGACCGTAGACAGTGCCAATGCACAGAGCGCTTACGACTCCTACATGACACACCTGGAAAAGGGCATCGCCGCCGGGCTGAACATCCCCTATGAAGTGCTTTTCAAGAGCTTCAATTCCTCTTATGCGGCCTCCAGGGGAGCGCTGCTGCAGGCCAGAGATGAATTCAAGACGCGGCGTCAGTGGTTTGCCAGTGATTTCTGTCAGCCTGTATATGAAACATGGCTGGTGGAAGCTATTGCGCTGGGAAGAATCAAAGCGCCGGGATTCTTCGATGACCCCAAAATCAGAAGAGCCTGGTCAAAAGCCGAATGGTTCGGGCCGTCCATGAGCATCCTGGACCCTGTGAAGGACGTAAACGGAAGCGCACTGCGTGTGACTTACGGACTTTCCACCAGGGAAAGAGAAGCGGCGGAAATGACGTCCAGCGACTTTGAAGAAAATCTGGAACAGCTTGCCTACGAACAGGCCCAGATTAATAAATACGGTCTGAGAATGGGTGATCCACAAGTGCTGGCTGGGAAAGAGCAGGAGGAAGGAAGTGATACCGATGAGGAATAAGAAATTTTGGGAAATCAGGAACAGTGCGGAAGACAGCGACACCGTGGACCTGATGTTTTACGGAGACATTGAGAGCGACGGCAGGTATATTCCTGGGAATAACTCATCCACTTCCTTTGCGGAGGACCTGGACGCCTGCGAAGGGAAAAACATTAACCTCCGTATCAATTCGCCAGGCGGAAATGTATTTGAAGCGCAGGCCATTTACAACCTGCTGAAAGCCTATAAGGGCAAAGTTACTGCCCACATTGATGGGCTGTGTGCCAGCGCGGCCACCGTGGTGGCATGCGCGGCAGAATCCATTATCATGCCGGCTAACAGCCTATTCATGATTCATAACCCTGCCTGCTACATTGACGAAGTGGCAGAGGCTGATGAACTCAGAAAGACGGCGGATATGCTGGACAATACGAAATCCGCCATCGTGAATGTCTATCTGGCGAGGACAAAAGGAAAACTTACAGAAGAGGAAATCCGCTCCATGATGGACGGTGAAACATGGATGACTTCCGACGAAGCCTTAAAAAAAGGCTTCGTGGACGAAGTCGATAATTTTGGCGTTGATGCTGCCCTGGATAAAGGGGTGGTAGTTGTGAATGGTATTTCCATGCCGCATATCAAAGAACGGCAGGAAGAATTGGTCAAGATGATGACCGGAAAGAAACAGGTAAGCAACGTGGAAAAGAACGAAGAGAAAAACGACGTCCTTAACCAGATCAAGGACGTTCTGGCAAAATTGGGTATCACAGCTTCGGCTCCCAAGGCATCCGAGCCCCAGGCGGCAACTAAAACTGCCGTAGAGGACAGAGAAGAGACCCGCATCCAGGCATTGAACGCACTGAAGGGAGATAATCCTTTTGTCAATGCGCTGGTAGAAGCTGCCGTGGAAAACGGAAGCACCGCTGAATCCATCAAAAATTTTGTGGATGCCGTGAAGGCGGTGCCTCAGGCGAAAGAAAAAACGACTGTCACTGTGGATGAAATCAAAAAACTGATTACCGACCAGCTCCAGTCCGGAGCGGAAGGCGTGGGAGCTGCGCCGCAGGGCGGAGCAGCGGATAATGCGTCTAAAACCAAAGCGGCAGTGGATGAGATCGTGGCTATTGTAAATGAAGCCCGCAAATAAAGGAGGACACCATGGACTTTCATACCAAATATGACATCAAAGGAGACAACCTTCTGGCAGGCCCTGAAATCACCACCCTGCTGAAGAACATCCCCATTACTGCAGGCACTGCCATGAAGCGCGGCACTCTCATTACCATGACAGAAGGCAAGGGCGCCGCCACCAAGGCCGGTGAAACCGCTTCTTACGTACTGGCCCGAGATGTAGATGATAAGGCGGATACCGCCACCGTTTACACCCGCGGCCGCTTTAACCGCGAAGCCATCATCGTGGCGGGCGGCGATACTGTAGACAAACATGAAGACGAGCTCCGCCCGTTCGATATTGTATTCACTTCTCTGAAATAAGGAGGTCTCATAAATGATTGACATTAACGATACCATCAACCTGGCGGCTGCCGTAGAACGATTCAAAACGCCGGCCCATTTCCTGCTGGATACCTTCTTCCCGCAGATTCCAGAAGTATCTGCAACCAAGTATGTACAGGTAGACTCCAGGAAAGGCTTTCGCCACCTGGCGCCAATGATTGTACGTGGAGCAAAGGGAATCAACATGGAACGGGACGGATTTGAAACCCATCTGTATGCAGCCCCTCTCATGGCACCGGCATTTACCCTGGACCCGGATAAGCTCTCCCAGCGCGGATTCGGTGAAGGTATTTATTCCACCGTATCTCCGGAGAAACGGGCTTCCCGACAGCAGGCAAGGGACCTGGCGGAACTCCAGGCCATGGTTATTAACCGTAAAAATAAAATGGCAGCCGAAGTACTCACAACCGGTAAGTATGTTATTGAAGGCTTTGCGGATGACGGTAAAACCGCCATTTCCGACACCATTGATTACGGCTGGGACCAGAAACTGACTCCGGCCACTGCATGGAGCGCGGCTGGGGCAGACATTTATAACGATATCAAAGGCATGGCCGAAAAGATTCAGGAAAATGCGGGCATGGTTCCCACCATCATGGTTATCGGAAAGAATGTAGATAGCTACCTTCTGAACAACGACAGCATCATGAAAATGCTGGCTGTACCAAACAAGGATAACCTCTCCATGATGTCCATTCAGCCGCAGTACCTTTCCCCACAGGTACAGTACATCGGAAAGATTACAGCCCTTAGTCTGGAAATCTACCGCTACACCGAAACCTACGTGGACGACAAGGGCGAAGCGGCTCCTTTCATTCCGGATGATGATGCAGTCATTGCCGTACCGGGAAGAGGACGTCAGCTTCATGGTGCCGTAACCCTGCTGAACGATGCAGGCGACGGATTCCAGACCTACATTGCTCCCTATGTGCCGTACTACTACGCAAACAAGGGCGACCAGGAACTGAAGCTCACCATGTACTCCCGTTGCGTACTGGCACCGGAATTCGTGGATGACTGGGCTGTCATTCATACTAAAGGAGCATAACCATGGATGTGGTAGTGAAGGAAGGATACATTTCCCATAAAGGGAAGCTATATCATGCAGGAGACCTCATCCACCTTCCGAAAACAGCCGCTCAGAAGCTCTTCAGCGCAGGCCTGGTGGTAGAAGCGCCGCCGGCTAAACTCATGCAGGATGCGGGAGCTGATGAATCTGAGCCTTCAGATGAAGAAGCTGAAGTGCCGGATGATGGGGAACTGGGCGGGGAAGAACTTCCCGCTCCGGATCCGAAAGCGATGAAGCGGGAATGAGTGCCTTTAAGGACCTGGTGGCGGCGGATAACCGGAATGTTTTCCTCAACATGGATGAGTTTGGAGAGGAGCATGACCTGAACGGCACCAAGTGCCAGTGCATCCTGCAGAACAGTGCCTCTGTGCAGGCTCTCTCCATCGGGGAAGGCCTGCATAAGACCTATCCGGAACTGTACGGAGATGACCTTGTGGTCAACGTGCAGGCGGAAGACATGGATGAGATTCCCGTATATGGACAGCTTTTCTGTGTAGACGATGAAAATTACCTTGTGGACACGGTGAAGGAGGATATGGGTATGCTTACCATCGGGCTGGTGGCGAATGAACGATGATGGAAATCCATCTGGATAAGAAGAACCTGCAGATTGCAGACCGGCTTTTAAGCGGGGCCCTGGTCAATGTAAGGGCTGCTTCCTCATCGGCTATTAACAGGACACTGCCTCATGCCAGAAAAAAGCTGGTGGAGAAAGCGAGAGAAAGGTATGTAGTAAAGCCGGGACCGCTGAAGGGAAGTATACGGCTTCTTAAGTCAGGGGCTGGAAGTATGACAGGCATGGTGAAATCATCTGGGCATCCACTGCCTTTGAGCTATTTCCAGACACGCTTTCCACAGACGAAGCGGGCCAGTGCGCGAGTACTGCGGCAGGGAAGCCTGAAGCCTGTAAAAGGGCTGTTCAAGATGAGATACATTTTCCATCGCAGGCAGCCCGCCAGGTATCCTCTGGCTATTCCTGCCGGACCATCGGCGCCGCAAATGGTTGGGTATGACAAAGGTGTAAGCGCCATTCTTCCGGATGTGGAGGAATATCTGAACCAAAGATTTCTTCATGAAGTGACATACCGGTTCAAGGGTTTTGGAGGATGAAATGATTCTGCAGGAAGTGATGGAAAATCTGGCGGGCTATATCCGTGAAGTAGTCAAAGGCTACTATCAGCAGCAGAAAACAAAAAGATTTCCAATCGTTGTGTATGCCGGATACCCTCCGGTAAAGACATCATCCGATGAGACAGCGTCCTTTATTTACTGCCTGGTAACCGAATTTCATGATGATGAAGACAAACTGGGCACGGCTGAAGTGGAAATCGGATTTTCTATCTGCGATGAAGATCCGCAGGAAGGTTCCCGGTCCCTGATTAACTTAATGGAGCACGTCAGGCAGGCCTTGTTGCGTAAAAGGACGTTGGGAGGAAGAAACAGACTGGTGCTTCCCCTGAGCGGGAGCCTGGTCAATCCTCAGCCCTATCCGCAGTGGCAGGGAAGGATTAACGCAGCCTACACCATTGCCCAGCCGGAAGAGGAAGGACTTGATTTCTGATGGAGCAGATGATTTATGTGGGACCTTCGATTTCAAAAAGCCGTCTGCTTCATGCGACGGTATTCATCGGAGGAATTCCCGGATATGTGAATGAAATTATTAAAGAGCATCCCTGGTTTAAGAACCTTCTGGTTCCGGCGGACAGATACACGGAGACCATGAAGATTGTAAGAAAGCCGGGGACGGCCCTCAACATTTATGCGAAACGTTGCAAGGAGGTTTAATTATGGCCTATAAACATGGCGTATATACCAGTGAAGTGCCTACCAGCGTGATTCCGCCAGTGAACACGACTGCCGGCCTTCCGGTTATTTTCGGTACAGCGCCTGTACATCTGGCATCCGAAAGAGCGGAAGCCAATAAACCGGTACTCTGCTACACCTACGATGATGCAGTGAAGCAGTTCGGCTATTCCAAGGACTGGAAAAAGTACACCCTCTGCGAAGCGGTGTATGGCATGTTTGCTCTTTACAACAGGGCGCCAGTTGTACTCGTCAACGTACTCGACCCGAAAAAACATAAGCAGGATAAAACCAACCAGACCATTACATTCAGCACAGACCGCACGGCAGTTGTGACTGATCCGGTGCTGCTGGATACACTGAAGGTCAAGACAGTGGAAGCAGGTCAGCCGCTTGTCGCAGGTACCGATTATGAAGCGGCCTATAACGATGATGAAGAACTGATTATTACCGCCCTTTCCGGCGGCGCACTGAAGGATGCAGAAACCGCGGTCATTGATTACTCCGTCCTGGATGCATCTGCAGTCACCGCAGAAGACATCATCGGCGGCGTGGATGTATCTACCGGAAAGAAGAAGGGCCTGGAAACATTGAACCAGGTATTCCCCATCACCGGACTTGTTCCGGGCATCGTGCTGGCCCCCGGCTGGACCGATAAACCTTCTGTGGAAGCTATCATGAAGGCAAAAGCAGGGAATATCAACGAACATTTTAAGGCCATCGTGATTTCCGACATTCCAACTGATGAGGTTAAGAAATACACCGACGTATCTGCCTGGAAGAACCAGCACAACTATACCGGTGTGGATGAAGTAGCCTGCTGGCCTATGGTAAAGATTGGGGATTTCATCTACCACATGAGCACTCACCTGTTGGGTGTGATTGCCACCACCGATAGCACGGATGAAGACGATGTGCCGTATATTTCCCCGTCCAACAAGTCCATGCAGATGGAAGGCCTGTGCCTGGAAGATGGAACTGAAGTGGTCATGGCTCCCGAAGAAGCCAATTACCTCAATGGCCAGGGAATCGTTACAGCGCTGAACTTCATTGGCGGTTGGAAGAGCTGGGGCAACAACACTGCTTGCTATCCGGCGGATACCGACGCAAAGGACCGTTTCATTTCCAGTCGGAGAATGTTCAACTGGCATGCCGCTACCTTTATCCAGACATACTGGAGCAAGGTGGACAGCCCGACAAACAAGAGACTGATTGAAACTGTCATTGACTCCGAAAACATCCGGCTCAATGGCCTGGTAGCAGCCCAGAAGCTTCTGGGCGCCAGAATCGAATTCAACGAAAGCGAAAATCCGACCACCAGCCTTCTGGATGGGAAAATCAAGTTCCATACCTATTTCACCCCTCCGCTTCCTGCCAAGGAAATCGACAATGTGATTGAGATGGATGTGGACTACTTTAAATCACTCTTTGCATAAGGGAAGGAGAAAGAAATGAATGTACCGGAAAAGCTGATTAATTTCCGCGTCTATAACAGCGGAGCGGATTTAGTGGGAACCGCCGACGTAACACTTCCCAAGCTCAGCGCCATGACACAGACCGTAAAAGGTGCCGGAATTGCGGGGGAAATTGATTCTCCCGTTCTGGGGCACTACAGCTCAACGGAAGTGGAAATCAACTTCAGGACCATTGACAAGGATTCCATCACCCTTGCCTCTCCCAAGGGCCATCATCTGGACATTCGCGGTGCACAGCAGGTCTACGATTCCTCTACCGGTGAATATGTGGTGAAGAAGCTCAAGCTGGTGGTAAGAGGCGTACCGAAGACAGATGACCTTGGAAAACTGGACGTGGGTGCCACCACGGATACCAAGCTTACCCTGGAATGTGACTATGTCAAACTCACCATTGACGGGAAGACTGAAATTGAGCTGGACAAGTACAACTATATCGCCAATATCGGCGGCGTAGACTATCTGGCCGACGTGCGCGACGCTCTGGGCCTGAACTGATGGAAGTGAGGTAAGGGTTCATGAAATACAAACTATATAAGAAAAACGAGCTCGCCAAGAAGCTGGAAATGCTGACAGGTGAAGATTTCACTGCCGCTGAGGAACAGGCGAGAATGGACGGGGATAAAAGCCTGGACATCATGACCTCCAGACGCTTTTATGCAGCAGTAGCGGCCAGAGCCTATAAAGTCCCACTGGAAGATATCATGGAACTGAATATCAAGGAATACGCAGAAATCACAGGAGATGTAGGTGGTTTTTTAATAGGCGGGGGTTCGGAGGAAAAGCAGGAGCCGCCGAACAAATCAGGGAAATCTGCATAGGGCTCTCCCTAAACGGACTTGGCCCTGTGGAATACTGGATGACCATGCCGCTGAAAAGGCTGATTACATGGGTTGAGAGTTTTGAACGGTTCAATACTGCAAAATAAAAGCCGGCCCAAAGGCCGGCTTGACAACTCATAACTTTAACCCGGGTGGGAAAAAGTAGGACTTGATTTTCAGATAATATGGTTTAAACCGAATTCGAATCACAATAGAGACACCCAAAATTGTGCCGATAATGTAGATTAATGCCATCATGATGTAATAAAGGAAGAGGAGAAACACTAATAATCCGAGGGCGAAAGAGATAGCAGCCATATGAATCACTCCCTTCATTTACATTATAGCAGATTCCGGAAAGGAGGTAACCTATGGGGAAGACTATTAACTTCTCCTTTGCTATTAACGGGCTGTTGGATCCAAGCTTCTCACACATGACAGGGCAGGCAAAGCAGCAGCTGGCGAGCTTGAGCCAAAAGACAAGAGAAACTAATGCAGTTATCAAACAGCTACGCAATGGATTCAAGCAGGGGGTCATCAGCCAGGGAACCTACGATACCGGGAAAGATTATTATTCCAAACAGCTGAAAGCTCTGCAGGCAGAACGTGGAAGAATCCGGGGCATGGTGCAGGAGAGAATGGGCGCCATGCTGAATGTGAGCAGCTCCGCTAAGTCGCTGGTAGGATTCGGATTGGTCGTCAGAGGACTTGCCGAGCCATTGGTGGGGCTTGTACAGACATCAGCCAACTTTGAGGCAGCCATGTCAAAGGTAGGGGCTATTACCAATGCTACGTCAGGCGACATGAAAAAGCTGACCATGACCGCCAGAGAACTAGGAGAGAAAACGCAATTTACGGCTACACAGTCTGCTGACGCCATGAGCTATCTGGGAATGGCCGGATGGAATGCAGAGCAGATTATGCAGGGCATGCCCGGCCTCTTGAACCTGGCTGCCGCCGGCGGTACAGACCTGGCACGGACAGCGGACATTGTTTCCGATGACTTGACTGCCTTTGGCCTTTCTGCAGAACAGGCTTCCCATATGGCCGACGTTTATGCCGTTGCCGTCACGAAGACAAACACCAATGTAGAAATGCTGGGTGACACCATGAAATACGCGGCCCCTGTGGCCCATGCTTTCGGTGTATCCATGGAAGAAACGGCAGCGCTGGCAGGTATGATGGCCAATTCAGGCATCAAGGCCAGCCAGGCCGGTACAGCGTTGAGAGCGGGATTCCTGAGACTTGCCGGGCCGCCTAAAATGGCGGCTGACGCATTAAATCAGCTGGGGCTTTCCGCCCAGGATTTAACGGCGGAACAGAAGGAAGCCACCATGGCCCTGGAATCCCTTGGTATCGAAGCAGGGAATATAGACGGACCGCAGAAGATGGCTCACATTCTGACAGAGCTCCGGGAAAAGATGAAAGGACTCAGCGGGGATGAGCAGCTGGCAACGGCCAAAGCAATCTTTGGTCAGGAAGCGGCCTCCGGATGGCTGGCCGTACTGAACTCTGCACCGGGAACGTTCGAAAATCTAGTAAAAGCTATGCAGGACTCTGATGGAGCAGCAGAAAAGATGGCCCAGACCATGCAGAACAATGCAAAAGGCGCCATGACAAGGCTACAGAGCGCTATGGAATCTATGGAAATATCCATTGGAGGAGTGTTGCTCCCAACGTTGGCAGATGCAGGTGATGCCGCCGCTAAGTTTGCAGGGAGCCTTTCCAAACTTGCGTCAGAACATCCTGGGCTGATTAAAGGCACGATTGAGTTTACCGCAGGACTTGTCGGGCTTATCGGAATTGTCAAAACCGCAAAAATTCTGGTAGACGGGTACAAGTTTTCTATGCTTGCCATGCATGGGGTAATTGAAACAGTAAAACTTGCACAGATCGGGCTAAACGCTGCCATGATGGCCAACCCTGTCGGACTTGTAACGGCCGGGATTATAGCATTAATCGCAGCCGGATATGTCCTTTACAGAAATTGGGATACCGTTACTGCGTTCATTTCAAATGGATGGGAGACAATCAAAGAAACGGCCTCCAATGCGGTGGACACGGTGGGAGAAGTGATAACCCACCTGCCATATTATGCCGGATATGCCGTTGGTGCCATTGCAGGGTGGTTCATGCAGCTTCCGGGAATGATCATACAGGCCATCGAAGAGCTGCCGGATGACATCATGAGCGTGTTTGTGTCATGTGAATCGGCAGGGAGTGCATTCATCTCCGAAGCGTCATCCTGGGGATCCCAGGCTGTAGATGGAATCATCCAGTGGTTTTCTGACCTCCCGGGGCGATTGACTGCATATGTTTCCTCTGCTTGGGAAAGTGCAAAAGCGGCTGCCGGCAATTTTCGGATAGGTTACCAGGCAGGAAGTGATGGGGATGAACCGGAAGCGAAGAATGCTTACGGTGGTATCTATCCAAGAGGTGAGTTCATTACCACCTTTGCGGAAAAGAGCCCAGAGGCGGCTATTCCTATTGACGGGAGCCACAGATCCATCAGCCTGTGGGAGAAGACAGGCAGGATGATTGGAGCCTTTGATACAGGGAACATCATCAAAGTACCGGGAAAGGCAAGGAGAGAAACGAACATTTCCGTTGATTTCAAGCCCAATATCACCATTCAAGGAAATGCAGATGAAACAGTGATCCAGAACACCATGCAGCTTACCATGAACCAGCTGAAGCGGATGCTGCAGGAAATCAAGCGGGACGAGAGAAGGGTTGCCTATGAGTAAGATATACAGGACTGTGCAGGGAGACATGTGGGACAGCATCGCTAAAAGCTGCTATGGCAGTGAGCTGGGAATGAATGCCCTGATGGAAGCCAATCACCGGTATATTGACATAGTTGTATTTCCGGCGGGCATAGAGCTCACAGTACCGGAGTACAGTAAACCGGAAACATCGAACCTTCCGCCATGGAGGCGATGATGCTGCCGCGTCAGATAATCCCAGTCATCAAATACAACGGCAAGGATATTTCATCCGACCTGACCCCGTTTCTCGAGTCCATTTCCTATACAGATAACCTATCCGGCTATGCGGATGATATTTCCATCAACCTGGATGACAGAAGGGGCCTGTGGGAAGGAGATTGGTTTCCAGACCGCGGAGCCACGCTGGAGGTATCTCTGATAAGCCAAAACTGGAAGAGCCTTCTGGAGGGAGCCAGGGAGCTCAAGGTAGGTATGTTTGCCTTGGACTCCATAGACGGGAGCGCACCGCCAAAGGTCATGCAGCTCAAAGGTACATCAGTGCCGGAGAATAATAACTTGCGCGGAGTCGAGAAAACGCGGTCATGGGAAAAGGCAGAGATGAAGGCCATAGCCAATGATGTGGCCCAAGGAGCCGGGATGGAGCTTGTTTATGACTGCAGTGATAATCCCTCCATAGACCGGGCGGAGCAGACCGAGCAGTCAGATTTATCATTTCTGCTGAAACTCTGCGAAGACCATGGAATGGCTCTCAAAATTTGCAACAACCAGATAGTTATATTTGATGAGGCAGATTATGAAAAGAAAGAGCCAAAGATAACCATTGTAAGACCTGGCACGGCATACATTGTACAAAAAGATATGGAATACATCACAGCCGTAACCGGGTACCGTTTTCACGCAGTCACAAGGGATATTTACAAAGCCTGCCATGTGCAGTGCAATGATACCGATTCCGGAAGCAATATCGAAGCAACATTTACGGATCCGTCGAAAAAAGAAGGGAAGACACTGCAAGTAAAGGAACAGGTAAAATCCATTGCAGAGGCGGAAAAACTGGCAAAGAAGAAGCTGAGAGAAAAGAACCGGGAAGAAGTCACCATGTCTGTAGATAGCATAGGAAATTTTAACCTGCTGGCTTCCGAGACAGTCAATGTTTTCGGCTTTGGCAGATTTGATGGTAAATACATTATCGTCACAGCCCGACATGATATTGGAAATGGCTATACAACGAGCATTGACCTGAGGAGGTGCCTTGATGGATACTAACCAGCTGAAAAACCTTATCCGGGTAGGTGTCGTATCCAGTGTGAACGGCCCTGCCTGTACGGCTAAAGTCACCTTCCCGGATAAGGACAACCTGGTCAGCGCGGAGCTGCCGGTACTGCAGATGGGCTCTTACAGTACAAAGGGCTACTGCCTGCCGGAGGTCAAAACGAAAGTGGTCTGTCTTTTCCTCCCGAATCCTTCTGGAAGCGGGATGAACGGAGGCTTTATCATCGGATCCTACTACAGCGGAGAAAATCCACCGGCGGAAAGCGATGCCTCCGTCCGGTCGGTCAAGTTTCCGGACGGGAGCCAGGTCAGGTACGACAATGGAGTGATAACCATCAGTGCCGCGAAGGAAATCGTACTGAAGGCGCCTGTTATCCACATCAATTAAGGAGGAACCATGCCGAAAGCTACGAGACTGGGAGACAACGACACCGGACACGATGCATGCCCGCCTACGGCCTTGGCATCCGCCAGCGGTGATGTGTTTATCAATGGGAAAGGAGCCGGGCGGGTAGGAGATGTATACGCACCTCATGGATGCGACGTGCATCCTTCCCACAGTGGGAGTATTTCATCCGGAAGCAGCTCGGTATTTATTAACGGGAAAGCGGCGGCCCGCATCGGAGATCCCGTCAGCTGCGGAGGAAGCGCCGCCCAGGGCTCGCCGGATGTTTTCATAGGAGGCTAGTATGCTTGTAGGATTTCTGGGAGACATACCATTCATTGCTTCGAGGAGTAAGGTCAGGACATTTGATGATTTCCAGAAGCAGTCGGACGGAAGATGGCAGGACCATGACATCATAGGGCAGAAGCCGGCCAGCGAGTTCATAGGCCCGGGGAAAGAGCAGATAACATTCAAAATGCTTCTGCGCTCGGACCTTGGAGTCAATCCCGCAAAGGAAGTAAAGAAACTGGCAAGAATGCGTGATAAAGGGGAAGTGGTTCCACTGGTGATAGGGAACCGGGTAATCGGGGACAATTACTGGGTGGTCAAAGGAATTGCGGAAAATGTGACATTCTGGAGCAAATTCGGGCATCCTATATCCATTTCCCTTTCCGTAACACTTTCTGAGTACAAGGACCAGCAGCCGCTGACACTGGGCCAGGCTTATTATGAGGCTTTATCATGAGCAGATATACGATTCAAGGAACGGGGCCCATACAATTTGCGCCGGAAAATGAACTGGAGGAAATCTTCCAGAATGTAAGGACCATCCTGAGTACGCCAAAAGGGAGCGTACCACTGGACAGAGAGTTTGGCATAGACCTCTCCTATCTGGACAGTCCTACGCCGGTAGCAGAGGCAAAGCTGACAACAGAAATTATTGCAACAGTAAAGAGATACGAACCGAGAGTTTCCATTACGGCAATCAGCTTCACCGGCGATGCGGATGGAAAACTTAAACCTGTGGTGGAGGTGAAAATCAATGGAATTGAGTAATCTGAATCCAATTTCCTTCGCGGATGCAGATGCAGAAACTGTCAAAACGGAAATCATAAAAAAATACGAAGAGGCATCTGGAAGGACACTCGCCCAGGGAGACCCCATCCGGCTCTTTCTCCTGACCATTGCTGATGTCATCATCCATCAGCGTGAACTTATCAACTTCACGGGGAAAATGAATCTTCTGGCTTATGCCGAAGGCGATTATCTCGACCACCTGGGAGCCCTGCTGGATGTGGGAAGGATTCAATCACAGCCCGCATCCGTAACACTGAAGTTTACCCTTTCTACTACGGAAAATGGAGCCATGGTCATTCCTAAAGGCACAAGGGTTACCGGCGGCAATGAGAAAATTTATTTCGCCGTGGATGAAGATACCCCCATCCCTTCAGGAGAGAAGGAAGGAACCGTCAAAGCTACCTGTACGGAGAATGGGACCAAAGGGAATGGATTTGCTGTGCGAACACTGAAGAAGCTGGTAGACCCACTGCCTTTTGTCAGTGAAGTATCCAATACCACAGTTTCCGCAGGCGGCGGGGACACCGAAGCGGATGATTCCTATCGCGAAAGAATCCACGAAGCGCCTGAGTCATTCTCAGATGCAGGTTCCTACGGGGCTTATAAGTACTGGGCAAAAACAGCCAATGCAGATATTTCCGATGTATATGTTTCTTCTCCTTCTGCCGGCGAGGTGCTGATTGTGCCTTTGCTTTCCGGCGGGAAGGTACCGGAACAGGAAGTCCTGGATAAAGTGCTTGAGGTATGCAGTGCAGAAAAGGTCAGACCTTTGACAGACCATGTGACCGTATCTGCACCCACTACAGTAAGCTATGATGTTTCCGCTTCCTACACGATTTCAAGTGATAATAAAGCCCACGCTTCGGATATTCAGGCGGCAGTAAAGCAGGCGGTGGATGATTATATCCTCTGGCAGAAAGAAAAACTGGGAAGGGATATCGACCCATCGAAGCTGTATGCCCTGATGGTAAAGGCAGGAGCTGAAAAAGTAACCGTCACATCTCCCGCACTTACGACAGTGGATGCGGATAAAATAGCAGTGGCCGGTACGCCAACCATTACCTTCGGAGGGGTGAGCAGTGAATGAAACTGAATGAGACAGACATTTCACAAATTCTCCCTTCCTCCCTGCAGGCCGATGAAAATGTAGAGAATGCGGCCAAAGCAGTGACAGCTTCTATAAACAAGGTCACTGCTGAAACGGTGAATGAGCTTATCATGAGCCGTATTGACGAACTGCCGGAAACGGTAGTGGATTCACTGGCCTGGCAGCTTCATGTAGACACCTACAGGGAAGACCTGAACATTGTGCAGAAGAGGAACCTGGTAAAGAACGCAATAAAAGACCACAAATACAAAGGGACATCCTGGGCCGTGAAATCGGTGGTTGAAGTACTTTTGAATTACGCCAAAGTGGAAGAGTGGTTCGAATACAAAGGAAGTCCTTACCATTTCCGGGTGAATGCAAGTGATGGACCTATCGTCAATGGAGAATCACTGCAGAGCCTGGTGACCGCCATCAACGAAGCAAAAAATGTGCGTTCCTGGCTTGATGGGATTTCATTTGAACGGAAGAAACCGGTGAGCAAATATCTGGCCATGCCGGTAATTATGCATAAAGAGATTCATATAGGAATGCCGGATGTGGGGCCGCAGAATGCAGGATTAAATAAAGCGATGTTCATGCCCGTATCTATTTTCAAGGAGGTAAAAGTAAATGGCTGATTTTAAAGCAGGAGTATTAACAGACCTGGGGAAGGCACTGGCCGCCAAGGTGGAAGCCGGAAGATGTAAGTTTCAGTTCACAAAAATGAAAGTAGGTGATGGGACACCATCCTCTATTGAACCGATGATAGACCTGGCAAGTCCGAAGAAAGTGCTGGACATCTCTGCAGTGAATCCGGAAGATAAAGGAATCTGCGACGTGGAAGCAGTACTTACCAATGCAGATATGAACAAAGGCTTCTATCTGAAGGAAATCGGACTCTTTGCCACAGATCCGGATGTGGGCGAAATCCTCTATTGCGTGGCAACTGCCGGCGATTCTGATTATATCCAGGCCAAAGGCGGGGCCACCGTACTGAGCATTGCCCTCCATATGACGATTGCCATCAAAAGTGTTGACGATGTAGTAACTGATGTCGATACTAAAGGCCTTATAACCGCATCCGACCTTGCTAACCACGACAAATCAGAAACAGCACATAAGAACCTGCTACAGGTGACCATCACGGCGGATAAGCCGACATTTATGTCTGACAGAGGCCTCTGGGTGGAAATAAAGAGCGGATTAAAAGCAATCCTGCATCGGTGGAATAAGACAACGAGGACATATGACACCATTCACCCGGAAACAGAAACTTCCCAAATTACCGATTTCGATACTGCAGTTAATGGGAAAATCAATACACATAATTCTTCGGGCGCTGCACACTCCACGCTTTTTAACCAGTGCGAGAAGACAAGCAGCCTGGCGAATGATATCGTCACTAAACTTGCACAGACAACAGCTATCTCGGCTATCAGTGCATTGCAGACCAATTCATGGTTCGGACAGCTTCTCAAATTGGTACTCAATGCCAGTGGTATGAAGTACCTTATTGATACGAACGGATACATCTGTTTCGGCTCCTTTTTCGGCGGGCTAATTATACAGTGGGGAAGAAATTTTAAAGTAACAATAAATGGTTATGGCGTAGATTGGGTATATCCAATTGCCTTTCTCAATGAGACTTTAGCAATTATACCTTTTGACATTAATAGCGATTGGCAAGATACTGCTATACCAAATACTCATGCAGCGTGGTATCCCGATGATGGATCGGACAAAAATAATTTGCAAGGGGCAAGATTTGGATTTTCGCAAAAGAATAATGTATTCGGTAGCTACGGATTTGTTGCTATCGGTAAATAGTCATGTAAAATATACTCGATATTTTTTTCATTATTTACCGACTGCTATCATTGTAAAAGATCCTATCCCGGTACTTGTTAAGCATAGCATTCTCGTCCCTGAAACCGTTGTTGCTCCAATATTCCATGCTGCTGCTGATAAATCAGGTCTATATGTACTTTTATCCTGTATTGAATCAAGAAAACCTACTATGTACGCTTTACTACCAAAATTGATTGGAAACGTTATGTCTTTGTAAGTGGATGTTGAATCATAATTTCCCCACTGTCTACTTGCCGATTGCAAAATAAACAGGGCTTCCTAAATCACCGGTAACAACAACAGAGAATCTAACGGTTGAATTAGTAGTTTTTGCATCCACCCATATCAGCGTATATTGGTTGTTGTCAACTTCAAGCCCTCTCACAGTCCCGTAACATGCAAAGACTTTTGTAGGGAAGGCAATTGGAAATGTCCCGTCTCGAATGAAAGTCTTTTCTTTATTTTTAGTGGTTGCTGCTCCCCACTGTAGACTAAAAATTATACGTCTAGAAAGCAGAGGGAGAAACAATGGAATACCTGAAACTTTACAGAAATCAAATACATGATAAAACCGCCAGATTATCGGATATCTACGATTATAAAAGAGCAAATATCTGACAATTTGACTGATTTATCCAGTAGCAATAGTAACAACCTGCAAATCACGGATAATGCAGATAATCCGGTAATGCATTAAATTGATTGAGTAACGCACTAGTAACAACTATTTCAGTAACTCTATGCACTTACGGAGCTGGCGAAGTCCCTTATGCGTATAGACCCGTTCTGTGACATCACCGCCAGCATGACCCAATATCCGCCTTTTTGCTGTTTCATTGGCGCCTGCGTTATCAAGCAGCGTTGCTACAGTGTGACGGCAGTCGTGAGTAGTATGACCATTAGCATTGATGGAGTGCATGACCTCACGCCAAAGGATACAATACCGGCTATAATCGTATGGCTTGCCTTCGGCATCCGCAATCAGATACACGCCGGCGGATTTTATACGGCTTGCGATAAGCGGAGAAATCCGATGATGGATGGGGATATTGCGGATGCCGGAGACAGTCTTGCTTCTGGTGATCCGGATGTATCCCTGCCGGAGGTTTACATCTGACTTTTGGAGGTGAAGCATTTCACCGACACGCATTCCGGTGTAAAGGAGTATCAGCACCGTATCAACACCGGGCTCATCGCAGTGCGACCATAGTCGATTTATCTTTTGCCGGCTGAATGGATGGTGTGGCCGCACAGCTTTATTCTTGCCGATGGAGAGCAAGGGGGCATAGCACTTGTTTATTAACTCAATTTTGACAGCATATTTTTCTAAAAGCGAAATCAAAGAGCGGACTTTTTTACACGAACTGTAAGACAGCCCGCTCTTTCGCATTGAATCAATAATTTTCTGGTAGTCTGCATATTTAAGATTCTGTATTGGCTCATAGTGAAGAGAAATCAAGTGCTTAAACGAATTGGCATAGCTGGCAAGAGCCGAATCAGATGGATCTGTATCTGCTATATGTGCTGGTAGCCATCTGTGGTACAGCTCAGCAAGTGTTATTTGATGTCCAGGAAGGGTGCGATGGAAATGAAGTTTATTGTAGTCAGCTTGGAAAATTTCAGCTTCAACCTGCGTGGAAAAGTACTCAACAGGCTTTTGCTTCCCGCCCACGCTGATAACAAATACAAATGGCCGCCTCCGGTTTCCAGAGAGCCTTTTGATTGAACCATAGCCGTTTGGTTTACGCATAATATCACCTCGTTTTTATTGTTAAGGAGATAAATCATGAGCGCAACAAATGTTGATTATTACATCGTCGGGTTCAAAGCGGACGGTAGCCGGGCTGCCGGTAAAATCTGTATGTTCGACCCTATTAAGCACCCGGATAGGCTGGAAGCCGAAGCCGCAAAAATGAAAGCGGACAACGTAGACATTGTGACAGTAAAAGCCGTCACTACGGAAGACTACATGAATTTGCTGGGGAATAATACTGAAAGTAAAGAGTACATCTTGAGCGGCGCCACATTCGTGCCGAAGCCAGACTATGTGCCGACAGAAGCTGAAAAGAAGCAGGCGGCTATTGCGGTCATTAAAGCAAAGTATCAGCCGACATTGGACAACCTTGTGGAAGCAAGAGTAAAGGCTGCCATGCTGGGGGCCGACACTGCAAAGATTGACAGCCAGTACAAGGCTACGCTTGCAAGCATGGCAACAGAAATCAAGAATGCATAAAAGGAGGGATGAATCATGGAATTTTGTGAATACTGCGGCAACCTTTTAAACGATGACGGACGCTGCCCGTGGGATGACTGCCCACATAACGCCATTATTGATGCCATGGCAGAAGCCAAGGCGGCTGATGAAAAGAATGATGCAGAGGATAAGACCTGATGGAATTTATAGGGCAGATTTACGGATATGCATACCGGGCGGTGTGCAGCATTCCGGATGGGTGGCCGTTAAAACTGGCCGGCGGGGCGGTGTTTCTGATCCTGGCAAGGCATGCCATGCTGTTCACGGCTTTTGTCGCCCTTGTGGCAATCGACCTCTTTGCCAAGTTCATCGCATTATCCTATGAAATGCTGAAGGCCCAGGGAGTAGAAAATCCTTCATTCATTGAGTCAATCAAGTCAATCCCGGAGGCTCATAGGCAGAGAATCATTAACAGCCATGAAATGAAAACACAGTTCCTGGGAAAAATCCTCATGTATATCTTTGCAGTCATGACAGCGGGGATCGTGGATTTCATGATAGGCCATGCGAATTTCGGGCAGATGGTTATTGCGTACCTGGCTTCTACGGAGCTTTTAAGCGTTATTGAAAATTTGGATGATGCGGGGGTATCAGCTCTTCATGGTCTGGTAAGCCTGGTTAAGCGGAAGAGAGGAGGGGCATGATGAAAGGAATTGATGTATCCGAACATAATGGAGTCATCAACTGGCAGGACGTAGTGGATGACGGAAATGAATTTGCCATTATCCGGCTGGGCTGGGGAAATGGCCATCTGGACGCAAGGTTCTATGATAATTTCAATGGAGCTCTTGATGCCGGGTTGAAAGTGGGAATCTATTACTACTCAGAAGCCACATATGCGTCAGAGGCCCGTGCAGAAGCAGATTTCGCGCTTTATGTCATGCAGGATGCCGGAATCACTCCGGATATGCTGGAGATGGGATTCTGGTTCGATGAAGAAAATGATAATTGGAAAGCTGAAAGACTGTCTGATCCGGATGAAATTACAGACATCTGCACCACATTCATTAACACGCTGGAAGAAGCAGGATATCATTGCGGCCTTTACGCCAATTATGACTACCTGACCAACGTCATTGATATGAGTCGCCTTCCAGGCGTTCCTGTATGGTGCGCCCAGTACAACAGCCAGTGCGACTATGACGGAGCCGCCATCTGGCAGTGCACTGACAGCTATTTCATTGGCAGCGCCCAGTTTGATAAGAATTATTCTTTCTGAGGGGGATTCATGGATAATGAAGATAAGAAGATTTATGCTGCCCTGGCTCTTATTGCCGTTCTTCTTCTGTCCGGCATTGTGTGGTTCCTATGTGCAGGCCGAAGTGATGTATCAGATTTCCGAAGGGGAGCTCAATCAGTTACAGAACAACTTGACCGAGCTGAAAGCGGACAGCGGGCAGAAGCAGAATCTCTTGACCGAGCAGCAGAAGCGGCTTCAAATAGTCAACGAGCAGTTGGAGAAATCCAGAAAATTGAACGAAGAGACACAGACCTCATTAGCGGAAGCGAGGAAATCCTTCAGCGAGTACGAGAAAGAGGCGGAACGGAAAATCAGAATTAAGACCAGGCAGAGAAACCTGTGGATTTCCATTGCCGCCATCTGCGCCACCGCCGCTATAGCTAAATAAAAAGAGCCATATCTACACGTAAGAATTTGTGTGGACATGGCTCTTTTTTATTTGCAAAAAAGTTAGATTTTATCGAAGAAAATCAGCATTTTCCTATTGATGTTATACCGAAAAAGATATATAATATATACAGAGTTAAGGATGAAGGGGGGGTGATAAAAATGAACATTGAAAAGTCAGATTGGGAATGGCTCATCTCAATCATAACAAGCATTGCAATTCCAATCATCATTGAATGGTTGAAAGCAAAAGGGCTCTTCAATCAGAACCACCGCAAATGAAACTGGTTGAAAAGCCACAAGGTAAGCGGGAGGGCAAGGAACCCTCCACACTTACCTCATTATATCATAGGGAGGTTTGAAATGAAATTCTATGACTATATCTTCATGGGAATCATAATAGTCGCTATTAAACTGATTCCATTGAATAAAAGCATGATAGAAGGACTTATTACCGGAATAGTGATAGGTGGTTATGTAGGATGGAGGGTTTGGCATGACAATTGATGATGTAATGACAACGTCAGAAGCTGCTGAGAGATGGGGCGTGGCAATAGTCACCATAAAGAAGGCATGTGTTGGGCAAAAAGGATTACCGCCAAGATTCAAAGAAGGCGAATACAAAAAGTCTGGGCATGCATGGCTGGTAACAAGGCAGGGCATGGAAAGGCTCTATGGGCCAGAAATTAAGTAAGCTAAAAGCCGTATCAGGTCGATACGGCTTTTAAATTTGGTAGAAATTTTGGTAGAAAGAGCAAAAACTGACAGTCTTTAGTAGAAATGAAAAAATCCCGAACCTTCGATAGATTCGGGATAATTCAGTGGTGACCCAAGAGGGATTCGAACCCCCGACACCTTGATTCGTAGTCAAGTGCTCTATCCAGCTGAGCTATTGGGCCAAATTGGCAGGGGCAGAGGGACTCAAACCCCCAACCTACGGTTTTGGAGACCGTTGCTCTATCAATTGCGCTATGCCCCTAGACGCATGTTTCTTGCGACTGTATTATCATAACAGATAGATTCCAAAATTGCAAGGGGTTTGGAAAATATTTTTTTCAAATCTGCGCCCGAAGGGCGCCACCACAACCCTCAGCGCCACAGGCGTTGTCAAACTTAAGAACCTTCGGGACTCCTGCCCGTTAATCTTGTCCCTAAAGGCTGCATTATAAAATCATTGCCCGCAGGGCAATCCGCCACCCTTTGAACCCGGGCGCCGAAGGGCGCCTGAACCCTCAAGCCCCAAAGGAGCTTGTCCATAAGGCCCCCTGCATTTTTTCAATGACTTCCCTGACCAAGTGTGATACAATGAAAACGATTATTACTAGAAAGGAATCACGCCATGAAAAGACCGCAGAAAGTGACCCGGGAGACCAGGCCCAATCAGTATGCCCGAAAGATGTACGGCAAAGAAAAGACGGAAAAAATCATGGAAGATGAAGACATGGAAAAGATACAACCCAGCAGGAACGGAACGAAGAAGAAAATACGGACCCTGCTGAACAGGAGACTCCGCCATTCCATGAAAAATAAAGACCTTCCCAATGGAGCTGCTTACCGCCGGGAAACAGCCTGGGAAGAAGAGTAGTCAGGGCGCAGGGAAGGCTGCGCTTTTTTGATAGGAAGTGACCAGGATGAATAAAAGCGACATTCTTGTACTGGATACGGAAACCACCGGCTTTCTGGGAGACGCAGAGCTTCTGCAGGTGTCTATCCTTGACGGTCAGGGCCAGGTGCTCATGAATGAATATTTCAAACCGGACCACACGGTAAGCTGGCCCGGTGCCATGGCGGTGAACCACATCACGCCGGCCATGGTGGCGGACAAGCCCTCCATAGGGGAGCGGAAGGAAGCCATTTCCCATCTTCTCCGCCATGCCCGGGCGGTGGTGGGATACAACATTTTCTTCGATCTGAAAATGCTCCGCCAGAACGGCGTCTTCGTCCCCGGCCGCAGGCAGCTTCGGGCCATCGACCTCATGGGCCCCTTCTCCGACCGCTACGGAAAAGAAAAGAATCTTCCCCTGAATCAGTATGGCCACTACCGGTACCAGAAGCTCATCACCTGCGCCGGCTACTACGGCTATGAAGGCGGCACCTGGCATGACAGTCTGGAAGATACCAGGGCCACTCTCTTCTGCTTCTGGAAAATGGTGGAAGACGGAACGGTCATATTGTAAACAAGCACGGATTCTTTCAGGAATCCGCGCTTCTTTTTTCAAAACAGGAAATAGATATGCAGCGTAAAAATTTCAAAACATCAGCCAAAAAGAAATATTATATTGTCAAAAAAGGTAAAAATCCGGGGGTTTACTACAACTGGCCGGACTGCCAGAAACAAGTGCAGGGATTTCCCGGCGCTGTGTACAAAGGATTTGTGACTCGGGAGGAAGCGGAAGCTTGGTACGGAAAACCGGTGAAGGAAGCCTCCCATGCCCCTGCCGTGGCTCCCAAAAAAGAAATCCCCCACATCAGGAAACAGGAAGTCCTCTACCCGCCCCACATTCACCCCCTGGATGACAGCATCCTTTCCTATAATGGCGTTTCCATGGCCCTTTCCCTGCCCGAAGAGCTCACCATCTACACCGACGGCTCCTGCCTGGTGAACCCCGACGGTCCCGGAGGATTTGCGGCGGTCTTCCTGAGCCGCGAAGGAAAAGAACTGCTCACATTAACAGGCGGCGAGCCCTCCTCCACCAATAACCGCATGGAACTTCGGGCGGCCTATGAAGCCTTGAAACTGGCAGACGACGGCACAGTCCACACCATTTCTTTCCACACCGACAGCAAGTACCTCCAGCAGGCCTTCACCAAAGGCTGGGTGGAAAAATGGAAGAAAAACGGCTGGAAAACCGTGCAGGGCACATCGGTGCTGAACCGGGACCTGTGGACAGCCATAGACGGCTTCATGGAAAAACATCGTATCCTCTTCCAGTGGGTCAAAGGCCATGTGGGTACCAGGTATAACGAACTCTGCGACCGCCTGGCCAAAGAAGAAGCCAGAAATCATAGATAGCTGGCGGCTTATGGACAAGCCCTGTGGGCTTGAAGGTTCTAAAGTTTGACGGGGCTATCACCCCGAGGGTTCTTAAGTTTGACAGCGGCTCTGTCGCTGAGGGTTCAAGCGCCTGTGGCGCGGTCGGAT
>ERZ859732.123-NODE-123-length-30485-cov-5.211239_pt1 | contig 30485 bp, 26 predicted proteins | sample MGYA00510123_ERZ859732 | MGnify/ENA primary metagenome ERZ859732 (study PRJEB30046, sample SAMN00715133) | human gut metagenome | study: EMG produced TPA metagenomics assembly of the A metagenome-wide association study of gut microbiota in type 2...
GATTCCGTTCGCCGTCCGATCAGATTGCGTTCGCCGTCCAATCGGATTGCGTTCGGGTGACGATGACTTTTCGTGAGGCTTTTACGGCGAAAATACGTAAAAGAAGGTGGAACAACAACTGCTTTTATTCACCCAAAAACAACGACAGCAAAGACTCTGCCGCACTTGCGGCGGAGTCTTTGCTGTCTTTCTAAGAGCCAAATTACTCACGTAATCGTTCCTAAATGACTATCAAATTCAATAGGTTAGTAGAAAATACATGTTTATGAATACATTATTTATTGGAAATGAACATACTGGTTTACACTCCGTCGTCCTCGTCTTCGAGTTCGTCTTCGCTTGCGGTGTCGAGCTTCGTGTCCTTAGCCACGCTCAAGGCGCCCAGTCGTGACACTTTCACTACGAGCGGTTCGTACTCGTCACTCATCTTGTCGGGCGAACCGACGCTTGCCGCAAAGCGAAGGGCGTCGCCGTCAACACAATCGAACACTACACCGAGCAGCGCTCCCTTCGAGTATGGGTCGCTGATGTACTGCGTGAAGTCGGTCTTGAGGAACGTGCGCTCGAAGAACACCGACCCGTCACTGCGCAGTATTCTCACCGAGATGCGGTTGTCGTAGTAGCTGTTGCCCTGCTCGTCGTAGGTAAGGGGCAGCGTGTTGTCCGACTTGCGCTCCACGCACACCTTATAGGTTGCGCCGAGCCACTCCACGTTGCGCTTGTCCTCGTAGCCGCTCATGGCCTGCGTCTGCTTCTTCTGCACCTTGGCGCGCTTGTGCACTATTATGTTGTCGCTTTTCGGTTTCTCCGCACACGACGCCACGAGGAGCGCTGCAGCACAGAGTGCCGCGCAGCGGATAACTTTCTTTATGCAATTTGTCTTTTTCATGCGAGCAAAGGTATAAAAAATATTCCACATACATATAAAATACGCTTGCACATTCAAATAAAAAACGTACTTTTGCAAATAAACAGAAATTAAACGGAATGTGAACTGTATTTAAACCAGAATCGACATGAGAAAGTTATTGTTTATATTTTGCATGACTGCCGCCGCAATGATAGTTTCGTGCGGAAAGAAGCAGCCGAAGACGCCAGAGCCTGTGAAGCCGACCGAGCAGGTGGAGCGCATAGACACGACGGCTACGCTCGTGATGCAGATACAGAAGTGCTCGCGTCTGTACACCACGGAGTATCAGGTGCACAAGATTGTGACGCACGACGACGATATAAAGCTGAAGGGCAAGCTCTTCAGCAAGAATTACAACATAACGCTGCCGCTCGGACAGCGCAAGGTGGCTATACCGATGGAGGCCACGCTGAAGGCTTACGTCGACTTCGCCGAGTTCTCCGCCGACAACGTGCGCCGCGACTCTACGCACATCGAGCTGATTCTGCCCGACCCACGCATCGTGCTCACCTCGTCGCGCATCGACCACAACGAGATTAAGGAATATGTGGCGCTCATGCGCAGTAACTTCAGCGAGGAGGAGCTGCAGAGATACGAGATGCAGGGCCGCGAGGTGATTATCCACGACATTGCCAACAGCGACATCACGGAGCGTGCGCGCCAGAGTGCCGCCAACGCCATCGTGCCCATTCTCAGACAGCTGGGCTACAAGCCGCAGAACATCACCATCTCGTTCCGCAAGAAGTTCACGCCTGCGGATGTGGAGGGCATCATCAGCTCAAGTTCTGTAGAGAACAAGGGCAACGCCGCACGCCGATAGGCTGACAACGCAACACATTACTCAACTCTTTAAAAGGCAAAAGTATGGAAACGAACAACCAGAACCGAGAGAAGCAGGATATGCCGAAGCTCGAAAAGATAGGACGCAGCGTAATGGCTGCGCTCAAAAAGGTGCCTGCGGGCGTTTGGCTGAAGCTGGCGCTCGTGCTGATAGTGGTGATTATCGCCGTGAAGCTGATTGTAGGCGTGAAGAAAGGACTCACGAACAACAACACCACGCTGCCCGAGATAACGAAGAACGAGAAGATAGACATCACGCCCACACTGATACGCTCGATAGAGCAGATCGGCGAGTGGTCGTTCCTCGAGATTGACGACGAGGAGATGGTAGACACGCTGCGACGCGGCGTGTTCTCGAAGAGCGAACTGGTGCGCATCTACTACGGAACGCTGCGCATCGGCTTCAACCTGAAGGAGACGCGCGAGGGATGGCTCGCCATGTCGGGCGATACGCTCGTGGCTAAGCTACCGCCTGTGAAGCTGCTCGACGACAACTTCATCGACGAGGCGCGCACACGCTCGTTCATAGTGTCGGGAAAGTGGACTCACGCCGACCGACAGGCTATGTACTACCGCGCTGCGGAGAAGATGCGCCGCCGTTGCCTCACCGAGAAGAACTACCGAAAGGCACGAGAGAACGCCAAGGAGCAGTTCGAACAGCTGCTCCACTCATTAGGCTTCGAAAAGACACGCGTGGAATTCTAAAGAGAGATATGCAACAACAGATTATCATTTCAAACGACATAGAGCACGACTTGGCGACAGCCGTCGCCGAGTCGGAGCACGACCGCGTCTTTGTGCTCACCGACGACACTACGCACGAGTGCTGCCTGCCGAAAGTGGCGACGCTGCTTGCGCAGTACGACGCCGTGCCCATCACCATTGCTCACGGCGACCAGCATAAGACGCTCGCTGCGCTCGGCGACGTGTGGACAGCGCTGCAGCAGGGCGGCGCAACACGCCACTCGCTGCTCATAAACCTCGGCGGCGGCATGATAACCGACCTCGGCGGATTCGCTGCCGCCACGTTCAAGCGCGGCATCAACTTCATAAACATACCCACAACGTTGCTCGCTATGGTAGACGCGGCGGTGGGAGGCAAGACGGGCATCAACTTCGGCGGACTGAAGAACGAGATAGGAGCGTTCGCCGACGCACGCTTCGTCATCATAAACACCTGCTTTCTCGACACGCTCGATGCCGAGAACCTCTGTTCGGGCTACGCCGAGATGCTGAAGCATGCGCTCATCAGCAACGAACACATGTGGGCTGAGCACGTCAACTTCGACCTCTCGCAGCCCGACCTCGCAGAGTTGCAGCGCATGGTGGCTGAGTCTATCGCCGTGAAGGAGCGCATCGTGGCGGAAGACCCTCACGAGCACGGCATACGCAAGGCGCTCAACTTCGGTCATACCATCGGTCATGCGCTGGAGGAGTTCGCTCTGCAGCAAGCCACACCTGGGAACAGACCGTTGCTGCATGGCTATGCTGTAGCCTTCGGCTTGATCGGCGAGTTGTATATGAGTGCACGCAAAGCTGGCTTCCCCACCGAAAGGCTGCATCAGACGACACGCTTCATACGCGAGAACTACGCTCAGACGGAGTTCACGTGCAACGACTACCCCACTCTGCTCAACCTCATGCGCCACGACAAGAAGAACACGTCTGGCGTAATCAACTTCACCCTGCTCCACAACATCGGAGACATACGCATCAACCAGACTGCCACCGACGAGGAGATATGTGAAGCGCTCGACTTCATCAGAGATGGCTATTGACAGAAGGCAGAGCAGCAGGAATTCAACAGGAATTAATCCTTTACCGAACAGGATTTTATCCTGAACATAACGGAGAATACTCGGAACATAACAATAATATAATGGAGAAAAACGTTTCTCTACGACTACTTAATACTGGATATTATGAATATAGACAAGATAAAGGAAGTGCTCTTGAAGCGCGACGGACTCTCTAACACACTCGGCATGGAGTTCATCTCTACGCCCGACCCCGACACATGTCAGGCTCGCATGAAGGTAGACGAGCGCAATCGTCAGATTTTCGGATTCCTCAGTGGCGGCGCATCGCTCGCACTTGCCGAGAACCTGGCTGGCGTAGGCTCGCTCGCTCTCTGCCCGAACAATATATGTGTGGGCATCAACATAAGCGGCAGTCACGTGAAGGCGGTGCTCGACGGCGACACCGTGACCGCTACAGCGCACATTCTGCACAAAGGAAAAACGCTGCACCAGTGGCATGTGGACATACGCAACGGGGCTGGCGACTTGATTTCGTCGGTCGAAGTGACCAACTTTGTGATGAACAAACCGAAATAGAATGAGCTACGTATATTTCCGACTGCCACACTCTACGCACATATTCCGCAACCGACTCACAACCGAACCCGAAGAGATTGCTTCGCTCGCCGAACTGAACGGACGGCGCGGCTTCGTAATCGCTCCGTTCGCACCGTCGGAAAGCTGCCCCATACTCCTGATGCCTACTGATTGGGAGGAAGTGGAGCTATGCTCGGAGAAAACGGATTCGTGTTCAGACCAAACGATGCTGAACGCCGACAGCGACGTGTCTGCGATGCTCATTGACGCCGATTACGAGGAGGAGCGCGAGCGTTACGCCGTCGACTTTCACAATTATCACGGGCAGCTTTCCGCAGGCGCCTTCCAGAAGATTGTGCTTGCACGCAGCGCACGACTCACAGCGACGGAGCAGATCGCCCCGCTCACGCTCTTTGCACGCGCCTGCCGTAGATATCAGCGCATGTTTGTCACGCTGTTCTCAACCGAGCGTAGCGGAACATGGATTATCGCCACACCAGAAACGCTCATCGGCGGCACCAATGGTGCAATGCACACGATGGCACTCGCAGGAACAATGCGTCTGAGCGGCGCAAACCTCGACTTCGACGTGGAAGGTTGCGCTATAGGAAAGGACGATATCCACTGGAGCACGAAAAACATTAAGGAACAACGCTGCGTTGAGACGTACCTCACGGAGTGTGTGGAGCAGTTCAGCGACGATTTCTCCGTAGACGGACCCTACACCGTTCGTGCCGGCGACCTCGTTCATCTGCGCTCCGACATTCGTTTCAGCCTCAACAACTCGGAACATCTCGGCGATCTCATCAACGCTCTGCACCCTACTCCAGCGGTATGCGGTATGCCGAAGGCTGCAACACGCGACTTCATTCTGCAGAACGAGTCGGGAGAACGCAGCTACTACAGCGGCTTCACCGGACTTATCGACCCCACAGGCGACACTCGTCTTTTCGTTACGCTGCGCTGCATGCAGATAGAAGGCGGCACGGAGAGCGTCGCTTACCGACTTTACGCCGGCGGCGGACTGCTTAAGGACAGCGAGTGTCAGTCGGAGTGGGAGGAAACAGAGGCTAAGATGAACACTATGCGACAACTGTTCAAGCATATATAATAGTAATGTACAGCAACAAGGAAAACATAAACATACTGACATCGCTGCTCATCGAATGGGGAGTGACAGACGCTGTGGTTTGTCCGGGCAGTCGCAATGCTGCCATCGTGCATAACCTCAGCGAATGTGGCACAATAAGCTGCCACCCTATCACCGACGAGCGCTCTGCGGCGTTCTACGCTATGGGCATGGCTCTCTGCACGAAGCGTCCTACAGTGGTATGCGTCACGTCGGGTTCGGCTCTGCTCAACACGGCTCCGGCTGTGGCAGAGGCTTACTACCAGCATGTGCCGCTCATCGTCATAGCTGCCGACCGACCGCAGCAATGGATTGACCAACTCGATGGTCAGACGCTGCCACAACCCGACGCTCTCAATCGGTTTGTGCGCCGCAGCGTGTCGCTGCCCGAGCCTCGAAACGAAGAGGAGCGCTGGTATTGCAACCGCCTTGTGAACGAAGCGATGCACGCTGCCACTTTCCGCCAGCCGGCTCCTGTGCTCATCAACGTGCCTATCACCGAACCGCTCTTCACGTTCGACACAACCAAACTGCCCGAAGAGTGCCGCTTCCGTATGCTCGACAGCGACGTTACTCTCACCGACGCCACAATAGAGGCTCTGCAACAGGAACTCTTCAAGGCGAAGCGCCCGCTTATCGTGGTCGGACAGACGGCTGCCGACGGCTTCGGTAGTTCGCCTTTCGACATCGGCGAACTTGCCAAACACTTTGTGGTTTTCGCCGAACCTCTGTCTAACAGCAGCAGCGAAACCATTCACTTCGACGAGGCTGTCAGACGCTTGACAACCCACCCCGAACAGCAAGACGGCGAGTGCGACGACGCAAGTCGCTACGCTCCCGACTACATTATATACATCGGCGACACATTGGTGAGTAAGGCTACGCGCCGCTGGCTGCGACAGACACAGGCACCGTCGTGCCTTGTAACGGCAGACCCGCAGAATGCGTGCGACCCGCTGATGTCGTTGCGACACATCGTGACATGCAGCAACGCCGACCTCAAGCTGCTCATGCCTGCGCTCTGCGACATTTACACGCACAGCGACCGCTACGCCGACAACGAAGCCGCATGGCGCAACGAAGAAAGCCGTAAGAAATACAGGAACGATTGGAGAGGTCTGCTCGAAAAGTGGGCAGACCATGCCGAAAAATACGAGCCCGTATACTCGCAGATGGCTGTTGTGAGATGTCTGGAGCAACAGATAGAAAGTGCATCTGTGCGCATCAACACCCACTACGCCAACAGCACCGCCGTACGTCTCGGCTGCATCTACGCCAAACATTATGTCTGGTGCAACCGCGGTGTGAACGGCATCGAAGGATCGCTGTCTACAGCAGCCGGTTTCGCCGTCGCAAGCGACGACCTAAACGTCTGCATCATCGGCGACCTTAGCTTCTTCTACGACCAGAACGCGCTATGGAACAGTTGCGTATGCGGCAATCTGCGCATCCTGCTGCTCAACAACTCGTGCGGCGGCATCTTCAAGCAACTGCCCAACCTGCACAAGAGTCCGGTGGCTGACACCTTCGTAGGCGCAAGCCACACGACAACGGCGCAAGGCATCTGCGCGCAGAACAATGTGGAATACATCTCGGCGCACAACGCCGAAGAAATGAAACGCGGAATAAGCGAACTTCTAACACGCAAGGGCAATCGCCCCGTGCTGCTCGAAGTATTTACGGATGCAGATACTGACGCAGAAACGCTCAGCAGATACTTTAGGGGGGTGCACCCAATAACAGTCTTTATTAATAAATACGTACGTCGGCAATAACCATACTGCCCACGGCTTCGTTGATGCGCTTCACCAATTGGGTGCGCATCATCGTAAGATCCTGTCGCAGCGCCGGACTGAGAATCTTCACGAACAGCGTTTGGTTTTTGATGAACTTCTCGCCGGTATAGCGCGCAACGCCGGCGCCGACCACTTTTTCCCAAGCGTCGATGGCGCGTCGCTGCAGCAAAGGCGTCTCCAGTCCTTCGCGTCGCAGATACATATTAAGCATGATAAGAACTCAATTCTTCCAAGTGGTTCTTGTCTTTTGAGTAATCTATACGATGATATTGTAAATCGTATTTTTGCGAAAAACGAATTACCTGTACAATATCGCCGCCCTTAACATCGAACAACTTATAGTCGTAGCTAACACTGTCGAGAATGCGGTCGAGATGCTCGCGGTTGGTGTCGGTAATGAAAATCTGTCCGAATCCGTCGCCAGACACGAGCTTTACGATCTGCTCCACACGATGTGAGTCGAGCTTGTCGAAGATATCGTCAAGCAGCAGCAGCGGCGTTGTCTGCGACGCCGTACGGCGCAGGAAGTCGAACTGCGCCAGCTTCAGCGCCAACACAAACGTCTTTGTCTGTCCCTGCGAGCCTTCGCGTTTCATCTGATAGTCGCCGAGTAGCATCTCAAGGTCGTCGCGATGCACGCCATGCAGCGAGTAGCCCACCGCACGGTCCTTGAAGCGGTCGCGCTGAATGACATCGAGCAGCGGACCGCGCTGAGCATGCGACACATACTTCAGCGACACAGTTTCCTTACAGTCAGACACATGCTGGTATATGCGTTGGAACACAGGCACAAGTCTGTCAACGAAGTCCTCGCGGGCTCGGAATATTGTCTCGCCATGACGCGCCATCTCCTGCTCCCAAATGTCGAGCAATGCGGGGTCGGGCTCCTGCTCCATCTTCAGCAAAGCGTTGCGCTGCTGTAGCGCCTTCGTGTAGCTGTTGAGAGCATCGATATACGTGTTGTCGTATTGCGAAATCACGATATCCATCAGTCGACGCCGTTCCTCGCTACCGCCTGCGATGAGCGTCTGGTCGGCAGGCGAAACGAACACAAGCGGAATGAGTCCGATGTGCTGCGAGAGTCGCTTATACGCCTTTTTGTCGCGCTTCAGTTGCTTCTTCTGTCCGCGTTTCATGCCGCAGTAGACCGCCACCGGCTCGTCCTCGTCGGTAGCATACGCAGCGTCGAGCATAAGAAAGTCGGCGTCGTGCTTTATCACCTGCGAGTCGATAGGATTGAACGCACTACGGCAGAACGACAGGTAGTAGATAGCATCGAGCAGATTGGTCTTGCCCTCGCCATTACTGCCGAGAAAACAGTTGAGCTTGGGCGAGAACTCAAGCGAAGCCTCCCCGATATTCTTGAAATTGAGTATGGATAAATTGCGTAATATCATGTAATTATATACCCTGTAGACCCGTTGCGGGTCACTGTTATAACTGTAACAACACGTTGTATTACTGCAAAGTTACCCCATTTATTATTGAAAAAAGAAAAAAAGGTGGAATAAATTTCAATATGTGAGATAAAATCAGTAATTTTGCTCCTCGCAATGTGTCACATTGCAGACTATAAACCGATAAAAATAAAAACAAAATAACAAATGACAAACAAAATTGATTTTGGTGCTAACTCTCACGTAGAGAAGACCAACAACAAGGAAGATTTCTTCTTGAAGTTCAAGAAGCAGATAATCACAGGTGTAGTAGTAATTCTGCTCGTTGTAGCAGGCGCTATCCTTTACAACGTTTTCGTGGCTGGTCCGCGTGAGGACAAGGCAAGCACAGCTATCGCAAAGGGCGAGCAGTACTTTAACGAAGAGCAGTTTGACAAGGCTCTCAACGGCGACGGCGCAGGCTACGTTGGTTTTGTGAAGATCGCAAGCGACTACAGCAGCACCGACGCTGGAAACCTCGCTAACCTCTACGCAGGTCTTAGCTTCTACAACCTCGGCAAGTACACAGAGGCTGTGACATACCTCGAGAAGTTCTCTACAAAGGGCGACGCTATGGTAAGCCCGACAGCTACTGCAGCACTCGCTAACGCTTACGCGCAGACTGGCAACGTAGACAAGGCAATCAGCACTCTGAAGAAGGCTGCTGACATGGCAGACAGCAAGGCTGAAGACGTTAACAACAGCATCTCACCGACTTTTCTCCTCCAGGCTGGTAAGCTCCTCGAGAGCCAGAAGAAGAACGACGAGGCTCTGAAGATCTATCAGGACATCAAGAAGAAGTACGTAAACTCTTCTTTGGTACAGAGCTCAGAGATCGACAAGTACATCGAGCGCGTTTCAGAGTAATCGAATAACCAAATATGGCTACATCACTCCATAACCTCTCACAGTACGACATCACCACCATCCCCGACGCAAGCAACATGTGCTTCGGCATCGTGGTGGCTGAATGGAACGAAGAGATAACGGGCGCTCTGCTCGACGGAGCCGTCAAGACTCTCGAGAAGCACGGCGCTCTTCCCGAGAACATTCACATCAAGACCGTTCCGGGCAGCTTCGAGCTTATCTACGGCGCTCACCAGATGGTGCTGCACGGCGGCTACGACGCCGTAATCATCCTCGGCAGCGTGATTCGCGGCGAGACTCCTCACTTCGACTACATCTGCCAAGGCGTAACGGCAGGCATCGCACGCCTCAACACAACAAGCGAGATACCTATCATCTACGGCTTGCTCACCACCAACGACTTGCAGCAGGCGCTCGACCGCTGCGGCGGCAAGTACGGCAACAAGGGCGATGAGTGCGCTATTGACGCTATCAAGATGGCGAAGTTCTAAAACAAACGTTTTTAATAACATACAGAAAAGTCCGACAAGCAGATCCTTGGGAACGCTTGTCGGACTTTTTATTTAGTATAATGCCGCAAATCATGCGGCATTATACAGCTATTTATGCTGCACGATGCGCTCTTTACACTGCTCCATGAGCCACTTCGGCGTGCTCGTAGCGCCGCAGATGCCCACCGTGCGCACGTCTTCCGTGAACCACGACATATCTATCTCGTCGGCACTTTCTATCTGATAGCTGCGCGCATTGACGCTACGACACTCGTTGAAGAGCACCTTTCCGTTGCTACTCTTACGACCTGAGACGAAGAGAACGAGGTCGTGACGCGAAGCGAACGATGCGATATTCGGCATACGGTTAGCCACCTGTCTGCAGATGGTGTCGAAGCTGCGGAACGTAGCGCCCTCCTCGATGTGCTGCTGAATGTAGTTGATGACGCGATGGAAGCCATCGAGCGACTTTGTTGTCTGCGAGTAGAGATAGATGTCGCGCGAGAAGTCGAGCTTCTCCACGTCCTCCACCTTCTCTACCACGATAGCCTCGCCTGCGGTCTGCCCCACAAGTCCCAGCACCTCGGCGTGTCCGCGCTTGCCGAAGATAACTATCTGCGCATCGGGCGCCGTGTCGTACTGTCGCTTGATGCGGCGCTGCAGAGCCAGCACCACGGGGCACGTAGCGTCGATTATCTCTATGTTGTTCTGCTGCGCCAGGGCGTAAGTCTCGGGCGGTTCGCCGTGAGCACGCAGCAGCACCTTCACGTCGTGCAGGCGGCGCAGATCGTCGTGATTGATAGTGATGAGTCCCTGCTCGTGCAGTCGCTCCACCTCCATACCGTTGTGCACGATGTCGCCGAGGCAGTAGAGCTCGTTGCCCTTGGCAAGTTCCTCCTCTGCCTTCTTTATGGCGGTAGTGACTCCGAAGCAGAAGCCACTACCCTCGTCTATTTCTATTGTCAAATTCATTCCGTCAGAATTACTGTCGTAATACTTCTACGTTCTTTATACCTTATTATACAATACGCCGATTGTTTATATGACACGCCGATTATAATACGATACCTCGCAGCACTATTCGGCTACAATCTTTATGGTTGTCTTCGGCTGTTTGGGGTCGTTGGTTATCATCAGCACACGCGGTTTAGAACGCGCCGTCTTCAGCTGTCGTTTCTCCGCCGTCACCTTCAGTTTAGCCGACTCGCCGGGATGCAGCGTCTGCTTGTTGAGCGACACCTGCAAGCCCACGGTGAACATCTGCAGACTCTTTATCTTCAACACCGACTTGCCGTCGTTGCGTATCACTATCTCGCCCTTCAGTTTCTTCTTCTGGTCGAAACGGCCGAGGTTGAGTTCTGTGGTAGAAAGGTAGAGCTGCGGCGCGTTAGCAAGCTGCTGCGCCGTGAGATTGTCGAACTTAGGCAGGAGCACAGCCGAGATGCCTATCTCCTTCTCGCGGTTCACCTTGTCGCCGGGGAAGGCTCCGAGGAACACCGATGTCTGCGTCAAACCCATATCGTCGAGCTTGCGCGAGTCGAGCGTCATGGTGATTACACCGCCATGACCAGGCGCAATGTTAGACGGCGACACGTCAGCCTTCAGATATTCAGGCAGATGCATCACCACGGGCTGCACAGCAGCGCTCGTAGAGTTGAAGATATGTATCTTCTTCTGCGGACAGTCGCCGCGGTTCACATCGTCGAACTCCACGTCGTTGCAGTCAGACTTTATGCTGCCCAGCATGAAGTTGTAGTTGCCGCCGTAGTCTACCACCTCGCGCACCACGCTGCCACGCACACGCAGCAAGAGCGGCTTGTCGTCGCCCTCGTTGTATATGCCCACGAGTTTGTCGAAATGGCCCATAGTGGCAGCATCGTACGTGATGCTTATCGTGAACTTCTCGCCGGCTGCTATCGCTTCTCGCGGGAATGCCACGTCGGTGCAGCCGCAACTGGTGCACACATCGGTAATGCGCACGGGCTTGTTCGACTTGTTCTTCACTTCAAAGTTGAAAGTGGCAGGTGTCTGATACACCACCTGTCCGCAGTCGATTATCTCGTTCGTCGCTACAATGCTCTGCGCCATGGCTCCGAAGAACGGCAGTGCAAGCAGCGCTACGCTTATAAATATCTTCTTCATACGTATGTGTTACTTTTTCAAAGTGTGTGTGTTATCTGTTCTATTCCACGCTCAGCGCTACAGCCTTCGTGCGTGCGCCGAATTCAGGACTGTAGGCGCACTGTACGGTGCAGGTGCCGGTTTGGTATGTGCCCGCGCGGTCTACGTAATACTCGGTCTCTACGACGTGCTTTCCCTTAGAAAGACGGTCGAAATAATAGTTCGTAGCGTTGTCCTTCGGCTCGCAATAGCAGCCGTCGCGATAGCCCGAGAGTTGTCCGAGCGGCTCAAGACAAGCCGCACGTCGGTCGGCGAGCTGCACAAAGTCGTAGTCGCGGTCGGCGTTTATAACGATGCGCACGGTGATGCGGTCGCCTACTGCGAGTGTTTCGCCATCTGTAGCTATACGTTTGCCGTTCTTCAGCACCTCGCGCACTACGCTCATTCCCTCCGCAGCGTCAGCAACATCGGCTGTGGGCTGCACGAATTGCGCGTAGACAGCGCCCCATGACGTGCCGTCGGTTTGCTTTTCGATGCTCAGGATCTTCATCTTTTCGCCTGTCTTGGCGGTCTTAACGTATCCCATGCCCGCCGTAGCCTTCGGCATGACGAGCGTCTGTCCGTTCAGCTTCAGCACAGCCATAGACTTGCTTGCGCCAAGCGACTCGCAGTTGCCACCGAAGAACGCATACACCGCATTCACGGAGTTGACAGGCGTGTCCCAAGCCTGCGTACTCTTCGACTGCAGCAGCCATTGCTTCATCTCGTTTACGGTCTGAACGTCGGCAGGAGCAACCGACTGCAATGCCTCGATAGCCGCAACCTGCGACGGAATGCGGTAGTCGAACCATGAATAGAGCGCCTTCGGCGTGTCGAAGTATCGACCCATCGGCGCCTTGTATACTGTATATTCCTTTATGCTCTGCACCATGTCGCGAGCCTCAGCGGCGTAGTTGTTGCCGGCAAGCACAACGGCAGCCACGCTCTTTGCGTAGATGGAGAACTGCGATGTCTGCTTGGCGAGCAACTTCAGAAGATAGGCGGCGTTGTCCTTCGCCGTGCCCTTCAACTGGCGCTTCTGCAGTGTCACGGCGTACAGATAGTCGACAGCCAGTTCACTCGGACGCAGGTTCTTTGCGGCTTTGCTCGCCTTCATCGCCTTAACTTCCTGTGCGATATACTTGTCCATGAAGAGGAACGCAGCGTCAATCATGCTGCGCGCTTCGGGCTGCACGCCCACCATCTTGTCGAGTCGGGCGAAAGTTGTGAGCACGCCCATCGTCATGCTCGGCGAACCAGCCATGCCTTTCCACCACGAGAACGAGCCGTCGGCGTTCTGCAAGCGCGAGAGTCGTGAGAAGTTGTCGGCGAGTCGGTATGCTGTCTGCGACTCGTCGAAGTAGTTGGCGAGCATCTGCTTCTGTTCTGCCTCGCGTGTGGCGTCCATGAGCCAAGGCGTTTCGCTCAGAAGCATCTGCTTCAGTTCGGCGTTACCCTCGAGTTTGCTCTGCAGCGACGTAACATTCTCGGTTGTCTTTGCCTCAGTCTTCCATAGGTCAACGGTCTTGCGAATAACATCCGACGAGTTCATCAGCGAACGGCTGATTGCGTTGGCGTAATAAGCCGAGGCGAGCGAGACGGCGTTGTCGCCCTCCGCTGTTGCCATCGACGGCAGCGCCTGTATCATCAGCCACTCCGGCGAGTTGGTGTACTCCACCGTGAGGCGGTTCTTCTTGTCAGCCACAGCAAAGAGCTTCGTGAGGTCGATATCGAGCTTTCCTGCCTCGTTGAGCGTGAACGCCTGCGAGTTTGTGACGAGTTCCTTGTCGGGCAGAACGGGCAGATAGTGCTGCTCGCCGTCGCTGAAGCCACGACCCGACGCCGTAACACGACACACGAGCAGACCGTCGTTAGCTATCTTCGACATATCGAACGCGAACTTAGCCACCGCAGTTTCGCCTGCCTTCGCCGCAAACTTCACATCCTTATGCCAAACCTCCTTTTCGGTCTCGGGGTTGAGGAAAGTGAGGCGTGCCGAACCTCTCACCTGCTTGTCGGAAGTGTTGAAGATGCGCGCCGAGAGCACGCCCTTGTCTGCCTGACGCACGAAGCGCGGCACGTTGGGCTGAATCATAACGGTCTTCTTCGCAACGGATGTTGCAGCGAGTGTGCCGTTGTTCATCGCCTCGTCGTGTGCGAGGGCGTAGAACTGCCATGTGGTGACGCTCTCGGGCAGCGTGAACTGCAACTGCACGTTGCCCTTGTTGTCTGTGAGCAGACCGGGATAGAAGAAAGCCGTTTCGCTCAGATTCTGACGCGTCTGCGCTGTGGAAGTAGTGCTTTGAGCCTTGCCTTCTGCGCCTGCATCAGCGGAGCCAGCGGCTGACTCGGCAGGCGCTTCCACATTCTCCAATGCCGCATTACGGTTAGAATCGTACGCAGCATTGCTACCCATCAGCTTCTCTTCCTTCACGCCAGAGACGGCAGCCTTTGCAAACATCTTCACGTTGTCGGAGCGTGAAGCTGTGCAAACTTCGCCTCTTCCAATATATCGTGCAACGTCGTAGAAATGGCTGAAGTCTATTTGCGGTTCGTACAGGAACTTCATGGGCATCTCGCTGTAGACGAACATATTGCGGTTGTAGAACGCTCGCCATGAGAGCCACGGCACGTTGTTGTACATAGGCAGACTGAACTGCAGGCTGTGCGGGCGCAGCTTGTCGAGCGACTTGTCGTAGAGCGTAGCCATAAGCTGCGCCTTTGCCGGCGTGCCATCGGGGTTGGTGATGTTCAGAGTCCAGGTCTCGCGCTGTCCGGGCACGAGTCGGTCGCGGAAGGTGGTCCACTTTATGTTGAGATGCGTGTCGGGCTGTGGGCGCTCAATGCGCTCGGTGTGCTGATAAGCCTTGCCGTTCTTCACCCAAGCCACGGAGAGCGTGATGCCGTCGCCCCACTCTTCCTTATAGGTGATGGAGCGTGTGCGCACTTCGTTGCGCAAATCGGCTCTGCCGTCCTCTATCACCTTGTCGCCGGCGATGAGTGTGTAGACTACATGCTGGATGCTGTCGGTAGATCCCAGCTGTATGAAGACAGGCGCTGACTTGCTCTTGAACTGGCGCGAAGAAACATAGAACCAGTCGTGTGTCTCTACCGGCGCGCGGCGGTCTTGCAGCGTGAATGTGACGAACGACTGCGTAAGAGTGTCCGTTCCGCAGTAAGCCACGATGCGGTGGCGCATCGAAGCGAGCGACTTTCCGTCTACCTGCACCTCGGTGTTAGCCTTGCAAGTGTAGCGGTCGTTGTCGATATAATAGGTTACATCGCCGTCGATGGGTTCGCCGGCGTTGTTCAGATAAGCGAACTTGATGGTGTGCAGGTCGTCGGCGAGTGTCAGTTCGGGCACGTCGCAGGTGAGCAATGTCGGGCGGTCGCTGTACGGGAGAGCCGTTTCTGCGCTCTGGGTCTCGCCCGAAACGTCGGTCACGTGAGCCTCAACGTCGAATGTGAAGTAGCGGTTGTGGCGTTCGTCGTACTGCTCGGGCACCACAACGGGCACCTTCACCATGAAAGCTCCGTCATTATCGGTCTGCGCTACGCCGCTGTAGACTGTCTCCGTGCGAGCGTCTGTAGAAGCGCAACGCCAGAAGAAAGACGGACGGCGCACAACCGTCACCTCCACCTTTGCGCCCTGCACAGGCACACCGGCGAAGCTCTTTGCCTTGGCAGCGAGGCGCACGGTGTCGCCGGCTGCATAGCGCGACGCAGCCTTCTCTATCTCCACGCCGAACGTGGGGCGCTTGTATTCCTCGACGGTGAAGTTGTAGTACTGCACATTGCCGTAGTCGCTGCGCAACGTGTAGACACCGTTCAAGCCGTTCTGCGGCAGAACGAAGTCGGCTGAAGCCATGCCATATTCGTCCGTAGTGACACTCTTCGCAGCAACCTCCTTACGGTTGGCGTCGCGCAGCGTGAGCGTCATGGTCTGCAGCTTCTGTGCCTCGGCGTGCTGGTCGGCGCCGTAATACTTATAGGCGATGGCAGCTACGTGCACGGTCTGACCCGGTCGGTAGATGCGGCGGTCGGTATAGATAGTTGTCGAGGTGGTCACGAAATGAGTGCGGTTATAGTAGAACCGTCCGTTTATCGGCGTCACGGGGAAGGCTGTCTCGTCGGCTGTAGATATAGAGTAAGACACTGGTTCGCGATTGCCGAAGTCGACAATCACCTCGCCGTTGGCGTCGCACTCGTAGTGCTTCGCCTCAAGTTTCTCGCCCTCGGCGTTGTTCTTCACAAAGTTCATCAACACCTTTGCGCCGGGCACAGCTTCGCCCGTCGTAGCGTTGAGCACAACTACGCGATAACGGTTGCCGGGCAGCGTTTCGATGAGCGGATAGATATTGCAGACGCGCAAGATGCGGCGCTCGACGGGCACGTTCACGTTGTCGGTAGAGAGTTCGACGAGATAGAAGCCCGAACGCAAGCCGGGAATCTCGAGCGTGTCGCTCACGGTCTTGTAAGCCGGCAGTCCGACATAGCGGCGCACGTCGGTAGCGGGCGCTTCGGTAGTCACGATATGACGGCGCAGGCGGGCGTAGTCCTTGTCGCGATTTACGTCGTACTGCTCGGCGCTGGTTATGTTCAGTCGGCTTGCCGTGAGGCGCACTTCGCCCACGTTGTTGGCGCCCAGTACGATCACCTTGCGCGGCACACCGGGCAGAGCCATCTCGCCGCCAAGCAGCGCATGAACCGAGGGCAGCGTCAGTCGGCGCTGGGCGTTGCGCAGAATGTTCATGCGCGTCCAGGCGCCCCACTTGGTGAGAGCGTAGTTGATGTAGTTGTTCTTTTCCTCGGCTGTCACGTCCTCGGCGTTCTCCATGAACTCGTAGCGGGCTATCGCCACCTCGCCGCACACCACGAGGTCGCTGTACTCGCTGGCGAGCGAGTCGAGCGACATGATGTACTTCGACTTCTTCACGCGTGTGGCGTAGCTGTTGCCGTGCGCCTGCTTCACCATCTGCAAGGCTGTTAGACAGGCACCTTCGCGCTTGCCGTGCGCAGCGTAGTAGTCGTGCATGCCGCGATAGTCGCCGGCTGCAATGCCGATGATGTGCAGCATGTCGTCGTAGTAGTATTTCGAGTCGACGCCGTCCTCAACGAACGGCAGATAGTCGGTGCAGTAGGCTGTGGCAAGAGCTTCGGGATGCGCCATAGAGCGGCGGTAGCACTCGGCGCTAAGCTCCTTGGCGTCGTAGAAGGCGTAGCGGTAAGAGGCATACATTCGGCCCATCACCGACTGGTATATGGCGGCAAGCACGCGGTCGCCCTTGCGCTCGGCTGTCTCGCCGCTCTTCTTCAGATGGCGCTCCATAGCCGGGATGGAATCTCTTGAAAGCTGCGCCACCCAACCGAGCGAAGCCACCTGTGCCTTGAGCAGATGTCCGTAGGCACGCTCCTTCTCTGCCTTGTCGCTTATCTGTGCGAGCACTTTCAGCGCTGTCTGCGGATGGTCCTTGCCCACCGCCGCGTCGTATTTCTTCCAAAGTGACGTATATGAGTCTGCCATTGCCGTCATCGGCAACAGCATCATGGCTATCAATGTGGCAATTATAGTTCTTTTCATAGCAATTTGTTTTTGTCCGTGATGTGATGTTTTGCGTAGATAGTGCAAATCGAATGCAGAATATCAAGCTTGCTTGAATATTATGCTGAGATGCAGCCTATCTTATGCAAAAATAAGAAAAAAACACAAGATAGAGGGCGTTAATCGCGAAAAACATTAGGCTTGAAGGGAAAAAAGTGAGGGTCTGAACAAAATCTTTCAGACAATTAAATGCGTTACATCATACAACTAAAAGCGTTTGACTACACAAACCATGTTGTTACCACAGTCGGGGAATGACGTTACCGTACCGCGGTAATGATATAGCCGATACGCGGTAATGCGTTTTTTGCTACGCGGTAATCGTATAACAAATAGGAGGCTACGGCAAGAATGCCGTAGCCTCCTACGATTACTGCATGTCGTAAACCACCTGCATGAGCTTCTTGCCCAATGCGTCAGCCTCCTCCATCGTTGCAGCCTCGCTGTATACGCGGATGATAGGCTCAGTGTTCGACTTGCGCAGGTGTACCCACTTGTCGGGGAAGTCGATCTTCACGCCGTCGATGTCCGTGATTTTCTCCGATGCGTACATCTCCTTCACCTTCTCGAGGATAGCGTCGATGTCGGTAGACGGAGTGAGGTCGATGCGGTTCTTGGCGATGAAGTAGTTGGGGAATGTGGCGCGGAGCTGGCTCGCCGTACACTTCTTGTGAGCCAGCGAGGAGAGGAACAGAGCGATGCCAACAAGAGCGTCGCGACCGTAATGGCTCTCCGGGTAGATTACGCCGCCGTTGCCTTCGCCGCCGATTACGGCGCCTACCTCCTTCATCTTTGTCGTAACGTTCACCTCGCCTACTGCCGCTGCTGTGTACGTGCCGCCGTGACGCTCTGTTACGTCGCGCAGGGCGCGTGTAGAAGAAAGGTTAGACACGGTGTTGCCCGGTGTGTGCTGCAGCACGTAGTCGGCTACGCTCACGAGTGTGTATTCCTCGCCGAACATCTCGCCGTTCTCGCAGATGAACGCCAGACGGTCTACGTCGGGGTCGACAACGATGCCGAGGTCGTACTTGCCGCTGCGCATCTCGTCCATTATACCCTGCAGGTTCTTCTCGAGCGGTTCGGGGTTGTGGGCGAAGTCGCCGTTGGCTGTAGAGTTGAGGATGGTATATTCTACGCCGAACGCCTTCAGCAGGTCGGGCAGGATGATGCCGCCCACGCTGTTGATAGTGTCTACGCAAACCTTGAACTTAGCGTTGCGGATAGCGTCCACGTCAGCCAGCTTGAGGTCGAGTACGCTCTCGATATGGCGCTGGTTGAACGAGTCGTCGCGTGTGTAAGAGCCGAGCGAATCGACGTCGGCATAGTCGAAGTCTTCCTTCTCAGCGATGCTCAGCACCTCGTTGCCGTCGTCCTTGGTGAGGAACTCGCCTTCGCCGTTGAGCAGCTTCAGTGCGTTCCACTGGCGCGGGTTGTGACTTGCTGTTATGATGATGCCGCCGAGGGCGCCTGTCCAGCGCACAGCCAGCTCTGTTGTAGGCGTTGTGGCGAGGTCGATGTCAATAACGTCGAGTCCCATACCCATGAGTGTGCCGCAAACCACGTTGCGTACCATGTCGCCTGAGATGCGTGCGTCGCGTCCTACGACAATTTTGTTGCGTCCTTCGCCCTTAGCGCCGCGCTTCATGAATGTAGCGTAGGCTGTTGTGAACTTAACGATGTCAAGCGGATTCAGAGTGTCGCCTGTAGGTCCGCCGATAGTGCCGCGGATGCCCGAAATCGATTTAATGAGGGTCATAATCGTATTTGTTTAAAAATGTATTATGTTGAGATGGTGAGGGGTTGAGATGGTGAGGGGTTGAGATGGTGAGGTGTTGAGATGGTGAGATGGGATGCTATCAGACTATCTGCCGCGCTCAAGCGAGAGTTCGTAGAGGCACGGGTAAACGTTCGACGAAGCGTCGCTCTGTCCCTGTGTGTGTGGCACGATGAGGCGTACGAGCGCTGTCTCCTCGCCCTTCGGAATGCGTCCGAGGTTGATATATGTGAGCGGAACGAGCCAGCCCGACGGCACAGCCTGCGTGCTGTACTTGCTGTACATGAGACTCTCGCCGCTGATGAACGAACCGGTGAAGGTGCCCGATGTGTTCTTCACGCTCATCTTGTCTACCTGCCAGCTGTACTGAGTGATGTTGGTGAGCTGAAGCGCAGAGTCGCCTTCGAGGATGTTGTACTCCTTGAAGCGGCAGAGCACGGTAGCCGTCTCGCCGTCCTTGAGCTTTTCGCCGCCGCCCTTGCGCACAATCTGCATGTATACGCCGGTGCTCTCGAAGAGTACATATTCGTTCTTGGTAGTGTCGGTAACAAAGCCTTTCTTTTCAAATTCAGCCTCAGTGATTTTCTGTATCTTGTGGCTTGTAATGTATCTGTTGATAGCGTTGCGCTCCTTTTTCTTCAGATCGGCGTATGTAACGCCGTCGTTGCACGCAGCAAGAGCCATTACAGCCACCAGTGTCATGATGATAAGATTGAGTTTCTTCATTCTTCTATTCTGTTTATTTTATGTTATTGTCGTTTTTTTACACGTTATCTTTTCTGCTTTTAGGCAGCGGTCCCCATCCGGTGAGCGCTCCTTCGTAGTAGGCGAAAGCCTCTCTCACAATCTTCTCTGCCTCGGCAAGCGAACAGTTGAGTCGTCCGCCGCTCGCATTGAGATGTCCGCCTCCGTTGAAGAAGTCCTCAGCCATCTTGTTGCACGGGAAATTGCCCACAGAGCGCAGGCTCACCCATATAAGATTGTCGCGGCGGTCGTCCTCGCGCAGCGATACTGAGAGCTTCATGTTCTTGATACGCAGCGGTTCGTTGACGAGTCCTTCGGCGTCGCCCTTTATGAAGTGGTATTCGCGCATGTCGCGGCGCGAGATGGTGAAGTAAGAAGCGTGGAGGTCGGAGAACACGTTGAGCTTTTGGCTCATCAGATAGCCGCGCAGACGTATAGCCCAATGGCTGAAGTTGTTGAACACGTTGCGGTAGATGCGGTCCTTATCGATGCCTTTGGTGAGCAGCTGACTGATGATGAAGAATATCTCGGGCTGCGTAGAGTTGTACGTAAAGCCGCCCGTGTCGGTCATCATGCCGCAATAGATATTGACGGCGCACTCCTTCGGCATATCATCGAACTTGCCCAACTGCCAGATGATGCGGAACACAAGCTCCGATGTGCTCGACATGTTAGGATGCGACACCGTAAGAACGGTCTGCATCTTCGGGTCGAGATGGTGGTCTATCATCACCTTCTTGGCAGGCGAAGCCTCGAGCGCATCCTTCATCTCGTCTACACGGTCACTGCCGTTAAAGTCGAGACAGAACACGAGGTCGGCATTCTGCAATAAAGTTGTGGCTTGTTCGGTATGTTTGTCGTAACGCACGATGGCGTTGGCGCCCGGCATCCACTGCAAGAAGTCGGGATAGGCGTCGGGCACAACGATTGTTGGCGATTTGCCGCAAACCGTCAGGAAGTTAGCCCAGCCGAGCGATGAACCAAGTGCATCACCGTCGGGCGACTTGTGGCAGCAAATCACGATGTTCTGTGCGTTTTCTATTATTTCGTTCAGAGTCTGCACCTCTGAGTCCGATAGTATATTTATGTTCATATCCATTTAGATGCAAAGGTATTAAAAATTCGTGGATATGAACATAAATAAAGTCTTACATTAGTTCTAATTAAATGTTTTTTGCATATTGCGCCATAAAGCGCTTCGCCCATTCGGCGCGAAGCAGCAGGCGTTCGAGTATGAGCAGCGCCACAATAGTGGTGAGTATGCCCAGCAGCACGTCGATGATGTAGTGGTGTGTAGAATATACCGCTGTCCACCAGATGCCCATGCAGATGAATGCGAAGATAGCGATGCAGAGTTTGCTCTGACGGCTTATTATGGCGTAGATGGTAGCTACAAGCATATAAGCGGCGTGCAGCGACGGCACTGCGGCGAACACATTCGAGTTGTTGCAGTAGATGGAATGGAACACCGGCGCACCTACGAGCGAGTCGAAGCGTCCTAATCCGGCTACGCTGCCAGGCGTGTTGAGTACGGGTGTGAATCCATGCTCAATGACATACCATGGCGGGGCTGCGGGATGAATGTAGTAGCCCACAAAACCTACAAGATTGACGAACAGAAAGGCGAGTGAGAAGCGAAGATACATCTCGCGCTTGCCTTTCAGATAGAGATATATGGCGAAACCTAACGGCACGGGCACCCAGCACAGATAGAAGAAGCCTGCCATAAAGTCGGCGAAGGCACAGTTGTGCAGGTTGAACCACTCGCCGGGGATGAGTGTGCCGGCGGCTGTTCCAATACCAAACAACGACTTCTCGGCTTCGTATATACCGCGTGTGTCGATGGGGTTCACCTCATAGTTGGGCAAAAGGCGCATACCGTCGTAGCTGCACGCGAAGACAAGCCAGGGCGTGAGCGCCAAGGCGAACTTGCGGCTGGGCTTGACGGCAACGAGTATTGCCCAAATTATTATTAGCTTTATACTGAACATTGCTGTTATTTGTTGTTATCCTTCTCTGTAAGCACCTTGTAGCAGTGGATGACGCGCCAGAAAGCGGTGATATTGGCGAGTACGGCGATGATGATCATCGGCACAACGAGCACCCAGACATTGGCGCAAACGCCGCAGAAGATGGCTCCAACGGCTGTAACAACAACGCGTTCGGGGCGCTGCATAAGGCCTACCTTGCACTCGATGTCCAAACCTTCGGCACGGGCACGCACGTAGCTCACCATTACCGAGCCAACCATAGCTGCGAATGTAACGACACCAGCCCACTGCCAGTCGTTCTGCTGCATAAGCAGATAGTAGCAGATGCCGAAGAGCGTGCAAAGCTCGCTGTAGCGGTCGAGGGTTGAGTCCCAAAGGGCGCCGAACGTAGATGACATGCCGCCCATACGAGCAAGGCGTCCGTCCATCATGTCGAACAGACCGGCAAAGAGAATGACGCCACCAGCCCATCCTATCCATGCGTAAGCCTCTGTCTCTGCAAGCTCGGCGGCATAGATGAACATTGCTGTCGCTACGAGGTTGAGCACGAAGCCGGTTGTGGTGATGAAGTTGGGAGTTATGCCGATCTTTATCATGCCTTTAATGAAAGGGTTGATAATGGCATAGATAACCTTTTGCAAGAAATCCCTGTAATTCATATTCTTTTATTTTACGTTTTGTATGTTTGTTATTTCTTTTCCTATACTTTTACGATATTCCTACGCATGAGCAAGCGTACGATACGGATGGGCTACCTTACGATACAGCAAGTAGCCTGCGACTTATGCCTGCTGGTTGTTGCGGTTGGCGCGGAACACGAATGTGCGTTGTAGATGATAGTTCCAGAACACAGCCACGAATGCAGCCACAATGGTTTTCGATATCATGTAGTTTGCTCCGCTCAGCTCGGTCAGCTGCCATGTGCCGACGGTGTTGAGCACGATGCTGCCCACCCATACGAAGGTGTAGCGCAGCGCCACATACTTTTTCTTTATGCCGAACGTGTGGAACACCCAACGGTAGTTGATGCCGCAGTTGGTGAGTCCGCCGCACACCGCACCGATGAACGTTGAGTAGCCGTACCATACGTCCACAATACTGGTGAGTATGAGCGTAATGCCGAAGTCCACCGCCGATGCCACCCATGCCGAGCATTGAGCTTTGCCGAACATGATTGCTTTTTCTTTTACGTTGTTCATCGGAGAGTGTACTAAGTTATGTAATTATATATATTATTAATGTGTAAATATCGTGCGAGTGTTGCGTAGAAACACAATGGTGTGCAAAATTAGTAGAAAAATATTAAAAGGCAAAAAGTTTTCTTGTCTTTTTAATAATTATGTATAACTTTGCAAAATGAAACGGCAATAGGGTTATAAATGCTTTATATAGTGGCGTTTATGTCCATTTTTTAGGAACAATAGGATAAATATATACAATTAGTAAGGTGAAGAGGTTTTTTAGTATTACGCTTTTATTAGCTTTGGTCGTTTCGGTCAAAGCTCAGATTACTGGTGAAATTTATGATACCGATGGTTATCCGATACCATTGGCAAGCGCCATCTATAAGGGACATCATGTGGCAGAGGCGAGCGATTTGGACGGAAAGTTCAAGATTGCGCGCCATAATGGTTGGGAGCTTACGTTCAGTTCGGTAGGTTTTCAGCCTCAGACCATAAAGGTGGGTCCGAAGACTCCTTCGCACCTTAAGATTGTGCTGAAGGAAGACGCACACAACCTCGGCGAAGTGGTCATCAAGCAGAAACGCGAACACTATTCGCGCAAGAACAATCCGGCGGTGGAGCTCATGAAGCGTGTCATCGCCGCGAAGAAGCGCAGCCATCTCGAGAACTACGACTACTATCAGTACAACAAGTACCAGAAGATTACGTTCTCGCTGAACGACATAAAGCCTGCAGATCTCGACTCGAGCAAGTTCTTCAAGAAGCGTGCCTACGTGAAAGACCAGATTGAGACCTCGCCATACAACGGCAAACTCATTCTGCCGGTGAGCGTTGACGAGACGGTTACGCAGCATATTTACCGCAAGGACCCGAAGGTGGAGAAGGACATCATCAAGGGTCAGCGTTCGGAGGGCGTGAACAACGTGCTGCAGACCGGCGAGATTCTCAACACTATGCTGCGCGAGGTGTTCACCGACGTGGACATATACGACGACCACATGCGCCTGTTGCAGTATCAGTTCACATCGCCTATCGGCGAGACTGCCATCTCGTTCTACCGTTTCTACATTCAGGACACGGTGTACGTAGACCGCGACCTCTGCTATCACCTCGAATTTATTCCGAACAATCAGCAGGACTTCGGTTTCCGTGGCGAACTATACGTGCTTGCCGACTCGTCGCTGCACGTGAAGCGCTGCTCGTTCACTCTGCCTAAGAAGTCGGACGTGAACTTCGTGCACGATATGAAGATTACGCAGGAGTACACCAAACTGCCGAACGGCGAGTGGGCGCTTTCTGCCGACGACATGGCTGCCGAACTGAAGCTGTTGGGCGCCGAAATGCTCGTAACAAAGGCGACACGATACAACGACTATGCCTTCGACGAACTGCCTTCAAAGCTGTTCCGCGGCAAGGCGAAGACCATGCACGAGGCTGACGCGATGATACGCGACGACGACTTCTGGGCGAAGTACCGCACGGTGGAGCTGTCGCACGGCGAGTCGTCGATGAAGGCGTTCATACATCGCATAGAACAGTCGAAGAACTTCAAGTGGATTCTCTTCGGTCTGCGCGCCTTTGCTGAGAACTTCGTTGAGACTGGCTCAATGCGCACCAAGTCGAAGTTCGACATCGGACCGGTTACGACCATCATCTCTAACAACTTTGTCGACAACTGGCGCTTCCGCTTGAGCGGTCGTACCACGGCAAACCTCTGCAATCACTTCTTCTGGAACGGCTACTACGCCTACGGAACCAAGTCGAAGAACCACTACTACGGCAGCGAGTTCACCTACTCGCTCAACGCAAAGAAGAATGTGCCGTTCGAGTTCCCGCAGCGCAACATCATCTTCGAGACAGGTTACGACGTAATGTCGCCTGCCGACAAGTTCCTTATTCATAACAAGGACAACATGTTCATGTCGTTCCGCACGCAGAAGGTTGACCAGATGTACTTCTACAACCGTCAGAAGCTCTCGTTCGTGTACGAGACCGACTGGGGACTCTCGTTCCACACGTCGCTGAAGGCGGAGAGCAACGAGCCTACGGGCGACCTTGCGTTCATCAAGATGCCGGGCGCAACGCTCAACCCTGCTCCCGACGGCAATGAGTACGTGCGAAAGATACGCACTACGGAGGCACAGATAATGCTGCGCTACTGCCCGGGACAGACTTTCATCAACACCAAGCAGCACCGCTGGCCGGTGAACCTCGATGCGCCTGAGTTCTCGCTCAGCCACACTACGGGCGTCAAGAACGTATTGGGCGGACAGTACAACCTCAACTTCACTGAGGCTAAGATATACAAGCGCTTCTGGCTCGGTTCGTGGGGATATGTCGATACGCACTTGGACGGAGGCGTGCAGTGGAACAAGGTTCCGTTCCCGCTGCTCATCATGCCGCCCGTCAACATCACGTTCCTTGAGTGGGAAGGTACGTTCTCGATGATGAAGAACATGGAGTTCCTCACCGACCGCTACGCGTTCGCATCAGTAGCATGGGACATGAACGGCAAGTTGCTCAACCGCATTCCGCTTATCAAGAAGCTGAAGTGGCGCGAGTATATCTCTGTGAAGGGTATGTGGGGCGCACTCACCGACAAGAACAACCCACTGCTCGACCGCAACCAGAACGACGCAATGCTCTTCCAGTTCCCGAAGGATGCGCGCGAGTTCAGAAACAATGAGCCGTATTGGGAGATAACTGTCGGTGTACACAACATCTTCAAGCTGCTCGCCATCGACTACGTCCGCCGCATGAACTATAACGGACCTGGCATCAAGAAGAACGGCATACGCTTCGGATTCATGCTCACCTTCTAAAACGGGGAGGTGGGCATCACCACCGACCATACAGGGTATAGAAAAAACAAAAGAGGTTGGCGCAGGATGCTGCCAACCTCAATGAATCGATTTCGTAATAGACGAAATCTCTAAAATGATATCGCAAATATATAGCTTTCCGACGAACGCGCCAAGTTTTTTAAGCTAAAAAGTTGGTTTTTTAACAAATAGAAACATAACATAAACATGGGAAGGAATAAATACTCGCAAAGCGAATTTGACGCAATAGCGCGCCTCTTAAGTCTGAAAGGCTCGGCGAACCGCGCCAAACAGAAGGAGATACGCCACCAGTTGCGCGTGGGTTACGAGTTCAACATCTCCGACTTCAACGAGCCGGGCAAGGCGTTCGGACTTAAGGAGCTGCTCGACGCTCGCCAGCGCGGAGCTATCGTGATTCTCGACGACCGCACCATCGCCGACATGAAGGCGAAGCGTCAGCGCGACCGTGAGCGCGACGAGGCGCAGCGTCAGCAGGAAGCCGTTGCTGCAGGCGAACAGACCGACTGGAAGGAAGCCATGAAGCAGTGGGAGGACTGGGAAGCGCAGGAGATTGCGAAGATTGACAAGTAATCTTTTCATTGCCGTCCACCGTAAAACCATATACTTAGTCGTTGTACTGCGGACGCAATCCGATCGGATTCCGAACGCCGTCCGCATCGGTCGCGTTCGCAATCCAATCGGGTTGCGTTCGGTACACGATGACTAAACGTTGACATGGTTGTGATAAAGTCTAATTGTTCAGATAACAATATCACTACTGTTCGAATAAAGATATAGTTATCATTCTAATAACAACATAGTTATCATTCTAATAAAGACAAAGAGGAGAGTGTGTCAACGTTTAGGCTTGACACACTCTCCTCTTTATTTATATGCATTGCTTTTCACAGCTATGCCTCGCGGCACTTGCTCCCAGCTTTAATATGCTTCGCGATACTTGTTCTCGTCCTTATCCTCGAGCATCGAGAGATAGCTCTGATAGCGCGAAGCTGCTATGTAATGCTCCTCGACAGCCTTCAGCACAGCGCAGCCCGGTTCGTGCGTATGCGTGCAGTTGTTGAAGCGACATTCCTTCGAGAAGTGGAATATATCCTTGAAATAGCTTGTGAGCTCCTCCGGCTCCATATCGAACGTGCCGAAGCCCTTAATGCCCGGAGTGTCGATGAGGTAGCCGCCCTCGGGCAGCTCGAGCATCTCCGAGAACGTAGTGGTGTGCATACCCGTGTTGTGCGCATCGCTGATTTCAGACGTGCTGACGGGGTGCGCAGGTTGGCTCCCGGCAGGATGTGGTTGATGAATGTCGATTTGCCTACACCGCTATTGCCGCTCAGCAGCGTCTTCTTGTCCTTCAGCATAGGCAGAATGGCGTCCATGCCCAAGCCCGTTGTAGCCGATACAGCCACGCACTTATACCCTACCGTCTCGTACAGACGCATCATCATCTCCTGATAATGACGCTCCTCCTCGGAGAGTATGTCGGTCTTGTTGAACACCAGCACCGTCGGCACGCTGTAAGCCTCAGCCGTAGCGAGGAAGCGGTCGATGAAGATGGTGCTTGTCTGCGGATAGTTCACCGTAACGATGAGGAAAGCCTGGTCGACGTTGGCAGCGATGATATGGCTCTGCTTGCTGAGGTTTTGCGACTTGCGTATGATATAGTTGCGGCGGTCGTGAATGGCGGTGATGAACGCCGTTCCTTCCTGATTGCGCACTATGTCTACGATGTCGCCCACAGCCACCGGATTGGTGCTGCGTATGCCTTTCAAGCGGAAGTTGCCCTTTATCTTGCAGTCTACGTCGAGACCTTCATCAGTACGTACGGTGTACCAGCTGCCTGTATTCTTTATTACTAATCCGTGCATCTACACCGTCATGATTTCCTTCTGCTTAGCAGCGAGCAAGTCGTCAACCTTCTTCACGAACTTGTCGTGAACCTTCTGGAGTTCGCCCTCAGCGTCCTTCTCGAGGTCTTCAGACAGACCGTCCTTGATAGCCTTCTTCAGCTTGTCCTTTGTGTCCTGACGTGCGTTGCGAATCTCCACCTTAGAGCGCTCGCCAATCTTGTTGCACTGCTTTACGAGTTCCTTACGGCGCTCCTCAGTAGGCTGCGGGATGCCGAGGCGGATAATCTCGCCGTTGTTCTCAGGAGTGATACCTACATCGCTGTCCATGATTGCCTTCTCGATGTCGCGGATCTGCTTCTTGTCGAAAGGACGGATAGCGATAGTACGCGGATCGGGCACTGTAACGTTAGCCACCTGATTCAATGGCACCATAGAGCCCCATGAGCTTACGCGTACACCGTCGAGGATTGCTACGTTGGCGCGGCCGGCACGGATGCGTGCCAACTGCTCTTCCAGATACATAGCAGCCATCTCCATGCGCTCTTCAGCGCCGTTCAATGTTTCTTTTACGTCTATCATAATTGTTTTATTGTTTGTTTCCGAACTGTTTTAGTTATTCAATTTGCAAATTTAATGAAAATAGTTGATAATACGAAACAACGGATGTTGTTTTTAATTTTGAATTTTGAGTTTTGAGTTTTGAATTATCGGCTGCGCCGATTTTGAATTGTTCATTTTTGAATTATGAATTCGCAACTCATAACTCCCAGCTCCTAATTCATAATTCATAAACTCAAAATGTGCGCAGCGCACAATTCAAAACTCAAAACTCAACTTTCAGACTGCGCACTGCGCCGCCCTTTGTGAGTTTCAGCACGTAGATGCCCTTTGCAAGCCCAGCCACGCTGAGTGCGTTCGCACGCTGTGCGCTTGCCACGAGTGCGCCGGTAGCGCTGTATAGACGAGCCTCGTCGGCGCATTCGTCGAAGAGCAGCGAGTCGCCAGAGCGCGTTACGCCGTTCTTGTCACCACCGATAGCGAAGATGCCCGTAGAGCCGTTGTCCTTATAAGCGATGCTGATGGTTTCCTTGATGAGTTTCGCCGCACCGATGACTATCGGTTCCGCACAGAACCACACCTTCATCTGCTCCATCACCTGCTCGTGCTTGTCGGAAGTCACCCAGTTGGCTGACGAGTAAGTGTAGCGCACCTGGTATGTCTTGCCCTTCTCGAACTTCAGCGCCGGCGTGTAGAGCCAGTCGTCGGCGTTCTGGTCGCAGCGGTCGTATGTAGTGGTCTGCGTAGGCTTGTAGAATGTCCATGTGTTGCCGTCGTTGTTCTTGTCCGCAGTCACCCAACGGTCGAAATCGTCCTGCGTGGTGAGTGGCGAAGTGAACGGCACGCTGTCCTCGGGTCCGAAGCTCATGGTCTTGGATGTAGCCGAAGCGCCCACACCCTTCTTGTTCACAGCCGTCACGACGTAGCTGTAGCCCTTCTTAACGCTCACGGCGTCGGTAGCACGTAGCGATGTTGTGCCCTCTACAACCACCTTGTTGTCGGGCATGCGCACCACGTTGTACTTCACACTGGCGTTGTCGAAATAACCGCCGTGCTGACCCTCTGCGGGGGCCGCCCATGTTATCTCGGCATTGCCGCCGTGCGTGGTGAGCGTAACGTTCTGCGGAGCGCCCGGCAGGTCCTCGCCTACATACGCCGCAAACTCCTTGTATACGCCGTCGCCCGCAGCGTTGTACGGCACCACCTTATATATATAGTAGCCGTCGGTCGAAGGTCTGTCGGTCCACGCTACGCTCTTACCCTGCGTTGTCTCTGTAGAGGTGTACACGAGCTGGTCGTTGCGGTAGACCTTGGTGCCTGTGAGCGCCGATAGCTTCGCGTCGAGATAGCTCACGCTCGGTGTTGTCCACGAGAGCTGTGCCGAGAGAGTACACATTTTATCGGACAGCCGATGTATGGGCAGCTAATAAAATTGCTCAGCAAGGAAGAAATTCTCAAATTCAGCCGCGAACATAACGGAGAACGCTACGTGAAGCACTTTGATGCCTACCAGCATCTGGTCATTATGCTTTACGCCGTCATCAAGAGATTCGACTCGTTGCGCGAGATTACCGACTCCATGTTCCCCGAGGCACGCAAACTTGCCCATCTTGGCATAATGACCATGCCAAGGCGCAGTACATTGTCGGACGCCAACGTCCGCAGGCCCGAAGCCGTGTTTGAGGACACATACCGCAGCCTGTATGTCAGATACAAGGACGAGCTTTCCTCGGACAGCCGAAACCGGCAGGTTCCCTCAAGGCTCACCCGTCTGCAAATCATTGGCTCCACTACAATAACACTATTCTCCAACCTCATATTCAAGGGCGTGGGAAGGCATCCCAAGACGGGGAAGAAGAAGGGCGGCATAAAAGTGCACACCAACATCCACGCAAACGAGTGCGTACCGTCTGACATCAGGAAAGACCTTGTATATGAGGTTCTTTCTGACATGATGTATATGTCACCGTGCGGTCTCAT
>ERZ859732.131-NODE-131-length-29693-cov-18.686112_pt1 | contig 29693 bp, 34 predicted proteins | sample MGYA00510123_ERZ859732 | MGnify/ENA primary metagenome ERZ859732 (study PRJEB30046, sample SAMN00715133) | human gut metagenome | study: EMG produced TPA metagenomics assembly of the A metagenome-wide association study of gut microbiota in type 2...
CCACTATACATTCTATTTAACTCTTTTTATCTTCTTAATCATATTAAGGATCTCTTTTATTTCGTCATATTCATCAGACTTTCTCTCTAAAGTAAATAAACCTTCAATAGAGAATCCTTTAAACTTGCCAGCTTTAATTGCATCCCATATAACAGGATTATTTACTTTATAAGTAGCAAATAATGAACCATCTGGACAATCAGCAAATTCAACTGGATTAATTCCTCTATCTATATCTTTAATATATAGTTCTTGAAGAATTATTCCAGGAATTACTGAATCTTCCAAATGTTCAATATTTACATCAGTAGTTCTCTTATCATACATCATTTTTTCAGCCATTAAACGGAGAGTTTCTTTATTATATTGAATATAGTATTCTCCATTTTTACTATCTCGTCTAAAAATAGGTGTGTCACATACCATTAAACAAGAAGTAACTATATGTTTTTCTTCATCCATCGAGAACTTCTGAGATTCCCCAAAAGCAAGCCAATTAACTTGGGTTGCAGGTTTACTGGTCAATGCTACAAATTCTATTCCATCACAATCATCAGCAATAATTGCTTGATATAATGGAAGATCATTATACATTTTTTCCATTTTTATTAATATATAAGCTATTTTAAAAATGTAATATTGTTACAATCTTTTATTTTTATATATTTATATACTACCAAATGTCAAGTTTTTTACTCAAATTTGTATCTAAGATAAATAAATTTTGACATAGCACTACTATATAAGCACTGATAATCAGCAACTTACATAGTAGTGTGTCAGAAATTTTACTCACTTTAGAAACTTGCATTTGATTCTGTAACTGCAACTTTAGTTTGAACACTGGTAATATCACTCTCAACTACATAACATTTAACAGGTTGATTCAATTCATCAGTCTCTTTATTGCCAAGTAAGTTTCGAGTATATTCTACAGGAGCAGTATTTAAAGCAGCAGGAGCAGTAGTTCCTGCATCACTTCCAGAACCTCCAGATGAAGGAAGCTGCTCATTCTGGATAGCCTTAACATTAGCAAGACCTGCAATAACTGCTGTAGCTGCTGCAATAGGTGCCAGAATAGGACCTACAAAAGGTATACCTACCATAGCTTTATATGCACCTTGGGCAGAACTGATAGTATCAATAATAGCTTGAGTAGTAGCTAATGCTTTATACACTTTAAATGATTTCTCCCTCTGTTTCTCAGATTTTTTATCATCACTAGCTTCTTGTTTAAATACATTAGCTAAAGCTCCACTTAAAGAAGAAGCTACATTCATAGTAGCTTGAATAGCTTGCTGCTTTTTAGCTTGTCTATCTTTAAATGCTTGCAGATCTGCTTCTCCTCTTGCATTAGCTGCTTCTGATAAAGCTATATCATTAGCATCCTGTTGCAATTTAATAGCTTGAGATTGATTAGCATATTCTTGTTCTGTTATTAACTTATTGTTATATTGCTCATCTAAGATAGCTTGCTGTTGAGACATCAATTCATTTTCTCTTGTAATCCTATCTTTAGTAAGATTATATAACTCTTTATTATAATCTACTGTAGCTTGATATTGCTTTTGAACATCTTTTCCAGATTGATAGAAATCCGTTGAACCAAATTGTTGAACTCTAGTTTCATAACTTCCAGATTTACCTGCAGATAATGCAGCCTCTTTATTTGCAAATAATTGAGATTCCCTATCTTGCATTTCTTGTAATGCAGATAATCTGTTTTCTAAGTCTTCCCTATAACTTTCATTATTATTATCTAACCACTCTTTATTATATGCATCATTTATTTGCTTTAATCTCTTTCTATATTCCTCAACTGTTATAAGCTCTTTATCTTTAGCTGTTTTAAGAGCATCTAATTGATTTTGATATTTGGTATTTAATTCATCTAACTCTCTAGCTTCATCATCTAATAGCAGTTTTCTATTCTCTTCATAGAAATCATTGATAACCTTCAGTAAATCAGCGTTACGTTTCTTTGCATCTTCAATATTCTTTAGATAGTTAGCCTTAGCCTCTTCTCTGGCTTTACGCTCTGCAGAGATTTCCATCAGTTTAGTCTTTTCATAAGCTTCAGCAGATTTTTGCATCAAATCATTTCGCTTCTCAAGATAAGTGTTATAAATACCAGAAGCTTTATCATAAGCTGCTTTTTGATCATCATTTAACTTACTTAAAAAGAAATCAACTTCATTTGAGCTAGTCTTTAATCTTCATTGTATAGCTTGTGAATACTCCTCCCAAGTGTCATATCCAGATTTCTTAAACTCTTTTCTGAAGTATTTATTACTCTTAAGTATATCTGTAAATGAATCATTATATGCTTTAGTTACACTTCCAAATTGCTGGAATAATTTAGCATCTAATTCACCTAATGCTTGAGCATAATCCTTTCAGATTTGTATTTCATTCTTTTTACCTTCAGCTAAATCTCTTTCTCTCTGTCTTTCTAATTCTGCAATTTCTGTATTAGCTTGTGCATAGTTAGTTCCTCATTGGTCTGTTATATCTTTTAAACCAGAAATACTAATTTCTAAATCATCAATTCCTGATGCTGCTTTAATTGCAAAATCTATTAACATACCAAGAGCTACAACTAAAGCTCCAATTCCTGTAGATATAATTGCAGACCGTAGCACACCCATTGCTACAGATAATCCTCCAGTTGCAGCCGTAGCACCACCCATTGCTACAGATAAGGCTTTAAATGATTTTACTCCATTAAGAATACCTTCACCTAAACCTTTTAATCCTCCAATTCCTTGAACTATAGCAATTGCTGCTTGCAATTTAACCATAGTTTTTTGAAGATTCTCTGTATCTTTTCCAAATAAAGTGAATGCTGCACTAACAGCTGAAACTCCTCCAGCTAAACCTCCTGCTACTTGATTGATACTGTCAAACGCCTTAACTGCATTTACAGTTTTACCTTGCATAGATTCTGTAGCAACACCTAACTTATTTTGAACATTAACAAGTTCTTCAAGTTTTTTAGTATAGTCAGTACTACCAATCTCAAGATCTTCCAGTTCAGCCGTCAAGCCAGCTACTTCTTCTCGTAGCTGCTTGATCGACTTTGAACTAGTTTTAGTATCTATACTAATTACTTTTTTAATTTCTTCAGCCATATTAGTTTATAGTTACATTTTTAACAGTATCTTCTGTTAGTGTTAAATTCTCTGTATATTTAACTGTTCCTGTAGGTCCATCAGTCACTTCGAATTTAAACTGAACACCTTTTTGAGCATATATTCTATAATTTCCATTATCCCGCATATAAGCCACATTCAAGAAGTTATCGTTTTCTGTAAGTATCTGATTTACCCCAGTTGGTATAGTGCCACTTGGAGTTTCTAATTTGCCTGTAATAAGAACAGCTTTATTTGGATCTGGAGTTTGAGTAAACATACATTTAGGACCATCTATGCCTCCTTGTTTATAAAGACTAAAGTAGAAACTTCTTTGGTCATATTTAGTATTCTCATTATAAGTAACTGTTAATTCTGTTTCTCCAGGTTGCCCAGATTCAGGTGTAATGCTTACAATTTCATTTGGACTATATCATCCTAATTCCCAAGGAATATTAGAAGTAACTGTAATCTTTTTAGTTCCAGCTTTATAATCTACAACTGGATCTGAATCGTCAAATGATATATACTCACCTAAATTTTGAATTCCAGCTAAATAACTATTAATATCTTGAACTTTAATAAATTCACATCTAACAGTAGAATCTGAATTAATATCATAAGCATCTATCTTATTAAGTACCCAGTATGAATCTTCAAAATAATAGAATTGTCTAAGTAAATCATATTTAACATCTAAATCATCTAATCTTACAAAGCAGGTGACTTTTTTAGTATTTACATCAAATTGATCATTATAAAATTTACTCCAGAATTGGTGATATAAAGTAGATGTCTCAGTATATGTTATATCATCAATATATATCTCTTTAGGTAATCCAAAATCTCAAGAAGATATAACATTATAGTCTGATAACATATATCTGGTAAACTGAGGTAATGAAGTCTTCTTTATTGCAATCTTCTTACCAGCTATGTCCCTCTCACTATTAGTATATAAATAGCACATCTTCTGATCATTTAATACATTCATTTCTAGAAGATCATCTGTAATCCAGTAGTTTATAGGGTTTCCATCAACATCATTTAATGAAATATTACCATTATAAAATACTAAGGATGATGTAATATCCTCTAATGTTTCCTCGTCTCCATCTACAGAAAAGAACATATTTTTAGCAAATATATCATTGCCAGGAATCTTATATCATTCTGTAGTCTTACTTGGATCTATAAAGTTAACTCCATATAAATCCTGACTTCCAGATTTGATATCAGATGCTAAACCACTAAATAGATTATATGTGATATTATCATTCATAAATGCAGGAACATAAGAACCAGTTGAATTATAGAAATTCCTGTAATACTTACTTCTCCATCTAGCTGAGATGATGTTATCATAGATATTATCACTATATAAATCAGTAGTTTCTGAATTAAAGTTATAACCAGTATTTAATCTTTGCTGTCCATATAATTGACTATAATCTTTATTGTATTTCTTATAATAATAAGTCTCTGGACCTTCAGAACTCATCTTATAGAATTTCTTATCAAATAATATTGGATTTACATTGAAATCTTTAGAATAGTCTATTCTCTTACTCCAATCTGAAATTATATTCTTAAAAAAGTTATTTCTAGTATATATTCTAATTGTTTTACTGTCAATATCTTTTGTAAAATACAATCCAAATAGTTTTGCATAGCTTAGAAGATAATCAGCAGGAGATTGTTCTGTCTTTAATAATAAACTCTTAGTTAATAGAGCATTACTCTGTAATGTGTCTGTAGATATTATAAACTCAATAGGAGATGTAAAACTAACTGATATGTTTCCTTTTGGAATAGTTGAAAAGTCTTCACCTCTCTCGTATGTTTCACTTAATAATCCAGTAGGAGATACTGTATTACCTGTATCCCATATAACATTCAGTTTAATCTTTATATAATCAATCGGAATCTTGAAATCATCAATATTAATATGAAAGAGATTAGTCTTGGAATTTACATCATAAAATTGTCCGTTCTCAAAATATCCAAAGTGATTCACTCCATCACTTATAGGATTAGAATAATTTCCACTATTAGTAAATCTATGAATCTCTGAAGTATATATAACTTGATCATATGTATTAGTTATAGATAACCATACATTAGCATATCCTTTATATGCTGAATAAAAAGGAGGTACTGATGAACTAAAATACCTTCTAAATCCGAAGTAATATCTATTAGCTATATTTCCAGCTGTCCTACTAAAATTCAAATTAAAGGAGAATGTTGTAGAGAGGCTCCTTCTAAATCCAGCTTCAGTCAAATCAATAACTCCAGATGAATATTTAATAGTAGAAGATGTTATATCCAACTGTAAAGGACTTAAAACAAACCCTTGATAATTAATACCAACATCATAGTTATATGTTCCATCTTTAACTAGAATTCCAGATTCCGCAGTAGATTCAGCATCTCCAACTAAATTAGACAATAGAGGAAGAGCTATGAATGACTTACTCCAATAAGGATTAGAATTATTAAAGAAACTATCATCAAATATCACATCATATCCAGAATTCTCCTTTCTACAGATCGTTTCTATTAACTTACTTAATTTTAAAGCTGGCCTTTGCATATAACTTCTAAGATCTCTTATCTCCCATTCTGTATATGCTCTATTTAAATTAGCTAATCCGTATCCATTATATGGAGTATACGTAGTCCCTGATTCAGTTATAGATTTTGGAAATAAACTATCTCCATTAGTATTTATTAGACAAGTCTCATTATCAAAATCTTCAGGTAATCCATTATATGAAGGTATAAATGTTATATAGTCATATATCTGACTTCCATCTATAGACTTATTTCAATCAAAACAAGTATTTACAAAGTCCTTATTAATAGAGAAATTCATCTCCTTCTCAGAAGGTAATACATTCCCATCTTCATCTGTTATGAAGTACTGCAATTCCGATAATGTTCTAATAGTGCCATCTTCTTTATATTTAAGTCCATAGAAGAAATCTCCTAATCCTCCATATAAAGTAATATTATAAGTAATGACAGCTTGTTTTATAGATATGCTATTTAATTGCATATATCCAGATTCAACTAAATAGCCATTATTATAAATTCCAAAATCAACTCGTTTTGAAGGATCAAAATATACTCCAGAGAAATTACCTTCTTTTATATGGAGAAATCTATCTAATTTATAAATCTCTCCAAAAATCTTATTATTGTTTTTGTCTCCTGGAATGCTTATAGTCTTACTGAATGAATTTTTTACTATTGTTGGATTCTGAAAATCTTCTACAGTATAAGTCATTGGTAACGATATGCCTTCAGAACAATGTACTTCTTTTCCTGCAATAAATAATTTAATATTCTTTCTCATAATTATTTACGATAAGTAGCTTGAGAAGCTTCCACATTAATTGTATAATAGAACTTGTTTTTACCTTGATTAGTATAAGTTTTATATTCGCAATTTGTATCAGTAATCAATACTGGAGTAATAGTATTATCTTTAAGATTATGCAAATATACTTTAGTACTTTCAATTAAATTAAACATCTTAGAAGCTTGAATATCATTTAAATAACCAGTATAAAGAATCCAGCTTGAAGTTATAGTATTTAAATACTTATTCCTTGCAAATTCTTGAGATGTATTTAATACTTTGCGAGTATATGTTTCAGATTTAATCTCATCAGTCTTTCTAACATTACCCTCAACAAGTAATGAATCCCATCCTCCTGCTGAATTAGTATAATATAATACATAACCTTTACCTGTGGTATCTATATCATATCTAATCTGTCTATCACTAATATTTCCGTCTTCTACAAATCCTACTATTAAATAGCTCCCACAAGGCCATAGTTTATTGCTTAAATCTTCTGTATATGTATATCCATTAATTCCAGAATTTAAACTAATATCCATAGCAGTTTGTACTCCATCTACATAAAAAAATCTATTAATTACTCCAGTTCCAGTTGGTAGAATTCAACTTGATACTAAATATTGTCTTGGATCAACTAAACCAGTAATAGGATCACTTAACATAGTACCTTTAGTCAAATCTCTATCTTTATAACTCCAATCATTGAAAAAAGTAATTGGTTTTTCATTTCCAGATGATGTTATTAATGTAAATGGTTTTAAATATTCTGGAGATACTATTGTCTTTGAAGTATTAAATATAATTCCATTAGATAGATAATTTTCAGCAACATTATTTAATAAAAACTCTACTCTATCAGTTTCTGGATATTTATAAGCTTTGCCAGCATATACCATATCCCCTGCATAATCTAAATGATATTCAATAAAATCTGAACTGGTTATCTCATTCCAAACATAATCTTTCCAAATTGGAGATATATCAGACTTAACTGATTGGATAATATTAATAGATAAATTAATAATACTTGAACTATTCTTTATAACAGATACTCCAATAGTTGCTTTTCTGGAAGATAATCCAGAATTTTCTGCAATATTTAAGCTAATAGTTGCTACACCTTGAGAATTTACAGATAACTTCTGTCCACTAATCCAACCTACAGGAATGCTAAATACAACATCATCTAAGTTATTAGAACCTGTTCCCATAATATTTAATGTAGATGCAGTCCAATTTACTTCATAATTAGTATTAGGAATCACCAAAGAAGTTGCAGCTTGTTTAATTGGAACTGTAGCTTCAAGGTTATAACCCCCAGAAGTTGTTGCAGTAACCATTGCACTAAACTCCAAATTATTAGTAGTTTTATTCTCTGGAACAGTTAATACAAAATAGTTATCAACACTATCCTTTTTAATATTACTAGCTTGAGGACAGGTAACATTAAATGAAGTAATAGTTTCTTCTGCTTTAGTTGTACTTAAATGAAATTCTTCAGTAACAAAAGCAGCTGCTCCATAAGTTCCAGAAGAAGGAGTTACTACCAATTTTAAATCTTCAGGAGTATTACTCTTTTCAATCTTAAAGTCATAACTATAACTAATAAGTTTATTAGTATCATAATAAGCCCCTAATTGGATAGTTGCAGTTAAATTAGTATTTCATTGAGTATTAGCTCTTACTGTAACTTTAAACTTAATAGAGCAAGAATCTCAATCCAGAACTTCCATATTAACTAAAGCTGTAGCATTAACAACTGCTGCATCTCATTTAATAATATCTGATCTATTTAATATATACTCTACTGTATATTCTCCACCAGTATTTGGTACTTTAATGGTGCCATTAGCAGGATAATATCCAGGAGCTTTACTATGTAAATTAATTGGTAAATCTTCCCCTAATAAAGCAGTAGTAATACCTCTAGGATAAAAATGAAATACAGTAGAAGAATCAGTAGTTATTGTTGTAGGAGATAAAAATTGTATTGTACATCCTTCTTTACTTGGATCCTGTATAGTTACATTTAAAGGCCCTTCTTCAGTATAATCATCTCCCCAAGTCCAATAATCATATTCTCCAGTAATTCCCCATCCAGGATTATTCCATTTAACAGGAAAACTCCTTGATGCATTATATATTCCTAATTTACTTGGTATAAATGCCATTTTTAAAAGTTTTTAAATACATTATCAACTTGTGTTTCTAAATCTTTTGTAATTGCATCATCTAATAACATATAAGCATCTAACTCGGTTAAAGATTCTTCAAGCAGATGTTTTCCATCAATTCCTCTTTTAGAAATTTTTCTTGCTATTAAATATGCTAACTGATCAATAGTTGGAAGCGACCCGTTATATGGACGAGGTAATACAGGCTTAGTTTGTATTCACCTTTTTATATCACTGATAGGAGGAAACTTTCCTGCATTTCTGCCTTCCTCAACATACTTCCAATAATCTTGTATTTGTAAACTAACTTCATATACTTCATCTTGATCTTCAACTATATAATTAAGTGTATTACCAAGAGTTCCTGTATCATCTGAACCAGTTTGTAGTAATTTCTGCCTATATATAGAAAGTAATTGTTCTCCATATTGTTTTAAGACAGCTTCTAAATTGGGAAAATCCAAAACTTGATTTGCCATTTTTACTAAAATATATCATTCTCATATTGAGTATCTAAACACAAATAGGGAGATTTACTCCCTATTTAAGTGTCAAGTTTTTTACTCACTTTTAGTAGTTAAAATAAATAAATCTTGACATTTTAGTGTTTAGCTTTTCAAAGATCTATTTGTCTTTTTTCTTCTTTCCCTTTATCAAGTAAGTAGCAAATAATATTCAAAAACTCTTGAATCTGCATATCATATACTTGATGTCAATTTAACCTTGTTACTTCGCTAACTCTATCTATTCAACAAATCCAGTTCCATTTTTGACTAAATTCAGAGTTTGTCTCGCCTGAACTATCCTCTTCCGTAATTGATACTTCTTTACTGGATCTTTCTCCTTTTTCATCAATTTCTTCATCTCCCGCATTGAAGAGATTAGGGTAGCTACTGTTAAGCTCTCTAATAATTTGCAAAAAAAAACCATTACATCAGTAACAATAGTAATTGGAATCTTATCATATAAATCTTCTGCCAATTCCATTACATCATAACCCTCATTATATTTCTTTCCTTTAGGAATTAAAAAGCATAAGAATATATACTTCTGATTCTTTTCATATTCTTTATAGAAATTCTGAAAATCAATATACTGAGCAGCAGTCATATTTCTGAGATTTAATTGAACTGTATATTTATTACCATCAATCTCATACTCAGTTTCAGGAACTTTAGATTTATACTTATTTACAATAAAATGAATCTTACTAAGTTCTGCAGATAATTGATCTACTGTCATATTTAATAGAGTATCTCTAGCTTTATCAGGATTATCTGTAAGTAATGCATAGATTTCAATACTTCTATCTAAATCTGTCATTTTTGCATCACTCATAATAAATGAATTTAAAGCTTGAAATTTCTTTAAAGATACTTCTTCCCATTTAGTTGCTACATTCATACTATTTAATTTTAATATTATAATGTCCTTTGTTTGTATTTAATGAGTCATAGGCTAACATTAATGAAATAACTGTATCATCATTAAATCCTGATGGAGCATTATAACTAACATTTCCAGTTTTTGGATTATATGAAGCCTCATATAGTCTTAACTCATTTAAAAGTTTATCATCTTTTAATAATCCTATCTTTTCATTCTCTAAAGCAGCTTGAAGCTTATTAACTATATCTGCCTTACTCTTATTAGTAGTTAAGAATCGTATAATCCTGATTTTCGGATTCTTCCGAACTAACATATCATAGAAGACACTACCAATTGAGTTTTGTTCAACTTGTACAATCTTTATAAATCCTTGATACTCAGTTAGTATATTTGTTAATAAATCAACTTGCTCTGTTGGAGTTTTATCATTAAAATACTTTATAAAGACCATTTGCCCAGATTCATTTAAAGCAGTAACACAAGTATAGTCTTTACCACTTCCAGTAGCCCAGTCTATTCCTATATAAAGACTCTGATAATCTGGTTTTTTCTCAATTACGCAATTAGCTATATTATTAAATAAACAGCCATCATCATCTGCAAATTCCCCTAAATATTCAGTTCTAAATTTATTTTTTGAGGTTGTAAGTCGATACATCTCTAACTTCTCTTTATCTAAAAGCATAGATGTATCTTCTAAAGCCCAATCAAATGATTTATAGAACTTGTCATATTTTGGATCTAGCCCTTTAGTAAAGCAATCATAAAAAAATCCTTCTCGAAATCTTGGAGTACTGATAATTAATATTGGCGCAGATCATACATCAGCTATAGGAGTTAATATTTCGAATACTTCATCTGATATATATGCAGCTTCATCTATTACTAATAATCCGCTTACTGTAAATCCTCGTAATGAATCTTTTTGTTCTGCGGATTTAAATAATATTTCACTTCCATTAGTAAACTCTATTTCTAATAAGGACTCATTTTTCTTTTTAATAAGGTCACATTCCCCAAGAGCTTTTATTATTTCCTTAAATATTTTTCTACTATTAGTTAAAGTTGGCTCCACTATACAACTAATACTACCTGGATAATTTATAGAGAATCTTAATAATTCATTTTCTGCCATAAATGACTTTCCGCATTGTCTTTTAGCTTTTACTGTAAATATTTTTCCAGACCTATAAGAGTCATTCATTGCAGTATGTACTTTATATTGATAGATAAATGGTCTGTATCCTTTATATATCCTTGTCATTTATAATTGGATCTCCAAATTTAAACTGGCATTCATTATTTTGAATATTAACTTGAATTTCTGGTTGGTTCAATCCAAACATAGAATTTATTGTTTTAATAACTTCAGTAGCAGATCTTACATCATTTTTACTAATAGCAATATCCAATAATGTTTCCAATCTTGTTAATTGTATATGTCTTAAATTCTTTATAAGATTATCATTTTTATCAGCAATAATCTTATAAGCTTCTCTAATATATTTAGCAGCAGTAGTTTGTCCAACTCCATATTTAGCTTGAAGTTCTTCACTTACTTTATTTCTGGACCAACCTTTATTAAATAATCTTGCTGCATAAAGATATTTAGTCTTTTGTTCGTCTACTTGATCCTCTTTTACCTCTTCCTTTCTTGGTCTCCCCGTTTTCTTCGGAAGTTCCTGATCCTTCACTTTCATTTGTTTTCAGTTTTTCTTGGTATTCAAAATAGATTGGAGCAATTCTCTTTATAAGATTAAGTATGCAAGTAGCACAAGCTATACTCATTCTATACTCCTGTTCAATTATATACTCATAAATCTCTTTAATCTTTATTACGTCCTGCTTTTGCACATTTCTGCAGTAATTAGATTTAGTTGCAGTTATAAACCTATCTTCAAATCCTTTTAAATATTTAAACTGATCTTCTGTTAATTGTTTCATAATTAGCGCTTTTTAGTATAAGTAAATATAGAAATTAACTTTCCATTCTTGTAATGATAAATAACTTCTGTTTCCATAAAATATAATTTTTAATTAATAAGTTTGTATATAACATCTATCAACTTAGTAGATGCGTCTTTTAATAATATCATAATATCTTTAATAATTGGAGTCATAAATGCTAATAATGCAATATATCCAACCATTAAAATTGAAAATTGACTTGTAATAAGAATATATAGTAATCCAATTCACCAAGTCATACACAAACTGCAATCTAAAGGTTTGAGTCTTCAATCTTCTTTATATGGTATACCTTTAAATAGCATTTTTCAAATACTATGTTTAAAACTATCTAAAGCTCCAGATAAATCAATTATAAAAACTATTATTGCAGTTATTATAAATAATTCTAACATAATCTCTCTCTTATTTGTTTAATAAATCTTTGAATTGTAGTATGACTAATTCCTAATATTCTTCCAACTTCTCTATAACTGTGATATTCAGCATATAATATGATTACTGTCTTATCTGCCTTATTAAGCTCAAGCCATTTTGGATATATACTTAATAATCTATCATCCATATTTGTAAACATACTATAGTCTATTTCATACTCATTAAGTAAATCATCAATATTAATCTTCCTTTTCATTTAATCAATCCTCCAATTCATCATTTTGTTGTTCAAGTGGCTCTTTAACAATCTCATAATATTTCTTATAAGTATAGTAATATCTACTTGTTTTACTAAACCAATAATTCTTAAATAATCTTGTAATCCAAAATTTCAATTCATTTTTACTATCAAGCTGATTTAATTTTGGATTTGATGTTTCCAGAAGGTCTAGTATACACATCTGGAAACAATCATCATCCATTCCAAATTTAAGTTTTAACTCTTGGCAGAAGTCATAATATTTGGTAATAATCTCATTATTCGTCATTTGCTATATAATTACTAAATTCTGTATTTACATCTATCTTAATGGCTTTCTTTAAAGATAATTCTGTTTTTAATGAATAGCCATAAGTTCCTTCAAAATCTGTTGTAGAACAACCATATTTCATAGAATCCTTTATAAAGGCTTGTTTTATATCTTTAAATATATATACTCCATCATCAAATATTATTACTAATACAGAATTATTTCTTGATAAGATATCAAATTTATCTCTATTAATAATAGTAGTTGGATATTTATTAGAATTAAATCTTCTTCTTTTAACTTCTATTATATAATCAATTCCATTCCAATTAAATGTTCCATCATATCTGGAATAATTATCTTTACATCATTCTATGTCTATATTAAATTTCTCTTTAAATAGATTCTTTGTAAAGACTAAGCTTCTTATATCTGTTTTCATTATTTTATATTATTAATTTTAAGGGTTAAATCACAATATTCTTCATATAAATCAGATACTTCTTCACTTGCAGGATTAAACCACATTACTGAATCTAATTTATGTTTTAATTCTGCTCTTTCTAATCTTAATTCAAATGTTTTATGTTGTCTTTCCTGATAAACCTCATTTACTCTGAAACCAGCAATAATTGAAGATGCTATTAAAAGTCCAACTAAAATTTTATTTATTTTTTTCATAATTTTATTATTTAAATGTTAATACTTGTTTTATTATTGTAATACAAAGATAATACATTTTTATTCAATTTCCAAATTTTTAGACAACTTTTTTTCATATTTTTTTTTCTTAAAAATTATTTGGAAATCTAAAAATAATGTTGTATATTTGTACTATCAAAATAAGAAATAATAAAAATGAAAATTTATTAAAAATAATTGCTAAATTATTTGGAAATTTAATTTTTATGTATTATCTTTGTATTATGAAATTAAAACTAATAATTCTACTACTTCTAGGCAGGTGAAAGTCCTGCCACTTTTTGAATCTTACTGTCAAGTTTTTTACTCAAATTTAGTAGTAAGAAAATAAAAATATTGACAAAAAAACTTTAACTATTTAAATTATTAAAATTATGAAAACGTATTTAAACAATCTAATTAATGAGTTACCAACTAACTGCTTATTTGATAAAGGAAAAGTTGGATGTGGAGGAACTTCAATGGCAATTGAATGTGATAAGCCTTATGTTATTTGTGTTCCATTTACAAGCTTAGTTGAAAATAAAATTCAACAATATCCAAATGAAAGACGTAAAGAGAAGATATTTGGAGTTTATGCGGGAGTTACTATTAAAGAGATTAAAGATTATGTAGATAGTGTTAAATGTCCTAAAATTATTGTTACATATAATTCACTACCAAAAGTTATTTCTGCTGTTAATACTAAAGAATATAGTTTATTAGTAGATGAATATCATATACTATTTAATCAGTATAGCTTTAGAAAGGATGCTATTAAACCTGTTTTAGAGAATTATACATTATTTAAGGATTTTACATTTATGACTGCTACACCTCTTGAAGAAGAATTTGTATTAGATGAATTAAAAGATTTAGAATTAGTAAAACAAGAATGGGATGATGTAATTGAAACTAAAGTACAAGCTGTTAAATGTAAGAATGTTGAAGCTTCAACTATTAAATTAATTAATGCTGTTCTTAATAATCAGGTTGAAGGTAATGTTTATATATTTGTAAATTCTGTAGACTTTATAAAGAATCTTATTCAGAAAGCTAAACTTACAGAAGATAATACAAGAGTTATATATTCTAAAAACAATAAAACTAAATTATCAATTCATAATTCTACAGTATTAGATGAACCTAAGAAAATAAATTTATTAACTTCAACAGTATTTGAAGGTTCTGATATTTATGATGAAAATGGAAGAATTGTAGTAGTAAGTGATGCTCAAAAAGCTCAAACTCTTCTTGATATCTCTACTTCTATTCAGCAGATTGCAGGAAGAATTAGAAATAGTAAATATTTAAACTGGATAACACATCTTTACTCAACAACAAGATATGCAGATATTAGTTATGAAGACTTTAAAAAGAAGAATATTCAGAATATTGAAGAAACTAAGATTGCTGTAGATGCTTATAACTCAATGCCTGAAGTTGCAAGAAAGAAGCTTAAGGAATTTACATCTGATGCTTATATTCAAGTAAATGATAACTTTACTTTTACTTTTGATCCTAATATGGCCAAAGTGGACATATTTAACTTTAAAGTGACAAGAGGCTTATATTCTATTAGAACTAATCTTAATAAGGAATATATAAAGAATGGGTTTAAAAAAGTAGTAGAATGTGAAGATAATTCTATTAAGATTGATTTTGAATCTGATAATAAACCATTTAAAGATTTAATTAAAGAAGTAAGAGCTGAGTGGGAAAATAAGTTTAAATTAAACACTCCTATATTAAATGATGCTATTATTAAATATCCTTGGTTACCTGAAGCTATTAGTAAATTAGGATTTGAAAAGATGGCAAGTTTAAAATATTGTATTTCAGATATTAAAGATGCCTTATTAAAAAAATCTAATAAAAGTGCAGATAACAAAGCTGCTAAGAAGTTGAATCAATCAGTTACTCTTGGAATGTGGTATTCTAATTCTGATATTAAAAAGTTTATTAAAGAAGCCTATGAAATTAGTGATATTACTATTACCCCAAAAGCAACAGAAATTGATAAATATTATGAAGTTAAAAAATGCCAGAAAAGAATAAATGGTAAACAAACTGAAGGTTATATACTTATTAGTAAAAAATTTGTATTTAATAAATAAAAATATTATATTTGTGATATGGAAGGTGATATTAAAGAAACAATTAAACAAACTGAAGAGTATATTAAAGAATTAAATAAATGAATACTCGAATGTAAAGAAGCTACTAAAAGATTTGGTGATATTATAGATAAAGTATTAAAAGATAAAGATTATATGTTTATTTCTAAATTTGATTAATTATGAATGATTATTTATTTAAAAAACTTGAAGAACTAGAATATAGAATAGTTCAATTAGAAAACCAGAATAAAGGTTTAGTCTGGGAAGAAGTAGAAGAAATGCCAAAACCAGAAATTTCTAATGCAACTTATATTGACTAATATGAAATATCAAACATATAAAGTATGTATAAACGGAGTGTATTATGTATATGTAATACCAGAGAATAGTAAGTTTTTAGTAGACTTACAAACAGGAGATCTAATACCTAAAGAAGATGATAAGTTATTTGAAATAATGGAATAAATGAAAATAGGAGGGTATATGCCCTCCTATTTCTGTTTAAATCTTTGATAGTTACTAACCGATGAATGAATAGCTTTATGACAAACTGAACATAATGTTATTAAATCCTCCAAATGTTCTTGCTCATTATATAGATTCTCATACGTCTTATGATGTACCGATAAAGACCTATTTCCGCCTTCCTGAACGCATCAGTTACAAGTTTGGCAGTGATAGTTATCTCGCAATAATATTTGCTCTCTAATAGCCTTAAAATCCTTTGATCTTATATATCTTTGGTACTTTAAATATTCTTCACTTCTTACTTTCTTTTTCGTCTTATGAAGCAGTTTACTTGATTTGGAGTCCATAATTATATAATTGTAAATTTCTGTCTTCTCTGCAAACCTTCTTTATTCTTCAGACCTAAATGAATTCAACTAGCTATTCCATTTCTGGGTTTTTCATAAATAAGTTGATCAAAATCATACTTTTCAATAGCTTCAGTAATTCAAACCTGAAATTCTTTCATTCGACCATTACTTGGAACTATATCAGCCGCATATCCTGTTAGATGTGCAGATGTTAAAGATCCTCCTACAGCTTTATTAAGTTCATTACATCTATAACCTGAATTCACACTTATTGCTGGATTACCCAACTGATTAACATCACAATACTCTGCCCAATCATTTCTTAATGGATCTAAGAGCTTCTCGACTAACTCTATAAGGTGTTCAGTAATCTCTTTATTTGGAGTATTATCTATCTGCTTAATAGAAGCTGTATCAGATCTTGTTAATTCACTAATAGTAAAATATTTCATTATTTAATAATATCTTTAAGCATAACATAACGGTAAAATAAATGACATCCTGCACCAAGTGCTATGAGTACTAATGTAATCCAAAATGGAATTACTTTTACCATTAAACATACTAAGATTATAATTACTATTGCTATTAAATATTTCATCCAATATTTCATAACTTATTTATTTAAAATTATACTTATTTTAATTCCTGCATCTCTTAGTTTTACTCAAGTATCAACTGGCATCTCATTATCACAATAAGATAATCCTAAAACTCCAATATCTCTATCTTCTGACTTTAAATAGAATATTGCAATCTTATTAACATCATTAGATTTAAATGTATAATACATTCTCCTATCTAATTCCTTTATATCTTCAACATCTCCAAATCATCCTCCTTTTTTAGATGTTTCCAATATAAATAAATAATCAGATAATAGGAAATCTTTATAGTGTTTAGAAACTGGAGCAACTCCAGGTTCTGTTTCTTCACTATTCATAATCCCATAAGTAAATGGAAGTCCTCCTAATCCTGAAGTGCCATTATGATACTCAATAACTCAAGCTCTATCTGCATTCGTATCATTTAAAAGATCTTTAAGTATATATCTAACCTTAATATCTGCTTCTTGTCGTATTACTTGATTAGTATTATGGACCGTTTTTATATAGTTTGTAACTTTATCATATATTATTCCTGGATTAGTACTTATAATTATTACATAAGAAATAAATATAAATCCAATTCCACCTTTAATTATTTTCCACAGTCCATATTTATCTACTCATTCTAATACCTTTCCAAACCAGTTTAATTTATTTTCCATTACATATTATCAGAACAAGTACCTAGAGTGTTGTCTACAGCAAAATCAACTCTAACAAATACTCCAGTACAAATATCTTTGAACTTCTGATAAAATGGAGTAAAAATTAAAGGATAAGAAATATCAACTTCTAGATAATGGTTATTAAATCGATTAATTATATTAGTTAATGCTAATATTCCAGCTGATTGCTCTTCTAGCTGATTATTATCAGTCTCATCCCATCTTGCTATAAAATAGAGATTTAATGAGTAAGTAATAGTATCTTCATCCATATTAAATGTATTTGGCGTTATATAAAATACATTATATTCAATAGTTGGAATACTATTAAGTTCATATATATCTTTACTTCCTACAAAATTAATATTAGGTTCTTCAAGAGCACAAGCTTTTAAATTTGAAATTATTTCATAGTATGTCATATTATTTACTCTTTTTATTGTTATTACCTGAAGGAAAATCATATGCTCTTTGTAGAGGACCTTCACAAGAATTATATCTTCAACCCTTTCCTCTAGCTCCTCCTAACCAAATTGTACAGGATGAGCTTGAATACATATTTGGATACATATCTTTAAGAGGTTTATAAGAATATAATTCAGGAAAATCATTATAATATGTAATTACCCAATTCTGCAATCTAGTTTTGAAGAAATCTGCTTTATCTCTATAATACTTCTTAATAAGATTAACTTGATTAATATCAGAAGTTAAATCTTTCTCATCATCAGTCCTCATAACTCCAAAATTACTAAGTTTAAAAGAGATAGGAATAGTAATTTCACTTAATACTTGATAAAGTAAATAAGGCTGAATATAGTAATCTAGTAATTCTTTATATCTATGATTTTCTGGATCATCTATAGATGTTGGATCATAAATAGGAGGTTCTATAGGATGAACTGGTTTATTTGGATCTTTCCAATCAATTACTAATTTCTGAATCTTCTCTAAGAGCTTAGTTCCAATTAATGACTGAAGCTCAATATCTTGTGCAAGTTTGATTGCAGACTGAAGATATTTACCAGAAACATTATTATCTAAATTAGATTCTGATTTTATATAATCTTCAGATATTAATAGTACGTTTCTATAATTATTTTCCATTATTCAACTTGTTTAGTATCAGCTTCATTAAGGCTAAATGGTGAAATTGTGATTGAATTTTGCATTCCAAAAATCTTATCAAATGAATCACAAATCTCTTTCTGGATAGGTCTAATCATAGTTCTATTATAAAGCTTGAATGAAGATTCAAATTCTTGCTCGTTAAAACCAGTTGAATCTGAGTTAATTCCAAATAAGTTAGGATTAGCTCTAAATGCGCAGAATATTTGCTCCCTTGTTCTTTCAGATAATGATTGATATTTTTCATCAAAATCATCAGAATCTAACCTTTCAATTGTGGTCTTATTTGCCTCATCTGCATTATATGAAATCAATATTCTGCCAGCGTTTTGATAACCAGAGAACTTCTCATTAATATTTCTTTCAATCTCTTCTCTAATTTCATCTGTAGGCTCTCCATTATTAAAGTTAATAATAAGATTGCCCATAAATCCATTATTGATATTGTTTAAATGGAACTCATTAATATTTTTCTCAGTTTCACAAGATAGAATAGCAGCTCCGTAAACAGGAATAGGATATACGCCTCTTGTTATATAACCTTTATTATAAAATACACTAGCTGGGTTTTCATCTCCAACTCCAAATTTTGGATATTTAATAGCTTTTACAGACCAGGCTGTCCAATCAGTTGCATAGTATAATATATCATTCTTTTCACTTGATCTTATATTCATAAAATCAATATGATAGATTTCTGCAACTCTTCCAATCATATCTCTAATTACTTGGATAGCGTAACCTCCAAATATCATCTTATCAATAGTGATTTTTCTCATTATATCAACTATTGTTTCCCCTTTTTTATTTACAACTACTTCAAATCCTGGAGCATTACATTTAACATCATTACCAACAATAAAGTCAGCAGAACCATTAATAATAGATTGGAGAGTAGCAACATTTAAATATAAATCCCATAGATATAATGGATATTTGTTATCTTCTCCCCACATTACATAATCTTTTCCTCTTACTTTAGTTTCTGTAGGTAATACGATATTACTTGCAATAAATGGATCAATAGCACTTAACTGAACTTTTGTTTTATTTTCGCTCATAACTTACGTATGTATTAGATTTATCATATTGATATTTATTATTCTCATAATCTCCAATTCTTATTAATCCTGTTCCCAATATAGGTATTGGTTTACCAGCTACTAATATCTGAGTGCCATTAGTAAGAGTATTATTATATGTAACCAAGATAACTGGATTTCCATATAACTCTGATCTAAATGGATTGTTTACATCAACTATAACTTGAAATTTATTTGGATTAGTAAATAAAATATATTGATATTCACCGTCTCTCATTCCTTCTTGAAGTGTAATATCAAACTTATAGTAGATATTCTCAGAATAATTCTGATTTTCAAGATCAAATAAATAAACTTCTTTAGTAGTTGTATGCTGTAAAATAAGGCTATAATTCATATTTTCAAATATATTTTTTATATGTTGAAGTTATTCCTCGCAGAGCATTATACACTCCACTTCTAATAAATTCATCTTCTATGTCTTTTGCCCTATTATATCGCTTAATAAGAACTCCATCTAAAGAATATCTTAATATAGATTTATATTTTGTATTAGTTCTAGTTTCTCAAGATTTCTTAATTGATTCTTTAGTCTCTTTGCTTCTCTTTCTACCATATAAAGGGCAAAGCTCTCCAATTTTGCCATACATACTTGAATGCTTACCATACATTGGATTTTTAGAACCTTTTTTGGATTTTGATATTTTTGCTTTTGTAATTGCATTTACAATGTGGCCAGATGTTCCATCTCCTCCATCAGTCATATTATATCCTCTATCCTTAGTACTAAACAATTCAATATAATGCTTTTCTGCTTCATCTAGCTTTTTATTTAACAAACTTGATGTAGAGCAACAAAATACCTGTATAACTTCAATAATAAAATTCTCTTCACCATACTTTCTCATTGCTCGGCTTAAATGATAATTTAGACCATTTCTCGCCTTTAACTTGTGTTCAGTAAATCTTTGATTTACATCTCGTACAGTCTTACCAATATAAATTTTATTATTTACCAAATTGGTAATTTTATATATTACACCGCTTTTCATAATTTTTACATTAGTTTTACATATCTTTTTCTTAAAATATAAACTAATTTACTAATGTATTAAAATAATTAAAGGAGACCTAAGCCTCCTTTAATGTCAAGTTTTTTACTCACTCAAAGTACTAAGAAAAAATAAAAACTGACAATTAGTTAAAACTTGCTAAAGTTCAGTTTTTAGATGCAGCTAATGATTTCTGTTCCTCAGTAAGTGCATTATAAACGTTAGTATAAAAAGCTAAAGTTTTAGTATCTTTTCCAGATAAATCACTAACATTTGTAATAATATCAGTTACCGATTGACTATTTAGTGCTCTAAAATTTGCTAAATTCATACTTTTATCGGCTCCTTCAACACCCCCAAAATAAGTTACAACAGTACTAGCCATACCACAAAGTGCTGTTTTATTAAGATCTTGGTATAAAGAACAATTTGTTAATTTTATTTTACCTACAGATGTGATACTAGATGAATATGAGCTAAAATACTGAGTAAAAGTTACTTGCCCATTTATAACTTCAATTTCAGGGACACTAATAGGAACAGCAGAATCAGTAGTTACTAGATTAAAAAAATATTCTAATGCACATACACTAGTTTCATACTTATTTGTTATTGTTATATTTTTTGGAAAAGATGTGGATAAATAAAATGTGCGCGTACAATATCCTCAACTAGTGGAATAAGGATTAATAAATTCTAGAGTATCAATACTGCCTTCAAAACCAGAAAATGTAAATGAACGTTCGGCCATCAGTTTTATCTCATTAATATGTATATTGCTAGCATATTGAAATGTTCTTTCCGCAGCATATAATGTATCTGGATTAATATGATCAGATATATCAATAGGATCTTGAAATGAAGCCATATGAAATCAATAACTACAATCTTGTGGAATTTTATATTCAACGTTATCATAATGATCTTTATCCATTTTAGAATTTGAAAATGTTAATCCATAATCATTTAAATTAATCTTTCCTCCACCACCTCCAGAAATCTGTCCTATCTTATCTGCATAGCTTCTAAAGGTATCTGAATCCGATACAGCAACACCTTTAGCTACAATAGCATCTTTAATGGCACTCTTAGTACCTTCAAGATACGTTAATTTATCAGAAATTGTATTTGCCATATTAGATATATTTAAATTTTACCCCTTTATAAGTGTCTGTTCTTCCTTTAAGACAATCTATAACTCTACTATGAGTATACCCATCTATTGATGTTTCAATTGCATTTTTATATGTTTTAACTAGTAAATCATTAATAAATAGCCCTACAGGTTTACTAATTTTATCAATACATCTATTTATTCTAGTTCCATATGTATTATTATACTTTGCATCACATCATTCTAAATTTTCTACCCTATTATCTGTCTTATTTTCATTTATATGGTTAACATATGGTAGATTGTCAGGATTTGGAATAAATGCTTCTGCTACTAGTCTGTGAACTTTAATAGCTTTAGGTTTATCTAAGCCAGATACTAGAATTACATAATTATAGCCATATTTATCTATATGCTGTTTTAGCTTTTTATGTATTTGTTTTCTGGTTCTTCCAATAGAATCTTTAAAAGTCAATGGGTTACTATATACATCTCCTGTAGAAGATACACTATAGTTAGGATAATTTGTTAATACTCTATTCATTTGGAATTTCACCATTAATTGTATCAAGAGTAGTTGAGATAGTTCCGATTTGTGCCTGTAAAGCTTGAATAGCAGCTTCTAATTCTGAAACCTTAGCATTATATACTTCTAATGTTACATAATTAGATAGTTCCGATTTGTCTGCTTTATTTGCATCTAATGTCCCAACTTCCTTATCTAATGCATCAATCTTTAGTCCATCCTCTTCTTGCTTACTTTCAATAGCTTTAATCTTAGAAGAATTGTTTCCAACTTCACTTTCAACAGATGCAAGCTCTTCTTTAGTAGCAAAATCCTCAGTACTTGGAATATCTGACTTGAGAGCATAGTTAGAAAGATCAATAGATAGATGTAAATCTTCACCCTCTCTATTAAATGACATAGGAGAGTTTACTTGAAATACTTCCATCTTAGATGTTTCTAATTCAGTAATATCATTCTTAATTGGCTCTAACTTAGGTTCAAGTATGACATCCAACTGAGAATTAATTTGCTCATCAATTATTTCAACAGCCTTATCTTCAGAAATGTAATTACCTTTAGGTTGAAATCTTTCATCTGATTCAATCTTAGTATAAGAACCAACAGGAAGTTGTCCAGATTCAATTCCACATTTCTTACTTACATAGAAAGTTTGTGTGTTTTTAGTATTTTTAAGTATAATCATAATTATCTAACTTTTATTGATTCCTCATACTCTTCTAATGCTTTCTTAGCTGCTTCTTTATATTCAATATCTTTATCAAGAGTTATTTCTCTTAGATGCTTTAAATCACAGCTTAAAGGACATATACATTCTTTAAAAGATGAATATTGTTTAATATCTAATTCGTCCTTATAGTTAGTAAGTAAATAACCTTCTTCTGGTTTTACTATTTGATATTTTTCTTTAATTTCAATTTTCATAATTAATTATATGATAAAGTTCAACCTTTTGCTACTGTATTAGCCATTTGATCTTCTGTTAGTGAATCATAAACAGTCTTATTAAATACTATCGTAGGATTTTTACCTGGATCTGTATATAACCCATCTATAATATTATTTACTGATTGTGAAGTTAACGATGGCAATCCTCCTAAATGTAAACTATATGTTCTCATAGTTACTCCTTGCCCAATATTTGTAAATCCTCCAATATCTGTTAATAGTGTAAAATCTTTATCATTGGTATTACGCTCATCATCGATTCTAAATAAATCATCAAATGATGATCAATTACTTGCATCATATTGTGGTACAGTTTTTAACCTATAACAGTATCTAAACATTTGATCTACTATAACTTTATCAGTTGTTGTAAATGTTATTTCTGGGGCAGATTCAAGATTAATAGAATATCTAAATAAACCATAACAAAATACAGCATTAGATAGATTTAATGGTTCTATAGAAGTTGCTCCAATTCCTGATAAAGCTCCCATCATACGAGTTTTTCCAGTAAATATAGAAGGCAGTATATATGTTAATTGACTACATCCAGCAAATAAATAATATAGATCTGTATCCGTATTTTCAGATAAATACTTTTCAGCATCTATAGATGTTACTAAGCTATTTTGTAGAGTTGAGGTAGCTCTAAAAATAGATGTTTTTGGATTACTAGACTCTGGGATAATATACCAACTTGTAACATTAGGATTATTACATTCATTAATAATAGTATTTTCACTACCAAAATATTGTCTAGATATTGACTTTCTAAATGCCTCATCTTCAAATTGAATTACTGGACAAGGCCAGACTTTGGTACTGCCTACATAAATGGCAGTACCTTGTCTGTTACCTACATAAAAAGCTTTTAAATTATCTCGAATATTCATATTACTCTACAATTAAATATTGAGTATTTGGATCTTTACTTGAAATAGCATCATATTCAGATTGAGTTACCACAAGAATAGTATGAACTTGTGGTTGAGTTCCACTTCCATAAGTAACTGGATTAGAAACGCTCTCAATATCTATATTTCCACTACCTAACAAGCTTTCTCCATTAACTGTCTTGATATTTGTTCCACTAACTAAAGTATCTTGTTTATTTCCTAATCCTGCATTTAATTCAGTTTCCGTAACATATTCATCAGGAATAGAAGTTAAAAAGCCACTATCGTTAGTAAGCTCAGATGTCTTAGTTGGTATACCTAAATCCTCAAGACTCTTATTACCACTAAGTTCAACAGAATTGATTTGAGGCTTATTGGTCAATTGATTATAATCAGTAGTACCTCCACCTCCTGAAATATCTAAGTTACCAGAACCAAGAATATCCTGTCCATTTATGGTTTTTATATTCGTACCACTAACTAATTGTTCTTGGTAATTATGGAAACTCTTGTCTACAGAAACTCCAGTTGGAGTAATCTGAGCAGTAACTAAAGTATGATTAGTTGTGCCAGATTCAAAATGGAACGTAGCTTGAATATTTTCTCCTAAAACAAAACATACTTCTGGAGCAGCTACATCACCATAACCTAGAATATTTACATAATAAAGCTCAAATGGTGTTTTATTAGCTATAGCATTCTTAACAGCAGCGAAATCTCCAGAAAGATGAGTTGAAGAATTTATAAATAGATATGGAATATCAGAACCACTATTGATTACTATATTACCTTCTCCAAGTAAAGACTGACTATTGATTGTTTTGATATTAGTTCCACTTACAAGTAAATCTTGCTTAGTAGCCATCTCTTTATCAAGAGCATCTATCTTATTTCCATCTTCTTCTTGCTTAGTTTTAATAACTGATATATCTGAAGTATTAGTTGCTACTTGAGTAGATAGAGATTCTACTACAGAAGAATCTGCTTTGTTAGCAAGTTCTGTTTTTGTTGCATAATCTCCTACAGGCTGTTTAGTGGCAAGCTGCTCATCAACATAAGTTTTGTCTGCTTTATTTGCTAAATCCCCAGAAACTTCTGCTTCAGTTACAAAGTTGGAATCATTAGTAAGCTCACTAACTTTAGTTGGAATTTCACTTTTTAAAGCATAGTCTCCAGCTGGTTGATATCCAGATAAATCTACAGATAATTGGGATTTATCTTCATTAAAAGCTAATGGAGCTTGGGGAGTAAATACGCCTTGCTTAGTTGCAAGTTTCTCATCTACTTCATCTTTAGTATAGCCTTTATTAGTAAGATCAACTTCTGTTGTCTTAACAGTCATTTGACCATTATTAACTATAATAGCATTAATTGTTACTAATACTTCATTATCTTTAAAATAGTACCCATATAAATCAATAGTATTAGTATGCTCTACTACAGTCATTGGAACTACTATTGTATCTTCATTATATGTTATCTGCCCAAATAAATAGAAATCCATATTACTTCTAATAAAGTTATAAATTTCTAATTGCCTATCTGGGTCATTTACATCTAAATTTAAGAAGAAGTGATTCTGAAAAGCAGAAATTACATTATCAACAATAGTGATATTAGCTCCAGCAGTTAGTATTCCTTGTTTGGCATTTATAGCTTTGTTAATTTCTATATTTAATTGGTCTATCTCAGCCTTTGTATATTTATCTGCTAATTGAGCATATAAAGTAGCAGTAATAATTCCTGCAGTATTTGTTTCAGTATTGTATGCAGGTAATTCTTCAGGATTGCCAGTTTGATTTCCAAATATAGAAGATATAGTAACCTTATCTGGAACTGATTGAATCTGAATGGATGGAATTATCTCCGTTGGTTTAATAAGCTCTACTCCATTTAAAGATGGCTTATTATTAATTGTAGAATAATCAGCAGAAATAGTGTTGTTATCAATTACTATACCATTACCTTGAATTAATATATCTTGTTTCCCAGAAGTAGCTTCAGTTATTTCGGCAGTTACTTCTTCTTTAGTTGGATAGTCAACAAGTTTCTCTGTAATTTGATTATCAACATCTTCAATGGAAGTAACTCCTAATTCTTTAGAAGTTATATTTCCATTTAATTCAACTCCATTTATTTCAGGTTTAAATTGAAGATCTTGATAGTTATTTGAGCCTAACTGAGAACCATCCATAACCTTAACTTCATCATCCTTGTCAATAACAATAACTTTAGTCACATTTGACTTATCTATTGTTTCGACTTCAAGGACATTAAGATAAGGAAGAATTGTCTTTTCAGTTTCGTTTGCCATATTATTTTCTATAAAATATAAATTATTAATTATGTGGTATATAAACAAAAAACAAGGGGCAAGTAAATTAATACTCGCCCCTCTTTCTGTTATTAAGCACCTACAACGCTTTGGATAGCTTCTGCAGATAACTCATAAGGATAAGAATCTGAATCTGTTGAAAGTGTCAGAGTATAAGCATTCTGATCACCTTTAGCAGTACCAGTAACACCCGTACCAGCGGAAGCGCTTACATAATCATCTTTACCTAAGAACCAATACTTACCATTACTGTCTTCAACAACAACTGCAAGCTGACCAATAGATAAAGCTGCAATCTCTACTCGTTTTGCTGTCTCCATCTTAGTAAATACAAGAGCAAGCTCATTACTTACATAATTAACACCAGCACTTTCATCTACATTTAAAGTTGAGGTTAGAGAACCAGTAGCCTTTCTAAATTGATAATTATACCATTTAGCAGAAGCTTCAAGAGTAATAGCCGAAATCATATTACTATCAGGATCAACCGTTACACTCTTAACATCTGAATACTGAGTAATCCAAACCTGTTTGATACCACCTAATGAAGGTTGGCAATCAAGTGTGATTCCTGCAATAGTTATTAAACAAGCCATATTTCAATTTATTTTAAAAGTTAATAAAATCTATTGAAATTAAGCCTTAGCGCCTAATACTACTTCATCAGGGAATGCAACTTGTACACCAGCGTTAAATTCAATAGCTAATCTGAACTCGCGGAAATCCTGTGAATACCACAATTCAAATTTCTCCTCATCATTTACCATATCTACTCCATAGAAGAAGTTCTTATCAAGCTGACCAGCTACGATCTTGTCAGTTCCATTAAGACCATTAACAGCAATTACTTTAACCTGTGAACCAGGAAGATAAATTTCACCATTAAGATTCTCACCACTATAATGATAGTAGTTCTTTGCAACTAATTCATTAACGAACTTACGGAAAGTATCAGCACCTACAAGGATAGAAGCACCTTCCAGAACCTTCTCAGGAATAGCGTTATAAACTGCCATAATGTCATCATAAGCAGATGCACCAGTAATTACTACATCAACTGTACCAGCATCATTTTTTAAGATCTTTAACAGACCATCAAAGTACTTCAGGTTATTAGTAACAGAAGTAGTATCACCCTGCCAGATTGCAATCTCTACAGCTTCTTTTACATTCTCAACAACAGCACTTACAAAATCCTCTTCAAAAGGAAGAGTCTTCTGACCAGCAGCTACTCGAATCTGATACTGAGTCCAATATTTAAGCATAGCTTTATCGCAATATGCCATATTGATCTTAATATTACCAGTCTTAAGGATTCTCTGAGAAAGAGTCTGAGTTCCAGCCTCATCCCAACCACAAGTAAGACCATCACCAAACTGAACATCAGTCGATAACAAGTTAAGAGCAGCATCAGTTTTAATATCTGATTGAAGATTGAACAAACTTGCACTCTTAGCTTTTAAAACAGCCTCTTTAATAAGAGGAAGACGTCTTTGCTCCACATAAGCAGGAAGCGTTGCCATTACAGGACTATTTGCCATAATTATTTAAAGTTTTATAAATTAACCAATAAAGTTTTTAAGCTTTCTATCTATCTCTGCTATTCCACTTATGGAAGCAGTTGTCTTATTTTCAAGTGTTTCTTCTGCTGAAAAAGCAGCACTCATCTTACTCATTTTTTCTACAGTTTTTTCAGTAGCTTCTGACTTTCCTTCAAGTTCAGCTACCTTCTTAACAAGCTTATCTACAATATCATAAAGCTCATTAATTTCGCGATGAATAGCGTCGATTGCATCAGTCTCAGTTTCTTTAACACCATCTGTTTCAACAGCAGGATCAGCAACTTCCTCAGCCTTTACTCTCTTAGTTCCACAAGCAGCATCAACCTCAACAGTTTTCATACCTTCATCTGGATCAACTTCAGCTTTTGGATCAGTAATGGACTCTACTTTACCGTCTTTAACAACAATAGTTTTGCCATCTTCGGTAACATACTCACCATCAGCAGCAGGTGCATATTCGCCAGTATCAGTATCCATTGTATATACACTCATACCTGCCCTTAGATCCTCATCCTCACTACCATCGTAAGTTAGAACTCCAGCACTAGTCTTAACATCGTTAAATTTTGCTAAGAGTTTACTAAGTTCGATTCTCAGTTTAGTTAATTTGTTCATACTTAAATTTAAAATTTTTATGATAGTTTTGTTTATTTTTGCAACATTTTATAATAGCACTATGATCAAAATTTCCGTTTCTTTCAGCGTCCATAGCAGATTTCCAAGTGCATATATAAGTATCATTAATATCTGTCATAATTATACGTTTACTTACTTTTTCTTTCTGCTGTTCAGTTTGTTTAGTTCCTAATCTACATTCTCTTAACTTTAATTTTGTTTCATCCTTTAATACTCTTCCAGACTGTTTTAAAGACATTTTGTGTTTAGATTCTTCACTGTGTTTAAATCCAGTATTAGAACCTCCACCTTCATTTAAATTATAACCATTATTTAATGTATCAAATAACTGAATATATTTAATTTCTGCATTATTTAGTTGTCTTTTCAATAATTCTGTAGAAGAACAACAAAAGATTTGAAGAATTTCCCATTTAAAGTTATTGAATTCATATTTCCTAATCGCTCTATGAAAATATGTAAGATTAGAACTGTATTTATGTTCATTCTTTCTTCTCAAGAAATTATTTGTTTGTCCTACATATTTATTGCCATTTATAAGATTTGTTGCTAGATATATAACTCCACTATACATTCTATTTAACTCTTTTTATCTTCTTAATCATATTAAGGATCTCT
>ERZ859732.132-NODE-132-length-29637-cov-6.618619_pt1 | contig 29637 bp, 23 predicted proteins | sample MGYA00510123_ERZ859732 | MGnify/ENA primary metagenome ERZ859732 (study PRJEB30046, sample SAMN00715133) | human gut metagenome | study: EMG produced TPA metagenomics assembly of the A metagenome-wide association study of gut microbiota in type 2...
GCCCATGGGGAGCGTAGGCAACTGTTTATAATAGAACAGGTCGTCTTGCGCCAGCGCCTCGTCGAGCCCGTCCATAGCCTCGCCGCCGTCGGCCTGCCCCATGCGCTCCTGTCTCACGGCCAGCAGCACGTCCTTCAGGCGCTTCGGCATCTGCGTGCGCTTCTCGGCCAGGGCGCTGTCTATGCACGCCAGCTTCTCGGCCTCGGGAAAGCCGTCGTAGCAGGGAATGACACGGTCCAGCACCTTGCGGTCGAAGCCGCAGATGTGGCGCAGGTTCACGGCCAGCTCAAAGGTCAGCGTGTTGCGGTTGCTCCTCACGGGCGTCTGCCCGTCGTTATACATCGCCCACCACCGGTCTATGATCAGCGCGTAGGGAATGCCGAGGTATGAAAGTGAAGAGTGAAGGGTGAAGAATCGGCAGCCTCCTTATTCGTTGTTTCTGTATTAACCATTTCGCTATTGTCGAACAGCTCCGCATCTACAAAGAGCAATTTCTCGCAAGGGGGAGTAAAGAACACGCGCGTTATGTCTTTCGCACCCTTGTCATATTCCACCCCAAGCAGCCGCGAGGCCCACTTGAGGTTTTCCTCCTGCGAGAGCCCCGGTCGGCGTCGGAACACGATGTGGTAGCCCTTGCCAGCAGAGCGTTCGAGCATGAGCAGCCCCAGCTCCTCCTTCTTGCCCATGACGAGCTCAGGCACCTGTGACATCTTCGCCTCATAGTCGGGCGCCTTAGGGTCAAAGTCGATGTCCATGCCCACCGAACGGCTCAATCTTGTTGCACCTTTCAACGCTCCGTTCTCGTTGGGCAGACACGAATAGTTCATCTGCACCATGTGGTGCTTGTCGGCTGTGCGGTTGCGTTCAGCATCGCGCAGCAGCCTATATTCCGTTTCGTCCTTCACGGGGCGCATAAGCTTCGCCCCGTCTTTGTAATATATAATGTGTACGCTCATTGTCTTTTATCTTTTATTTGAACACTAATTTTATTTGAACACTAATTTTATGTGAACACGATATTTTTTTGAACACGAGATTCGCCGAAGGCCCACTGACCGTAGGGAAGTAATAACTCGAATTAAACGAATCTTTTTTATTGCACACGGATCTTTTTTATTTTGCACACGGATCTCACCGATCTCACGGATCTTTGTTCGCGCGGAGCGCTCACATGAGGAACACAAAAATTTTTTTGAACACGAATTAAACGAATCTTTCTTTTTAATTTTCATGTGAACAGAATATTCGTGTTATTCGTGAAATTCGTGTTCAAAAAAAAATATCCATGTGAACAGAATTATTCGTGTTATTCGAGAAATTCGTGTTCAAAAATATTATTAGTGGTCTAAAAAATATTATTAGTGGTCTAAAAATATTATTAGTGTTCAGAATATCGCGATAGCGTCTGCCGCGTCCGCCGCCTCAGCAGCAATAGTCTCTGCTATGTTGATGTTTTCGTTTCTCATGACCTTCAGCGTGAGCTGAATGGCGTTGTCTTTGGTCAAGCTCACCCTGCCGTGCGCCAGCTTCTTGATGAGCGTCGACTGCGCCTTGACGCGGGGTTGCGCCACAAAGTCGAACGTGCCGTCGGTCATCTGCTGCGCCACACCGTGCATCCGCCTCATGCGTTGCACCACATCGGGCACAGGCTCGTCGGGTGAGAACATGAAACACCTGCTGTCGTCATAGAACGCCATGCCGCCCAGCTGCACATGCTGGCAGCCGTTAAACTGGTTGTTGGTCATGCCTTTGTTGTTTGCGCCGTTAGCGCCGTTGTTGTTTGCGCTGTTGCCGTTGCCGTTAGCGCTTGCGCCGTTGTTTATTTTCTTAATCATATTGTTTGAGTTTTTTGCGAGAAGAACCTCAGAATGTTACGCGTTTTACCATGGAAAATCCTCCTCCGATTCAACTCAAAATTTATATGAAATTTGATTTGTTATTTTATATTTTCCAATTCAAAATTAATGAATGGACTTTCGTAAACTTTATTATTTACATCGCGCTTCGCGCTCGTGGCCTTTAAACATTAATGTTCATTAATGACCCATTAATTATCATTAATACGCGCTACGCGCGGAAAAATTAATGTTTCATACTCCGCGAAGCGCTCAATTCAAAATTCAAAAATCAGATTTTCGCGATGTCCGTCACCAGGATGTCCTGATAAACCGCTCCGTTATATTCGCGTGTAGAGAAGCGAAGCGCCACCACAACGAGGTCGCCAGGCGTGAACCTGCATTGCGCCACATTGCCAAGCATCGAGGCTGCATACTGGTTCTCATACTTGCTGCCTCCCATCTCCTGCAGCACGATGTTACACTTCATCGTCTGTCCGCTCTCCGCCTTCTGGCTCTGCACAGCGAAGGCCTCGCCCTGCTGCACCACTTTCAAGATTTTTGTTTCCATTTTCGTTCGTTTTTCTTGTTATGTTAATTTTTTCTCCTTCTTTTTGGGGTTAGGTTTCTATTGCCTCCCCCCCATTTCAGGATTTATTTTCCTTTGTTTCTGTTAATTTTTTTTGTTGTTAACCACTCCGTTAATGCTCACGCTGAAAGAAAACTTCCAGACAGAAATGCTAAAATAAATACTCATAATTCTTTACCTTTTATTTTTCACTTTTCGTTTTTTACTTTTCCCTTTTCACTTTTCCTTTTTCCCTTTAAAGGCGCCAGCCCCTTTTTTATCTAATCTCCTTTGTCATAACTTTTTGTTTTTTTAATCTTACGCTGCAAAGTTAGTCCATTGGAGAATCTGATAAAAGCACACCGTTTTATCAAACTGTTAAAGCGTCTAAAAGCCCGACCAGCAACCTCCTCAGCTCTCTCGACTCAAGCCCGAGACCGATGTAGGACCGGTAAGCCGAATCTTTAGTGGTGTGCTCCAATAGCGCACACAGCTGCGAGTCGTTCACACACTCGTCATACACCCCGTGCGAGCGCAGCACGCCCACCAGACGCATGACAGAATATTTGTTGAAATCGCGAAACTTGCGCATCTTCGGACCAGGCATCAGCAGGTCAACAAGGGCCTTTTCGCCTAAAATCGCTTCCCACACCTTGCCCACGCTTCCTGCCCAACGGGGCTGGGCCAACCCGTCGATCTGGCTTACATAAGCACGCACGTTCTCTATCACCTCTTCGCGCCGTGGAGCGGTACGCTCCTTGGGCTTGATCAGCAGAAGGCCTTCGCGGGCCGCAGCCAGCACCTCGCCGTAATGATCACGCAGAAACTGCTCGGTAACCCGAACGCTCCTGTCTTTCTCTGTCTTTGACATTTTCCCTAACCGGTTTGCGAGAGAAGCCGCGGATCACCGATGGCCATCTTCAATCACATGTGAGGTTCCTCGCCTCCGCTCAGGGTTAAACAATAAAAAAAACACACTCGGACACATGAGAGAACCAAAAGTCTCATGTCCGAGTGCAAAAGTAAAAATAAACGGATAAAAATAATAGGACAAGAATTAGGGAAGTCCTGTCAATGTTCTGTCAGCACATTATCAATTGATAATCAGACACATAAAAGGCGTTGACAGAAACCGTGTCCTGTCAACGCCCTCAATATCTCCTTTCTGCTTGCATTCTGCTTCAGTCATTTCTTTTTTATAAAAGTCCGTTTTTTAACATATATTATAGATGACGTTAACAGTTAATAACATTCACTTCCACTTTATCTTCTCGAACGAAAAAGCCTTCTCTTTACTGTCAACAAATTGAATGTCGGCACAAGAGTAAGATTTGAAGCCTTCTGTCGGCCCTTGTCAGCCCTTGTCGGCAGCCGCGGCTGCATCGGCAACAGCTGTTTCTATCAGCCGCTTTATCCTCGTGTGCAGCTCCCTCGTCAGCGGGGTGTTGCTGGAACCGAAATCGGCATGATACATGATATACGACCTCACGTTCGAGGGAAAGACCTTGCTCAAAGCCGCGGCGCTTCCCTCAACCACCGCTTTCTCGCCATGCTTGATGCCACTCATCATCCCAACAACGTTTGCCACAAGCTTGAGGTTCTTGCCCCAACGGTTGTTGCGCGGCTCGACCTTGACCATCAGCAGACACACCTCCTCCATGGCGCAAATGTCGCGCCAGACAGAGGCGTAGACCTCCCATGAAACGGTCAGCATGCGTTTGAGGCCTTGCGTCAGCTCCAGGATCGCGCCCACACACGCCTCCACACTCGCCTTGGCAGCATCATCCATCAGCTGCAGAGGGCTCCTTAGGTCCATATAGTCGGTGACGGGCAGCACGATCTTGCGCCCCTCGTTGTCATAACGGCGACTTTTGAAAACATGTATCAGCTTCTCTGCGAAAGCCCTGTGTTCGGGAGCCATCAGCACACGCGCCAAGACGCTGCACACGGCCCTGTTCGGATTGCGCTCGGCGGCGGCATCGTCGTCGGGAGCAGCATCTGCCATCTGGCTGAAGAGCACCGCGAGGATGACGATGGCTGTACGCCCCGACTGGTGTCTGCTCTTCAGCTGGCCATAAAAGAACTCGGCCTCGGCATCGGGGTGCTCATTGACATCAGCCAGCCGCTGACGCAGCATCTCCGTCTCGCTCCACACCTCAACGGCATTAAGTTCGCCCAGCTGGTTCTCAAGCTGGCACAGCGGGCGGGCCCATGTGCGAAACAGGTCGTCGCCGCGATAGCGGGCACGCAGGCTGTCGAGCTTGCGGTCGTCGAATCGTTCAAAACGTTCCATCTGTCAGTCGGCCGTTTCTTGTTTTTCAAACACATCGGGGACCTGCTTCATAAACACCTTCACCTTGTCCATAGCCGACTGTCCCACGCCAGGAATCACCCGTTGGTCGCTCACAAGATCATCAAACACCTTCGAGTCGATGCCCATCACCACAAACTGGTCCTTGCCGCAATACACCGGGCGACGCTTGCCCTTGGGGTACAGAACAATATATTCGCCCGCACCCGACGCTCCTTCCACCAACGCACGCTGGCGCTCATTCTTGGGGTCTATTTTCACAACGCCGCCCTCATTGGCTCCGAAAGAAAAATCGAGGTCGCTGTCCCAGTCTTCACGGGCCGACTTCAGATACTTGTCCATCACCTTGGTGAGACGCTCCAGGTTGAGAAACGGGAAATGGAACCGCACCTTCCTGAAGCCGTCGGGATAAGCGTTCAGCGTGTTCCAGAACACGCTTGTGCCATAAACCGCCGTGAGCTTCACCTTCAGCAGCTTCGCGCGCAGAAGCCTGCACAGGGAAGCCTCAAGAATGCGGGCCACGGTCTTCGTGTCGCTGAACGCCTTGGTCTTGCGCTCAATGGCAATGCGTTGTATGCCGGGACGATTGTCTATTATCACAAGACAGTTGCGATAGTCGGCATAGTTTCTGGCTGTAAGATGTTCGTCGGTAATGGTCACGTTCGTGACGTTTGCCACACGCATCACATACACCTCGTCCTGCGGCTTCACCACCTGAAGGTGCCAAAATTCTTTCTTCGACTTGTTCACAAACTGAAACGGCTTGCTATAGTCGGTCTGCAAGATGTCTCCAAGCACCTGCTGACGGTTTCTGAACGATTCTTCCACGTCGACCACCTGCCAGTCGGGAAACTCCATTTGCAGCTGCTTGTTGGGTTCAACGATGCGCAGAAAATTATAATTGTAAATTACAAATTTTATCTTTTTCATTTCAGGCTGTCTGTTTCTTTCTTACATGTAACATAAACTTTCAAGTGCTCTCTCTTTATCTTTTACATCTCAAGCTCTTCGTTTCTTTCTTGCTTGTAACATAAACTTTCAAAAACGCCTGCTCTGGGTTGTTTGTCATCATTTTTATAATTCATCGGTTTCTTTTTTTCTAAATTGTTTAAAATAGGTTTTTCATTGTTCTTGTGCCAACAGGCACATATCGAAACACAAAGGTACAATTTTTCCGTTAAAAGAGCCTCTAAGCCATTGTTTTTTTCTTCCCTCGCCAATCTTTTCTTCTTCGTTTCCTACATCATTCATTCTTTGAGAAAAAAACTGAAAGATAGTCATTAAGGTCATTAGTCATTAAGTCATTAAGAAAAATAAAAACTGCTTTTTCGGCCTCTATATAGTTATATATAAATTTATATATAACTATATAGAGAGCAATTTGGGACATTTTTTTTTCGAAAATGACTTAATGACTAATGACCATAATGACTACATCGGCATGGCATGTTGCCCGGTTTAGAGAAAACTGGGCACACAAAAAGCAAATTTTCTGGCGCCCCGCAACCTCCCCTAACGCCTGTGTTTATCGGCATTCACGACACCTCTCACAAGAAAACCCGAAGGAGCAATTTGCAATTTTCGCGATGTAAATTTGCAAGACACCGCACGATTTGCTAACTTTGCAGAAGATAGGCTGCACCTCAGCAATTAAAGCAAGCTTTATTGCGCTCGGTTTGCACTATCTTTGCAAAAAACGAATAGACAGGAATTTATGAAACCGGATGGTACTGATTCTTTATCTTGGTCGTATGTCTTTGTGCATCATAGCAAAGTGAGGAAGGTGGAAGCAAGGCTGAACGCCGACAACGTACCCCACTTTGTGCATAAGACCGTGCGCTATTACAAGAAACGAGCGAAGCATGGCGTGCAGCGTCAGGAACTGCAGACCGTCAGCGGACTCGTCTTTTTGCAAGGCAATCCAAAAGAACTACAAGAATATCTAAACTGGAATTTTCCACATACCTATCTCTGCAAGAACTGCAGTACGGGCAAGGCGGCTGTGATACCCGATTCGCAGATGCGACCCTTCATGCGCATCAACGAAACGGAGCCCGATCGTATCCGTTTCCTTCTTAAGCCTTTCCATTATTATGCTCGCAACCGCATCCTCCTCCGCATCACCTCTGGCGACCTGGCAGGACTCGAAGGTTACGTCATTCGCATCGACCGCGACCGTCGTCTTATCATGGATGTCGGTGGCATGAGTGTGGCTATCGCCGGTGTGCATGCTGAGCACTTTGAGGAGGTCGATCAGACTGGCAGTGCAGCCCTCGACGGCTCACCGTTCTACGAGCGTAACCTCCATGAGCGTGAGGCACTTATCGACCGCTTTTTTCATCCCGTAAAGACCACAAAGGACGTCGCCCCACAAGCCGAGAACATCGACTATCTGCGCAATTATGTACTGATGGAGCTTTCGCAATACCGGATGCTCCCCGCCGAGGCATGGCTCATCCTCAGCTTCATCATCAAGGAGATTGGCTACTACTACGCCCCCTCCTACGAAAAGCTCCAGCGCCATCTCGCCCCAATCATGCAGGCTGGCACACAAGTCCTTCAGGAGATGCAGCGCCTCATTGATAGCGAGCCGACGGAAGAAACACGCAACAGATACCAGACCGAACAGCAGGAACTGCTGACCACCTACGGCTATCTGTTCATGGACTCAGATATTGTGTAGTGTGTTTCGAAAAAAAAACTGAAACTTAAAAAAAAGTACGGGATATTTCCCGTCTAATTCAAATAAAATGACTACCTTTGCAATTTAAGAAGTATCTTTGCAAGAGACCGCATCAAATTGAATGGTATTTATGAACGTTATATCATTTTCAACTACTAAACGATTGCATCCATCACGTATGTTTGCAGCCAACGACATAAAGTAGAAAAGAATTTATGAAACCGGATGGTACGGATTCTTCTTCTATCGCCAACGAGAACCCCGCTTCTCCCAACGGCACCACGTTCCTGAGCCAGACGACAAGACTGGTTCAGAGGTAAAGAAGTATCCGTATGTGAACAATAAATGCTTTAACCATGAAACTGAAAATAAGAAACATTAATAAAATCAAATCAGCAGACATTAAACTTGATGGTTTGACTGTAATTGCAGGAGCAAACAGTTCTGGCAAGAGCACTGTGGGCAAACTGCTGTTTTCGATGATTAAGTCGCAGTCGAATGCCGAATTTCTAAATCATCAAAGCAAAGAAGCGAAAATACGAAAACGAGTAGATGAATTATATAAGCGAGCTAATCGTTGCTTTTCAAGATTTAACGATACGGAATTTGCAGAACTATTTCCGCTTCCAACTTCATTATTTACAGATCCATTAGTAGAAGCAACAGATGAAAACGAAGTAGAACAGCGTCTATCTAGTATTGTGTCATGGATAAATTCCAAAGATATTTCGCCTCGTATAAAGTCTTTATTTCGACAGGACATAGACAATATCAGCATAGCACTTGGTGATAGTAAGGCTGCCGACATCGCTTCTGAGGTTCGTGTGTTTATCGAGTCGGAATTTATGAACAGAATATGTTCTTATGGAACAAAAGAATCAGAGGCTATACTTGGGTATGAAAATTCCTCAAACTCTCTCTCCCTTAAATTTATTGATGACTCAATTAAACATGTTGCTTATGATGGTGATGAGTATTTAACTGATGCCACATATGTAGAGTCGCCACTATATCTTCATATACTTGACACGCTATTACAGGCAGTTACATATCAGGAATATCAGAAATATCAGAAAAAACATACCATGTCTTTTCGTGGTATGGTGCCAATACATATTAAAGATCTTGCCAACAAACTATACACTTTACAGTTCGTTTCTCCAGAAAAAAAAGTTGCAAGCGAATACGGACTAACAGATATTATGGGTGGACATTTTGCTTTTGATGATGATAGCAAAGCACTTAAGTTTGTTAGTGATAATATGGGAATAGACCTTTCACCCATTAATATCGCATCAGGAATCAAGTCTTTTGGCGTTGTTCAGATGCTTCTTGAATCCCAGCTTATTGGTAATGACAAGATATTAATATGGGATGAGCCTGAGAACCATTTGCATCCTCAATGGCAAGTTATTTTTGCAGAAACACTTGTAAAACTGGCAAAACATGGTATCCCTGTGGTTATCAGCACACATAGCCCATATTTTGTTCAAGGCATACGCTACTTCTCTGCGGTACATTCATTAGAGTCTTATACAAATTATTACCTTGCAGAAGAAGAACCAGAAAGCAAATTGTCTGTTGTTAAGGATGTTACTAAAGACCTTAATCAGGTGTTCAGTAAACTTGCCACTCCTCTCAACGATATAATGAATGTAGATCAAGCACGTCGTAATAGAGAAGAAAAATGACACCGATAGAACTATACGAATTTATTCGTTCTCAATATCCATGCTTTGAAGTCGATTCAATTTGTCAAACAGATAAATATTGCAAACGAGTCGGCTTATGTACTGATAAACAGGGGCATCACGTTATTGATTTCGATGAGCTAAAGGACACATATTATAATAAAGTCACACAAAAGCCAGCTTCTGTTGATGCAGTTTGCGTGGGTAACCTTCAGAAATATTTCTGTTTCGTAGAGCTAAAAGGATGGCGTAACTACATGTTACACTTAAAGAAACAAAAAAGAAATATTGAAGAAACAGCAAAAGAATATAATTTATCAGGTAAACTAAAAGACAGTCAGACTTTATGTATTGATCTTACTTCAGATAAAGAACTCTTTGCTAATATGCCAGTTGTCTTCTTGCTTGTCACTGACATTGATGTAAATAAAGAAGGAATAGAAAATTTTAATTACAATCTTAATGCCCTCGCATCAACATCATCTGACATTTATTCGGAATGTATCACCGAATCTCGCAGAACGCTCGAGTCAGAAATACGCATTCAACATGATTATGTTTATTGTAAGGATTTTGATGAGCATATGAAGAGTTTGTGATACAAGTGTGAACGTAATATCATTTTATTTCATTAAGCTATTATAGCTTTTATACATCTTGGCAGCAGAATACATAAGCGTCTCTTACCAATACTTGATAAATTGAATACTACAGCAGAATTCTTTAAATTTGCTGCAAAGACAATAAGGAAACAATAAATAAGGTGCAATACACCATTTCTGGTTTGTACATTAAATCTTTTAATCAAATAATTTAAAGATCGTCAGAACATTTCAAGTAATCGTCAAAAAAATCAAAGATACAGAAAAGAACATAACTATGAAACTAAAAATGCATATCAGTAAGATTAAGTGTATAAATGATCTTACCATTGAGATTCCTATAGAACCTGGCTTGTATGCTATTACAGGACAAAATGGTTCTGGAAAAAGTACAATTGTTGCGTCTGCTTCACGTGTTTTTTTTAATTTGCCAATGAAAGAATACTTTGGTGATACCGTTGACGGAGCTATGATAGAATTTGAACTTGATGGTAACAAAAGATCATGGCATAAGAATGGAAAAGCATGGGTGCAAGAGCAAACTGGCAATATGAACATTCGTGGATTCTATGAAGGTAGCTTAATCTATGGTTATAGATTTAAAGATACCACATATGACAAATTAAAAAAGTCTGAGAGTATTGACAAGGCAAAACTTCGAACTTCACATGAATTCATAAGAAAAAATCTTGGATTAATTTTACAAGGTGATGAAGATTATTATGAAAAATTATACGAAGTGCCAAGAGAGTATGCAAAATTTGACTCTTCTGTTTTCTTTTATGAGAAAGATGGTATACAAGTAAGTCAATTCCACATGTCAACAGGTGAAAATTTGTTACTAAGTATACTAAATTCTCTTTACATAAAAAATAAGGAGCATAAAAATGCAAGTAAGCAGTGTATAATATTCCTTGATGAAATAGAATTGGCACTACATCCTTCTTCTTTAAAACGTCTTATAGCTTTTCTTGAAGATATGGCCAAACAATATGATTACGCCATATATTTCTCAACACATTCAATAGAATTGATTAGTGGAATAAAACCAGATAATATTTTTTATATAGAAAGATATAGCGATGGAACTATAGGTGTAAATAATCCTTGTTATCCTGCATATGCAACAAAATTTCTTTATGACCACTCTGGTTATGATAATGTTCTTTTGGTTGAGGACGATTTGGCAAAAAGTATTGTATCAAGAATACTGCGAAAAGAGAAACTTCTTAATAGTAGGTTAGTTCATGTTTTACCTTGCGGAGGATTTAGAAATGTCATTAAGTTAGCTGACGATGTCACACGTAATAATCTTTTAGGAAAACGTGCATCAATTAGTATTATTGTTGATAGAGATGTAAAAAATGATGCAATAAAATATAAAAGAGACAATGGGTTAGCAAATAGTTGTAGTATGAATTTCTTACCTATTGAAAGTTTGGAAAAATACTTGCGTATGTCTTTGGTCGAAAATGTAGATCAGAAGCTATTTAAGAGATTGAGTGATTATGTATTCCAACAGAAAAGTTTGCAAGAGATTATTGCTGAATATAGAAAGCTAAGGGAATACTCAACAGATAAAAATGGCAAGGTTTTATATAGCTTATTGGATAATGAATTAAGAAATCGTCGAACAGACAGAACTGAATTAGTAGAGATTATTGTTGAATATTTATTTGAGGCAAATACTTCTTCAATACAGAATATTACACGTTTCCTACACAAGGAACTTGAATGAAAGTTCCCCATCACAAATCAAAAACGAACTCTATGAATCCTTAAAAACGAAGTCATAGAATTCTCTCATTTGTGTCCCGTTATAATCGGATGGGATATGTAACATCAAATAGCCCTTTAAAAGGAGGACTGTATTGTTCTTTGATGTTGGTGATGTCGAATACGAACATAACAATCATTTAAATGATATAGCTAAGTTAAAAAGTCAAATCGTTGCACAATTGAAATCTCTTGCTAAAGACTGTATTTCAATTAATTCAAAGAGCGATTAGTCCACTTTAACGGGACTGTAGTGATTAAAAATATAAATTATGAAAATGAATGTATATGAGCGACATGCTTATCTTTATTCGGCTTGGACAGCTTTGTTAGTTCCATGTGTACTTTCCATGTTTGTAGTTTGGAATATTATCCCAGTCTTGTTGGATGTGGTACAGCCTTTAATTAAAATAATTGGTGTTTTTGTGTCAAGTGCTGTTGTTTATGGTGCTGTAGGCTTTTTTGTTAGAGAGCTATTTCGAAATACCTCAAAACTGTTGTTTCAATTTCCTTTATTTAAGGAAGATGAAACTAAAATGCCAACAACTGAATTTCTAATGTGGAAGAATGGATACATTTCACACTCACAAAAAGAACAAGTTAATGCTAAAATGCTAGCTCAGTATAATTATGTGATGTTTGATGAACATCAAGAAGAAGTGGATGAACTAGAAGCCCGAAGAAATATTGTAGGGGCTGTTGGTATAATGAGAGAGGCAACACGTGGTGATAAGATATTGCTTCAATGTAATTATAGATATGGTTATCAACGAAATATGCTGGGGGGATTAGTTTGGTCTTTTTTCTTCATTTTGTTTTTCTTGATAGTCAATTATGTTTGGAACTATCCATTTAAGAGTAGTGGTTTGATGGCATTGGTGGCCATTATTTTGCAAGGTGCTTTTGCATTTATTTTTATGAAATATAACTCAAGAAATTATGCAAGAACGTTGATAAATGTTTTCATTTCTAAATAGAAGGTAATCATGGAATACTATGTAAATATATTAGATGTTGGTGATGCTGATGCAATAGTAATCAACTATCATGATAATTTTCGTTGGTGGACAATAGTAGTAGATGCTGGTAATGTAGGTGATGGAAATAAAATCAAAAACTGTATCAAGCATATAGATAAAGGTCGTTATATTATAGACTATGCAGTCTGTACCCATCCTGACAAAGATCATAAAGGCGGATTTTTTGATTTGTATGCAGATGTAAGCGTGGTAATTTCGAATTTTGTCTTGGCAAATCCTGAAAGCATACTCTCTACAGATTTTCGCAGGTTGCAGTTTCCGACTGGTTTTCTTGCTCAGTTAGGAAAGGAAACTTATAATCATCCTAATGACGACTCAAAGAATTTGATTGATATTATTCGAAGACATAATACTCAAAATTATAGTTGGTCGTACAATGTAGATTTTATTGGGGTTCCTTTAAAAATAGTAGGACCTACAGGTCAATTTTTGCAAGATTCTGTTTATGATATGGCATTGAAATTTGCTGAGGTAACAGATGAAACTGATGCAGAGTTGTACAATGAAGACGAAGTTCTAACAGATAAAGATGTAAAAAGTGTTATTGATACAGAAAAAGAAACTTCTGCAACGAACAAAGCTAGTTTGATATTGTTATTTCATCCAGGAAATAAGAAATTTCTTTTGGCAGGTGATGCTTGTGCAAAAAGTTTACATGATGTTGTTGATAGTTTTCAAACAGAAGTTCAAAATTGTGTTTTGAAAGTCCCACATCACGGAAGTAAGCACAACTTGACAACAGAAGTAATAGATTTATTGGCTCCTGTTAGTGCAACAATAAGCTGTAAGGGCAGTAAAAAACATCCTAATAGTGGAGTCGTTTATTGGCTAAGCAAGCATTGTGATGTCTATTCTACCGCAAAGTCTGGTACGTTAACATATCAAAGTATACCTGTAACACATCCTGCAATTCCACTTAAAAAGAAACAGTAACTATACAAAAGACGATTCTCATGAAATGTTCAAGTGTTTTCATGCTGGTGAGTACTTATGGTGCAAGGATAATATAGTAGATGTGGCAAAGGAAATAGCTAAGACAACAACCTTTTTAAGTGCCAGAGTATTTTAGATCTTGGTTGAAACGAGTGTCGCAAAAATGAACAATAAAAGTATGAAGGAATCTGATAAAATAATGTTTACTGACTTCCTCGCTATAATGAACAAAAAGTTTATTGACAGTGGGTGGATTACTGTGAGTGCGGAATGCTTACACAGTGCAGTTGTATCTGACGAAAAACTGACAGAGGCTTTGTCCAAATATGAATGGGATTTAACCAAAGGATGTAATGGTGTAAGTGAAGTATGGAGTGATGGAAAATGGTCTTTTTCCCATGAGGGAATAAATATCTTAGAACCATTTGTCTTATATCGTACTGCAAATTATGATATAGGTAATTATGTGGAGCTTTCACAAGACTTTAGGGTCTTGTTGAATATGCATGAACGATACATTTCTCCAACCGAACGTGCTTTTGTTGTTGACAATGAGAATGGTGACTGGGAAAAAGTAGCAGAGATAATAGGAGTGACAACAAAAATCAAGTTGTCTGTTTTGCGTAAATACTTGGCCTTACGTAAGATGAACCTACTGATATTCTTTGATGAAATGCGATATTCTCAACAATCATTTCAAGAATTGGGCTTGAGTCCAGTATTGAATCAAATAGAAAAAGGTCCTGATTACATCTACAATTACACGTCCTTGGTTAATTGTTCTTTTAATGGAAACAAGTCTGGAGGTTGGATTATGGGGAAATGTGTATTGCGTTATCGTGAAAAAGATAATAACCAAGATTCTTTTGAACAAGATGAAAAGCAGTATGCTGATTTTATCTATGGCTATGATGATGAAGGCGAACCAAAGTTACATTCTTGCAAAAAGGATACACTATCAAATTATTTTGTAGCGAATGGTGATAACCCTTTGGAGATGACACCTATATTTTTCAAAAAAGAGGTCCTTGATAAATATTATTCCAACCCAAACAAGTATACTGTTAGTGATGGTGCTGTAGGATGCGAAGGATCTTGGTCAGTGTACGTAGATAATGATCATCGAAGTTACGTGATAGTTCCTTTGGTATATTTGAGCTATTTGGAATACTCTGAACAAATGTATTGGAAAGGCTATAATGTTGCTCCCGAAAAAGATATGGGATTTAGTGAAACTGCTTATGCACGTTGGATTGAAGGGACTTTTTGCAATCCGATGTTTCCTGACTTACATTTTAAGTATCGTTTTAAGAAGTTTAATGAGAAATGGGAGAAGCAATTTGGTTGGTCGCTATTTCTGCCATTAATAGAAGAGGATGAACATCGTTACAAAACTTTACATTGTTTGACTACAGAAAATAATCATTCAGATTTTGATGAGCAGATTCTTTCAATAACAAAACTTGTAATTGATTCTTTAAATCAAAAAAGCCTACAGTCTGAAATTGATGTTTCAAATACTGAAGTTGAGGCCTTTTTAAAGGAGAGAAGAATATCTTCGTTATCAGAGCTAAAAGCAGGTATAGATAAATTTCAGGCATTTCTTTTATCTAAAGGGATGAAATGTCCTGATATGGTAGATTACCTTAGAAAGATTCAATCTCTTCGTTCCAATTCCGTAGCTCATAGAAAAAGCAACAAGAGAAATGACTTAACAAAATTATATCAGTATTTTAAGTTGGATGAATTTACTGAGCAAAAAGTGTTGGAAGAAATCTTCGTAAAAATGGTTATGACATTAAACACCTTAGAAAAATATTTCTTCAAACATTAAAATTATAATTATGAACTACAGGGAATTAGCCAAACCGCAACCTTTGAGAATTGTGGATTATCATATAGAAATGTTATCTGTTGGTGCTGCGGATAGCTTTATTATTTATTATATAGATAGTAAAGGAAATCACAAATTGATTTTGGTAGATGCAGGCGCCTATAATGATGGCCAAAATATAATCAATCACATAAGGAAGTGGTATCCGAATCATGTAATAGATTTGGCAATTGTAACACATCCCGATGATGATCATTTCGGGGGCTTTGTTAAGATGTTAGAGAAAATCAAGGATACAGAAGGCGATGCTATACCTATTAAACAATTTTGGTTGAATAATCCTCAGAATCATGTCAAAGTAACTCAAGTGCAAAACGAAATAAAGAAAACTACGTTAGCTAATAGAGTCGCAAGATTATTTGACCAAGGGGAAAGTAATCTTTTGGATTTGATAGAATCCCTAAGAATTCCAATATCGGATAAGTTTGCTCAACCTATTTTTTGTAAGGATAAGGTAACAGGGATAATTGTTGCAAAACCATGTAAGGAAAGAGATTTTTTAGGTCTTACTATAATTGGTCCAACTCAGACTTATTTTGAAAAACTTGCACCGAACATGAGATATGATAATCTTAAAGGTTATTCATATGATGCAAAGGATGACGATGAAGCATTTAAACCAACTGCAACTTGTTTGAGTAAGGCTTTGGATGATGCAAATGATGATGGTTCTGTTCATAATCAAAGTAGTTTAATTTTTATGTTTGAGCCAGAAAAAGGAAAGAAATACTTATTTATGGGGGATGCAGGGGTTGAAGCATTGGCGAATATACCACAATGCCATAAGAAAGCCATCAAAGATATATATTGGCTAAAAGTTCCTCATCATGGCAGCAAACATAATCTTGATAGTAAGACAATATTATATTTACATCCAAAGTACGCATATATATCAAGTGAAAAACAAGGACATTATTTAAACCAATGTACAATTAATGCCTTGAAACAAATAGGCTGTAAGGTTTATTCTACTCATAGGAATAAAGCAAATATCCTTCATAATGGTACACGTGAAGGATATAAAACTGCGATACCTGAATAATTATGGATATTGGAAGAAAGAGAATAGGTTTAGCTCTATCTGGTGGTGGCTATCGAGCTGCAGCATACCATATTGGTACGATGAGAGCTTTGCATAAATTAGGCATTTTAGATGTTGTTGATGTAATATCTTCTGTATCTGGAGGATCAATTACTGCTGCTTATTATGTTCTTAATAAAGATAAAGGATATGATAAGTTTGAGAATGAGTTTATAAGCAAACTCAAACATAATGTATTATGGATAGCCGTTATAGAATTTATATTTGTAATTGGAGCTATTTTTGCCATAGTTTGCTTCTTTCCAGAAGGGTATGGCATGGGGTCGTTTGTTGTATGTATAATACTACTTTTATTGGTATGGTATCATGTCTTGCCAGTAAGTAAATATATAGAATGGGCATATTGTTTGTTGTTTTTTAAAAGAGCAAAAATAGATTCTTTATCCAAATCTCCAGTTCTTGCTATTAATTCTACGGATTTATCTACAGGTAATCAATTTACATTTTCCCAGGACCGGATGACCTGTTATCCTTATAAAAAATATCTACAGTTTAATACTTCGGGCTTTCCATTAGCAAGAGCAGTGATGGCATCATCGTGTATTCCACAGATTTTTTCACCCATAAAGATTGATAAGAAGTATTATATAGGAGAATACGATAAGAAACCATTATTAGTAGATGGAGGTCTTTATGATAACCAGGGTGCACATAAGTTTGAAAGTTCCGACAAGTACTATAAAGTAGATTATGTAATTGTAAGTGATGCAGGTAATTCAGAAATATCGTCAGAATGGTGTATTAATCCTATAGGAACATTGATAATGACATCTGAAATCTTGATGAAGCGTATCAAGAATTTCCAACGACAACACAATAGTTATATTCCTGATTGTAAGAAAAAGGTCTTGTATGCATATAATGATTTGATGTGGGACAATTACGAAGACTTTCCAAAGCGTTTTGTCAAGAATATTAAGGATGGATATATAACGAAGCAAGTGTTAGAATTTCATGGTATAACTGATGACATGATTTCTCGGTTAAGGACTGTATCTTCAACCCAAAAAGCGTTTGGAGAAATTCTATCATTAGTTGAAAAGAATATTGGTTGGAAGCAGCTTAACTCCAAAATACCTCGTAGCCATTCAGTTGCTGTTAAAGTCAGTACAAATTTGGTTGGATTGAATGAACATGAAATAAATGCTCTGATAGAACACTCCGAGTGGATGACAGAAGTACAAGTACGCTTGCATCTTCCTTTTCTGATACAAAAATGATTATATTTTAAGACTTCATTATTGGATAAAATGGCTGATTTGAAGGTTATGAAATTGTAAATTAAGACTGATAGCGAAAAGATTCTTTCTTATTTTCTATCATTAGTGTCCACTTAAACTCGGGATCAGTTAAATGATTATTCAAATAACCATTTAAAAGGATGATAAAGTTCTTTGATATTAGTGATGTAGACTTTGAATATAGCAGGCATTTATATGATGCTGCTTAGTTAAGAAATCAAATCGTCTAACATCTGAAATCTCTTTCAAAAGACTGTATTTCAATTAATTCAAAGAGCGATTAGTTCTCTTTATGGATTATAGTGTTAGCATTTTATAAAGCAAAATAGATTTATATGAATAGAGGTTCAGAATGGCGTAAATGGGATTTGCATATACATACCCCAGGAACAGCCAAAAATGATAAATATGGTAACTCTGAAGATGTCTGGGATAAATATATAGATGCATTAGAAAAATCAGATATCACGGTCTTTGGTATTACTGATTATTTCTCGATGGATAATTATTACAAAATCAGACATTTTCAATCACAAGGAAGGTTGAAAAATAAGGTTATCCTTCCAAATGTAGAGTTGCGTATAACACCTGTAACGAAAACAGGAAATGCTATCAATATTCATGCAATTTTTGATCCTGCATTATCAATAGACGATATAGAACGAGAATTTTTTAGTTCTTTGAAGATGCAAAGTTGCGATGCTACTTATAGTTGTACTCACAAAGATCTTGTGGCTTTTGGCAGAAAACTAGCGGGTGATATCAATTATCCAGAGGATGCTGCTGTAAAGAAGGCAATAGGTGAATTCGTTGTGCCATTTCAAGAACTACACAATATCCTAACAAAGAAGTTTTTTGATAATAGAGTTATTGTAGCATTGTCCGGAAAATCGCAAGATGGATTGAGTGGTATCTTGAATGTAGATTGTAACTCTCATACGTTGCGTCAACAAATTGGTCGTATGGCAGACGTTATATTGTCATCAAATGCAAAAGATATAGCTTACTTCTTAGGAGATGGGGTTGACTCAAAAGAACAAGTAATAGCAACATATCGAAGTCTTAAACCTTGTATCATAGGCTCGGATGCTCATTCTTTGGATACAGTTGGAGTCTTTCCGAATGATAGAATTACTTGGATTAAAGCTGATCCTACTTTTGAAGGTCTAAAGCAAATATTGTTTGAACCAAAAGAAAGGGTTCGCATTTCTGATAGCATGCCAGATAAAAAATTTGACTATAATGTTATAGACTATGTTGAACTTAACACAGCCGGAACTTGGCATCAGAGAATACTATTCAACCAAAATTTGAATACAATTATTGGGGGAAGATCTACAGGAAAATCAACTCTTCTGACTTCTATAGCTGCAAAATTTCAAGATATAAAGAATGAAGAGAACCTGAATTATATTAAGGGACTTTGCGAGAATATTCATGTTTATTGGCGAGACGGGCAAGAGAAAAACGAAAAGGAAATTGAATTTTTTACCCAGAACGAAATCGCTAATATTATTTCTAAAGGAGAGTCTAATAAATTATTTGAGAATATTCTTAAGAGTAAAATTGAATTAAGAGAAGAATATGAGAAATATAGAGCGTATGAAGCTAACCTGTACTCTACTATACAGTCTAAAGTTTCTCTCTTTTTTGAAAAACGTCGTCAATATAAAGAAAAAATAGCTTATGTGAAGACGTTGGGCGATAACGAAGGTATCAAAAAGGAAATTGGTAAACTTGCAAAAGAACGTGATGAAATACAGCAAAAGTTAACTGATAAAAAAGGTATCCTTGATAGCTATCAGGCAATAGAAAAAGAATTGATTCAATTTACTGATCTAGAATCCGCTTTAAAACAAGAACAGAGCCAACTGAAAATATTGGAAACATCCAATTTCTTAACTATAAATCCTTCTGTTTCATATTTAGGGATGGCGGATGAGAATGTGAAAAGTATTTCCGAAAAAGTAAATACAATCCTTTCTGATTCAAATTCTCAAATTCAAATTTTTGTTCACTCTCTAAGCATTAAGATTGATGAGAAATTAAAGATTCTAACTCGACAAATCTCAGAAAAGCAGAACCATACTGATTATAAGGTAGGAAAGAAAATATTTAACGACAATAAGCATTTAACTCTGCTTGTTAAACAAATAGATTCACTTTCTAAGCAAAGTATTTTGATAGATAAGGAAGTTCGAATACTCAATGAATTGAATAACGAGTGTAAAGGGATTGCTGCAGATTTACTCGAGAACCATTTGTCATATTTGGATATGATGAATTCAATAGCCTCTATCTTACGAATACGGCATGATAATATAATTTTATCTGCAGGTTTTGAATTAAAAAATAAATTGGAGGAAACTCTAAATGAATGCCTATCTCTTCGTTCTACAGCAATGAATTCATTAATTAATTCTATTGTTTGCCAATATCAAAGTAAAACAAAGAGAAGCATCAAAGAGTGTTTGAGGAATTTACTAAATAAAGCACTGAAAGGTGAAATAACATTTAAAAATGGATACAATGTTAATACTTTCATTTCAATGATTTTGTCAAGTAATTGGTTTGCTCTACAATATAACGCAGAATATGAAAACGATAATCTTTCTGATATGTCGCCTGGTAAACGTTCTTTTGTAGTATTAAAATTGCTTTTAGACTTTAGTGATAAAAAATGTCCAATTTTAATAGATCAGCCAGAAGATAACTTGGATAATCGGGCTATATATAATGAATTGGTGACATACATCCGAGAAAAAAAGAAAGAGCGACAAATCATTTTGGTTACTCACAATCCAAATATTGTTGTTGGCGCAGATTCTGAAGAAATTATTGTAGCAAATCAAAATGGTAAGAATGCTCCCAATGACAAAGGCATTAAATTTCAATATGTTTATGGAAGTCTAGAAAATAGTAAGGCTCGCGATGAAAATCAAGATATACCAATTTTAAGTCGTTGTGGCATCCGAGAACATGTTTGTGATATTCTTGAGGGTGGGGAGAATGCATTTAGAGATAGAGAGAATAAATATGGTTTCTTTAAAATATAATCTAACCCCAAACTTCAGATACAAATAAGTGAATAGTTTCAAACAAAAATAGCAATGAACAACTTCAATGATATAAAAATAGCCGTAGCCGGTACAGGCTACGTCGGTCTGAGTATAGCAACATTGCTGTCTCAGCACCATCATGTTACAGCAGTAGATGTAATCCCTGAAAAGGTGGAGAAACTTAACAATCGTATCTCGCCGATACAGGACGATTATATCGAGAAATATTTGGCAGAGAAGGAACTCAACCTTACTGCTACTCTTGATGGCAAGGCGGCTTATAAGGATGCCGACTTCGTGGTGATTGCAGCACCCACCAACTACGACCCGGTAAAGAACTACTTCGATACAACCCATGTCGAAGAAGTCATCGACCTTGTGTTGGAGGATAACCCCGATGCTGTGATGGTTATCAAGAGTACCATCCCGGTAGGCTATACCCGTAGCCTCTACTTGAAATACGCTAAAAAAGGAGTTAAACAGTTCAACCTCCTCTTCTCACCGGAGTTTCTTCGTGAGAGCAAGGCTCTCTACGACAATCTCTACCCAAGCCGCATCATCGTAGGCTATCCAAAGCTTATTGACCGACCTGAGTTTGCAGAAGAAAACGAGGCAATAAAAGCTGTGACTGACGTAGAGAAGATGAAAGAAGCTGCCAAAACCTTTGCAGCTCTCTTGCAGGAAGGTGCTATCAAGGAGAACATTGACACCTTGTTCATGGGCATGAAGGAAGCAGAGGCTGTTAAACTCTTCGCCAACACTTACCTTGCTCTTCGTGTAAGCTATTTCAATGAGCTTGATACCTATGCAGAGGTCAAAGGTCTCGATACCAAGGCAATCATCGACGGTGTTGGTCTCGATCCGCGTATTGGTACCCACTATAACAACCCAAGTTTCGGTTATGGTGGCTATTGCTTGCCCAAGGACACCAAGCAGCTCTTGGCAAACTATGCAGATGTTCCTGAAAACCTCATAGAGGCCATCGTAGAGAGCAACCGCACACGCAAAGACTATATCGCCGATGCCGTTCTAAAGAAGGCTGGCTATTACAGCTATGCCGAAGACAACAGCTTTGATGCGACAAAGGAGCATAACTGCATCATAGGCGTTTATCGCTTGACAATGAAATCAAACAGCGATAACTTCCGCCAGTCTGCCATTCAGGGAATCATGAAGCGTATCAAAGCAAAAGGTGCAGAGGTTATCATCTATGAGCCTACCCTCGAAGACGGTACAACATTCTTCGGAAGCAAGGTGGTGAACAACATGGATGCTTTCAAGGCACAGAGCCATGCCATCATAGCCAACCGTTATGATGCTTGTCTGGACGACGTGAAGGACAAGGTATATACACGAGATATATTTAGAAGAGACTAAATTTTCTCTATATATCCGAAGATATTATGAGCATCCAAGCAAGGACTTTGGGTGCCATTAAGTTAGCAAACAACATGGAGCATTAATCTTTGGTATTTTAATTATCTGTAAATTAATAAAATTAAAGTATTTCAATATTATTTTATGAAAAAAGAACGAATATTAGTAACACGTACTTCGATGCCTCCATATGAGGAGTATATCGATGAAATTAAAGACATTTGGGATAGCCATTGGCTTACCAATATGGGGCCCAAACATAACCAGTTGGAAACTGAGTTGAAAGAATATCTTGGTGTAGAAAACATCTCTCTCTTTACTAATGGGCATAATGCCTTGGAATTGACCCTGCAGGCAATGAATCTTTCTGGTGAAGTCATAACTACTCCTTTTACATTTGCATCAACGACTCATGCCATTGTTCGTAATGGCTTGACTCCGGTCTTTTGCGATATAGACCCTTACGATTATTGTATGGATGTTACAAAGATAGAGGGTTTGATAACTGACAAAACAACAGCTATCGTACCTGTTCATGTCTACGGCAATGTTTGCAATGTAGAAGAAATTGAGCGAATTGCCAATAAATATGGTCTGAAAGTGATATATGATGCGGCACATACATTTGGTGTTCGTTATAAAAATCAAGGTATCGGAAGTTTTGGTGATGCTTCCATGTTTAGCTTCCACGCGACCAAAGTATATAACACGATAGAAGGTGGTGCTGTTTGCTATCATGATAAGGAGCTGGGACATGAATTGTATAAGTTACGTGACTTTGGAATCAAAGATGCGGAAACTGTGGATGGTGTAGGATCAAATGCCAAAATGAACGAGTTTGTAGCAGCTATGGGCTTATGTAATTTACGCCATGTCGATGAAGAGATAGCTAAACGTAAGCGTATTGTTGAGCGTTATAGAGCAAATCTTACAGGACTTGACGGTGTACAGTTACCGCCAGTTCAGAAAGATGTACAGCCTAATTATTCTTATTTTCCAATTGTTGTTGATGAGAAGAAATTTGGAAGTACACGAAACGAGATCTTTGAAACTCTTGCGCAAGAAGATATACATGCACGCAAATATTTCTATCCGTTAACAAATGCATTTGATTGTTATCATGGCAGATTTGATGTTTATAAAACACCTGTTGCCTTACATATCAGCAAACGAGTTCTTACTATCCCTTTGTACGCTGACCTTAGTCTTGAAAATGTAGATAGAATCTGTCAAATAATAAAAAAATGCCACAAATAGTATGATGTGTGTCGAAAAAGCGAGTCTACCAAGAAAGAGGTTGCCATTTGTTGATACAACCAAAGGTCTGCTTATTGTTTTTCTTGTCTTTCACCATATAGTCAATATGGCGAAAGGCAAGATGCCTATTGATAATTTGAACAATATCACAGGTTGGGACATATTGTATGTGCCTTATTTTATGCAAGCCTTTTTCTTTATAACAGGCTATTGTTCCTCGTTCAATAAAAAAGCGAAAGCCTTCATTTGTTCAAATGCAAAATCTTTATTGATACCATTAGTTTCTTTTTGTATAATAAATCAATTCTTTTCTTGGCTCATTGATGGCGATAATTTCTTTTTTGTCACCGTATTAGGGAAACGTTTCTTTTTTGTTACAGAGTTGTATTGGTTTTTAAGTGCCTTATTTATAGCAAAAATGCTATTGTTTATTATAACTAAGTGTACTTCCAAGCCAATTGTTCAATTTATACTGGTTCTGATTCCTTTTGTAGTGGCAATAAGTTTGAACACAAGTCACTTTCATGCTTATAATTTTTTTCATTGGCATAACGGATTGGTGAACTTGATGTTTTTGTGGATAGGATATACATTTAAGCAACATGGTCTCTTAAGTGAGAAAAAGAGATATGGTATTATATCATTAGTTTTATACTTGATAGGTCTGGTGTTGTGTGTTATATTGGGTAAGAATATTCCTTATTATACGCATTTCCCACATTTCAATTTTAAATATACTCCTCTTTTTGTGTACTTTTCATTAACAGGAACAATAATGGTCCTATATATAGGAAAAATGATACAGCATAATAGAATTTTGTCTTTTTTAGGGAAAAACACAATTGTTGTGTATGGCATTCACTTTTCCGTTTTAAATATTGTAATATTATTGTTATCTTGTTTGTTTATACCAAGTAGTCATATCGAAGGATTGGTATTCTATTTGATAACAGGAGGGGTAACACTTTTTATATCATACTTTTTCTGTTTGCTTTTTCAAAAGAAGCCTTTCACTTATTTAATTGGAAAATTTTAAGCATATATGGCTAATGATAATTTGAAAAAGCAGACAAAGACAGGCATATATTGGACGTTTTTTAATCAGTTTTCCAATTATGGAATGCAGTTTGTTATAGGCGTTGTCATGGCCCGTCTTCTTTCTCCACAAGACTATGGTGTTACAGCGTTGCCTGCTGTTTTTATTGCTTTGGCAACTGTATTTGTGGACAGTGGTTTTGGAAATGCTTTAATAAGGAAGCCACAACTTACAGAAGAAGATCTCTCAACCGCTTTTTATTATAGTCTTATTGTTGGTGTTGTATGCTATGTAATTATATTTGCATTGTCACCTTTGATTGCAGAGTTTTACAATACACCAGTCCTTAAAAACCTAATGAGAGTAACTGCAATTACATTTTTGTGGTCTCCTTTAGGTACGCCACAGCGTATCATTTTAAATAGGAATTTGAATTTTAAAACACCAACTAAGATAAATATCATTACTCGTTTGGGAGCTGGAGTATTAGGTATAGCTTTTGCTTATTGTGGATATGGCATATGGGCATTGGTTGTATCATCATTGTTTAGTAGCATTTCAAGTGTAATTTTGAATTGGTGTGTTGTGAGATGGATACCGAAAAAAGGATGGTCAAGCACATCTTTTAAATATCTATGGGGATATGGAAATAAACTGTTAGCCTCAAGTTTATTGGACACAGCCTATAAAAACATAACGCCTGTTTTTATAGGAAAATTTTATACACCAACAGACCTTGGTGTTTATAATAGAGCCTTGGGATATGCAAACCTCCCTTCTCAAAATGTGACTCAAACCGTAAGAAGCGTTACATTTCCGGTTTTGGCAAAAATGCAGGATGACAATGATAAACTTGCTCAGAATTATCGTAGAATGCTTAAAACTTTATGTTTTATAGTATTTCCAATGATGATGATTTTGGCTGGACTGGCGCGCCCCTTGGTGTTGGTAATGCTTACAGCCAAATGGGAAGCTTGCATAATATATTTACAAATATTGTGCTTTAGCCAAATGTGGTATCCTGTTGATGCTATAAATCTTAATTTGCTTCAAGTGAAAGGACGCTCAGATCTTTTTCTGCGTCTTGAAATAATAAAAAAGATAATAGGCTTTGCTATTATGGCCGTTTCTTTATGTTTTGGTATATTGGCTTTTTGCTATGGGTGTATAGTTTATTCTATTTTTGAAATAGTTATAGACACTTATTATACGGGTAAAATAATAAATGTAGGATTGTTAAAACAATTGAAAGATCTATTTCCTACAATTCTACTCTCTGTAATTGTCTTCTGTGTGTTGTTGTTGGTAGTAAATATTTTTTCAAACAGCATAGTCCAAATATTATTGGGTGGCATTTCTTCTATTGGAATTTATTTAGGTTGTGCCATTGCATTTAAATTCAATGAATTAAATGACGTAAAATTTATATTAAAAAGATAAGTATGTTGCATATTGCTAATATTATTCGAGATCAAAAGTTTATTGATGGTCAGATTGCTTATCATGATTTGACTTCTGATAAGTGTCAGCACGACTATTTTATAGTCAGTTGGGAAAAGAACATTGTTTTCAAGTATATGAAAAAGTCTGAAAGAGTAAGAATAGTTACCCCAGATGAACTTATAGATATTCTTGAAAAACATACATATGATGCACTGTTCATTCATAATTTTCTGTATATGCCTCTTCATTATATGTGGAAAATTCCTGCATCTATTAAGGTCTTTTGGTTTGCATGGGGATATGATATATATAATACACCTAAAGACCATCCATACATTTCTATTCCATTGTTGCATAATAAATCCCAAGCCTTGTTGGAAGAGTTGAGACGAACACAAAACAAGGTGTCAGACTTTACAAAGTTTAAACGCGAAATAAAGGCTTACATAAAAAAAATAGTGCAATACAAACGCCAGGATCATAATGATGAGCCGTCGGTATATAAGAAGGCTGTTACGAGAGTGGATTATTTTTCAGGTGTTTTCCCCTTAGAGTATAATTTGTTGAAGGAGCATCCAGAGTTTCATGCCAAAAGAGTTGTCTATGAATATACAAACCCTGCCGACTGGGAAAATATAGATACAGAAATACCAGAGATCGGGCATAATGTTTTGATTGGAAATTCTGCCGATATAAATAACAATCATTTAGATGTTCTTGATTATCTTAAGGGCGTAAACTTTTCTGGCAAAAAGGTTATTGTTCCTCTTAGCTATGGTGGAAGTAAACATTATGCAAATACTATAGCTCAAGCATATGACCATTTCTTTGGTAATGTATGTATATCTCTATTGGACTATATGCCGCGAGAAGATTATTTTAAACTCTTATCTTCGGTAGGAGTAGGAATATTCTTTCATGAGCGCCAACAGGCAACATGCAATATAGAAGAACTTCTTAGGCACGGCGTTAAGTTGTTCCTTTCTGAAACGTCAATTAATTATAAACATTATAAGTCAGTAGGTTATCATATATATTCTTTGCAGCACGACTTTAATCAGCATACATTAGAGACACCACTTACAGACGAGCAGAAATTACATAATGCAAAGTTGTGGTTAAAAACTTCAAATAAGGAGTATCGCCTTAAGTACCTTTATGATATTTACGACTTACTTAACAATCAAAAGCAATGATTGCAGAATATCCTATAGATTTTGTAGTAACTTGGCTTGATTCCAATGATTCAAAGTGGTTGGAGGAATATGGTAAATATCGCCCTGTAAAATCAAGCCAAACTGATGCACGTTATCGTTATTGGGACGTGTTCAAATATTGGTTTAGGGCAGTTGAGAAGAATGCTCCATGGGTAAATAAGATATATCTAGTAACGTGTGGGCATTATCCAAAGTGGTTGAATCTCGACAATCCAAAGATTGTTCTTGTTAAGCATTCCGACTACATTCCTGAGCAGTATTTACCTACATTTAATTCAAGATGTATTGAACTCAATTTTGGAAGAATAGAGGGATTGTCTGAGCATTTTGTCTATTTCAATGATGATATGTTTCTCAATTCACCAGTTTCTCCAGAAACTTATTTCAAGAATGGCTTACCTTTGGACTTCAATTATGAAAGAGTCTTTCTTGGCGTAAAATACAACCCACAAGATAAATTTGGCATAGAGTTGTCTTTATTATGCAATACAGCCGTGCTTAATTATCATTTTAATCGCAGGGAAGTAATAGCTTCAGCTCCAGAAAAATGGAAATGGTATGGTCATAATTATACACGATTGCAGAAAAAGATGGCATTTCTAATGCGTCATAAAGAACGTTTCGAGGGTTTTACCTACCGTCATACAGAACAACCATTTTTAAAATCGGTATTTAATGAAATATGGGAGAAAGAGCCAACTATGTTAGACAAGTCTTGTACAAAATTTCGTACAGCAGAGAGTCTAACTCCATATTTCGTCCGCTATTGGCAATTTGCAAGCAATCAGTTTGAACCATTCCGCCCTACAGGGGAGTTTCAGGGCTTTAGCATTAGAGAAGATACATTGAATAAAATTTTGGAAGCATTTCATAATGACAATATTCTGTCTATCTGTCTTAATGATAACCCCTGTTGTAATGCCGATTTTTACAATAAGGCATCTGAGCTAATAATGAGAGAATTTGATAAAAAATATCCCAACAAGTCGTCTTTTGAAATATAATGCATTGCAAGAGTCCATTAATTTCCATTATTGTTCCTGTTTATAAAGCAGAATCCACTTTAAATAAATGCGCAGATTCTCTACTAAATCAAACATATAGCAACATTGAAGTGGTTTTAGTAGATGATGGTTCACCTGACAATTCTCCTTTAATATGTGATGAAATTACTAAGTTGGATAATAGGGTGAAAACAATTCACATACCTAATGGTGGTGTAAGTAATGCCCGTAATATAGGGATGCAGAATGCAGTAGGAGATTATTTGTGTTTCGTAGATTCTGATGATTACGTTGATGCTAATTATATCCAAAATTTTGTAGACGGATTGACAGAATCTGCTGATTTAGTATTCCAGGGTATTAATGAGGTCAAGGATAATGGAGATATAATAAAGAAGGTTCCTGACTATGGTATTTATTGTGAAGATAATGTTTTAGAGGGTATTTCTGACATTAACAAATACTCAATGTTCGGATACGTTTGCAATAAATTATATCGGTGTAGTATTATTAAGGAGCATAATATAACTTTTCGTACAGACATAAATATAAGTGAAGATCGTATATTTGCATTACAGTATATGGCATATGTGAAAGAGATGCGTACTATAAACAAAAGTGCATATTTTTATATAATGCAAACAACGGGTCTCACCTTACGACAACGTTCTTATGAAGAAATAAAAACAGCGGCAGATGAAAATTTGCGTGTTGCGAAAGAATTGCTAAAGAATAGATGCTCAGATCGATTTTCAAGAGATACAAAACGCATGTATATTATGTCTGCAACAGGTTATCTTATAGCTTTGTTCAAGTTAAAGTATTCATATATGCAAAGGTATAGAGCAATAGACCAATTTCAAAAAGAATATGTCCAATGGTTATCATTTTACACACCAGTATCGACAGATCAAAAAGTACTATATGAATTACTGAAACATAGCCCTTCAATATGTGTGATTTTTATGCAAGCTTATTTCGCTTTAAAAAATATACGTCATGGTAAATTTGCCTAATCTTGCTTCTCCTTCAGAATGTTTAGGATGCATGTTATGTGCCGATGTTTGTCCGAAAAAGGCAATAACAATAAAGGAAGACAACAATGGTTATTGGTTGCCTTATGTTGATTCTTCTATATGTGTGGGATGTCATGCTTGTGAGCGAAAATGTCAAAAAGTAAGAAAACCAGTTTTGGTAAACAAATGTGAGCAACCTTTAAAAGGATGGTGTATAGAAGATGATATAAGAAGGCAGAGTGCATCTGGTGGAATTTTTTCTGCTATTGCAATAAATATGCTCCACAAGCATCATGCTATTGTTTATGGTGCCACATTGCAAGATAACAAAGTCTATCATATAAGCATTGAGAACGAGGCTGATTTGCATATGTTGCAAGGTAGCAAATACATTCAAAGCAACACTGCGGGAATATATTGCAATGTAAAGGCACATTTGAATAAAGGGCGTTTCGTTGTCTTTTCTGGTACACCATGTCAGATTAATGGGTCACATGAAAAAACGTGTGGCTTATGCGTAGATTTTTGTCAATCTGAACAGGAAAAACTTTC
>ERZ859732.137-NODE-137-length-28800-cov-18.128718_pt1 | contig 28800 bp, 14 predicted proteins | sample MGYA00510123_ERZ859732 | MGnify/ENA primary metagenome ERZ859732 (study PRJEB30046, sample SAMN00715133) | human gut metagenome | study: EMG produced TPA metagenomics assembly of the A metagenome-wide association study of gut microbiota in type 2...
TGAAGCTCAATCCGGAAGGATGCATCGGGGCTTTCAAGGCGATAGGAATGGGGGAGTTGGTTGAGCAGAATCCTCAGAGTGAGGGCATGAAGCTGATGAGCAAGCTGGGTGTGGGAATGATTACCACCGAAGCGTTCTGCGATGCAGCTCGTGAGTTGACAGGAGCTGATGTGACGAATGAAGACATCATCGCTGCTGCCAACAAGATGCTGGTGGTGATTCCTGATGAGAAGAAGGAGCGACTCCTGCAGTTGAAGAAGGCTGGCTATCGCCTCTTTCTCCTGAGTAATACCATTGATGTTCATTGGGATTATTGCGTGGAGCATCTCTTCCCTTATCAGGACCATGGGGTAGAGGATTATTTCGAGCAGTGCTTCCTCTCTCAGAGAATGCATCTGGCAAAGCCTGATGCCCGCATCTATGAAGAGGTGATCAAGCTGGCGAACATCCATCCCGACGAAACCCTCTTCATCGATGATCTGAAGGAAAACTGTGAGGCTGCCGAGAAGCTGGGCATCCATACCTTCCAGAACGTGAAGTTCGATGATTGGCTTGCACTTCAATTCTGATGGAGGAAACGATATAAAGATAAAATGAAAGATAAATGAAAGAAAAATTACTAACAATCATACTGTTCCTGATATTTATGCTTCCTGTTGGCATGGCAGACAATATCTTTATGCCCAGCAACTCGTTGCCTTACAATATCTTCAAAACCGTAAAGCTGCCTTATGCATCACATTCTACGACTACGGTGTTCCAGGATAGAAAAGGCATGATATGGATAGGAACATATCATGGAATCTGTAGATATGATGGCTATAAAACTACCTTGTATATGACAGATTCAACTAGATTGCCAAAAGAAAATGTCATTATGAGCATAGCACAACTTGATGACAATCACCTGATAGTGGGAACATTGGGTGGACTGAGCTATCTTAATATAACAAATGGTCAGTCAGAACCAGTATCCAAGCCTTTGAATAGGATAAAATCGGCAAGAACCATGCTTATTCATGGTGATGAACTTTGGATAGGAACTATGGCAGAAGGATTATGGAAATATAATCTGAAAACCAAAAAGTTACAGCAAATTGTAAGTTCTGGTATCAGACTTGTTAGTACATGTGCCTTATGTCCAGTTGGTAAAACGATGTATGTTGGTTCTATAGAGGGCTTGTTTGCCGTGAATATGACCGATAATCATATCAGGAGAATATCTCTGCCAACTACTCATAAATATGTAATCTCTCTGTTATGGAATCCGCAGGATCAGAGTCTTCTTGTAGGAATGGAGGGGCAGATGTGCCTGTACCGACCGCTACAGGATAAGGCTGAAGTAAGCAATATCTTATCTGGCAGTGTTTGCAAATCGTTAGCTCTGGATAAACACGATAATCTGATAGTGGGTACAGATGCCGGACTCTGCATTTATAATATGACAACTCACCAACAGCATTCTTGGGTATATAATGCGTATCATCAGTCCATCTGTAACAATGTCATCTGGAATCTTATGATAGATCGGGATGACAATGTATGGCTTGCCACCGATAATGGAGTAACCATTATGGAGAATCCTACCTGGTACACCTATCATCACATCTATGAGTTTACCCATAATGATTATGGTAATAACTTTACTAAAATATTGATGGATAGTCATGGTAATCTTTGGCAGGGTGGTGAAAATGGACTTTTAAAACTCTCCTTGCAAAAGAAGCAAGTAGAGGCAACCTGCTATAATGCTACCAATCAAAAATATCATTTGCATCACAATAAAATCCGCCAGATCTATGAAGATTCTGAACATGATATATGGATTGCCACTGATGCCAGTATAGCCAGGTACAATCCGGTTACTCAACAATTTGAATATTATACAATCATTAACCGTCAGGGAAAAACAGCCAAATGGGCATACGCCATTTACGAAGATTCGCAAGGCAAATTGTGGGTGGCTTCTTACTCTGCCGGTTTATTTGTTGTAGATAAGAAAAAATTGCTCAACAGTGCCAATCGTACTTATCTAGATAAGGAGCAAACTCCGGAAATGGCAAAGCTGAAAGGTCTCAATTGTATTCGCCAGATTATTCCTGGCGATAAGGGAGAGGTATGGCTATGTGCCAATAATCATATAATAAGGAAAAACCTTGTTACGGGTAAGGAACAGCACTTCTATGAGCAATACCAAGTAGCTGAATTCTGCAATCATGCCTTGTGGCTGTCTTCACAGAATGGAAAAATCATGAAATATGATCAGCGTACGAATCAGTTGAAGACTTTCGAAGCTAATATTTCTGATGGTCCCATCTTAGCCTTTGTCAAGGAAAACCAGAATCTTTGGCATTCCTGCTCTAAAGGCATCTTCGTTATCAATACTCAGAACGATGAGGTAACATACTACGATAAGCCTGACAATATGTGTCTGTCTGGAATATATCAGCCTCAGTCTCATCAAATTATATGGGGAGGAGAAAATGGCTTTTCTACCTGTAAAATCAATACAAAAAGAGAAAGCAGCCATGTGTATGTTACTAGCGTATATAGTAATATTGATAAGGAATGCATCTTGCTTCCTGCTCAGACCGGGAAGATTCAGTTGAAATCCCGAGAGTATATCACTTTCGAGTTATCTACTTTGCAATATGCTCCGCATCAGGAAGTCACCTTCTATTATAAATTAGGTGATGATGATGCCTGGCAGTCGCTTAAGGAAGGAAGCAATGAGCTGGTGTTTGCTCATATTTCCGGAGGTACTTATAAGTTGAGTTTATGCTCAACCAATCCTGCCGTTGATAAGAATGCCAAGATCAGTACTTATTATATTATAATACCGAGCCCTTGGTATGCCTGCACAACAGCTATCTTCATCTATATATTGATAGCCATTGCTGTCATCATCTTTATCTTTGTCTGGTATAGAAGACGCAGTCTGGCTGTTATGGAACGGCACGAGAAAGAGCGGTCGATGGAATTGTTGCGACAGAAATATGAGTTTTTCATCAATATGTCGCATGAGCTGAAGACGCCGCTCAGTCTGATTATTGCCCCATTGAGCACGCTTATCCGAGCTACCCAGCAGAATGCTGCCTTGCAGAAATCGTTGACCGGTATCCAGAAGAATGCCTTGCAGCTCAATCAGCTTATTCATAAGGTGCTGGAGTTCAAGAATGATGATTTCAAGGATGATAACTCTATGATCCGCTCGCATATAGATATGAATTCTCTGGTACGCAACTGCCTGGAGTCGTTTGCTTCTGTAGCTGTAGAAAGAAACATCCAACTCAATTTCCATTCTGCCAATCAGGAGATATGGATGAATATGGATACATTGAAAATGCAGTCTGCCATCACCAATCTCATTTCCAATGCCATCAAGTTTGTGAAAAACAATACGGGTATTATTGATGTGACCGTCCGGCAGGAGGAAGACCAGCTGTTGGTTAGCGTAGAAGATAATGGAAGAGGTATCCCGGATAAAGATGCCAAGATGATATTCGTGCGTTTCTATCAGGGTGATAATCAGAATCCGAAAAATGAAGGCAGTGGTATCGGATTGTTTCTTGTAAAGAAATATGTAGATATGCATGGAGGCAAGATTGAATTGACATCCCGTAAAACTACCCTCTTTACAATCTCCTTACCTCTCTATGGAAAGAATGCCATCCCAAGTGAGATGGTGGAAGAAGAAAGGGATATTGATCCTAGTAAATATACCGTCATTGTAGTAGATGACAATAGGGAGATAGTATCTGTTTTAAGAGAAGCGCTCTCGGAACAGTATAACTGTATTGCTGCATTTGACGGAAAGGCTGGTTTGGAGAAGATAGAGAAATACCATCCTAGCCTGATTATCGCAGACCAGATGATGCCTGTGATGAATGGATTCCAGTTGGTAAGAGCCTTGAAACATCAGCCGGCTACAGCCAATATTCCAATTCTGATGCTTACGGCTAAGGATGACCAGAATACCGAGATGCAGAGTATCAAGCTCGGTGTGGATATCTTCCTTGCCAAGCCATTCAGCCTGGATAAGATTCTCTTGCAGGTGGCTCGTCTGATAGATAAGAAAATGGCGTTGGAGAAAGAAGCCAGGATTGCTGCTATTGGTTCGTCACAGTTTGAAATAACTTCGAAACCCGAAGATCTGGATGAGAAATTTATGGAAAAACTTACTGCCATGATCGAAGAAAATATGGAAGATGAAGACTTCAATGTCACTTTGCTTGCCGATAAACTGGGATACAATCAGAAACTGCTCTATCGTAAGATGAAGCAGATAACCGGTATGACTCCGATAGCCTATATAAAAAAGATAAGAATGAAGAAAGCTGCATTCCTGATGAAGGATCCCCGTTACACGGTTACCGAGATTATGTATATGGTGGGATATAGCAACATGTCGTATTTCATAAAATGTTTTCAGGCAGAATTTGGTATGACTCCTAAGAAATTCTCAGAAAAATAAAAAAATAGGTAAATTGTTTATTCTCAGAGAGATACCGCATTTTGGATGTGCCGTTGTCCTAAATGCGGTATTTTTTTGTCCATTTTGGTTAGGCTTCTTTTCCCGGAAATCAGTAACTTTGCACACGTTAAAACTTAAAATAACTAAAGTTTCGCAAGTGAAAATTCACAAGCGTGATTTAACGTAATTTTGGAATAAAAAAGGCTCTGAAGTTTGTATCTCTCACAGAGACACTCTCGAGTTGTCCGTAACGGACAAGATATGGGCTGTCATTTTGGACTTCGTTCTGGAAGCTGCAGAGCGTTACTCTATAGATGCTACAGAGTTGCTGGCAGATTTCATCGAAAGTAATCCTGTTGCCCATACGCTACGTAAAATTGTACGAAATCAACTTAATAATTAGAATAATAAATGAAATATTCATTACTTATCACATTTCTACTTATCAGTTTGTCGGCATCAGCTCAAATTGACAAAAGTGGTTATTCGCTGGTTTATTCTTCAGAGACTCCAGAGCAGGCTTCTGCCGAACTCAGTCTGACCGAAGAAGAAAAAGCCAACTGTTCTGGCGACTTTATGAGCACCAAGAACTTTGAACGTAACTGGAAATATTGCCCTCGCCAAACTTCCAAGTGGAACTGCCGCATGGCCCAGAATGATGAAGACCGTGCCAAGGTGCATGTTTGTGAAGATGGCATTCTGAAGATGTATGCCCTCTCTTTGGATGGTACCAAGGAAAACTGCATCACATCCGGCATCCAGATGAAGCAGGGATATAAATATGGCATTTTCGAAATCAAGGCAAAATGCAATCCTCACAAGTCAAACTTCCCAGCCGTATGGATGATGCCTTCCAACCCTAAGGGCGGATGGCCCAACTGCGGTGAGATTGACATCATGGAGCAGATTGGTACCAGCAGCACCGTATACAGCACCGTGCATCTGGGTGCACGCTATGGAGAAAACGTAGGGAAAAGCTACGCATGGTCGGGCAACAGATGGTTCAACAACGATTACCATATCTACTCCCTGCATTGGACCAAGACCTGTCTCATCTTCTATTGCGACGGCAAGGAGGTGTTCAGATATGCCAAGGACAAGACGCTCGATGTTGCCAACCATCCTCAGTATGAGCATGCCCAGTTCCCATACAACGAGGAATTCTATATGATTCTCGACCAGGCACTCGGCCAGAATGCATCCTGGGGAGATGAAGATCCAGACCCAAGCTACCGATACGAGATGGACGTGCAGTATGTACGCATCTTCCAGACCGACCAGGAAGAGGATAAGCTCAGCTACTATCTGATTCAGAATGCTGAGAATCCCACCTACTATATGACAGCTACGGATAAGGGATTTGCAGGAACAGAAAAGGTGGATGCCAGTAATCCTGATCCCAACTCAGCCTTCTGCTTTCCCCAGGATGATTGGGGAACCCAGAAATATATCCGCACCATGTCGGGCAAGTATGTAGCTACAATCAACATCACCAACAAGCAGGTTCCTTTTGATGATAAGGGTATCTTGTATCATATCATCAAGGACGAAGCCAAAGGTGTGGCATTCGATGCAGCATTGAAGGAGTATCCGTTCACCTATGGTAATGGTTCACGTGCGTTAATCCTTAACACAAAGAAAAATAACATCATTTCCGTATCAGGAACCACCAAGGCTTCAGCCTGGTGGAACCTGCTCAAACTGGATGATGGCATCATTTCCGGCATCACCGAAATTGCTGCAGAAACCCAAACTCCGCATGTAAGGAAAATCGTTAAAAACGGACAGCTACTCATTCAAACCAATAACAGAGAATATACGCTAACCGGTTGCCGTTTGAAGTAACAAAGAAAAATCTACCTGATTATATAGCTCGCTTTTCTGTGGGCAACAGATATTTTATTAAACTTATTCAACTATTTAATTTTAAACGTTATGAAGAAAAAATTACTTTTCGCTGCCATGATCGCAGCTTCATTGTCAGCTTCTGCACAGAAGGACATCACTCCTAAGGCCTATCAGTTTGCAAATCGTCCAGTAGGTGAACAGCTCCAGATTCAGGATGCTGTAGGCGGTTGGAACTCAAACGCTTTCAGCTCAGAAGAGATTAAGAAGCTGGCTCCAGAAGGCGGTTTGGTTTCTCTCAATGCTTCAGAGAATAAGGTTGAAGCCATGAATGCAACTTGCATTGTTGACCTTGGTGGCAACGTAGGTCATGTACTTGCTGTTACAGGTGCCAGCATGGAAGGTCTGAACGAGGCTTTTATTGCAAATGGTCTTGGTGCTGTAAAGGATGCGCCTCAGGGAACAGTTAATAAGTTGCAGCTCAACCTTTATACAGATCCAGAGACAACTCCAGGTGCTTCTGTAGTTCAGGCAGACATCGTTGTTAACGCATGGGCAACAAATACTGAAGCAAGCCAGAATGTATGGGACAATTTCTATTACATGACTTCAGACAACTCAGTGAATCCAAACAATTCAAATGCATGGAAGGCAAATGGTCTCGCTATCACAGAATTCTGCCAGGTTGACGAAGAGGGTGATCTCGTGACAGACGATGAAGAGAATCCAATCTACGATCCTAACCGCTGGGTGCGTTATACTACTTATGTAGGTACTTTGGGCGAAGGCGGTCAGTATTCTAACGCTATCAAGGCTAAGCTTTGGACAGGTCCTAACTTCGGAAATGTAGTTCTTTTCATTAAGGAACTTTCTTTCAAGACTACAGAATTGACTACAGGCAGTGAGGAATTCAAGTCTCAGAACAACCACAAGCGTACTGTTGAGACTTATAATCCAGATCCAAACAAGGTTACAGCAGCTATCCAGAATATTCAGGCAGCCAAGAACTTTAGTGTAGCTAACGGCACATTTACATCTCCTGTTGCTGCCGATATTTATACTCTCGAGGGTAAGAAGGTATTTAGCGGTACTCAGGGTAAGCTTACCCCTGGCGTTTATGTTGCCAAGATCAACAACGTAAGCGTGAAGTTTGCAGTTAAGTAACACATCACCTTTTCAGGTTAGATTAGAAATTAATTAGGTATTTAGGGTATGGGGAGAATTCTACTCCCCATACTTTTTATAGTTAATAACCTAAACGTATTATTATTAAAACCAAAAACTATGAGAAAGTCGTTAGTCCTGGTTTTATTGCTCCTTTCCGCGGCGCAATATTCCCAAGCCCAGGTAGATAACTATGCCCTCAGGTTTTCGGGCAAGGGTAGTGTAACCTGCGGCGAACTCGTTGACATGGAGCAGCAGAAATCATACACCCTGCAATTCTGGATGAATCCGGATGTCTGGACCAATGGGGCTACAGTCTTCAGCAGCGGCGATTCCTTTTCTGCCAGCTTAGGCACAGAAGGCAGCATCATCTTCAAGGTGGGCGATACCAGCCTTGCAGCCACTGCCACCCAGCAACTCACTGCTGGAAAATGGACCCAGGTAACCCTGGTGTGCAATGAGGGAACAGCCCAGGTATTTGCCAACGACGTAAAGTGTGGCGAAGGCAACCTGCCGGCTATCCCATCTACGAACTCTCCTCTTATCATCGGCGAGAAATTCAACGGCCGTCTCGACGAGATGCGTTTCTGGAAAACGGCACTCACCGACGAATTCGATTATTTCCGCCATACCACCCTCAACCAGTTTAATCCCCATTGGAATCATCTGGTAGCCTATTACAAGATGGATCAGGAACTCTGCGAGAATCTGGTAGACTACAAGGGTGTCTTCAACGATCATCTGGAGTACAACTACCATGGCATCCTTCGTGGCGATGCCAAGAAGGAAAAGGTTTCCGACAACAATGGATTGCCTTATCTTATCAATGGAGCCTATACCGCCAATGAACGTTTCTTCGATCGTGCCATCCCGAAGGGTCAATATCTGCTCAGCAATGACCTTATTATATTAGGTATCCAATCCTATAGCGACGGTCACCTGCGATACTGCACCCCATGCAACCATGGTACTTTAGAGAAATGTACAAGACTCGACGAATACAAAGGTCGTTCGGGTGTACTCTCTTTGGACGGAATAGGCAGGATGAGTGTAGGCAAGAATGCCTTGCTGCTCGATGAGGACAAGGATGGAAAATCCACCGGAGCCTACGCCTTCGACTGCTGGCTCTATCTGGACGAATGGACAGAAGGTGCCTATCTCTTCCGGAAGGAAAACGAGGAAGGAACCGAAGGAATCAGCATCCGGCTGGGTGATGCCGCAAAGCAGCAGGTCATCGTGCGTGTGGATGGCAGAGACTATGGCCATGGCGGCAAGCTGAAAGTGGGCGAATGGACCCATTTTGGAATCATGAGCCGTGAATCAACCAGTGCTACCCAGCAATTCGGATTCGTATACAACGGAAAGATGGTATTGGGTAAGAAAAGCATGTGCAACCCTGTTGCCGACAACATGCCAACCCATACCTCCCTTTATGAAGCTTTCATCGGAGAAGGTCTGAAGGGTAAGATGGATGATGTCATGCTCTGGAACAACCAGCCTTACTATGCCGGCAGATTTGCAAACGACATGGCGGGTGATTTCCTGATGCCGGGAATAGGCAAGGAGGTGACAGCAGACACCATGAATAAGTATAATAGCCTCTGGAGATTCGACAAGGAAGACAATCCTGGCTACGATTCCTATTCGCAGGATGAATGGCTAGCCATCATGAAGTCGGCATACGAAGGCTATCGTGGTGCCAAGTTCCGCATCTCGGTGAAGAGTCACGACGGATGGGAGAGAACCATCAGTTCGAAGAGCAAGCGCAAGATATTCGCTGCCGATTTGGCTGAACTGAGCAAACCATACGATGGGGTAGAGCTCGACCTGGAGTGGGCAAACAGCTGGTTCAACTACGGATTGCTCGCCGAAGAAATCCGCAAGGTGTTGCCGGCAGAGAAATCCTTCGAGGTTTCGGTGCATGGCTTTAATTACAACTATCCGAAGGATAAGATTGGAGTGGCAAATGCCTTCACCGTGCAGCAGTACGGACCGCAGAGACACTGGTTCAGATACAGTCAATACAAGCAGACACTGAAAGGTATGGAAAACTATGGCTATCCAAAGGATAAGATCTATGCTTCCTACAGTACCACCACCTCGGGTCCTTACAAGAATGGCTCGCAGTCTAGCCCTATCATCATAGGTGTGCGCAAAGGTCTGATGGACGGCAATTTCGTTCCGCAGGTAGAAACCGATGAATATACCCATACGGATGGTAACCGGTATTATTTCACCGGTCCGCTGCAAACCTACCTCCGTGCCAAGTACGTCACCGACCAGCTTTACCGCGGCATCTTCTACTGGGATATGGGCAATGATGTGCCGGTGGAACATCCTTACAATCTTGCCAAGTGGTGCAGCTATGGTCTGAACGCCAATGTAGACAAGCTGGTCACCCACGTAGATGTAAGACCTTATGAATCCACAGGCATCTCGAATGTAGATTTCTCCTCCCGAGAAAAGGAGATGAAGGGCGAGGTCTGGGTGTATAATATGATTGGAATCCAGATAGCCAAAGCCGCCACTTTTCAGCAGGCAGATAGCCAGTTGCCCAGTGGGATGTATCTCATCAAAGGCAAGAACTATGCAGGGAAATCAGTTTCAGTGAAATTAAAAAAATAAGCAAACAAATTGAATTATGAGAAAATTATTATCTTTTGCCATGGCAGGATTCTGTCTGTGCGGAATCGTGGCTTGCGAGGACAGCTTTGAGAATCCAGGCGACTTCAATGTCAAGTCAACTTTGGAATTCGCTCCAGCCAGTGCAGTGTCAAAGGTGGATGGAACCATCTATGATTTCAAGGTTCTCGAAGAGAAGGACACGGCGTTCGTGAGTTTCTATACCAAGAATGATACCACCTTCGACGCCAGCGGAAATCCGGTGATTGGTCCTGACGGAAAGCTTGATATCAAGACCGATACCATCTATTTCAAGACGGGCAAAGTAGCACATTACTACAAGATGGACACCATTACCTTACCTTCTTATGCAGATACCTTCACTGTGCACATCAAGAGCAATGCCCTGTGGAAGGCTCCGCAGTTTAAGCCAAAGAAGGTGCAGTGGTTCTTCAACTACAACCTGAAGACCGGTGGTACTTCGCTCTATGGCGGCGGCGACGGATATTTCTACTTCCGCACCACCCGCAACAAGAACAAGTCGCGTTTCGAGAAGGCTCACCAGTATATCTTCACATCCGACTCTACTGTGATGTATCATTTTGTATTTGCCCAGAAGGGTGAAAAGGATCCGAAAAAATAGAAAGGAAATAACTTTATGAAACAGAGAATTATCTTATTCCTCGGCTGCTTGCTGGTGTCAGTTACCATGATGGCGCAGCACAAGGTGACAGGTGTTGTTTTTGACGATATGAACGAAACAGCCATCGGTGCCACCGTAGTTGAGAAGGGAAAAACTGCCAATGCAGCTGTTACTGATATGGATGGTAACTTCGCACTCACCGTGTCGAAGCCTACTTCTACCATCGTGATTACCTACATCGGTTTCGAGCCTATGGAGGTGGAACTCAAGAACCGTACAAAGGTTACCGTGAACCTGAAGACCAACAATACCAACCTCGACGAGGTGGTCGTTGTGGGTTTCGCTACCCAGAAGAAGCTCAATGCCACAGGTTCCGTAAAGACCATCGGCGATGAGATGATGAAAGACCGTCCTACGGTGAATGCCGTACAGTCTCTCCAGGGTGCCGTTGCAGGTCTTAACATCACTACCGATGGTGGTGGTGCCCCTGGTTCCAAGATGAACATCAACATTCGTGGTGTGGGTAACCTGGGCGATGGTTCCAATTCTTCTCCTCTCGTCCTCATCGACGGTATGGAGGGTGACTTGAGCACATTGAACCCTAACGATATCGAGAACGTATCCGTATTGAAGGATGCAGCAGCCGCTGCCGTATACGGTTCACGTGCACCTTTCGGTGTTATCCTCGTTACCACCAAGAGTGGAGTAGGCGGCAAGACCACTGCACCTCAGATTCAGTATTCCGGCAACCTGCGTATCAACCAGCCAATGGATGTGCCTGAAATGGTGGATGGCTTGACCTTTGCCTATATGATGAACGATGCGTATCTCAACTCGGGTGGTAATGCTCCTTTCGGATCATCTCATATCCAGAAAATCAAGGATTACATGGCGGGTAAGTCTACCAAGAACTGTGATTCTTATCTCAAATCCGGATCGGATACATGGTTTACGAACCAGGCTTGCTATGGTAATACCGACTGGTACGATGTATTTATCAAGGACCAGACCGTTTCTACCGAGCACAACCTGGCCATCAGCGGCGGATTGGGCAAGGTGAACTACCGTATTTCCGGCAACTACATGCGCCAGACTGGTCTCTTCAACTATGCCGACGAGCTTTACCAGCGTGCCAACATTGCCGGTAAGTTCCAGTATAAGCCACACAAGATGATTACCCTGGGCTACAGCGTTCGTCTTACCATGGATAAGAACGACAAGCCTTCAGCCCTCGACGGTCTGTTCTATCACAACCTGGGTCGCCGTGCACCGGTGGTTCCTGTCATCAACTCCGAGAGCGGTGAATACCATCAGGATTCCATGATTCCGGCGATGAAGGATGGTGGACGTGTCATCAACAAGACCAAGAAGCTCTACAACCAGGGTAGCATCGTCATCGAGCCTGTCAAGAACTGGAAGATCCACGCAGAGGCTAACAGCCGTTTGGAGTGGAACCCATACGACCGCAACTTCAACCCATTGCCATTCCATCTGCCTTCAGGCAAGATTGGTTACATGCTGGTTAACGAAGGTGTAGTTGCCAGTCACAATGTGAATGCTGATGGCAGTTACTATGTAATACCAGACTATGGTGAGACCTACGCAGAGGATGCAGAGACCAAGGTACATTATTTCAATACCAACGTCTATACCGACTATAAGTTCAGTCTCAACGAGGCTCATAACTTCACCATCCTGCTGGGTGAGCAGTCGGAGTACTGGAAGCGTGAGACCAATCGTTCGGGTTACTACTATTCCAAGATTCAGGACAATGAGACCAAGGAGTACACCGACGAGGGTATCCGCCACGAGATGAAACCTACCAACTACCAGGAAGACTGGGCATCTCTGGGTTTCTTCGCCCGTCTTAACTACGACTACAAGTACCGTTACCTCCTGGAGTTGAACGTCCGTGCCGACGGTGCATCCCGTTTCCCTACCGACCAGCGCTGGGGTTACTTCCCATCAGTATCAGCCGGTTGGAACGTGGCAGAGGAGCCATTGATGAAGAACATCCGCGACAAGTTCCTCGATATGTTGAAGCTTCGTGGTTCCTATGGTACATTGGGTAACCAGAACACCTCTTCCTGCTATCCATACTATCAGCAGATGAAGGATGTCAACGCTTCTGTTGTCTTTGGCGGAGAGCAGGTGAACAAGCTCCCTGTATATTCTCCATACTCTACAACCCTCACCTGGGAGACCATCGAGAACTCAGGCATCGGTGTTGACTTCGCCATGTTCGGCAGCCGTCTCTCCGGTTCCTTCGACTGGTATCAGCGTACCACCAAGGACATGGTGGGTCCTGCTGCAGCGCTCACTGCCCTCTATGGTGCATCAGCTCCTAGAACCAACAATGCCACCCTGCGTACACGCGGATGGGAGTTGGAAATGAAGTGGCGCGACAATATCGGCAAGTTCAACTACGGCATCGGCTTCAGTCTCTCTGACTACAATTCAGTGGTAACCAAGTACTACAACTCTACAGGCAAGTGTACCGATGAAAACAACGGCACTTACTGGTACGAGGGCAAGAAGGTAGGTGAAATCTGGGGTTACGAAATCCTGGGCATCGCCAAGACCGACGACGAGATGAACGATTACCTTGCTAAGGTAGACCAGGCAGCCCTGGGTTCCAATTGGGGTGGTGGTGACTTCATGTATGCCGACCTCAATGGCGACCATAAGGTAGACGGCGGTAGCTACACCCTCGACGACCACGGCGACCTGAAGCGCATCGGTAACACCACTCCTCACTATGCTTACTCCATCACCCTCGATGGTAGCTACAAGTGGTTCGATTTCCGTGTATACTTCCAGGGCATCGGCAAGCGTGATTACGTGTTCCCTAACTCAGCTCCATACTTCGGTGTTGCATCAGAGTGGCAGCGTACGCTCTACAAGGAGCACCTCGACTACTTCCGCTTTGCCGGATCAGAGCTTGGTTCCAACCAGGATCCGTTCTACGGCCGTATCCGTATCGATGGCAACAACGTTAAGACCAGCGACCGATTCGTAGAGAATGCAGCCTACTGCCGCCTGAAGAACGTGCAGCTCGGATTCACCATCCCATTCTCCGAGGCAGCCAAGAAGTACATCAAGCATTGTCGCATCTATGTATCAGGCGAGAACCTGCTTACATTCACCAATCTGAGAATCTTCGACCCAGAGGCTATCAACGGTTCATGGGGTCCTGGTAAGGCATATCCTAACTACCGTACATTCTCAATCGGTGCAGACATCAAGTTCTAATTTTTAATAACGAGTAAAAATATGAAAAAACAGATAGGTATAGGTCTCCTGCTGGTAGCAGCATTGTTCACTTCATGTGATGACTTCCTGCAGAGAGAACCTCTTTCATACGGTAGTGAAGCTACCTATTTCAAGACAGCCAACGACTATCAGTTGTCGGTGAATGCCTTCTATGAGTATCTGCCAACCAACAATAACATGTGGGGTGGTCTTTACACAGCCGATATTCAGAGTGATAACCAGGCAGGAAGTGGCTACAGACATGATTTTCTGAGCGACGGCAACTACAAGACTGTGCCTCAGGGTTCGTCCCAGTGGTACTTCAGCCGCCTGCGTGCCATCAACTTCTTCCTCCAAAAGGCGGATGAGACATTGGATGGTATCAGCGACGATAAGGAGATGGCCATCCACTATGTGGGCGAGGCCCACTGGTTCCGTGCCTTCGACCATTTCCGCCTGCTGCGCACCTTCGGCGATGCTCCTATCCTGAAGGAGATGATGCCAGATAACGCAGAATATCTGGCAGAGCACTGCAAGCGCTATCCTCGCAACGAGGTGGCCCGCTTCATCATCGAGGAGCTGGAAACGGCTGCCAGCATGATGAAGGATCAGGCTCCGGTATCTGGCCGTCTGTGCAAGGATGCTGCCTATGCCCTCATCTCCCGTGTGGCATTGTTCGAGGCTACCTGGGAAAAGTATCATGCAGGTACCTGCTTCGTGCCGGGCAACTCTAAGTGGCCTGGTGCCAAGTCTTGGCCAGAATTCCAGTTTGCTGCAGGAAGTGCAGAGGCTGAGTACAACTTCTTCTTCGACAAGGCGATTGAGTATTCTGAAAAGGTGGCAGATAAACGTGCGCTGGATGCTGACTATGCAGGCATGTTCAACAACTGGGAGACTCAGTTCAGCAACACCGACGAGGTGATTCTCGCCCGTTACTACAAGAACGGTGTGCTTGCCCACAGCTGTTCTGCCCTCCTGAAGAATGGTGGTGGCTGCGGCGTGACAAGAGCAGCCGTAAACACCTTCCTCATGCAGAACGGTTTGCCTATCTACGATGCACAGGCAGGATATAAGGGCGACCAGACCACCTACGAGGAGTTGCAGGGTCGCGACAGCCGCCTCACCCAGTCGGTTCGTGCAGCAGGTAGCTTCATCAATACCACCCAGGATCCGGAGACGGGCAAGTTCGTAAATGATACCATTTACTACCACCGTCCTGAGCTTTGGAGAGCCGGTATTGAAAAGGCAACCACCGGTTACGACCTCTGCAAGTGGCTGAGCAACGACGAGGCACAGCAGAAGCAGTATTACACCACCACGGCGGTGCCATTGTTCCGTGCCGGCGAGTGCTACCTCAACTACATTGAGGCATACTACGAGCGCTATGGCAATCTGAACGACAAGGCTACCCGCTACTGGAAGGCACTGCGTGCAAGAGCCGGTGTAGACACCGATTTCCAGAAGACCATCGATGCCACCGACCTGGATAAGGAGAACGACCTGGCGATTTATTCTCATGGCAAGAAGATAGACAAGACTCTCTACAACATCCGTCGCGAGCGTCGCTGCGAGCTGATTGCCGAGGGCTTCCGTTACGACGATCTTCGCCGTTGGAGAACCTTGGATATGATGAAGAATTATCAGCCAGAGGGTATGCACCTGTGGAATACTCCGATGGAGGAGATGTATTCACCAAGCAATATTGATGCATCGGTTATCTCTCAGAGCAATGTATCTGAATACATCCGCCCATTGCAGATTGTTTCCACATCAGCTGCATATCAGGGTTACACCTTCCCTAAACCTCACTATTTGGAGCCACTTCCAATTTCTGAGTTCCTGTTGAGTGTTTCTCCTGATGGTGTCACCCCTACGGCAGCTGGAATGAGTATTCTTACTCAGAATCCAGGTTGGCCAGTTGAAGCTGATGGCCCTGCAGATTACACATATGATTGTGAATAGTATTTGGATAATAAACGCCCTGAAAAGACAGAAGCGTCTGTCTTTCAGGGCGTTCTTGCATTTGACTAAAAAAAGACATCCAACGGATTGGAAAGTGAGCTAAGGCTCACTCGGGTCTTGTACCCATTTAAAAAAGCTCCCTTGGCAAGGATATGCCAAGGGAGCTTTTTTAATGTTTATCCTCTGGAGTCTTGCCTGCTGCATGCAGCAGTACACCAGTATCGGTGCAGAGGCTCCAGTTGTTATGCTTACCCGAACCATTGACGCCAGCAAATGGCTTCTCGTGCAGGAGCACACGGAAACCGTGCTTATGTGCCACACGCTTCATCAGACTCATTCCACAAAGGCATCGTGCTTCTCGGCAGTACCCTCGGTCAATGGCTGGAACCAGTGAGTATAATGTGTTACCCCGTTACCGAGATTATGTATATGGTGGGATATAGCAACATGTCGTATTTCATTAAATGTTTTCAGGCTGAGTTTGGTATGACCCCTAAGAAATTCTCAGAAAAATGAAAAGTTAGGCAAATCGTTTATTTTCAGAGAGATACCGCATTCTGGATGTATCATTATCCTAAATGCGGTATTTTTTTGTCCATTTTGGTTAGGCTTCTTTTCCCGGAAATCAGTAACTTTGCACCCGTCAAAACTTAAATAATAAACTTAAATGAAACCAATGACAATGAAACAGAAGACAGTTTTCATTTTATGTCTGATCATGGCTCTTTTGATGCAGACAAAAGAATGTAACGCTACTGCCGCCTATCAGCCGCATTTCTCTACGGCTGGCTTCTTCGAGATAGCTGGCACAGGAAGAAATGCTTATTCCATGAACCCTGCATGGAGAATGTATAAAGGTCATGTAGAGAGAGCTGAGAATGTTAGTTTCGATGACAGTTCCTGGAAACTGACTTCCTTGCCTGATGGCATAGAGAACCTCCCGATGGAGGCGAGTGGTTGTGTAAATTATCAGGGTGAAGTTTGGTATAGAAAACATTTCAGTGCAGATGCAGCCTGGAAGGGTCAGCGCCTGGTGCTCTACTTTGAGGCCATCATGGGCAAATCTAAGGTATGGGTTAACGGCAAGCTGATGAAGCAGCATTTTGGCGGTTTTCTTCCTGTTATCGTAGATGTGTCTGATATGCTTAAATATGGTGAAGACAATGTCATTACTGTGATGGCAGACAACAGCGATGACCCTTCTTATCCTCCTGGCAAGGCGCAGGACGTTCTCGACTTTACCTATGCAGGAGGTATCTATAGAGATTGCTGGCTTATCAAGACCAACAAGGTATTCATTACCGATGCCAACGAAGAAAATCATGTAGCCGGCGGAGGTGTATTTGTATCTTACGGCAAGGTATCTGAGGAATTGTCGGAAATCAACATCAAGACGATGCTGAAGAACATCGCCGGCCGCAATTTCAAGGGCTCCCTGGCGTATGAACTGCAGGATGCCAACAGGAAGGTGGTTTGGAGCAAGAATCTGAAGACCAGCATTTCTCATCAGAAATCTGCAACGTTGTCAACCAAGGCAACATTGAAGAATGTACAGCTCTGGACGCCAGATCATCCTTACTTGTATCGTCTCAATGTTTATGTAAAGAATAATCAGAATAAGATTGTTGATGGATATTATATAAGAATAGGTGTCAGAAGTTTAGAGTTTAAGGCTGGCGATGGCTTCTGGCTCAATGGCAAACCGTATCCGGAGCCATTGATCGGAGCCAATCGCCACCAAGACTTTGCCATTGTCGGCAACGCCATCTCAAACAGTCTGCATTGGAGAGATGCCAAGAAACTGAAAGATACCGGACTGCGTGTCATCAGAAATGCCCACTATCCACAAGACCCAGCCTTTATGGATGCTTGTGATGAACTGGGACTGTTTGTGATCGAAAATACCCCGGGATGGCAGTTCTGGAATCCGGAACCTAGCTTCGCCAACTATGTATATAACGACATCAGAAACATCGTAAGAAGAGACCGAAACCGTCCGAGCGTATGGCTTTGGGAACCTATCCTCAACGAGACCTGGTATCCTGACGACTTTGCCAAGAAGGTGAAGGGTATCGTACACGAGGAATATCCATATCCATCCTGCTATACAGCCTGTGATGCTTCGGCAAAGGGTAGTGAATATTACAACATACAGTTTACTCACCCTATGTCTGGTGATAAGGTGGATCCAAAGAAGAACTACTTTACCAGAGAATGGGGTGATAACGTGGACGACTGGAATTCTCATAATTCTCCTAGTCGTGCCAGCAGGTCTTGGGGCGAGTACCCTATGCTGGTTCAGGCCAAGGGCTATGGCAAACCGGATTATCAATATATCTGCTATGATGCCTTGTATCGTACCAGCCGTCAGCATGTAGGTGGCTGCCTGTGGCATTCGTTCGACCATCAGAGAGGTTATCATCCAGATCCTTTCTACGGAGGAATCATGGACAATTTCCGCCAGCCTAAGTATTCGTACTATATGTTCATGTCGCAGCGTCCTAACCAGAAGAATCCTTCGCTCATTGCCGAAAGTGGTCCTATGGTTTATATCGCCAATGCCATGACTCCGTTCTCGCCAGCCGATGTAACCATCTATAGCAACTGCGATTCGGTGACGCTCACCTATAATAAAGGTGGCAAGGTATATACCTATGCCAAGGCTAAGGACAAGGTGGGAATGCCTTCGCCTATCATCACTTTCAAGGATGTGTTCCATGTGATGAATGACAAGAAACTCTCACGCCAGAAGAAGCAGGGCGATTCTTATCTGCTGGCTCAGGGATATGTGGATGGCAAACTGGTGGCTAGCCATCAGGTGAAGCCTACTCGCCGACCTAGCAAAATCAAGCTGTGGGTAGATAATGAGGGCACCGCCCTTCATGCCGATGGTTCTGATATGGTTACCGTTGTTGCTGGCATTTCTGACGACCAGGGCAACATCAAGCGTCTCAACAACGAACACGTTCTGTTTACTGTTGAAGGCGAGGGTAGGATAGTAGGTGATCAGGAATCTTTCTCCAATCCTGTAGAGGTGAAATGGGGTACGGCTCCTGTTCTTATCCAGAGCACCACCAAAGCCGGCAAGATCAAGGTGAGAGCCTCTGTGGTTTGGCAGGGCAAGGCAACTCCTGTAGATGGATATATCGAGCTGGAAAGCGTAAAGCCTGAATATCCGTTGATAGGAAGCGAGAAGGAAATGAATGCCATTCCAAAGGGTGGAGTCGGCATGCGCCTGCAAGGTAATCCGAAAGTAAAGAGCTGCAAGGAAAAACTCAAGGAGGTTGAGAAACAACAAGCTGATTTTGAGTAGGTTATATAGGATGACAAGAGGGTGTGTCATAAGTCCATGACGCACCCTCTTGATTTTTACTGATAATCTGATAGATAAAGACAATATATTAGATAGATAAAGACAATATATTATCTGTTACTAAATACTCTATATCTCTTCCTTTAAACTTAATTCCAGGAACTTATCGCATAGCTGATATACCCCCTCATCCTGCGTGATAAAATCCCTTTCGAGTAAAGTCTTCACGGCTCCCTGCACGGTGCTGGCACCCAGACGATATTTATGCAGGAACTCCTGCGACATCAGCGAGGAAGGACCTCCCTCCCTGGCAATGGCGATGAGCACCTGCTTCTGCTTGCTGGTAAGCTGAAACAGCAGAGCCTGATAGGCAAAGCGATGCTGCGAAAGAATGCTCTCAATGCAATATTCCACATCCTCCTTACCCAGAACCCTGGTATCTGAAATCGAAGTATAGAGCATGTTGAGCACATACTGAATATACCACGTAATGCCATCAAAACGATGATAAAGATAGGAGAACGCTTCCGCAGAAATCTCCCTGTTAATCTTAGACAGATGATGGTTGGCAAACTCCAGATAGGTCGGTTCGTTGATAGCCTCCAATCCCATGATGCTCGAACTGTGATAGAAAGGACGTGACCTGGAAGTAAACATCAGTGCCATCATGTGGCGCTTGGAACCAGAGAAGATGAAGTTAGCGTTATGACAGTTTTGGATGCGCTTGCGCAAAGTAGCCTCCACCGTTTTCTCGGGATAACCGGCAATGGTCTGGAATTCATCAATAGCAATCAGGCAAGGTTTATCTGCCTGGGAAAGATAGGCAAAGATCTCATCCAGCGTAATATCAGGCGACTGAATATCTCCGATGCCCACGCTCCATTCCGGATTTCCATTGATATCGAAAGAAATGGTAGATTTCAACGACTGAAGCATATTCAGGAAGAACTCCCACACCTTTCTGCCCTTGGGTTTCAATGCAGCAAGAATCCCTTTGCCCAGAGCATAAACAAACTCCCCAAGATTCTTGGTATCGTAAATATCAATATAGATGCAATGATACTGCTCCCGTATTTCCTTCTGATAGAAACAATGATAAATCAACCCCGACTTTCCCAATCGTCGTGGTGCTATCAATGCCACATTGCATCGGTTGGTAAGATGCCGTGTAAGCAAGGCGGTTTCTTCTACTCTGTCGCAGAAGAAATCTGGGGATAAATATCCTTCTATGAGAAACGGATTGGTCTGTACCATAAGCATTTACTGAATTATGAATTTTACGTAACGAAGATTTCATAATCTCCGGATGCAAAGATACATATTATATTTGAAACCCGCAAGTTTTTTTGGGGAAAAATATAAAAGCTGCACAAATGTAAACCGCCATTTATATAAATGACGGTTTACATTATGAAGTTTTACAGATTTTTAAGAGCAACTTTCCACCCATTTCTAAAAAAAAGCAATACCTTTGTTGCAGAATAAGATATTCATACATAAATAAATAGGAATAAAGATGGACTTAAAAGGAATCTACACAGCCGATGCCAATCGCTATGACGATGCAGAGGCACTTTACAAGAGATGCGGCAAGAGCGGAGTCTTGCTGCCTAAGATTAGTCTGGGATTCTGGCACAACTTCGGAGGAGTGGATCCTTACGAGCGAAGCCGTGCCATCACCCACTATGCCTTCGACCACGGAATCACTCACTTCGACCTTGCCAACAACTATGGTCCTCCATACGGAAGTGCCGAGGAAACCATGGGCAGACTGATGAAGGATGATTTCCAGCCTTATCGCGATGAACTCTTCATCTCTACCAAGGCGGGATACGATATGTGGGAAGGTCCTTACGGCAACTGGGGCTCTCGCAAGTACCTGATGGCGAGCCTCGACCAGAGTCTCAAGCGCATGAATCTGGACTATGTGGACCTCTTCTACAGCCATCGCTACGACCCGAATACGCCGCTGGAGGAAACCCTCCAGGCAATGGTAGACATCGTGAAACAGGGCAAGGCACTCTATCTCGGCATCAGCCGATGGCCATTGGAGGCACTGAAGTTCGCCGATCAATATCTGAAGGAGCGCGACTGTCCGCTGCTCATCTTCCAGGACAGACTCAACATGCTCGACCGTGCGCCGCAGGAGAACGGAACCCTCGACTACTGCCACGAAAACGGCATCGGATTCATCTCCTTCTCGCCTTTGGCACAAGGTCTCCTCACCGACCGCTATCTCAACGGCATCCCATCCGATAGCCGCATGGCAAAGGAACACTTCCTGAAGCACAGTGCCCTGACTCCGGAACTCCTGGAGCAGTTGAAGCAATGGAATGCAGAAGCCGGCGAACGAGGCGAAACCCTCGCCGAGATGGCACTGGCGTGGATTCTGCACCAGAAAGGCGTAACCAGCGTACTGGTAGGTGCCAGCTCTACTGCCCAGCTGGAAAAGAACATGAAATGCGTTCATGCCAAGGCATTCTAAAAATAATGATTGCATCATGGTGTTTTCTCGCTGAAAATGTGTACCTTTGCACCCAAAATAGAAATTTGCATTCATGAATACAAAGATAAACGAATTTGAGGTGATGGCACCTGTGGGCTCGCGCGAGTCTTTGGCTGCCGCTATCCAGGCTGGTGCCGACTCCGTATATTTCGGAATCGGCAAGTTGAACATGCGTTCACATTCTGCCAATCATTTTACTATCGACGACCTGCGTGAGATTGCTGCCACCTGCAACGAACATGGCATCAAGACTTACCTCACCGTCAACACAGTGATTTACGACAACGACATCCCTACGATGAAGGAAATCATTGATGCTGCCAAGGAGGCAGGCATCTCTGCCGTCATCGCCAGCGATGTGGCTGTGATGAGCTATTGCAACGAAGTGGGTGAAGAAGTTCACTTATCCACACAGTTAAATATCTCCAACACAGAGGCTCTGAAGTTTTATGCACGCTTTGCGGATGTTTCTGTTCTGGCACGTGAATTAAACATGGACCAGGTGAAGCACATCCACGAACAGATAGAGAAGCAGAACATCTGCGGCCCTATGGGCAAGCAGATTCGCATCGAGATGTTCTGCCATGGCGCCCTGTGCATGGCGGTATCAGGCAAGTGCTACATGAGCCTCGCCAATGCCAACCGCTCTGCCAACCGTGGCGAATGCGTTCAGATTTGCCGCCGCAGCTATACCGTTACGGATAACGAAACTGGCAACCAGCTGGAAATAGACAACAAGTATGTAATGAGTCCGAAGGACTTGAAGACCATCCGCTTCATCGACCGCATGATGGATGCCGGCGTTCGCGTCTTCAAGATTGAGGGTCGTGCCCGTGGACCTGAATACGTATATACCGTAGTGAAGTGCTACAAGGAGGCGATAGCCGCCGTGCTGGACGGTACCTTTACCGAAGAGAAAAAGGATGCCTGGGATGAAAGACTTGCCACCGTATTCAACCGCGGTTTCTGGGATGGTTACTACCAGGGTCAGACCCTCGGCGAATGGAACAAGCACTATGGTTCTGTGGCTACCGAGAAGAAGGTGCTCGTGGGCAAGGTGATGAAATACTTCTCCAAGCTGGGCGTGGCAGAGGTTGCCGTAGAGGCTTCTACCTTTGATAAGGGCGAGAAACTTCTGATTACGGGTAACACCACCGGCGTAATGTATCTCAATGCCGATGAAATTCGCTACGACCTGAAGCCTGTAGAAACAGCGCAGCAGGGCTGGAGAGTTTCTATCCCTGTGCCGGATAAGGTGCGCCCTAACGATAAGCTCTATAAGTTGATTACAGTAAACGAAATTAAAGAAATTAAATAATGGCAACAATTAATGAATTGCAGGATGAAGTGGTAGAGGAGTTCCAGGACTTCTCCGACTGGATGGATAAGTATCAGATGCTCATCGACTTGGGCAACGAGTTGGCTCCTCTCGACGAGAAATACAAGAACGAGCAGAACCTCATCGACGGCTGCCAGAGCCGCGTATGGTTGCAGTGCGACTACGAGGATGGCAAGCTCGTGTTTACAGCCGATAGCGACGCCCTGATCGTAAAGGGAATCATCGCCCTCCTGATTCGTGTGTTGAGCGGTCATACTCCAACTGAGATTATGGATGCCGACCTCTATTTCGTAGAGAAAATTGGTCTGAAAGACCATTTGAGTCCAACCCGCAGCAATGGTCTGCTGGCGATGATCAAGCAGATTCGCATGTACGCCCTGGCTTACAAGACCAAGGAGGCAGAGGCTTAACCGCCTCTGGTCACATGATATATAATAAGGTATATTATAATGCGTAAATTAAGAACGATAGAGATGAACCGCCTCACCCTGGAGGAATTCAAGGAAGCCGAAAAGCTGCCCCTGATAGTAGTCCTGGATGATGTGCGTTCATTATATAATGTAGGAAGTGTGTTCCGCTCTTGCGATGCCTTCCGTGTAGAGGCGGTGTATCTTTGCGGTATCACCGCCACTCCTCCCAATGCCGAAATCCACAAGACGGCTCTGGGCGGCGAAGACAGCGTAGATTGGGAGTACTTCAAGACCACCGAAGAGGCTGTGGAGAAACTGAAGCAGAAAGGCTACTTTGTGTATAGCATTGAGCAGGTAGAAGGTTCTACCAAGCTTCAGAACCTGCCGGAGGCGCATGCCAAGCTTTTCTCTCAAGACGCTTCTACACCAAATGGTTATGCTGTTATCTTCGGCAACGAGGTGAAGGGCGTAAAGCAGAACATTGTGGATATGAGTGATGGTTGCTTGGAAATCCCACAGTTTGGTACCAAGCATTCCCTGAATGTCAGCGTAACAGCCGGCATCGTGGTTTGGGAGTTTGCCAAACTGCTGAAGTTGTAGCACCTGTTCATAACGAACTTTGTTGGTTAAACGTTAATCCCCAACCTACTTTTCTCAAGCAGGCTGGGGATTTTTGTATATCAATAAACCTTAAAGTTATATGATGATTAAATTTTCTCAATATTTTACGCGGATTGGTCCGGCAACAGAGTTGAATAAAAGGTCGCCATTAGCAAGATACTGAATGATGGCGTAGGCACCATTGGCCCGATTGCTCTTGCCCAAGATGGTGCGATGACGTGTGGCACCACTCTTCCAGTCAAGTCCTGTAACTTCCCAGCCCGAAGCATCGTTCCAGCCACATACAAATACCATCTCCGACTTGGTACTTACGGCAGGAATCATACTTACAGAACTTACATCGCTGCGCGCCCACTTACTCTCCCACTTGTTCTCCTTTGTATTCCAACGTACACACTCGGTACCTTGAGGGCCTTTAACAATAGGACCAATAGCAATTACACCAATAATCTTGTCGTTTATTTCCTGATCAGTAACATTGATGTTGTTTACAACAAAGGCATCATAGCCACCTACTACAACTGACTGCTCAGACTGTATCCACTCTGTTGATGCAGGCAGACCGCACGTAACCTCATGCACTCCGGCTATACGCTTGTCGTACCCTGCCACTTGCTGTGCGCCTGAAGGGATTTCGTCACGCCAGAAAGCCACCAGTTTCATACGCTTAGAGCCATCGGTAATAACTACCAACTTGTCCTCGTCTTGACCAAAGCCCATAAGTGTAGGCGTTGAACCTGTGCCATATCCGAGTTTGATACATGGAGCCTTCGGGCCACCATCGTAATAGGCTTGCCATGCACCATCAGCCGGAGATGTAGAGAATTTTCCGTCCTTGCAGATAAGTTTCTGCATAAGGCCTTTTCCGCCAGGTGTGCGACTGTTACTTGCTACATAAAGACCGCCATTTTCGTCGATACAGATAGAATTGGTGAGAATCTGGTCTGATGGAAGAGCGTATGAATCCTCGATGGTAGTAAGAGCACGATTCAGCACAAGAATTCCGTTCTGTGCAGCCACGACAAGGTGGCCGTCATAGGTCATAGTAGCACCTACGAGAGTAAAAGAGTTGAAGGTAAAGTCGGTAAGTCTAATTTGATGATCCAGCACGATACCTTCCTTGGGATTATTAGGATTGGCAAGGCGATAACGTACCATTACCTGACCTGCATTGGTGTAAGCATAGTTATCCTTGTCGCACAAGACATAATTACCGTTAGCCATAGACATTTGTGGCGCTGGGCCCAATATATCGGTAATCGTCTTAGAAAGTTCGTCGTAAGTAGCATAGTCAGCAGTCATATTTGTAAGCTGCTCCTGAGTCTTCATTGTAATCCCTGGCAAGCCAGCCTCTGCAACCCTTTCAAGCTTGCCGTCGCTGATATCAAGATACGACACGCGATCGCTACTCATGCCCCACATATACTTGGGCGAAGTAGAAGCAAGTGTCATCAAATTCACGGGACCGCTCCATGTCATCTGACACTTGGAAAGATCGATATTGAAAGTTCCATCCTTGACTTCATACGAGAAGGCATCCGTCTGAGCCGAATTGAAGTGCGTAATACTATACTCTTCCTGTGCAAGCCAAGGGTTAGGCTTAGGTTTTGAAACTTGTGCCAAAGGCACTTCTATTGTGCTATCGCCACCGCCACCGGCAGGAGTAGAATCTTCGGAACACGAAGTCAAAGACATAGCACCCATGGCACACGCCATTAAATAAAGATAAGATTTTTTCATTGTGAATTGTTTTTGAAAGTTTATGTTTGAAATTCCTTATGCAAAGATATAAAAAAATCAACCATCAAAACCTCAAAAGACATCACTTATGTGTCACTCTTGTAGAAAAGAGACGTAACTATAAGAAAGGTTACACATAGCCCATTATGTAACCTTTGTACAAAAGTTACATCTTACCCTCAGTAGCAAACATACACATAACCAACACATTATCGTTGGCGACGCCACTCGGCAGGAGTCAAACCTGTTCTTTCCTTGAACAGACGCTGAAAATACACACGCGATGAGAAACCGCACTCCATAGAAACAACCTCGTTACTATATTCGGGGTGTGCTACAATGAGTGCCTTTGCCTCCTCCACACGAATACCCGAAAGCCATGTACGGAAACTCTTACCATATATGGAAGTTAGATACGAGACTACATCGGCACGATTAACCTTTATGCGACGAGCAAACGAGGATAACGTCAAGTCGCTATCCCTAAAACCACCCTCGCTTCGCCATTTGCTTACTGCCATATCTATTTCGGCAACACGCTCAGGCACTATCTCACTAAAGACTTTAGCAGCAGCCATCTCCTCGTTAGTCTCGGCAACAATCTCTGTTACCCCCTCGGACATACTGAATCCAAGTGCCGTAAAACTAACAATAAACAGCGAAAGCGAAATCAGTCCCAAAGGTCCAAAGACAAAGAGTAACGGTCGCGACAATATATATAGAGGCGAAATTATAGCAAAAGCACACACCATAAAAAGCCCAATGCGCATAGTGCTCAAGTAAGCATCTACAGGATTACCAAGGTCACTATCGAGCCGATGTTGAACATAACCAAGAACCTTAAACGATGCCCATATATAATAAAACAAAGTAAAGAAAAAAATAGCATCAGCAACATAAAGCATAGTACCAATATGCAGACTGCCATTTGAGATAACACCCGCTACTATGCACAACACCATAAGAGCATACCCTGCAACACCATAGCGCATAAAACTCCAACGTCCATGCCCAGCGCGCAGAATATTGAGCTGCGACCACGACAACAATATAGCCGAAGGCGAATAAAACAGCAGATTGAACAGAACGCCCACATCGTCTCCCCGTTGTCGCCAACCAAACCGCATCTGACACACGTAGTGTACGACAAACAATAGTAATGCCACAATAATCATCCAACGCGACTGCTCAAACTGCATGTTACGGCAAGTTATATAGCAGCGCGAAACAAACACAAAAAACATAAGCATGCCCATCACAATCATGCAGGTATATTGAAGAGCTATAAGATTTAAACAAGTATCCATGATTATATATATCTTTAATCCCGCAACACTATAGTTTATATTGTTTTTTAATATCCTGAGCTACAAAAAGTTGTCCAGAATTTTGCCATGTCGAAGAATTCACTTATCTTAGTGTTGCAAAAAGAAAACAAGAAAATCCAACGACAGACATGGCAAAGATAGCAATAAAACTTGTACTTTGCCATATTGTTTCCTCTCCTAGTAGTAATTGATGTTATTACGATTGATAATTGTTTCTAATCCTAGAAGAAAACTTCGTTCATAAGCCTTGAACCTATGTTCAAAGGCTTTGAATATAAGTTCAAAGGCTCTGAACTTAAGTTCAAAGCTTATGAACATAACTTTCAACACGGCAAAGATACAATTTTACTTGGATATAAGCAAATATTTTTAGCTCTTATTTCAGATATTCTCCGAAATCAGTCAATCTCATATCACCCTTCTTCAGGAAGGTATCGTGCATGGCGAGGGCGGCACGCATACTCTGTGGCTCGTGTCCCTTCTCGGCAAACTTCAGATACTCACGGAGCATAGGGCGATAATCCGGATGCGCACAGTTTTCGATAATCTCTTTGGCACGGCGCAACGGACCCTTGCCACGAAGATCGGCTACTCCCTGCTCGGTAACGATAACATCCACATCGTGCTCGGTGCTGTCCACATGGCTGCACATCGGAACGATGGCAGAGATGCAACCGTTCTTGGTGGTACTCTGCGTGGTGAAGATAGAAATGTAACCATTGCGCTCGTAATCGCAGGAACCGCCGATACCATTCATCAGCTTGCTGCCGCAGATGTGGCTGGAGTTCTCATTGCCATAGATATCGCATTCGATAGCGGTGTTCATGGCGATGACACCCAGTCGGCGGATGACCTCAGGAGAGTTTGAAATCTCGCTCTGGCGGATGGTGAGATGCTTCTTGAAGTAATCAATATCATCATACACCTCTTTCAATGTATCGTTGGTTACGGTGAGCGAAGAGCAGGATGCATCCTTGATTCTTCCCTCGCGCATGTATTTCACCACGGCATCCTGAACCACCTCAGTATAGACGCTGAACACTGGCACATTAGGATTCTGTCCCAATGCTTCAAGAACGGCATTGGAAGTTACGCCCACTCCGCTCTGCAAAGGCAGGAACTGAGGAGGAATATGTCCCTTCTTCAGGTCGCTGACCAGGAAATCGGCAACGTTGTGGCCCATCTGTTCCGTCACAGGGTCGAGCGGTTTGAAGGCACGCGCCTCCTCCGGAATGTTGCATTCCACCACACCCACAATCTTATGTGCATCAATCTCCACATACTCCTTACCTATTCTATCGCCCACATTCAATATAGGAATAGGTGTGCGGAATGGGCATTCTGCTATCTCATAAACATCGTGCAGATAGCGGGAAGCAGGACTGTGGAAAGTATTCTTCTCAATGAGCACCTTCTTGGCAAGGCGGACGATGGTAGGAACGATGCCGCCGGCAGAGGTAAGGAATGCCTTGCAGGTGGTTTCGCCTTCTTCCAAATCAGAAACCTCGATGATGGCAAGGTCTATCTCGCCATAGAAACCACGGCGCAGGCGCTCAGCCATGTGGCCGAGGTGCATATCCT
>ERZ859732.139-NODE-139-length-28762-cov-2.744069_pt1 | contig 28762 bp, 33 predicted proteins | sample MGYA00510123_ERZ859732 | MGnify/ENA primary metagenome ERZ859732 (study PRJEB30046, sample SAMN00715133) | human gut metagenome | study: EMG produced TPA metagenomics assembly of the A metagenome-wide association study of gut microbiota in type 2...
GTACAATATTAGGGAATGTTTCAAAATCTTCATCCCATTTAGCCCCCTTTGAGGGAATGCCAGTAGTTTCTACATCATAGAAACAAATATTATCTAATACGTTATTATTCATAAAATAACTCCTTTTGTTGTTCTATATTAATTGTCTTTTTTACATATTCTGCATGCGCCACCCACACACAGCCACATTTAAGGCATTTCAACCGGCTAAACCCGTGGGGCGTGTATTTATATCGTATAATACGCCAACTTTTTAACGGGTAACATTTACGGTGTTTATGGCACTTACAGAACATTTTAAATTGTCTTAGGGTCCTCTATATATATACTGAAATCTTCGGCAGCAATTTGCTTTAATGTTTCTATATGCTCAACGAGTTCTGCATTACTTAGTTCCGCAACCGACTTTATCCGTGTATTGTACTTACCGGTATCTAAGTCCGCATTTTGTTCATACATGATAGGGGACATTTCACGCAATCTTTTCTCCGTTTGTTCATCGGTTAAACGCTCGCCATTTTCCCAAAACGCCGACTTAAAAGAAGGGACTACACAATTAAAATAATACCCCTTTAAGGCGGCGGAGCTCCCTTTTGATGCTATATGGAAATTTGCAATAACTCTGCACCCCTTATGTAAGGCAAAGAAACTGTTTATTTCATCCATATACATTAAAAGACGGCCTTTATTATTTATTGTCCCCGTCAGACTGAAACTCCTTTTTTTCATTCTCTAAAAGTATTTTCATCGCTTTATTAAATGCCTCTCCGCCTACACTAAGAATAAATGTTCGGACTGTTTTAGGATAGTTTGAAGTTTTATTCATAGTCTGTTCGTAGACCTCTATAAATTTTGTCTTATTCCAAACGCCATCATTTTTGAGCCTATCAATAGGATGCGAACGTAACCGGCCACCTTTAAACCCTATCGCGTCTTTCCTGATATAGTCCAATTCAGATAATAAACGTCCTAATTCATTCTTAAATACAACGGTTTGGAGTACATCGATTATCGTCATTTCTTTTACTTTCATCTTATTTTCAATTCATTATTCATTTTCCGTATATTCTTCTATTATTAACTCATCCTGTCCGCGTTTAACCTCTTCGATGAATCCCTGGAACCCGTTCTCCTTTGCGATATTTATAATAGCCTGTAATCTGTTTTTCCCCAAACTTTCACCGCGTGCAATCCGGAATACCTTAACCGTTGGGTTACTTGCTATAATCAATTTGGCCGCTACTTCCATTATTTGACTATCTGACACCTTACCGGCAATAAATGGCACGCCGTTTAACTCTAAACCTTCGTTAGTAAATGATAGGCCGGGAATAGGAAGTTTAGAATCTGATATTAAATTCTCTCGTTCTGACGCTAATTTCTCTAATCTCTTTTCCATTGCATCAACATCATTCGCAACGGAATCGCGTAGCCTTACCTTCTCTTTGTATTCGGATACAATACGACACTTTTTATTATATTCTTCTGCCGCCTTTAGACGTTCTGCGGTATCCAATTTTTCGGGATTGTCTTTTTCGTATTCTTCTAACCATTTATCAGCATTCGCCTTACGTCTTTCTAAATCGACCCTTTCTTCCTCTATACTTTTTAACTGATTCGCTTTGTCGGTTTCTACTTGTTTAGAATCCTCTGTTAACATGTCTTGCGCTTCCTTATACGCTTTCTCTGCTAAAGCCAATTTTTCCTCATACGCTTTACGAGCTTCTATTAAACGAGATTTTATATTTCCTATCTTGTTTAAATAATCCTCATCTACTTGCTTTATCCGTTCGGGGATAGCCGATAATTGTATTATACGCTGTTCACGACTGGCGCGTACTGTCTTAGCCTTTTCTATTAATTGCGCAGCGACTTGTTGCTCCTGCATCAATGTGGTTATATCTTTCGGAACTGTGAATTTTTCCACATCGCCGGACGATAAATTATTTTCGGCCTCTGCACATAACGCGTTATATTGCTTTAATTCACGATTTGAAAATAACCGTTTATCTTTCAAATCTATTATCTCGGAATCTATTTCGGCTATCCTTTTACGCACTTTTTCCGGTAATAAGGACTTAACAACTTCTATTTGTTTCCGTCTCCCTTCTGCCGTTTCTGACCATCTCGAAAACTCTACTGCATCAAAATCGGTATAACCGAATATTTTCTGTAACATACTTACATTATCAGAACGCATGCCACTACTCTTTTGAGTTATTGAAAGCGTTCCGCGTGGATTAGATTTAGTATAACGTAATTCAACCTTATACTCCTCGCCATCATCTCCGATAACCATTCGCGCAAAACCTTTATTTTCGCCATTCTTTAATACGGCATCTCGCGCTCCAGTAAGCAAAGCTCCAATCGCTTTTAAAACAGTACTTTTGCCTAACTCATTATCTCCAGTAATAAAATAAACATTACCTTCAAAATCGGCGTTAAACTCGCTAATAACTTGAAAATTTACAAGTTCTAATCTTTTAATTATCATACTCTCTTTTTTGTTTTAATACTAAGAATCCGCTTAGACGGTTGTTGAACTTTCAACAATGCAAAGATATAATTTGTATTTTAAACGCGCAAACTTTTTTTTTAGAAATTAAGATGTAATTAAAATAACTCCTTTTGCACTTTTCCCGGAATATTTTCTAAAACCCAATTTAATTTATTCTGTAACATATACCGGCCAAAGTGCATAATTAAAACGGCATCAGCATTCCACAAAGTAGGCGTTATATTCGGATATAATCTACCGGCTATTTCTTTATATCTCCGTTTCCGGTCTGCTTTTTCTTCATGAAACCCCTTTTTAATGATTCTAATTTTTAATTCACTTTGCCATTTTATCGGATGCACCATAACAAAAGGGATTCCGCACAATTCTATTAATATTTTTAGTTTCTCGTATTGTGCTAACATCTTTTGTATTCTATATAGTTTTCCCAAATTTAAACTATCTTCCGTTTGTTGTACGACATCGTCCGGCCTAACGTTTAATTTTTCAAGAAATATAATAGGGCAGCAAATACTCTTTATATAGCGCAAATAATCCGTCAAATCTGATAGCTCTTTAGGCATCTTTAAAACATCAACCTTTTGCCCATAAACACGATACACCGCGATTCCACCATTAGCTCCGGGGTCTATCCCTATAATACAATTCACTTTCATACGTTTATATATTTATCTATCTGTATTTCATTCTTTACCATATAATCAAAAGCCTTCTTTATAGCTTTCAAACGGGCTATATTATGCGCTATCACCGTCAAATCATCAGCTTTTAAGCCCTTCTTCTGTACGTTCAACGCGGTATATTTATTAATCAGACCAATAGAAACACGCCGCATATATTCATGATAGGCAGAAGTTTCTTCCTTTTCCGTAACCTTAACGCCATCAGCAAAACCGCAACGATGCAACCAATCAAAACAAAGTCTTTCGCCAACTAATGACATTCTTAGACGACCAGTGTATTTATATTCCAAGAAATAAGCCCTATTCTTGTTTCGTGTAATCTGAATTTCTTTAATTGGGTCTATGATTGGAATTTCTTTTCGTTTTTCAATCTTATAAATCCTCTCAAAAGTTACATTTTGTCTTTTTATAAATGCGTTCAATACTTTGCCGAAATAATTCGCGTTAAATTGTTGATAGTGTCCACTATCCGCATTACCGGAACTGTTTCGCGGCAGATAATCATTCAACTCCCCAGCGGATAAAAGTTCAAACGCAGTCATAACGTCAGATAGTGTAAGATATGAGTAATACTTCACGAGCATGGATAAAATGCGCGACTGTATATATTGCCAATCTGTTTCACTTTTTGGTATTACATACCCTACATCAATAGCAATCAACTTAAATATACGCGAAAAATTAGCGACTAAAACTTCCTGCGGCGTGCCTTTTATCTGTCTTTTGGTTGACGCTTTAAATATCTGATAGTCTATATCTGACAAATCTTCCCTTTTTATTTCTTTGAATAGTTCGCGACGCTTTATAATCGCTAAGGGTTGATGCTCTTTATATAATTCTATCTCTTTCATACTTATTCAAAATCTTCATTTAACACACCTAACAAATCGCCGTAAGATAGTCCGCTATTTCCAAGTATCACGCTTTTTTCCTCGCCTGAATCGGAAGTATATTTTATCTGGCCTCGCCTATAATCAGCCCTGATAATGTTTCGTGTTTGCGCTATCCAGTCTTTTTGCATACGTCCTTTGCTCGCGCTCCAATCTTTTACGACGTTGTAATAATACACTAAATCGACTTTTTCAAATTCCGGCGTATTGAAACACTCGCGGAATAATTCAAAATCAAAGAAACGGCTTTTTTCAAAAAGACATTTATTCTTTTCCGACGTTCCGCGTATTTTTTCTCCTTCCTCTTTTTGTGGTATATCGCCAACGAAAGCAAAAAAGCCATTTTTTGCGTTATTTGATTTATTGTTATTATAGTCATTGTTACTAATAGTATTCCTATATAAGGCGCGGACCGTTTTCGGTCCACTTTTAGACCGTTTTCGGTCTCTTCAGACCGTTTTCGGTCTAAATCCTGACCGTTTTCGGGTTCTAATTTCCCATAGAGCCTGCATTTATCCGTAAATGCAATAACCTTTTTATTTCCTAACTTGCTAAGAATGAAATACCCCTTATCCGCAAGGGCTTTTAGGTTTTTCTGAACGCGTTTAGCACATCCAAATACTAAAGGAAAATCTTCTGATACTTTTTGCTCCGAATACCAGTAATACGTAACACCATCAATACAATAACTATTGCACCAACGAGGGAAAGTAAATACAACCGCCATACATGCGGCTTCCGTTAATGTCAAATCTTTCCTACATGCAAAATTTTGGTCTATTAATAAGCTATATTCCATATAATAAAAAAAAATGCAGGGCTTTCGGCGTCCACTCCTACTCACCCGCATTTAATATTTTTCATCTAACGCTATAATGTGGACGGTTTATAACGCCTTTTCTTTTGCAAAGATACTATTTTTATTTTATCGTCCAAAAACTTCCTTAAACTTTTCATCTAAAGAAGAAAGTATTCGCATCCGTATAGATGGGTCTATACAACAGTCCATAGAATAAAAACGAGATATTAAAGCCTTACGGGAACCGCGAAAACATCCACAAGTATAAAACGGCTCTATATTGGGATAATTATGTTTATACCATATATGATTTGTCCCGTTTGTTGCTACGTATGTTTTGGTAACTATAAATTTATACTTTATAGGCTCATCCGCATTCGGGTTACCGGCTGCGTTACTTCTCACGCTCCAGTGTGAATCCTTGGCCAATTCGGCCAACACGGCACCGGACGTATTTGGGTTACCGGCTGCGCTACTTCTCACGCTACAGTGTGAATCCTTGGCCAATTCGACCAACACGGCACCGGACGTATTCGGGTTACCGGCTGCGCTACTTCTCACGTCTACACTCTCATTCCTTAAAAACTCTTTTGATTCCATATTCATTTATCTATTAATTTAAATGGTTTATATGATTCTTTTATTTTCTGTATATTTTCATCGCTTTCATTTGGAACTATTGAAACAACCGGGTACCGTGAATGGCTTTCGGGCTTTTGCGATATACAAAATTGTACATTCATATCCCATATAATCCCCCGAACAAATCCCCTTTCATATAACACGGCATCGAAAATATCGCGTATATTGGGAATAGTTGAGGCGGCTCCCTTTGTTACAAATGTCCATACTCCGGCGATTCCCTTTATTAAGGGTATTATAAAAGTCATAGTTAGTGTTATATCCCACCCATTATCTCCTCTTCTTGTGCGTCTATTAGGATACTTTTTAGATACATTTTCCATTAAATTGGGATATTCATTCACATTTAATTCTGTGTATTGCATACCGTCCCAAACATGGAACGTCTCGCCATCGCCATACGCTACACGTTCTCCTACGTCATTTCTATATTCATACGATTCATTACATACGTTTTGCGCTTCATCGTCCGGAAATATTATTTGTATAGTCTGCGGCCTATCTCCATATACTTTGTGAAATAGCCCTGCATATTTCCCCCTTGCTATAAAGTAATCCACACTTTGCGGCAGTCCTCTATCATTTTTCAAGCCTACACAAATAGACCCTATTCGGGGGAATATAAGTTTATTTGTTTTCGGAATCTGTTTTTTTATTCTCCCACTTACCATATACAACCCTTTCAAATAAAACATAAAAATTAGTCTTAATATATCCGTTATAATCAGTCTTCCGCATCGGGCATATCTGTTTTATATACCATCCATCCTTACAGCTTGGATTAATATCGTGCATATACTCAAAATATGAAACTTTTGTTTCACGATGCGGCATCAGTGAAAGTATATATCTTATTATCTTTCTCATATCTCTAAATTATCATTCAATAATTTTTTAATCACTTGTTTATTCTCTCTTTTTTTTGATTCTGCGGCCTTTTCTTCTTTTTTGCGTATGGTAGCTCCTTTTTTGGATTTTACCGCCGTGGAAGGCTTTTTTGTGCGTTTATTGGGCTTGTTCTCTTTTTCTTCATCATCTATATTAGAAATATTCTTTTCGGGTGCAATTTCTTTCTTATCTGATTTTTTGCTTTTCACTAAATCAGATAAAGTTAAGGAAGTTATATTTTCATTCAAATTAGAATCTGAATCCAAATCAATAACGCCACTAACGACCGTGAAAACATTGTCTTTCTTTTCGTTTTCAATAGAAGCCAATTCTAATAATGCCGGAATTTTCAAGGCGTTAGGGCTATCTGTTTGATTTTTCAAATTGTAAGTAGGATTTTTGCGCCAATCTTTCGGACTAAAATTATATACTCTTTCTATTGAAGTATCCGGATAATTTTCTTCCCACATTTTTTTATAGAAATGCGCCTGTATTTCGGCTTCCTCATAAAAACCCTTCCGACCGCTTTTAAAGTCTACTATTGCGTTTATCCGTTCATTACTCCCTGGACGCACTAACATAGTACAAACTAAATCAATCATGCCAGCGTAACCGATTGGATGCGCTAAAGCAATCTCCACTGCTAACGGCTTTACATCATAATCCGTTATAAATTGGGCAAACGCTAACACATCTTTTTTAAGTTGGTCTGCATAATAAATAAAGTCATTAGGAAGGCTTTTATTCTCTATATACGCTTTTAGTTTATCTTTTAAGCCGTCTAAATCATAAACACGGTTTATTAATAGTTCCTCAAATGCAGCGTGCATAAATGTACCATAGGCTGCGCGTTCGTCTCTATACCTTTCCGCTTCTTCTATACCTTTCTCCGCAATCCAATTAATCAGAAAAGGCGATTTAGGTAATGTTTGTGCTAAAATTGTAGTTACAGAAGGATAAAATTTCGGAGTTCCTGTATCATCAAATAGATAATAATACCTTTGCCCGTTGCTATTGAGTTGAAACAGCTTGTATTCCGGCTCTATCAATGCAGTAGAATCGAAAAATAAAGCTTTCATTTCTTCTGCAGTCATGCCCGGATAAATTTCAAATACTTCATCTTCATTTTGTTCCAATGAAAACGGCGACTTAATTTCTTTTTCTTTCATGATTATTTTTTATTTAGTTCGTTAACACATGCAATCACAGCAATTATACATGGCAAGGCCAAAAATAATAAAGTCGGATTATAGAAAGACGTACAGATAAAAACAAGCCCAAATAAGCTAAACAGAATCAAAATAGCTTTTAACTGAAACTTATTAGATAAGGCATACTTAACCAATCTTTCTAATACAGATAATACACGTTTTTTCATATCAGTTATTTTTTAGTTTTCCGGAAACCCGTCCGGGCGGTTGTTGAACTTTCAACAATGCAAAGATATAATTTATATTTTAAACGCGCAAACTTTTTTTAAAAATATCTATTTCCTTTTTTTCGTATCATAATTAATCGCCTTTCTCCTTAATCCGTTCCAAAACATCCCTATTAGCTTCTAATATTTCATCAAAAGAAGGAATAGGTTCATTGCATCTACTTAACAACTTATAAAATATTCGTTTTTTCTCAATATATTTAAATCCTTTGCGTCTAAGTCCTCGTTTTGTACGGGATACAACCAACTGATAAGAATTTACACCAATATAAATAAAATCAATATGATGTTTTTTAGCTTGTTTAAATGTCCACCAAATTTTCTCCCTACAATATCTATAACTGTCATTCTGCACACCTTCATAACCTTTACTCATTATAAAGTGTCCTATTTCGTTTGCTTCTTTTTCTGAATAAGCAACAGTAAATATATTCTTCATAATTCAAACAGTTCTTTTTGTACATATACATCGCCGTTTTTCAGTCTCACTTCGCCCAGACATTCTTCCCGAAAGCGTTTTTCCTGCGCATCGAAATATTCTTTGTCTATCTCGGTTCCCCAAAAATCAAAGCCCATTTTGTAAGCGGCTATCCGGCTACTTCCACTGCCCAAATGAGTGTCGAGAATCTTATCACCTGTTTTGGCATAATTTTGCAGCAACCATGCGTATAAAGCGACAGGCTTTTGAGTAGGGTGTATCCGCCTTTCATTTTTACGTTTGTTTCCCTGTTGGATATGCCCTTCATTCATTGATTTTCCTTGACACATACCATTCCACATATAAGTGAACATTCTTACGGAATTAATATTTGAGCAGAAAGCTATTTCACAATCCGAAAAAGAACTTTTCCCATTCTCTTTATTCCAAATAATCCTACCGGGGGTAAAACATGCGTAAGGATAATAATTCACGCCCCAAACTATCTGATGTTTACTGACCCTGAACAACTCTTTGAAATAACTTATATCCGGCAGGTCCCAATGTTTAGCCTTATATCCAGAACGTCTAACTCCAAATGATGAAATATCTTTTCCGTAATATCCAAGTTTATCGGGTCCGTCAAAATAAGGAGGATCAACGATTGCCAGGTCAAAGAACTTGTCAGGAATAGATTTCATGTATTCCATGCAGTCCATATTATATACTTCACTTATCGACATAATTCTATTGCTTTAAATATCTCATAGGCTACCTGGTGCATATTTCCATACATATCCACCTGCTGATTTCCTTTTCCCTTTACATACATCGCAAATATGTGCAGCATTTATCCCTGTTATTCGAGAAGCATCATTTAAAACCTCAAACCTGTTTATCAAATCCCCATCAACTGATAATTGTAATACAGGCTTTCTTTTTTTCTCTATCATTGAAAGATTCCTTTTGCCGTATCTACAATTATATGACTCACTACACCATTCAAGATTTTCAACATTATTATTAGTTTTTATTTCATCTTTATGGTTTACTTGTGGTAGATTTTCTCTATTTTCTATAAACGCTTTTGCAACAAGTCTATGTACTAAACAGGTATTTTTCTTTCCTCTTAATATTAAATTGACTTTTAAATATCCATTTGCCATTATTGTGGGAGATAAAACCTTTCCGTGATATATATGATTGCCTATAAACATACTGACGCTTCTAATACGTCCATAGCTACTAACTTCATATCTTCCATTATATCCTTCAATCGTTTTCCATTCTTCCATTTTCAACAATATTTATAGCTCTAAAAATTTCATAAACTACTTGCGGTAAAACGGCATTTCCGTAGGCTTTCACGGATTCTTGCCTCCATTTAGAAAAGGTAATACCGTCCAATCTACCGGAAAGCCCATCATCTCCGCTACAAATCGGGGATTGAGTTGGGAATTTCTCCCATATTGATGAGCTATATTGTGTTTTAAATCGCTCATCCGGCTTATTCCGTCTTTCCGGTCCTTGGTCGTTCCCGTATTTTTGTCGCTTGCCGTAGGGGTCAGCAGCAATCCGTGAAAATCCATCCAATCCGTTAAACCGTTCGGGCGCGTCTCTCCATTTTTCCGACTGTGGAAAGTATTCCCGCCCGCAGCTTTCAGCTCTTTCACCCTCTTCTCGTGTCTTATATCGGTCGCCATCGGTGTGGGAAGAAGTCCCAACGAGCTCGGAGATAAAAGCGGCTTTTGATAAAATCTATGGCCCTGCGTTTGTACGGTGGGCAATAAACCAAATTCTATCCCTTCTGTGCGGCGCTCCGACGGCACAAGCCGGAATAAGTAACGGTTGGACGGCGTATCCTTCACGTTCAAGGTCTCGACAAATGGTTTCGATAACATATTCTTGTCGGTGCAATACTCTTTTTCGGTAATCCTCTCCGAATAAAGAGGTCTGACCTCCCACTTCAACCTCCGCGCCGGGCTGTACCATCGTGAGGAGTCCAGCAACATTTTCACCAACGACCCAACGCGGCAATATTTCTCGTATAACGCGAAGCATTTCCGGCCAGAGATAACGGTTATCGTCCGCTCCTTTTCGTTGTCCAGCCAGGCTGAAGGGCTGACAAGGGAACCCTCCGGAAAGCACGTCGATTTTTCCCCGCCATTCCTTAAATATTTGTTTTGTAATATCTCCATAATGCACACTATTAGGAAAATGATACTCTAAAACCTTACGGCAAAAAGCATCTATTTCGCAATCAAAAATATTAATCCATCCTAATAAGGCGGCAGCATAATCAAAACCACCAATCCCACTAAATAAACTCGCATGCGTCATTTATTCAAATCCGAAAAGGAAGTTTGGCGTACAATCGCATTCATGACAAATAATATTAATCCATTCCGGCTTAATTCTTTGCGTCTTTCCTCTGCATAAATTTGACATGTTTACGCGTTGCGTGTTTTCATTTTCGCTACTAAATAACTTTTTCGCGATTTCTTGTTTTAATACTTTCTTTCCATTAGCCTCTGATTGGGCGATAGCTTCATTTACTTTCAATCTCATTTCTATAAGTTTTAAAAAATTCTTGGTTTATCATTAATATATAGTCCGCAATTAGGGCACATTTTTTCCACCCATTTAGGCGGCTCTTCATCATCATATAAACTACATTCGTAATCCGTAACCTCCATAAAAGAACCGCATTCGGGGCAGTCTCCATCACCTAATAATGTTAGATTCATTAAGGCCATATAATCACTATATTTTATATGGCTTATTCCCATATCTTTAAACACATCTAATATATTTAATATCAATGTATCTAAATCTATACACTCATAGAGAGTTTTACCGAAATAAAAAGAATCATTTATTAATATATCCCATTTCGGGCAATAATCAATAATAATACTTGATATTGTTTCCGGCGTTTTACTGGCTCTGCCTGCCAAATGCTTTAAATTCTTATCGTCTTTTACTTTCATTTCTCTCCCTTTCCTTTGACTATGCAAATTTAGCATTTAAATATAACATGTGCAATTTTATTTTTAACCACTCGTATAAATATATAATTTTTTATATTCCTGATAAAGGATATATAATTTAATATAGTATCTTTGTGGTGGCTATAAAGTGAAACTCTCTTTTTCTTGGCTGATAGGTTTTTTATTTTGTTTACCTATCAGCCTTTTATTTGCCTTATTAGATTCTTTATACCCCTTCCATCCTTTACAGTTTTTCCAGTGAACCAACCAGTATAAGGAAACACAGTAATAACTGCGCCACAATAATTAAAACGCAATGTAGTGCAATCTACTTGTACAACTTCGTAGCCTAATCTATTGAGTTCCTTTATTGCATAAGCCACTCTTTTAGGTTGTTCTATTCGTTTCTTCTCTTCTATGTGATGTCCCATATCTATTAATAACAATAAAAAGTTATTTTAATTCCGCGTCTCAATTCACATACTTGTTTATCCTCTTTACTCCTGAAGGCACGAGATAATAATTTATTAGCCATCTCACAACCGACAATATTTAATAAACCGTACACGCCTACCAAACAATGATATTTCGTATCGCCTACAATGCCACTAACTTTTATTTTAAAATTGCGGTTAACCTCTCTTGTGGAATAATTTAAGCCGTTATATATGCTTATTAAATTAGTCCCTTCTACAACGTTACACTTCATATCAGTTATTTTTTAGTTTTCCGGAAACCCGTCCGGCCGGTTGTTGTCTAACTTAGAAAGCTTTGGGCTTTATAGCTTCATTTAATCGGATACCGAACCCTCATTAAACCCTTCGGAGATACTGTCCATCTTTCTCCTCTTACGGCTTTCGCCTTATAACCGGTCGTTTTGGATACTCTTAGTTAACCGGTGGGGGCTTTCTTTGTTTGACACTACAAAGATAGTGCGTTTATTTTAAACGTGCAAATTTTAGATTAAAAAAAGAGGGATTTTTTTCAAAAAAAAAAATAAGTCATTAAAATAACACTTATTTCAGGCGAATTTTAAATTTAAGCTACTTTCTAATCGAAACAATGTATTTATATACCCCCAACAAGAAAAATGCCTTAGAATTGATTTTTTAAAGCCAAAATAAGAAGAGGGCGAAAAACCGCCCTCCACTAATACCTAAAAAACAGATGATGAAAAAACTTCTTAACTATTAACTAAGCACTACAAAGATATATTTATTTCCGGATAGATACAACTTCTACGCCTTTTATTTCTGTATATGGATTTTTAGAGACTATATTAAAGCTTCTTTCTTTTATCTTTTTTGTTTTCCATAAGAAGCCTAAGAAACGCTTATATATAATAGTCTCGTACAATATTAAACTATCCCTTATTTGAATGTCTCCTATTAAGGTATCGTTATATACGCACGCCTCTATATTGGTCCATGAATCACGAAAAGATACACAAGGTATCGATTGGTAGGCCGTATCGCCTGGTATATATATAAGGCTATCTTTTACCTGTGCTCTAATCTTTATAATAGTTTCGGCTTGAATCTTACTAAAATTTTGTAGTTCCTCATTTTTCCGCTTTAGTTTGTTTATTAAGTCTGCATCTTCCTTCATGAACCTTTCGTAATCCTGAATGGAAAGCTCCAAAACCCCAACTTTTGCGGCGTTCAAACTATCTAAAGCCCGATAATACTTCACATCGTTCAATAATACCGCGTTATTACGTTTATATGTGTCTCTATCGTGTTTTAGTTGGCTTACCCTTACATTAAGGAAATAAGCCACTAAAACAACAACTAAGACACCTAATATTATTATTATTTTCTTCATTCTTTAATCGTTTGACGTTGCAAGAACCTCCAGCACTTCCGACATATTAGCATCGACAATAAGGTTAATATACCTCCATTTTATAAACGTCTACTTCGATTCTTTTAAATAACTCTTCCATAACAAACACTTTTAATAGCTTCAAAAATCACTTTACTAACTCTATTCCGTCCGTCTTCCGACTGAATAAAAGCACAATCTTTGCGGGTATCCATGAAGAAATTTTCCACTAACACCGCCGGGCATTTGGTGTGTTTTAATATATAAAATTGGCTTTCCTTGTCGGGGTCTCCGTCGCTTGTATCTTTGCGTATTTTCCAACCGCCCGGAGCAAATTCTTTTTCAGCCTCTTTATATAGTTCCGTTGCTATCAAATCGGCTTTTGTTTGGCCGACGGACGTATAAGCCTCCCAACCGGTGCCACCGCCTGCGTTTGCGTGTACGCTTATAAGAAAGCATTTACCGGAGGTCTCTGAATATATCGCGTTTGCACGCTTACAACGTGCCGACAAAGATACATCTTTTGTCTCCGGTACTAATATTCTATACTGAATGCCTTCTGCCTCTAACATCGAACTAACACGCTTGACTATATCACGGTTGAACTCCCATTCAAACAACTGCGTACCATCATCCCAAACTGGCGAACGCTTACCGGCTGTTTCGGCTCCGTGTCCGTTATCTAATATTGGTATAAAATTCTGTTTCATTCCTTGACCTCCTTTTTATTTTCCATTTCTTCTTTGCATCTCTCTATAATAGGCTTCCAGTACGAAGGCATAATGCGCGTAAATTCTAACCGGACTACATGATATATTATCCTTAATCCTATGTTTTGCGGATATGCTTTTACGTAGTTCTTCAAGCCGTTGCACAAATATACATATAATAAAACATATGTAAGCGATTTCATAGCCATTAATGCACCTTTCAAGTCGCCACATTGAGAAATGGCAATATAAACAGCATATAACAAAACAATATACAGCAATAATTCGGCCAAAGAGTTTTTAAATTTTCTCATGGAGAAATTATTGCACCTTACTATACTAACACCGTCCGCACGCATGCCTGCAATGACATTAAAAGCAAACATCACAACCAAAGCGATAAAAAACCCCTTTGTCGGTGTGAAATAAGCAAGTATCGGACTAAATGCCGATACTGCTATAAATCTAAAATATTCCCAATCCATTTTCATATTTCAGCATAATGTATATTATATCGGCCACTACTACTATATTTAATACATAACATTTCTCCTGTAAGAATGCTATTACTGTCAAAATTTGAAGATATACGACTTTCAAAACATAAACTCCATTCTGTATTACTTACATACCTCATCCCAACTAAATGTAATGTAAAATATAAATTACTTATGTCTCGTATCATATTTTTTTTACCATCTCTAAAGTCTAATACATCTTGTATAGTTATTCCCGCAGCATTCATTTCATCCATATTCATCGTACTACCTGATTTTGCTTTAAAAGAATCAATATTGACCTTTAACAATGGCTTATAAATATTTTGTATAGGCGCGTCGGTTGTTATGGTCATTATCGTAAACGTGCTATTAGTAATAACCAATTTAATATAACGTCTTACTACCGAATAAGTTTCCGGATTGGTGTACATAGTAGAGAAAACCAACTCCCCGTTATCATTATTACCACCTTGGAAAATACCTACCGTTTTCAGATTCCATACGATTAAGTCTTTTCGTTCATCGTTTGATAGCACGCTAACAAATATCTTCCTATTATCTCGTATAGGTTCTTGTATTACGTCTATATAGGAGCCTCCAATCATAGATTCTATTTGTGAAGTTATGCTTGTCGTTTTTGTTCCGAACTCATCAGATTGCATAAGTAAGTCATTAAGTACATATATATTCTTTGCTAAATTGTCAGCCTGTGTTGCAATCTCCTTAATTTGGTCTAAGAATACAGTAGTAACCGACCAATTAGAGTAATTTATACTTCCACCTACATTTGTTCGTGTAGCCTTTAAAGATATTACCTTTCGCCCTGTGGCCACTCCGGTAAATTCCAGTACTTGTTGTTGTTGTATGTTTGTTCTTGCCAACGTCATAGGCACAAGTTCATCACTATTATTAAAATAGAAGAAACATGTAATAGCTTCCCTATATAGTACCAAAGCTATAATCCTATCTAAAATAACTTTATCACTATCCGAAAGTGCGTTATTATTGGCCGGAATAGCTTGCATATACACCCTAAGTTCAAAAGCTCTTTGTGCCCATGACCAAGTGCCTTCCGATTCAGTTCTAATTACTGATGCGTTAATAAATGAGCATGATGTAGTTTCGACTTCCTCCTGATATTCAAAATATTGTACTTTAGTTTCTCCGGCCTCTGTGTACTGTGTTATACGCAACATGCGAGCTACCTGCGTATTTTGCACACGGTACGTGCCTACATAGATATGTAGACCGTCATCTATATTATTAAATACATTAAATTGGGCGTTTTTATTGAAATCGAAAGATTCATCTAATTGATCTATTTCTACGCCTCCGCTATCCTTTAGAATATCCTGAATGCTTTTAGCGTTTGCAATACTTGTACCGCCATCGTACCCTCCGGCATCAACAAAATAGACTTTTCCGTTAGTTCCGTCTATAATCATAGCCGATTTACGCTTATCATTGCTTGAACCGATACCAAAATTAAACAGACCATTTGCGACCACTGCGTTATACTTACCGGCAACATGGCCGCCTACTTCTTTCGTTACTGTCCCCTGTCCTTCGGCATGAGCATTCGCGGCACCGGCCGTTGTATCCTGTCCTTCGGCATGAGCGTTAATATATAATGCGCGTGCACTCGTGCCCTCCGCGTGGGAATAATCGCCGGACGCGGTGGTATATTGTCCTTCTGCGTGAGATGCTATTCCCTCGGCTAAAGACATATAGCCCTCCGCGTGCGACCATTTGCCGGCCGCCTGTGTTTCATCCCCTTCGGCGTGTGACGCATCACCATTAGCCACAGTAATACGCCCTTCTGCATGCGAATTATTCTTGTTTGCATGGGTTTGGAATCCTTCCGCGTGGGAATAATCGCCGACCGCCTCCGTTTCTTGGCCTTCCGCATGAGAATTAACACCGCCCGCTGTATTATTAACATAATCATTAAACACTTCACCGCCTCCTTTAGAAACGCCTATAAAAATAGGTGTAAAATTCCATGCTGTACCGTTTGTACTTGTTAATATACCAAGTTGATTAACAGTAATAGTTGTATTTCCCGATTTTTTAAAATTCGTATAAGTACCTACTTCGGTGGTAATATAGAATGAATTTCCTTCTACCACAACGGGAACCGTACTTTTTGTAGCAATGCCTAAGAATTGATACTCTGGTCCCAATGTGTCCACCATTGATAATAAAACCGTCTGAAGTACATTTCCGGTTATCTCATAATTGCCGTTTTCCTTGATAACAGCTTTTATACTCTCTTTGATTTGGTCGTATGCCATAACTTTAAAATTTAGAGGTTATTAAATTCGTTTTCGTTTGGTTTAATATTAAAGTCGTTATTAAAGTCGTTATTAAAGTCGTCACGAAAGACGCTACCTAATTTCTTAACAACTGTATTAGTTTGGAACTCAATTTCTACGGAGGCTAAATCGCCTTGCGTTTCCCATTTTGGCGTAAATAGGAACGTATCGCATTTATATAAACGTCCGAAACTATCCCTTATACTAATATGGTCACTTAACCGGATTAAACGCATAACATCGCAAAGGTATTCCGGCGCAAGGATATTAAACCGATATACTTTTTCCGAAAGTTGTTTAATCGGAAAGAAATAACCGTCCCTTTCTTCGCCTTCTTCCTCAAATGTATAATCCGGCTTTCCTATTTCAGTACAGAAATAAACGCGGTTTCTGAACGTCGGGTTTCTATATACAATTATGCCAGCGTCACAATATAGCGTATCATCATCGTACCACTCTATTGATAGATAATTTTCAGAATCATTTATTATCGTAAATATGTCCGAATACCATGTATTAACGCCATCATTTAAAACGGCATAATACATTCCTATCGGTATTTTTTCCTGCAAGGGGAAATAAGCCGGATACACAATAACCTCCATTTTATCGGTATTTTCCGGCTTTGCTAATTGTAAGCCAGTTAGAACCATTTGTTCCGTTATATCCAAAACGAAAACCCCGTCTTTAGTATATAACTTAACGTTAGGGTTAAATACCTCGTTTGGCTTCCTCAATATCTGAAAGGGCAAAAGACTATGCGCAGGAGTAAATAACGGGTATATATTCCCGTAAGCATAACTTTTCCGGCTGTTTTGTCCGTCTATATTGTCGTACCACGGCAATACACTCAAATTATTATTTTCGTTCATATCTCCTCCGTATTAAATTTTAATTCGGCTTCCGCTGACCTACTCGACAAATTTACAGATAATTTGCTAATCTGACCATTTCCGACAAATGTTTTTATAATTCCGTTCGGGTTTATATCATCTTGCCCAATAGGAAATACTACTTTTTGTTTTTTCTTTCGTTCTATTCCCTTAACCGTGATTTCTCTTTCGTTGATTCTCGCCCGACGCGCTGGTAAATCATATATCCAGTATGTAGGCTGTAAATTCACAAAAGCAAGAAAGCCGTTTTGAAGCTCTGAAATCACATTATCAAACATTAAACTAACAAATGGTACTTTATATCGCCCGTCTACTAAGTTAGCCGCAAATATTGCGAAGCCGTCTTGACTTATATTATCAGGATTGCAAAGCATATAATCTATATCGGAAGTAAAATTAGACACCGTTATATCTTCTTTCTTATCCGCTTCTACATACTTACTTAATATCTCTATCGGATACCCGTTAAAAACTTTAGTGCAGTCGTCCATCCAAGAAAATTCATACCGTGAAGACATTTCCGGCTTATCAAACTTATACGAAGATTGGCCGAACGCAATCGGTTTATAATTCCGCTTGTTGGCGATTTGCGTTAAATCTAAAACCGTCTCCGGCGATAAAACGTAACTACCACCGTTTTTAAAGTATAAAATATGCTCTATTCTTAATTTATCGTCCTCTATAAACCAATACAATTTATACGTATTTGCTAACATAGACATAATTTGCTGAAACGTAATAGGCGCCTTTTGTGCCGGTGTATTATATATCCCGTTTATTATGTTAGATTTCGGCGTTATTAATAACGTCTGATTCGAGGTTCCTGTTATCGGGTTTGTCGTACCGTATAAAAATTCACTGTATTCACTCGTAGGCAAATGAGTAACGCCCGGCGCAATCTGACCCAACAAAACGGATATAACACTCCATAGTGGGAAATTGTCGGGCACTATATATTCTTTACGTCCGGACTTCTCGAAAATACTATCCCATACCGAAGAACTAAACCAAACGGATGTATTTAGCCATTTACTTCGCCCTAAAGGGTACATTTTGGCTAATGTAATAAGCACTGGAGGCGCGAAATATTGCCCCCATCCCGTTTTACCGTATTCCGTTGGCGTGTCTGAATAACGATTTGAGATATAAGCTATATCTACATCATACCCGATTGCATGAGTATAATTTTTATTATTCCCTACAAAATCATCCGTAGGAATCGGCTGCGTTGTATCGCCTGATATTGTTTCTACATCGCATATTAAACGGGCATATATACTATAAGAATACATATAGCCCTTTAATGTGCCTACCATTCCACTACCTTTTTCCGGCGTGAGCGTAAATTCTAAGGTATCTAATATTGGCGTACTGCCGACTATGTCTTTCTTAAAATAATATAGCCTCATATTATCCGTGGTCCGGACTAATGCTATTTCAACCCTATTAGTTAACGGTCCTATTTCGCTATATCGTATGTGCAACCGATAAGTATTCAAATAAGGGTGCGACAAATCACCTTCATAAAAAACCGGAGTCGCGTCGTCAGGGTCTAATATCTGCATATTTCCCACATAATTACGGCCTAAATCTTCTAAAGCGCCCCCTTCTGCGGTCAAATCTATTTCCTTTAATAGCTGTGTGAAATAAAACCAATACTTATTTTTTAAATCGCTTCTATTGTCCACCGCAGTTAATACGTCCTGCTCCCACGACATCCCCGATATAAAACATGAAATCTTATCATCGCCGGGAAGGTAGACTTGAATAATCGGGCGTTTTGTGATAGTTAGGCTTTCGATTTCCGGCGTTAAGGGAATTAAATCGTATTCCTTCCCTAATCCGGCTAATATATCGTTATACTCATCGAATACGTCGGGTTTAACCTCTACTGTCATATCGTCTAAACTTATGGTACAGTCGGTTTGCATGAATTTTCCCGACCAATATTTCTCCCAACTTAACCCCAAATCATTAGATTTAATGATAGTGACATAATACACCGTAGAGAAATCACACGCCATTATAAATTTATAATCGTCAAAAGTATAAGTTAAGTTCCCGCTTAACTTTTTCCTATAAAATTGCTGCGAAGTCTCTAACTCATACTCTAAGCTTAAATCGTCTTTATATACCGGCTTTGTGTATTTGAATGATGCTTTTAAAACAGCCTTATTTCCGTCCCGTCTTTGCGATACAACTATGATTTGGCAGCCGTCCGGTACATCTACCGTTAAATCGAAATTGGCATCTGAAATGGAGGTGCCGCCCCCTTTCATAAACTTTTGTAGATGTACATCAAAATACATTGCATATCCTTGCCGGAGACGGTTATAAGAACCTATAATGTTTATACGCATTCCGGCTGACACCGGAAAAACGTATAAATCGCTATTCATATCAGTAATTACGCTACCACTCGAATTTATAGAACTGTCTTTAATAACATATAACGGCTCCATTTCGGTTAATTCGGGGTTATATCCGTATTCTTGATAATCTACCGAAAGCAAGAATTTATATATAGGGGTTATCATCTTAATTTCCTTGTTAAGTTCTTATATTCAATTATAATTCTCCCGTCTTTATCTAAGTATGTACGCCTTTCGCCTTGTTTCTTTATTGCGTTTACGTCCCTTTCTAATTTGCTTAAATCCGCACCGGAACTGGCACCAATAGAAATCAGGTCTGCCCCTTTGTATGCGTTTAGATACTTATGCGCAAACGTCCCGTTATTCATAGAGTTTATCACGTCCGGAATATATCGACGGAAACGGCGCGAATTTCGTTTGTTTATCACGGCAAAAAATTCGCCGCCTTCTGCCCTGCGTCGTGTACCATCCGGTTTTTGCCCTAAATCTATATCGTTTCCGGATTGATGGCTACCACCTTGCAAAAGTTCAACAGTTCCTTCGCCATACGTTTCAGTACCTGAATTTTTCGCCATTTGTGCAGCCTTTATCTTAGATGCAGCAAAGCTTCCCCACATTACAGCAATAGCCGGAATCGCGCCCCATATACCCAACTGCCGCCAGATTAATGCGGTTGCCGTCACAAGCGAGCTAATTTGCTGTGCTGTGTCTATTGCTTGCTGCTGACGTTGTGCCTTTTGTTGCTCTTTCAAGGCTTTTTGTTCGTTCTTTTTGGCGTCTTCTAATTCTTTTTGTGCATAAGCTACATTTGATGCGTATCCGTTTGCCCTTGCTTGTAATTCGGCCTCTAATGCCGTTTGCGCGGATTCTACTTCCTTTTGTGCCGCTTCTACCGCCCTATTTGCCGCATCAACTTTAGCCTGCGCCAACGTATTCAACGCCTCTATGGCATAAGACACAGAAGTATTTATTGCTTCCTTTTGGTCATCATTCAGATTAAGCCCTAAAATACTATATATATCCTGCGTTTTATCTTTCTTTTTTGATTCCTCGATTTGCTGGTTTATTCGTTCTATTTGGTTTTCTATCGTTTGTACCTCAACATCAGACATTTTAACCGCTGCCTGCTGATTTAATTCTAAAATCTTATTTAGCCTGTCTTTTTCAGCTTGCAGCCGGAATTGTGTTTTCTTTTCTTCCGTTGTCTTTAGTAAATCAAACTCGCTTTGTGCAAGTGCCTGTCGTTGGTCAAAAATACGCAGTTCCGCTTGTATCTGCTTGTCGGCGTATTCCTGAATTAGAGCCGTTCTTTGTGTATCGAATCCGGCATTTATCGCGGCGGTATCTTGTCTCTGTCCGGCAGGCTTCTGTTGGTTTTGAAGTTGCGATGTTTGGCGTTCATTTTCCAAAAGTTCCAACCTTAAGGCCTTTTCTTCCTGTGTGCCCGCTTTAATGGCTTGTAGGCGCAATTCAATACTTTGCTTTTGTAGTTGCAATTCTTGCAACTGTCGCTGCTGCTCTATCTTTAGCAAATCATTCGTTAAACGTTGCTCCAGCACCAATATAGTAGCATTTATAGTTCCCTTTTCTGATTCTGTGATACTTTTTTCGGTCTCTAATTGGTGCGTTAAATCTTCTATTTGGCGTTTATATTGGTATTCTGTTTGCTTACGCCTTTTTTCCCATTCGTCGGCCTCTAATTGTAGCTGTGCATCTTGTAATTTTCTTGTAGCCTCTAAATTTCTTTTATAGGCCGCCTCCACTTGCTTTGCTTGCTTATTCGTATCAGTACCGCCAGTTTTAACCGAGGGCGTTTTAGTCGTTACCGCAGCCGTCGTTTTCGTTGATGTGTCCGGCGTACCCACATTAACCGGAATGGTTAACGGTGGTATCTTCTTTTGCATCCGGTTTATGCCATTATTAAGGCTTTCCGCAACATCTTTTATCTCTTTATTGATTAGGTCGCTAAAGGCTGTCCCGAACTCCGTAAAGCCTTCCTTTACCCCGTCCCAATCTAAAGAGAATGCAGATTTGAATATTTTTCCGGCGGCTTGTATCATATCTATTAAAGCCCCGAAAAGATTCCCTATCGTGTTAAATACCGTCTTAAAGACTTCCGGAAGAGCCACTACAAACGCTCTAAATAGATTGCTTTCATTGTATAGCTCAATGAAATAATTTATCAAAGAAACGACACCTTTTATCAAGGCCGTTAAGCCCTGATTAATGAACACCTTTATAGAGGTTGTAAAGCCCTCAAAGCTGCCACCCGTAGCATCAAACAAACCTGCTAAAGCGTTTTGTAATTCAATCTCGCTTTGCAGTTGTTCTTCTTGCAACCGCCCTAATTCGCCGGCCTTGCTTTTTACCGTATCTAAATCGGTAGATATATCTTTTAATGTCCGAAGGTATTGTAACCCTGCATCCTCGCCGGGACCGCCGAAAATATCCGCTATTGCCGTTCCCACACTTTGGGCGCTGTCCGGCAATTCGGCCAACTTTGCGGAAACTTCCTGCATTACCTGAAACGTTGTCTTTGCGCCGGTCTGCAAGTCCTTTTGCACTTGTGTGGATGAAATGCCGATTCCATCAAGCGCGGCAGCGGTTGCCGTTGTCATTTCGCGTAACCGCAAATTACCCTCCTTTATAGCGTCTACTCCCTTATCAGAGAAAATACCGGCCTTATTGGTTTCGGCTACAATAGCTACAAACTGACTTGCGGATATTCCGGCCTCCTTAAAATACGCAGGATATTCTTTCAACGTATTTAAAAACTCGCCGTTTGCATCCCCACCCGCTATAAAACCGTCTTGTATTAATTGTATTGCTTCGTCTGCTGATATACCGAATTGTTTCGCTAAAGCATTTGCGGAAATAAGCGTTTCTTTGAAATCAGCGTTAAAAGTGTCGGCTACTGCTTGCACTTGATTTCGGAACGCCTTTAAATCATCGCCGCTTTTTCCCGTAAATTGTTGGGTTAATCTTGTAGCCTCTACTAATCCGGCGTTATAATCGTACCAAAACTTAAACGCCACACCGGCTCCGGCGATTCCGGCTATTGCTAAAAATACGGGATTTGTCATTAAAGACATTAGGGTATTTCCTAAAGCCTTTGCGCCGTCGGACATTGCGGCAAACACCTCCTTACTTTCATTGCCGCCACGGCCTAAAGCTAAAAGACTCTCCCCAAAAGCATTATTAAGCCCTAAAGCCTCTTTTAGCCTATCCGCATACGAAATAATTGCGTCGGAAGCCTCCGTATAATTACCAACGTTGAGATTGGTTTTGCCGGTGGACTTCTGATACTCATTCATAGCTTTATATAGTTCACGGGTTTTTGTTATAAGCCCCTCTTTTGCTTCGGCCTCCTCGCGTTCGGCCTTGGTCATATTGTTAAGGTAGATTTTATTCAATGAATACTGCGCCGACAAACGATTATAACTACCTTCTGCGGACTGATTCAGCTTTATAACAAGTTTGTTTATTTGGTTGGCTTCTGTCTTTGCGAGATTAAGCTCCGCAATTTTTTTAGCCGTTTCACTTTCAGCGAAAGCAAGTTCTTTTTGTGCTCTTGCTAACCGGTCTGCATCGTCCGCGCTCTTTTTCGTTTTCTTTCGTCCGTCTTCTGTCGCGCCGGATACCTTTTCCAATTCTTTGGTTAACTGTATTGCTTCCGTCCGGATATTCTTTAATGCGTTCGTATATGTATCCGAAAGTTCATCGAGTTGTTTTATAAGCTCTGTTATTGAATTGTCAGGGCTTACCAAATCGGAGTATTTAATTGCGTCGTTATCTGCCATGATTCTATAATTTTAATTTTGCTCAAATTTTAAATATAAGACGTGTTTTCATTAATAAGGTAGTATCACCCCACAACAAAGATAAAAACGCCCCTATCGCGATTATTTCGCCTTACTTCGGCGTTTTAAGTCTTTGACCATCTCCTTAATGTATTCAAAAGCGTTATAATATGCCAGTACTGACATATTTTTCGGGTCTGTATGTAAATGCTGCGACAACATTAAGCACATCTTTTCAAACTGTTTATCTTGCTCTATCTCTACACTATCGGAACCGGAAAACGATTTAGGATTAAAGTACGTTATTAACTCTGCCGTTATATCGTCTATTTCCTTTTCTCTCTCTGGCTTGCTTCCACCGTCTATAATGGTTTGTAGTATTAGAACTGTACGCCGTTTTAATTGGTCATAATATTCTTTTACCGTTGCGTCATCGAATAAACGGGGGAAATACATCTGCAGTTCTCTATCTATTTTTTTTTTGACCGCTTCGATTGAGGCGGCTAAATCCTTATACGGGACATCGGCGAACATATCCACTATCTTTTTTAACCCCTCATCTGAAAGGTCGTCACATGGTTTGCCGTCTATGCTTTTAACCAATACGGCAAAGGCCAAATTTCGCGGCGATACGCCCGATTGAATAAAGTACACATTTTGGCGTATGTTTTCAAGCTCTGTAATAGCCTGCTTATTGTCATTCTTTGCCAAAAAGGCGGCAATACGCGAAATATGCCTATCAAAATCCGCTATATCCGAACCTATACCGGCATCGACTAAAAGCATTTTATTATACTTGTGGAATCGTGTAACCGGAAGATTTTCTATATCATCGTAAAACTCAATAGTTTTACCGGCTAATTTTAATGTCTTCATAACATTTTACGTGTTAATGCGGTTGAAAATACGGGGATTAAAAGGAAATAACCCTCCCCTAACATTATAGCAAATAAGACAGCGAAAAAACACCCCGTCCACCATGAGAGGCAGAAATTACACTGAAACATTTCACTAAAGAAGTCATTTCCATGTACCTGCACATATTCAATAACACCCCATTTTTGCAAAAGCAAAAGAACAAAAGCGGCGGCAAACGCTACTAATAGCGTTACCACCGAAAACACACCTACAAACAAAAACAAATTTATCATAACTCTATATTATACATGTTTCAGTAATCTCCATAATGCCTTCAAATCTAAATCCCCCATAAGGAGCCATTAAAAACTGATTATCCACTTCATCCAACGAAAACCCCCTATATATGTTTTCTGCAAGCTCGTAGATTCTATTTATTTCTATCCGGCCATCCTTTAGCCAAAAACCGCCGTTTAAGGCATCTAATATATCGCGCTTAATCCTTTCTTTGTTCCGCGTATTGGGGTCATTGAATACCGTGCGATAATCAAACCATACAATAAGGGAAAAAGGGCTTTTTAGCCCTATTGACTGTTTCGGTGTCCAATCTACCGTCTGCGGGTCGTCAATCCAAAAAAAGGAAAAGTTCCCTATTCCTGCATCAGGCGTTACTTCCTGATATTCATTCCCACCTATATAAATATTCGGTGTATATATCTTCTTTTGGTTTGCGCCGTATTTAACAAGCCTTTCCGCACGTCCGAAAGCCTTATCTAACCACCCCAAACCTTCCGTTAATCCGGTCTGAATGTTATTAATAACAACGTCTAATAATTCGGGTGCCTTAATTATTGGCGCTCTTGTATTATTTCCCATATATGTACTCCTTTGTTTTAGCTTTTAATTCGGGATATATATGCTCCCAAATCAATATGATTTTATTTTCTTCCGTAAGTCCTAATATTTGCCGCCCGTAACGCTGTATTAAATCCTCTGTTTTCCAATCTGCCGCCTTTATCGTGAATTGTTGCGTATCGGCTTCCACATAAAAGGACTGCTCAAAGTCGCCCTCATCTCGCAATGTTACGCGGTTGTACGGTTGGCCTTTCTCCTTTTTAATTTCAATCGTTAAGGGGCTATAAGGTGCGTAATCCATGATATTCACGCCTAAGCGGTTTATACCCTGTTCATATAATTGGTCTTCGGAGTTCATATCTGTTATTACGTACTCGTTTTCCAATATTATAGACTGAATCAACCGCCCCGACTGGAGTAACTCGTTAAACTCTGTCACACGTTGGCGCAAATTATCAATTAGTTTCATACGGCCTTATATCTCACCCCTCTATTATTGCAGGACAAACAAACGCGGTCCAACCCTTGCGTATCTAATTTTAATGCCTCATAGGCTTTTTTCAACTGATACCCCAAACCGCCCGGGCGAACCCCCGACGTATTCCCATCAAGTTCATACAGAATATCTGTACGCGTCGCATTTGATTGGTACCGATTAACTCGTACATTAGGATTCATAGCTAAAGCGCGTAAAGCTATTACGGCTACTTGCTTTTGGATTACGTCCTGGAATATCTGCCGTTGTGATATAATGAAGTCCGTTAAATCACAACCGACAGTTATTTCACAGTTTAACCCGTAATTCTGCGTGTTGGTGTACATTGTATATGCTATATCCCACAATTCCGGATATTCCGCGAATGTTTCCGGCGCATTGTACATAAACGGCGTAACTTGCAAATATTTCGTTAACTCTCGCCATACTTCCACCGACCCAATATTACAAGTTCCGCAAGGCTCACGGCTCCAGTCTTTAGATACGTTTATAGCTTCCATTCCTTGCGGTAATTCGTCCTGATTATAACAAAGGAACCAACTGCCACCGGAATTATTATCTTTGCTAATATACGGTAAAAAGCAGTCTTCCAAAGTAAACCATTGAAAGCCGCCGTTTTTAACCTGAAAATCTAAATCAAAAGTTTTTATCGGGTCTATTTGGGAAGAGTGGAAAAGATACATTTTTACTATGCCCGTTCCGCCGGTCATTTGCAACCCGATTTTTTCTATTTTGGCAGTCACACCTAAAGCCCGAACCGGAACGATTTCAAAGCCTACCAGTTTATGCGTATTTTGCAACGTTGCGCGAATACGGCCTGCACCATCAAAGAAAGTGCGTCTTTCTAATAGATTGCGCGTTTCCTTATCAAGCTGTTTTATTTGGGTAAATGTTTGTATCGCCGTTGCAATACCATTACGCATCACTCTCTCCAAAAAATCCGATAATATATTATAGGGCTTCCAAAATAATACACTCTCGCCGGGTATCTCATTTGTATTATTATCCCTTATTGACTCCCAGTATAATTCATCGTCATTCCCGTTAAGGTCATACCGCACAATGGTACCGGCAGAATATGTTTCCCTACTATTCCATTCCGGATATTGATACCCCCAATCATCCGGCATTATCGCACGCATTGTGTCTAACGTTAAAAGAGGGTGCGCGCCCTGAAACATTAAACCACTTTCGCTTTGCGTTAAATCCGAATCTATCGCCTCCTTTGGGTTGTATGATTGCTCCCACCCGACGACGTGCAATAATGCGTCTTGTATTTCTTTTATACGGTACATGATAATTCTAACATTTTTATAACTTCTTGTATATCTTCATCTACTATATCCGTTTGTTTCGTGTTCAACGATATGCAACCTGGGGCTATAATGCCATTTGTTCGTATAGGCATATATATCGTTTTAGAGCCATTAAAAAAATCATCTGAAAATGATACTATCTTTTCCCCATCTATATAAGCAACAATACTACTACTTTCTTTGTTAGCTACTAAACAAATATTATATATTTGGTTATTATTCAGTCTGAATAATATATTATCCCGATCAGAATCTAAATATAAATTAGAAAAACTTCCGGAACCATCACGTATCAATCTTATATAATGAGAGCTGGTTTTAATAAGATAACCTTCCTGCAAAGACATAGAAAGAACACCTCGTACTCCTAATACACAAGAATTTTCAAAGTTTCCCCTGCTTCCAACACAAATCTTTGAAAACGGGTCCAATTTAAAATAAACCTCATCTACAAACTCCGGCGTATATCTCCAATCACTCGTGTATATCCACACAGAATAATCTAAATTATCGCCAAATACATCTATTTCATCAAGATAACTTTTTCCATTTTGTTTAATATCATCCAATAATTTATAAAGCGCGTCCGGTGTTGTATATCCCTGCTTATATGGCGCAAATAATAATGACCCATTTGCAAAAGACGGTCTATCTACAAATGGCGGTTTCTTATCAGACTTGATAATAACCGGATTTTCCTTAGTATTTATAATTCTTACTTTCATAACAAAAGGATAATATCCGGAGGCTTTAAACCTCCGGATATTGTTTATAAATTAACTACTCTGCGGCCTTTGTGAAAACGGGGGCTTCGTTCGTGTTAGTGATTTGGACATCAATCGCACCACCATCGGCTCCCAAGTTCGTAACATATACCGGCATGCCTAATGGCTGGTCTACCGGACGTGCGGCAATTTCGGCCTTTATAATCGGGTTTGCTACTTTTGCAGCATCGCTGTTATAAGCTACCAAGAAAGCCACATCTACACTAAAGCCGAAATATTCCTTAACGGCACACGTCAAATCGGCAGTAGCATCGCCAGCAATTTGCGACTGGTCACCGACCGCCGTATAATAGTGTGAGCCGACCGGAAGATTAATATACGGCAAACGTACAACATCCCATTCATGGAAATTAGCGCGTGTCCGGCGTAACGCTTCACGGTCTACGCGAGTAAGTACGCCTACATTTCCATCGGCAACAGCGTAGAACGTTCCGTTTTTGCCTTCTTCGTTCGTCACGTTGTTTGTGTAGTGCAGTACTTTGTTGTCGTACTCCATACGCTTGTTAACGTCGTTATATACGCCGTGCTGTGCAAGTTTGCGTACAAGTGAATCTACACCGGCATTCCCGATAATGTGGATATATTCGGGGTAACAGTTTGCACGCATAATCGGGTTAATGTCGCCCAAAATCTCCGTTGCCATTTGCGTAGGCACTTCGATTGTGTTTCCTGTAACCGTATAATTAAGCTTGTCTTTAAACACTTTCGTCTTTCCGGCTTCCAATGATGTAACGGCGTGATCTGAGCCGAACCACCTACACGCGATACCGAG
>ERZ859732.140-NODE-140-length-28699-cov-5.386852_pt1 | contig 28699 bp, 21 predicted proteins | sample MGYA00510123_ERZ859732 | MGnify/ENA primary metagenome ERZ859732 (study PRJEB30046, sample SAMN00715133) | human gut metagenome | study: EMG produced TPA metagenomics assembly of the A metagenome-wide association study of gut microbiota in type 2...
CAGCATGCCAAAAACATGATAAAGTGTCCCAGAGCTTACAAAATAAGGGGTAGAAAAAGAGCAAACCATCGGATGCCCAACCATAAAACATGGGAAAAAGTGTAGAAGTCCGTGTATTTTTTCTACAATAAATGTGGCACACCTCTTCCAATCTCCATTTTAATTGTTAATTTAGCCACATCATTAATGAAATCTAATAAAATATGAATTTAAGTGATCCCAAAGATTGTCTGTATTGCCAGAACAATCAGACTTTACACGAGCTGATGATCGAAATCGCTCCTCTCTCGGTATCCAGACTGTTCCTGTTCAAGGAACAAACGTATCGCGGGCGTTGCCTGGTTGCCTACAAAGACCACGTACACGACTTGAACATGCTCAGCGACGAAGAACGGAACGCATTCATGGCCGATGTCGTACGGGTGACCCGCGCGATGCAGAAAGTATTCAATCCACAAAAGATCAATTACGGCGCTTATTCGGATAAACTGTCGCACCTTCATTTCCCCCTGGCCCCGAAATATGAAGGAGGCCCTGACTTCGGCGGGACATTTACCATGAACCCGCAAAAAGTATACTTGACGGATGCTGAATATAATGAGTTGATTGAGGCGGTGAAGAAGGAGCTTTGATAGTGATTAGGGGGGGGGGGGTTGTGGTTTTTTTTATTTTAACTTGAAAGACGCATGGGGTTTCAAATGAAAAGTATATATTTGCATTTGAATACTAATTATTTGCAATGGAGACAATGAACAGAACAAAGGAGTTCGACCGCCTCGCCTTTACGGTGTTGGCTATCGAGGCTTCTGCGCAGAAGATGAATATATCGCCGTCGGAGATGAGAAGGCGACTGGAGAAGGTGGGGCTTATCAAGAGTCTCATACAGGATTGCTACGACACTTTGCATACCGAGAGCCGCGAAGCCGTAGCGAACGATGTCGTTGAGGCTCTGAAAAATTGGGAAAAAGAATAAATGGAAAAGCAAATACTATATCATGGTTCGACTGTTGTTGTTGAGCAACCGTTGGTAAGCATCGGCAGAAAAGACCTGGATTTCGGTCCCGGCTTTTATCTTACGCCTCTGTTTGAGCAGGCTTCCAAATGGGCTGTGCGTATCAAGACTATTCGACGATCAGCACAAGCTGTAGTGAACACTTATGAATTTTCTCTGCCTGAAGGCTATAACGTAAAGAGCTTTGAAGCTTACGACAAGGAGTGGCTCGACTTCATCGTTGATAGTAGGGCAGGCAAACAGCCCTGGAAGGGTTTTGATATCGTTGAGGGTGGAGTAGCTGATGACCGAGTCATTGATGCTGTTGAGGCTTATATAAACGGTTATGCCGATGTCGAGCGAACGTTGCGACAGTTGGTTTATCACAAGCCCAATCATCAGGTCTGCATTTTGAACCAAGAGATAGTTGATAAGTATTTGCGTTTTAAATCATACGAAAGGGTATAGTTATGTTGGACTTCTTATTATGGAACAAAATAGCACGTATCATTGCGCAGTTAGCTGATACTCTGCATATATCAACAGACAGAGCATTGCAGATTTTCTATGACTCTGACGTTTGCCGTATGCTTCACGACAAAGACCTCGGGCTGCATCTGATGAGCGACACGTATATTGTTAATGACTTAATAGCGGAGCTGAGGAATAAGCAATAGTATTAGTGTAGCTGAAAAAATCCACCATATCTTCCAGTATCGCCGTAACTCGCACATTATTAATACTATAAAGGCTGGCAGATAATCTCAGAAACGGGTTATCTGCCAGCCTATCTGCCAGCCAATGATTGGTATCTTCCAGTCGCAACCCTGCGTTTTTATGGTTGCGCAAGCAGAATGAGGTTTACCATAATTGTTCGTTTTTGAGTTCTGCTACGAAATCTTCAAGTGTTGTGCCAGTTAGCTTTTCTGCATTTTCCACTCTTTTTATAGCTTCGTCTATTAATGCAGGACCAAAGAGAGGTTCTGAAACGCTCGTCTGTGTATTTCCCTTTAATGTAGTCGATGCCATATCTTGTTGCTTTATATTACTGATGTTTTTGCAAATCTACTCATTATTTCGTTTACTACCAATTTTTTGTTCCAAAAACAGACGATAGTTATGCTCATTGCTTTGGTTAAACGTGGAAGTATTAGAAAAAATGTGTAACTTTGCAATGATAGGGAGATTTGTTGAATAGTAAATTATAGCTTTATGCCAACATTAAATTGGATTGGAAAAGATAAAATTCAAAAACATCATCATGAAGTTGCCTTTAGAGCGTTGGAACATAAATATGGTTTTAACGCACAAGGTCAGCAAGAAGAACCGGTGGATAGCGAGAATATGATCATCCATGGGGATAATCTTGCTGCACTTAAGTCGCTTCTTCCTCAGTATGAAGGTCGTATAGATTGCATATACATCGACCCACCTTATAACACGGGTGAAGAAAGGTGGGTTTATAATGATAATGTAAGCGATCCTCGGTTGCTTAAATGGTTGGGTGAAGTTGTAGGTAAACTTGGTGAGGATTTTTCTCGTCACGACAAATGGCTCTGCATGATGTATCCTCGTCTTGCATTGATGCGTCAATTGTTATCTCCAAAGGGTGCAATTTTTATTTCGAATGATGACAATGAACAGTCTCGTTTGAAATTGGTTTGTGATGCAATCTTTGGTGAGAACAGCTTTGTTGGTAACATTATTTGGCAAAAGACTTACTCGCCTCGAAATGATTCTAAGGGTATTCCTAAAGTAATGGAATATATTACTGTTTATAGTAAAACCCCAAATTGGTCTCCTAAAAAAATGGAAAGGACTGAAGAAATGGACGCAAAATATAAGAATCCTGATAATGATTTTGCTCCATGGACAAGTGACAATCCAAATGCTCCTGGTGCTGCAACTCATCAAGGTATGGTATATGCAATTCAGCATCCATTTACTGGAGAATTAATTTATCCTGCAAATACTTCATGTTGGAGATATCAGCAGGACGAAATGTTCTCAATAATGAATGGTTGGTGTGAGTATGAGTTGCGTGATATTAATGATGCAGAAAAACGAGCAGCCGTATGTGGTATAAGTGTTGAAGATGTTCGTCCTGGAATTAAAGCTATTATGCTTAAGAAACCTTTAGACGAATCTCTAAAATTAGCCAAAAAAGTGTATAACAGAGGACAGTGGCCAAAATTTTATTTTACAAAAAAAGGATTTGGAGGTATCCGTCGTAAAACTTATTTGACTAATGTGGAAGGACGTGTTGTAACTTCTTTTTGGCCATACGATGAAGTCGGTCATACTGATGGTGCAAAGAAAGAGTTGAAGCGTATCTTTGAGGGTCGTTGTCCTTTTGATACACCTAAACCATCAACTTTGATAGAACGCATTTTGCAGATAGCAACAGATGATGACAGTATTGTGCTCGATGCTTTTGCTGGAAGTGGCACTACTGCGCATGCAGTGTTGAGTCAGAATAAGCAAGACCATGGTTCTCGAAAGTTTATACTTATCGAACTAATGGATTATGCCGATTCTACAACAGCTGAGCGTGTCAAGCGTGTAATAACTGGTTATTCGTATAAAGGAAAAACAGAAGAAGAGATATACTCCAAGAAACTGACGCCTAAGAATATTCTGAAAGCGGCTGATTTCCTTGCGCAAGCGGAAATGATTTCAAAGATGAGGGCAGATGAATATGCGAAAGTCAGCAAACCAAAGATTGCAGATAATTGTATAAAGGTAATTGGCACTAAGGTCTACGACGAACGTATGGAAGGTATAGATGGCGATTTCAATTTCTATGAATTGGGCAACCCACTTTTCGTTGATGAATACACTATCAATGAAGAAGTTGGTGAAGAAGCTATACGCCAGTACATCTATTATTCAGAGACCAGACATTCCTTGAACAGACCTCAGTCAGCAGACGACCCTTATTTGCTTGACAGATGGGAAGGTACTGCATATTACTTCAACTATGATGCAGATTCGCTCACTGTATTGGACGCCGATGTGCTTCCGTTGAAGGAAAAGGCAGAGCATACTATCTATTATGCCGATGTTTGTTATCTGAGTGACAATGAACTAAAGGCATTGAACATTACTTTTAAACAAATTCCTCGTGATATAAGCCGATTCTAAAGTTATGGCAGAGAAACATATAGAATATCAAGACAAGGTGGTGGCAGACATTGCAGAGTACGCAAGATTAGCTGCTCAATATCAGCCAATGGACGCTTTTCGTGAGTTTTGGCTTAAACGAAATGTGCTTTCAGAAGATTTATTTGGCGGTTATCATGACACTGTACCTGGAGTATCAAGAGTGACTGTCAAGGTGCCAACGGCAGGAGGCAAGACTTTCATTGCCTGCAAGTCGTTGCGCCCTATTATGGATACTATGCCTGCTGGTAAACCGCAGGTGGTTGTGTGGTTTGTTCCCTCTGATACAATCTTGACACAAACATATCAGAATTTGTCTGACGAACAGCATTTCTATCGTCAATACATAAACTCTCAGTTTAACAATAGAGTTCAAGTGGTTGATAAGGACACTGCCTTAATGGGCACAAATATGAGTCCAAATGAATTGCCGTATCAGTTGACAATCTTTGTGCTTAGTGTTCAGTCGTTTATTGAGGGTACAAAAGGCGGAACATTTCCAAAGGCGTACAGGCAGAATAGTAATCTCGCAGAGCATATACCGACTTATCGTTATGACGACAAGTTATTGAAGGATGTGGATAAGTCGGCATTGATACAGGTTATTGCTCAGTTGAATCCGGTTGTGATTGTTGACGAGAGCCATAACTTTACATCAGATCTTCGCTCAGACCTTCTCTGTATGATAAACCCTTCGTTGGTCTTGGAGTTGACAGCTACGCCACGTCCTTCAAGCAATATCATCAGCTATGTGAATGCAGCTCAGCTTAAAGCTGCTAATATGGTGAAGTTGCCGGTTGTGGCATATAATCAGCAAGATACCAACTTTGTTATATCAAGTGCTTATCAGTTGCGCGAGAAACTGGAGGCGTTAGCAATAAAGGAGGAGGAACAAGGAGGTAAATACATACGCCCTATTGTGTTGTTCCAAGCACAGCCAAAGACGGAGGAAGACAGCGAGACTTTTGAGGTGATAAAGAATAAATTGGTAGAAAATGGAATACCCGAGGAGCAGATAAAAATAAAGACCGCTAACAAGAACGAACTTGTAGGCATCAATCTCATGAGTAAAGATTGCCCCGTTCGATATATTATTACGGTCAACGCTCTCAAGGAAGGTTGGGACTGTCCGTTTGCCTACATACTTGCGTCGTTGGCAAACAGAACTTCTGAAGTGGATGTGGAACAGATATTAGGAAGAATTTTGCGTCAACCACATACGGTAAAGCATTCTTCGGAACTGCTCAATTTGTGTTATGTGTTCACATCTTCTGCTGATTTCAAACAGACCGTTGAACATATCATTAAAGGTTTGAACAATGCTGGTTTTACCGATAAGGATTTCAGAGCAGAAAACAATATGGCAGAACCAGAGCAAGCATCACCGCTTAATCAAGCAGAGGCGGAAAGTACGAATCTGTTGCATGTTGGTTCGGCTGTAGCTGTTGAATCAGGAGAGACTAATGCTGGTGGAGTAGGTGCATATACAGAATTGTCGGAATCGACATCAGTTGTAAGCGAAGACCCGACAGACTATCTCAATCAGTTGTCTGCGATGGATTTTGCTTCTGCATCAACTCAGAATGTAGAAGATATAGCTTTGCAGATGGCTTTGGATTATGAACAGGCTTCTGTAATGTCTGGCAGCAAAAGTACACAAGATTGTCTACCGCAAGAATGTGCTGAAAAGGTTGCTCGCTATTCTCTTAAAGAAGAACTCGTTGGTTCGGACGAATTGCCACAATTCTTCATTTTAAAATCTACTGCAGATTTTTCTGAAATGAAATTCAAGCTGTCTACAGCCAACTTGGAAAAGGGTTTCAATTTGCAGAAAGAGGACTCTAACATCAAGTTTGAGCAGACCTCGATACAAGCGGTACAATTGGATGTCAGCGAAAGAAACACTCCGCAGCAACAGGCTGTGCGTGCAGGGTATTGGATAAATTTCAAGAAGCTGATATCTTCTCTTGCGCCAGAAGCGCAGCGTAACGAATTTGCGGAGGCTATCTCAAAGCGTCTTAAATATAATAGCATCGGACATAGAAATCTGATAGATTTTATAAAGGTTGCTGTATCGGACATGAATGCAGATGAAATATCTGAATTGATAGCATTTGAGTCTAATACTGTGGATGCTTTCAAGAAAAAGATCGAATCGTTGCTTGCAGAACATCGTTTGAAGAATTTCAAGGAATGGCTGCTTACGGGCGACATCGTTTGTTCGCCGTCTTATAAGTTCCCGGATGAAATAAGATGGATGCACCCTGCAAAGATTGATATCGAAAAGAGTCTATACACTAAGGAAGAAGATGTTAATGGTTGGGAGTATCAAGTGATATCTGCGTTGGTTAATCTTGACAACATACTTTTCTGGCACAGAAATCCACAAAACACGGGATATTGCATAAATGGTTTTATAAACCATTATCCTGACTTCATACTCAAGACAAAAAGTGGTAAATACCTGATAGTTGAGCCTAAAGGTGATCATCTTGATAACGATGATAGTAAAAACAAAAGACTATTGGGAAAAGAACTTGTTTCGGAAGCTAACAAAATGGCAGGAGATAGCAAGTATTATTACTTTATGGTCTTTGAGAAAAAGAATGTTGAAGGAGCATTTTCTTTGGAGGACTGCATAAGTATAGTTAGGAAATTATAGTTAAAACTACATAGTAACGCTCGTTCCCCCTGCGTGGTAACTCTATTTTAGCTATGCGGTAATAATATAGCCGCGATGCGGTAATGATGTGCCCACGCTGCGGTAATCGGATAACCAACGCGCGGTTGGGATATAAAAAGCAAATAGGCTGGAGACAAACGCTGTCGTTGCGTTGTCTCCAGCCTATTTTTTATGTAATAAAGAGTCTTGTTTTTTCGCAATGGTATTGCGGATTTTCATAGATTATCCGCAATGGCGTTGCGGATTTTCATAGATTTTCAGCAGCAAGGATACAATTATTCATTGAAACTAACAAGCTTTTTGATATGGTATTTGAAATTTCAATAGGACTTACCCGTTTTTTTGCTTAAAGGCTGTGCAAAAGTGGCTTTGGTAGTCACGATTTTCATTTTTTTTTGAATTATCGTACGGCGATTTTCAAAATTAGCCGTAGAATATTACCGCTTTCAGTGGTAACTTGTATGATAGCAGCATGATGTTCTTTATTATTTGTGATACAGCACAAATAATAAAGAAAAGTGGTAGAGAGTGAGATTATCTCATAAATAATGTATATCTTTGCCATATTATATAACATATGAATGATATGTTTAACAATGGTAATAACTGCATTTGATAAATATAAAATCACGAGACATGGACAAGTTGAAGGTTGAAAATTTTGGACCGATAGGAAAGGCTGATGTTACATTTGGAGACTTAACGTTTCTTGTTGGTGCCCAGGCTTCGGGAAAGAGCCTGTTTTTAGAATTGTTGAAACTCTTAGTAGATAAAGATGCAATAGTAGAAACATTGAGAAAATATAATTATATCATCAACAAGAATAATGCTTCTTATTTATTGGATGCATTCTTTGGAAATGGTATGGCTGGGGTGTGGACAAAAGATACGAAAATAAATTTTGATGGTTCCGATGCTTCGTTTGCAACTTCTCTGATGAAAAAAAACGTGGAGGGAAAAGAAGAAAAACTGTTCTATATTCCTGCACAAAGAATTTTCAGTATATCGGATGGTCGCCCCAAAGCATTCTCTGAATTTGATCCTACTACTCCTTATGTGTTGCGTCAGTTTAGTGATATTTTACGCGTGTTTATGTCGATAGGGTTGGGAGGAAATACAACTTTGTATCCTATAAAAACTCGTTTGAAGAGTCTACAGAAAAAATCGTTTGACAATTCTATTTTTCATGGCGGAAAAGTTGTTATGGAGAATGAGAATGGACAACGAAAAATGCGTATGCAGGTAGCAGGCATGGATATGCCTTTTATGGCTTGGAGTGCAGGTCAAAAAGAGTTTATGCCTCTATTAATGGGTTTCTATTGTGTGTCTGGTCCTCCAATGCATTTGCTTAATAAGGACCAGTATGATTATATTGTGATTGAAGAACCAGAAATGGGCCTTCATCCGCAAGCCATAATGGCTGTTCTTCTGGAAATTCTCGAATTGGTTCAGATGGGGAAAAAGGTGATTGTGTCAACGCACTCTACTGTACCTTTAGAGTTTGTATGGGCTTTTAATATCTTAAAGGAATCAAAAAGAAAGAACAAAGAAGAAGACTTATTGAAACTGTTTGACGAAAAAGCTAAAGGCAGAGGTATGCTTGATGGCATTTTTGAAAAAACGATAAAAACTTACGCTTTCGAAAGAAAAGAGAATGGTAAGGTAGTAAGCATTGATATTTCATCGCTCAACGCAATGGATGAACAACGCGTTGTAAGCGAATGGGGAGGCTTGTCTTCTTTTGCATCACGAGCTACAGATCTTGTAAGTAATTATTGCAATGAGTAAAAGTAAAAAAACTAAAGAGGCATTAGCGCCAACATGTAACTTTAGAAAGGCTGTTGAGGATACTCCTGACGTTGTTAATGGTTATTGCTTTGGTTTGCAGGCTCTTGAGAATGTAGACAAAAGTGCAGTGACATTAAAGGACAGTCGTAAGGTAGATGGTAGTTTAAATATTGATAAAGAGACGAAACTCTTATATCCTAATGAACCACGATGGGATTATGCCATAGGATATGATGATAAAGTCTTTTTTGTGGAGGTGCATCCTGCCAATACCTCAAACATCTCTGAAATGGCGAAAAAAAAAGAATGGTTGCAAAAATGGCTAACGTCAAAGGCTCCGTCATTGAATAAGCTACCTTCAGGATGTTCAAGATTTTTATGGGCGGCTACGGAGTCTGGTGTACATATTAGTAAGCAAGCATCACATATACGTAAGTTGGCTCAACTTGGGTTTAATCCTAAGAGACCTGTAATAATAGGTTAATTGGTTTTTTTCCGTTAAATGCGTATATCCTTAGTTCTTAAATTTTGAGTTTGCCTTGATCCTCAAGTATATCGCGCTCTGCACCGCTCCTCTCGCGGCGAGATACGCCAGGAATGCAAGCCACAGCGCATGGTTGTGCCACACGCCGCGCAGCGAGAGATAGACGGCGAAGAAGACCAGCATCGCTACAGCCGTGGCGGCGAACATGCCGCGCGTGTTGGTGGTGCCGATGAACACGCCGTCCCAGATGAACGCCGCCAAGCCGCAGACCGGAATCAGCACAGCCCACGGAGCATAGTCGGCGGCGGCAGCCACGACGTTAGGCTCGTCGGTGAGCAGAGCGAGAAAGCCCGTGCCGCCCACGGCGTAGACGAGCGTGTAGGCGGCGGTGAGCGCTGCGCCCCAGGCGAAGAGGCGGCGCACCGTGCGACCGAACTCCTTGTGGTTGCGCGCGCCGTAGTGCTTGCCGCAGAGCGCCTCGCCGGCAAAGGCGAAGCCGTCCATCACGTATGAGTAGAGCGTGAAGAGCTGCATGAGCAGCGTGTTCACAGCCAGCACCACAGCGCCCTGCGACGCACCGGCTGAGAGGAAGTAGAAGTTGACAGCCACGAGGCACAGCGTGCGCAGGAAGATGTCGCGGTTCACGCCGAAGAAGCGACGCATAGCCGTGCCCTCCACGATGCGCCGCCACTCTACATGACGCAGTATGCGCTTGCCGTAGGTGGCGCTCCAGAGCACTAAGCTGACGAGCAGACCGGCGTATTGCGCCGTGAGTGTGCCCAACGCTATGCCCTCCACCTTCATGCCGAAGGCGTAGACGAACGTGCAGCTGGCTGCGATGTTCACCACGTTCTGCATAATGGAGATGAACATCGGCAGACGAGTGTTCTGCATGCCGATGTACCAGCCCGTCAGACTGTACAGGCAGAGCATGGCTGGTGCGCCCCAGACGCAGATGCGGAAGTAGTGCCACGCTTCGGCGTTTATCTCCTCCGTGGCGCCGACGAGGGCGAGAGTAGCCGTGCCGAGCGGTCGTTGCAGCAGCAGAATGAACGCCGCCACGCCTATAGCCACGGCGATGGAGCGCGCCAGCGTGGTAGCCACGTCGCCCATGTCGCGCCGTCCGAGTGCCTGCGATGTCATTCCGCTCGTGCCCATGCGCAGAAAGCCGAACACCCAGTAGATGACGTTGAATATCATCGAACCTACAGCCACCGCGCCGATGTACACGGCGTTGCCGAGATGTCCCGAGACAGCCATGTCTACCAGTCCGAGTAGCGGCACGGTGATGTTAGCCACTATCGAGGGCAGGGCTATGCGTAGTATGCTTTTGTCTATGTTCTGCATCTTTTATCGTTTGCGTTTTGTCGTTTTTTCAGTATTTTATGCAAAAATAGTGCAAGCCGAGTGCAATAAAGTTCACTTTAATTGCCGAGGCGCCGCCTATTTTATGCAAAGTTACGACAAATCTGCGTAATAAATTGTAACTTTGCAGCATGAAAAAGACTTTATTCCTGATTATGATGCTCTGCTGCCACATTGTGGCGGTGGCGCAGATGAGTCGCCGTGCCATAGAGAAGTACTCTACGGAGGCTGTGAAGCAGATAGCCCTGACGGGACGCACGCCGACTATAGACATTCTCGATTCGCTGGCGAACAACGCCGATGTGAGCATAGAGATGCTCAGCCGAATGGGCGATGCCGACGACGTGCGCCAGCAGCATGCCTGTCTGAAGCTCATCGACGACATCGTGGCGTACAGCCTTAAGCCTACGGGCATGAAGTATGTGGATGTGGTGCGACAGGGACTGAAGAAGGCTATCGACCGCAGCTACGAGCCCGACGTGCAGCAGCACGTGCTCGAGCAGCTGGCTCTTGTGGCTAAGCCCAACGATGTGGCGCATGTGGCTATGTATCTTGAGATAGACCAGCTCGCTCCGACCGTGGCGCAGATGCTCGTGGCTATGCCCGACATCGACGACCGACTGACGGAGGCTGCCAAGACAAACCCTGCGGTGAAGGAAAAGCTGCTCGCCGTGATCAGCGCACGTCGCGGAAAGGCGGCTTCGGCGTCGTCTACGATTGCAGGCATAGCGCCCGCGCAGAAACAGAAGCCTACGGCTCTGCCGCTTTGGACGGAGAGTCTGCGCCGCGAGGTGGAGAGCATAGCCCGTCAGCCGTCGCCCGTAGCCGACAGTCTTATCATCATGGACAACGCACGCAAGGCGTTGCCCGAACTGCTGAGGCTTGCTGCGCGCCGTGAGGGCGCCGACCGCAATGCGGTGTTGGCGCGCTTCCTCGTGCTTGCCGACCATGCTGCGCAGAAGGGCGAGCTGAACGGCACAGAACTCTACCTGCTGCTGCGCGATGCCGACGCTCTTGCGGCTGACGATGTGCTGCGCACGCAGATTGTGGTGGCGATGGGACATACGCACACCGTGCAGGCGTTCGTCTACATCACGCGCTATTACGGCAAGGAGCAGTATGCCGACGCAATGGCGCTGGCGGTTACGGAGTTTGTGGCGACGCATCCCGAGATGAATCGCGGAAAACTTGTCAACGCCTTGCTCTACAAGGCGAAGCAGTCGTTCATACGCCACTACGACGAGCAGGGCGTGGACGCTTATATCGACCAGGCGCTTGCGGCTATCGACAACTGGCGGGCTGACGGCGCGTTAAATCTCTCGCATACCGAGCAGACAAGCATGGAGAAGCGCGGCTTCTGGGTGATGCACGACGAGCTGGCCGACTTTGACATGGCGTTCGACTGGCGTGCGGAGGGTCTGCTCACGCTCAGTCTGCACTCGACGCCGATTTTGAAGTTCGACGTAAAGCGTGGCGTGTGTGTTGAGGGCGAAAACAAATGGCACAAGTTCGAGGCAGTAGGCGAGTGGTCTACGGCGAACGTCAGCGTGAAGGGAAATAAGTTGAGCGTGGCGGTGAACGGCAAGCAGCTGGTGTCTCAGGCGCAGCCGCTTACCATCAATACTCCTGCGTCGGGTTTCACAAAAATACTCGCCGACGACGCAGGAGCCGTAGTCAGACAGTATTGCTTTCGCAAGAAATAAAATGAGGGTGTCTATCGTGTTCTCCACAAACGGTCGCCGCGAATCTCGAGCGGCATAGGTATGTTGTCGGTAAAGAGCAGCCCCGTGCCAAGTCCTTGCGGCATGGTTATGTCGTCGTCGTAGACATCCGCGGCGAACTGAGCTATTGCGTTCAGACCCACGTTGCTCTCCAGTGCACTCGTTATCCACGAACCGATGCCGCGTTCGCCAGCGAGTGCTATCCATTCGCGCGATCCGTGCATTCCGCCGTGCAGCGACGGTTTCAGGATGATGTACTGCGGACGGATAGTGTCGAGCAGTTGCTCCTTCACGGCCCGGTCGTTTACGCCGATAAGCTCCTCGTCGAGCGCGATAGGTATCGGCGTAGCCTTGCACAGCGCCGCCATCTCCGCCCACTGGTGCTGGCGAATCGGCTGCTCGATAGAGTGGATGTCGTACTGCGCAAGCTGTTCGAGACGCTGCAGCGCACAGTCGGCAGTGAATCCGCCGTTGGCGTCTACGCGCAGCTCAATCTGTTCTTTCGTGAAAGCGCTGCGTATATGGCGCACAAGGTCGAGTTCGCGGTCGAAGTCGATGGCGCCAATCTTCAGCTTCACACATCTGAAGCCGGCACGCATCTTCTCCTCCAGACGCTGCAGCATCTCCTCGTAGTTGCCCATCCACACCAGTCCGTTTATAGGTATGCCTGTCTCGCCACGAGCGAAACTGTTGTCGAACAACACACCTGTGCCGCCACGCTCGAGGTCGAGCAGAGCCGTCTCAAGTCCGAACAGAACCGACGGATACGGACGCAAAGCGTCGTAGCAGATGTCGCCCTGCTGCTCTACGATGCGGCAAAGCTCATGAAGACGCTTCTCATATTCGGGCGAAGCGTCGCAGCTCAGGTCGGGCAGCGGCGCACATTCGCCAACGCCCTGCACACCGGGACGTGCGTCGTCGGTAGCCGTGACGAACCACGACTGGCGCGTGGTGTAAACGCCGCGCGACGTTCCGGCAGGTTGCTTGAAGTGGAGTGTGCGTGGGGTGATGCTTAGTCTTATGCTCATATCTAATTCTATTTTCCTGATATTACTTCGTCCATTCTGATGTCGTGCTCTTCACACTCTATGCTCTCAACAAGCTGAAAGTCGAAGCAGATGCCAATCTTGTAGGCGTTGCCGAGCTGCGGCAGCAGTCGGTCGTAGAAGCCCTTGCCGCGTCCCATGCGGTTGAGTTGGCGGTCGAACGCCACGCCAGGTATCACGGCGAGGTCTATCTGCGCATAGTCTGTGAATACCTCGCCAACGGGTTCCATTATGTTGTAAGCACCTTGTTCGAGACTTTGCGGACCGGTGTAAAGGCGCAGTTCCATAGTGCCTTCGCCCGTGACGCGCGGCAGCAGTACCCGCTTGCCGCTGGCAAGCAGCGCATCGACCAGCGTGTGTGTATACACCTCGTCGGGCAGCGAGTAGTAGAGCATCACGGTGCGGGCGTCCTTCAGTCGCTGGTGGGTGAGCAGACGCATAATTACAGCAAACGACAGTTCGCTGAGCTGCTGGCTCGTGAACTGTCGTTTGCGGTTCTTTATCTCTTTGCGGGGTTCAGATTTTTTCATATTAGCTAAAGTTTGATTTAGTTGAGAGTTGAGAATCGAGAATTGAGAGTTATGATATGAATTATTGTTAGAACATAATGCAAAAAATTCGCTCTTTTGGGTAATCATAACTCTCAACTCTCAACTTTCAACTCTCAATTTACTTCTTAACAACCGGTTTTTTCGGAAACGCAGCATGGTTCTTGAACACGACGAGCGCCCTCTCAATCGTCGGGTCGTCGAGGTTGAGATATGCTGTCCACGCCTCATCGTCCATGATGTTGTAGATGATGCGCGAGTTGATGAACTTCTCGAGCAGCTTGTGCGACTTGCGAATCATCAGGTTGCGGCGCTTCAGTCCGTTCTTGTCGGCGTATGCCGCAAACTTCTCCACCGTGTTCTGCTGCACCAGATACTTCGACATCGCCATCATGTCTCTGAAGGTGTTCAGCTTCGGACGGTTGTTGTCGGTATAGGTGAAGGCGAACTGCAGGATGAGGCCAGACATAGCCGCCTGCTTGTAGTAGCTCGTCATGCCGAGCGTGTCTTCGGGCACGAAGATGTCGGGCGTGATGCCGCCACCGCCGTACACCGTGCGACCGATGCCGGTGTGATAAGCCGGACCCTGATGCTTTATGCTGTCCTGCGAGAAGAACTCGCCGTGCTCATATCGCGTTACGATGTCGCTCTCGTAGTCCTTGGTGTCGCCCGCCGTGAACGGCTTCTGTATGCAACGACCCGACGGGGTGTAGTAGCGTGCGATGGTGAGGCGTATCATAGAGCCGTCGGGGAAGCCAATCTGCTGCTGAACAAGACCCTTGCCGAACGAACGGCGACCGATGATGGTGCCGCGGTCGTTGTCCTGTATGGCTCCGGCGAAGATCTCGGATGCAGACGCCGAGCCCTCGTTGATGAGCACGCAGAGCGGCAGCTTCTGATAAGAGCCGTGACCGTCGGAACGGAAGTCCTGACGCGGCGACTTGCGGCCCTCCATATACACTATGAGCTTGTTCTTCGGCAAGAACTCGTTAGCCATCTGCACAGCAGAGTTCATGTATCCGCCCGTATTGTCGCGCAAGTCGATGACCAAGTTCTGGAAGCCTTCCTGCGAGAGCTGAGCCAGCGCGATGAGCATCTCGGGATAAGTAGTCTCGCCGAAGCTTCTCACCTTTATATAGCCCGTGTTCTCGTCGAGCATATATGCCGCAGTGATGCTCTTCTGCGGTATGTCGCCACGTGTGATGGTGAAGTATTTCACGGCTTTCTGTCCGTAGCGCACCACGCCGAGCTTCACCTTCGTGTCCTTCGGACCCTTCAGTCGGCGCATAGCCTCCTCGTTGGTCACTATCTTGCCCACGAACGGTTTGCCGTCGACGCTCACAATCTTGTCGCCGGCGATGATGCCAGCGCGCTGAGCCGGTCCGTTCTTCACCACGTTCTGCACGCGGATGGTGTCTTGGCGTATGGTGAACTCGATGCCCACGCCCGAGAACGAACCCTTCAGGTCGTCGGCCACAGCCTGCGCATCCTTAGCCGAGATATAGACGGAGTGGGGGTCGAGGTCGGCAAGTATCTGCGGAATGGCGATGTCGACGAGCGAGTCGATGTCCACCTTGTCAACATACTGGTCGTTGATGATGTGCAGCAGGTTCGAGAGTCGGTTCGAACCCGAGTTGATGATATTCAGTCGGTTGCCAGAGAAATGGTTTGCGTAGAACGTGCCAATGAGTATGCCCGCTATCACGCAGAGAGCCATTATCAACGGCATGAACCTATTCGGCTTCTTTGTGTTCATAATCGTCTGGATTTAGATATATTACTTCTATGTTAGCGCGTCGCAGCAGGTCGATGCCGTCGTTCAGACGGTACTGCTCGGCGTATATCACGCGTTTTATGCCAGCCTGTATGATGAGCTTCGAGCACTCGATGCAGGGCGCCGCCGTAACGTAGAGCGTAGCGCCGTCGCTGTTGTTGGAGCTGCGTGCCAGTTTGGTGATGGCGTTCGCCTCGGCGTGCAGCACATAGGGCTTCGTGGTGTCGGTAGCGTCCTCGCAGACGTTCTCGAACCCGCTCGGTGTGCCGTTGTAGCCGTCGCTGATGATCATCTTCTCCTTCACGACCAGCGCGCCCACCTTGCGGCGCTGGCAGTAGCTGTTCTCTGCCCAAATGCGCGCCATGCGCAGATAGCGCAGGTCGAGCTTAAGCTGCTTGCTCTCTTTTGTTTCGTTTGTTGGCATATCGTTGTTGTTTTTATTCTTCATCGTAGCGAAGGTGGAGGCCTCCGCTACGAAAACTCTATTTCTTTATTCCGTTGCGCTCGAGCAGAGCGTCGATGGTAGGCTCCTGTCCGCGGAAGCGCTTGTAGAGCGTCATCGGATGCTCGGTGCCACCCTTCGAGAGGATATTGTCGCGGAAGCTCTGCGCCGTCTTCTGGTCGAAGATGCCGTTCTTCTTGAACACGCTGAACGCGTCGGCGTCGAGCACCTCAGCCCACTTGTAGCTGTAGTAGCCTGCAGCATATCCGCCTGCCATGATGTGCGAGAACTGCGTTGTCATGCACGTGTCGGGCAACTGCTTCGTAACCATCGCCTTCTCCCACGCCTTCTTCTCGAACGGAATGATGTCGGCTGTGAACTCCTCCTTCTTTGTGTAGTAAGCCATATCGAGCAGACCGAAGCTCACCTGACGCAGACAGGCGTAAGCTGCCATGAAGTTGCGCGAACGCACGATGCGCTCAATGAGGTCGTCGGGCATCGGTTCGCCCGTCTTGTAGTGGAAGGCGAAGGTACGCAGGAACTCCTTCTCAACCGAGTAGTTCTCCATGAACTGCGAGGGCAGCTCAACGAAGTCCCACCATACGTTGGTGCCGCTCAGACTCTCGAAGCGTGTGTTGGCAAACATGCCGTGCAGCGAGTGGCCGAACTCGTGCAGGAAGGTCTCCACCTCGCCCAGCGTGAGCAGCGCCGGCTTCTCGTCGGTTGGCTTGGTGAGGTTCATCACCACGCTCACGTGCGGACGAACGTTCACACCCTTGCGGTCTATCCACTGACCCTGAAACTCGGTCATCCAGGCTCCGCCCTGCTTGCCCTTGCGCGGATGGAAGTCGGCGTAGAACACGGCAAGGAACGAACCGTCCTTGTCGAACACCTCGTAAGCCTTCACGTCGGGGTGGTACACTTGAATGTCCGTGCTCTCCTTGAACGTGATGCCGTAGAGACGCGTAGCCAAGCCGAACACGCCTTTGATAACCTTCGACAGTTCGAAGTAGGGGCGTAGCATCTCGGCGTCGAGATTGTACTCGCGCATCTGCAGCTTGTGCGAGTAGAAACTGAAGTCCCACGGCTCCATCACGAAGTCGTCGCCCTCGGTCTGCTTAGCCTCGCGTTCCAGCGCCTTCACCTCCTCAACGGCTGTAGGCTTGTAAGCGTCGATGAGGTCGTTGAGCAGCTTGTACACGTTCTCGGCGTTAGACGCCATGCGATGCACGAGCACGTAGTCGGCGTATGTCTCGTAGCCCAGCAGCTGCGCTATCTCGCGGCGCAGGTTTACGAGGCGCTTGCATATCTCGAGGTTGTTCTCTGTGTTGTCGTGTGTGCCCTCGGTGTTGCGTGCCATGTAGAGCTGGCGGCGCAGCTCGCGCTGAGTGGAGTAGGTCATGAACGGCGAGTAGCTCGGATAGTCGAGTGTGAAGAGCCAGCCTTCTTTCTCTGCCTCCTTAGCAGCGAGAGCCGCCGCTTCGCGTGCCGTTTCGGGCAGTCCGTCGAGCTGTGCTTCGTCTGTAATGTGCAGCGTGAACGCCTTGTTCTCCTTCAGCAGGTTCTGCGAGAACTGCAGCGAGAGCAGACTTGCTTCCTCGGTGAGGTTGCGCAGGCGCTCCTTGCCCTCGTCATCGAGCAGCGCACCGCTGCGCACGAAACCATCGTAGCAGTTATCGAGCAGCATCTGCTCCTCGGCGGTCAGCTCGCGATGGTTCTCGTATACGTACTTGATGCGCTCGAAGAGGCGCTTGTTAAGCTTCACGTCGTTGGCGTGCTTTGTGAGTATCGGACTCATCTTCTGCGCCAAAGCATCCAGCTCGTCGCAAGTCTCGGCGCTGAGCATGCACGAGAACACGGTAGACACGCGTGAGAGCAAGTCGTAGTAGTTCTCGCCGTTCTCGTTGTCTACACGCACAATGGTGTTCTCGAAAGTAGGGGTTTCGGGGTCGTTCACGAGCTTCTCTATCTCCTCGTCGTCGCGGCGTATGCCTTCGAGGAAAGCCTCCTCGTAGTCGTCTATCTCTATGCGATTGAACGGAACTGTGTCGTGCGGGGTGTTATAAGGTTCAAAAAACGGATTCTTACGCTCCGTTTGTGTTGCGTTATTCTCCAACATACTAATTTCGAAAAAATGTGTGATATATCACTGCAAATTTACAGAAAATATTACAGATGCGTTCCGTCCTTGTGGTTTTTAACTTATATTATAATCGTATGTGTATATTAAAATCGCGCGTTCATTTCATAGTGTGAAGAAATAGCTGTAAATTTGTAGATTGAAAATCAAAATAATGATAATGAAACGATTACTATTTATTTTTACAGCATTAGTCATGTTTGTTACAAGCATGTCGGCAGCCGAGAAACTGTCGATAAAGGACATCACAAGCGGTAAGTTTGCGGCGAAGACCGTGAACGGTATCAACCCCATTGAAGGCACCGACACCTATGCGCGCATCAGCGACGACGGCAAGCGTGTGGAGAGCTATTCGTTCAAGACGGGCAAGAAGATTGCCACGCTCTTCGACGTAGACAACACGATGGGCAAGAAGATAAAGGACTTCGACGGATACATCCTCTCGCCCGACGGCACACGTATGCTCATACAGACCGAGACTGAGCGCATCTACCGCCGCTCGTTCCGCGCTACGTACTACATATACACCATCGCTTCGCACAAGCTGGCGCGCCTTTCGGACGGCGACAAGCAGCAGGTGCCGGTGTGGTCGAACGACGGACTGCAGGTGGCGTTCGTGCGCGACAATAACATCTTCCTCGTGAAGCTGCTCTACGACAACGCCGAGATTCAGGTGACGAAGGACGGCAAGCGCAACGAGGTTATCAACGGCTTGCCCGACTGGGTGAATGAGGAGGAGTTCGGCTTCAACCGTGCCATGACCTTCAACGCTGACGGCACTATGATTTGCTGGCTGCGCTATGACGAGCAACGTGTGAAGACCTACTCGCTGCAGATGTACAAGGGCTTGAAGCCCGAGAAGATGGAGAACGACATCTACCCCGGCTATTACGAGTACAAGTACCCCAAGGCGGGCGAGGACAACAGTCTCGTGTCGGCTTGGAGCTACGACATCAAGTCGCACAAGATTTCGAAGCTTGAGGTGCCGCTCGACGCCGACGGCTACATGCCGCGCATCAAGGCTACTGTAGACCCGGCGCGTGTGGTGGTATACACCATGAACCGCCATCAGGACGAGCTTTGCCTCTACGGCGTGAACCCGCGCAGCACCGTTGCGCAGCTCATCGTGAAGGAGTCGGTGCCCAAGTACGTTAAGGAGGAAGCCATGGAGGGCGTGAAGTTCATCGGCAACAACATACTTCTGCCGAGCGACCGCTCGGGCTACATGAAGCTCTACGTTTACAACATGAACGGTCAGTTACTGCGCACTATCGGCGAGGGCAACTACGATATCACCGAGGTGTACGGCTACGACGCCAAGACGGGCGACGTCTACTATCAGGCGGCTGCGCTCGGAGCGACAGACCGTCAGGTGTTTGTGGCACACAAGAACGGCAGAACCGAGCGACTCACCAATCAGAAGGGATGGAACTCGGCTCTCTTCTCGGGCGACTACCAGTACTTCATCAACACATGGAGCGACTACAACACACCTTATATATATACTACTCGCACTCGTGAGGGCAAGGTAATCTCTACGCTTCAGGACAATGCTGCGCTGAAAAAGCTCGCGGCTGAGTACGGATTTTGCAAGCGCGAACCGTTCGAGTTCACCACTTTGGAAGGCGTGAAGCTGAACGGATGGATTCTGAAGCCGCAGAACTTCGACCCGTCAAAGCGCTATCCTGTCATCATGCACCAGTACAGCGGACCGGGCAGCCAGATGGTGAAGGACGAATGGAGCGCAGGCTCGATGGGCTCGGGCGGTGCGTTCGACTCTTACCTGGCTCAGCAGGGTTTCATCTGCGTATGCGTTGACGGACGCGGAACGGGCGGACGCGGTTCTGAGTTCGAGAAGTGTACATATCTGAACATCGGCGACCTCGAGTCGAAAGACCAGGTTGAGGCTGCCATATATCTCGGCACGCTGCCCTACGTAGACAAGAACCGCATCGGTATCTGGGGCTGGAGCTACGGCGGATTCAACACGCTGATGAGTATGTCGGAGGGCCGCGGCGTGTTCCGCGCAGGTGTAGCTATCGCTCCGCCTACCAACTGGAAGTTCTACGACTCGGTTTACACCGAGCGCTACATGCGCACACCGAAGGAGAACCCCGACGGATATGCCACCAACCCGATTGAACGTGCCTCTAAGCTGCACGGCGCTCTGCTCATCTGTCACGGCACAGCCGACGATAACGTGCATCCGCAGAACGCATACGAGTATTCGGAGGCTCTCATACAGGCTGACAAAGACTTCCGCGAACTCTACTACACCAACCGCAACCACAGCATCTACGGAGGCAACACACGCAACCACTTGCTCAGACAGGTGGCGCAGTTCTTCCAGACCGAACTTCGATAATTCTGATTATAGTTGAGAATTTAGAATTGAGAGTTGAGAATTGAGAGTTGAGAGTTATGATATGCAATATTGCTAAATATTATGCTATTAAAGTATATCAATAAAGGTAATCATAACTCTCAATTTTCAATTCTCAACTTTCAATTTTCAATTCTCAACTCTCAATTTTCAATTCTCAACTTTCAATTTTCAACTCTCATTTTTAACTTACTTGTAAGTCACTTTTTTGAATAACCTATCAATAATGAACTTTAAATAACTTCTTTCCGCTGCGCGCTTACCACTCTCTCGCTTGTGCCCAGTCAGACCAATGCGCAGCAGGCGCGCCCGAAGGGTATGCCGCACCTGCTGAAACCGCACAACTCCACACTGATGCTGAAGGCGCAGAAGGTTCCTTTCGGCAGAGAGCAGTGGGGCAATGTAGTGAAAAGTACACGTTGGGACAACGGCACGCCCGAGTATGGCTTCTACTCATTCGGTGCGTCAGGCTCAATCGATATCAACGAGCTGTTTACCGACGACAATATGTACGCCAATGCAAGTGGTGCGATGGTGGGCAACCGCCTCAACGTAATCAGATACAACCGCGAGCAGAACGTGATGTACCACTATCTCTACAACGCCACTACTGATGCGTGTGAGGACGTCTCGTATCTCACCGACTTCAGCATGTGGGCTACAGAGACGGCTGTTTCGGCAGACAACAAGGTGTACGGTGTGTTCTTCACCGGCGACGCTGAAGGCACAGAGCTTGGTATCGCCGACTATGCCAACGAGACGCGCACCGCTATCGGCACTGTAAGCCGCTATTACGTGGCGCTCGGCATCACCAAGGACAACGTGCTCTACGGCATCGACACGGACGGAACCTCTACAGCATCAACAGCACAACGGCTAAGGAGAAGTTCATCGGATCTACCGGCGTGAAGGTGAGCGGTGCGAACAACGACTGGAACGTGCAGAGTGGAGAGATAGATCAGGAGACTGGCATCTTCTACTGGGCAAGCACCGACCCGCAGGGCCGCTCGTCGCTCTACACCGTAGATCTTGCGACGACTAAGGCTACGAAGATTGGCGACTTCATGCACAACGAGCAGGTGGCTATGCTTACCATCCCGAAGGAGACGGTGAAGGATGCGGCTCCGGCGATCGCTTCAGACATGAGTCTCGTGTTCGACAAGGCGTCGCTCACGGGCAAGGTGTACTTCACGGCGCCTTCAACCACATACATAGGCAGCAGCCTCTCGGGTTCGCTCAACTATGTGGTGAGCGTAGACGGCAAGCAGGTAAAGAATGGAACAGCCAACGCAGGACAAAAAGTGGAGGAGGCGCTGACCGTGAAGCGTGGCATCCACTCTGTTGCGGTATGCTTCTCTAACGCTGCCGGCAACGGACCGAAGGCTTACGTAAACAGCTTCATCGGCGACGACATTCCGCTTAAGCCTACCAACGTGAAGGCTACAGTTGATATCAAGACCGGTAAGGTGAACTTGTCGTGGACGGCTGTTACAAAGGGCATCAATGGCGGATACGTTGGCGATATGAAGTACAACGTAGTGCGCTATCCCGACAATAAGGCTATCGCTACGGCTACTGCTGCAACGTCTGTAAGCGACATGTTGCCAGGTGGCGACCTCACAGGCTATTACTACACCGTGCAGGCCATAAGCGGACAGCGCAAGAGCGAGTCGGTGAAGTCGAATAGCATATCGTTTGGCGATGTGCTCGAACCGCCTTACTATCAGAACTTCGAGAACGCAAACTCGATGAACACCCTCACTGTTCTCGACGAAAACAACGACGGCATGACATGGCAGTTCCTTGAGGACGACGGCTCAAACCAGTCGGCTGTGTCTATCTCCTATGCAGAGGTCGACCACGACGACTGGCTTGTTCTGCCTGCACTCAACCTTAAGGCTGGCGTGCTCTACAATCTCTCTTATCGTGTGGCTACTCAGGGCACAAATCAGCTTGTCCTTAACAACATCTCTGTTGTGGGCAACTCGCTGAAGGCACCTGATGCTATCACCGAGATATCTACAACTGCAGCTACCGACGGCTCGCTCAAGGTGCGCATCGACTTCACTGCTCCTTCGAAGGCTATCGACGGAACTAAGCTCACCTCTGACATGGAGGTGAAGATCGTGCGCGACGGCGAAGTGATTCAGGAGATGGGCGCAATCGAGCCTGGTCAGAAGTATTACTATCTCGACAATTATGCGCAGAACGGATACAACTATTACAGCGTCATTGCAAGCAACGACGAGGGTGTTGGTCGTGAGAGCAAGGTTGTTGAGGCTTATGTCGGTGAGGACACACCGGCTAAGGTGCAGAACATAAAGTATTCTGTAGACAACGATGTTATAACCCTTACATGGGATCCTGTCACAACTGGTCAGCATGGAGGCTATAGGGTAGCGAGGAGTCTACATTCAACCTTATGCAGGGCTTCTCTGCTGATGGCGACGGTGGCTGCGCCGGCTATGTATCGGCTTCTGACAAGGATGCTGCGCTGCTCGGTTCGGGTAAGATTTCGCTCAAGGGCGCCGCAAACCCGACTCTTGTGTTCTCTACGATGTCTACACTGGCTGACGCCAATGGCAAGGTGGTGGTTTACATACGCAAGCCCGACCTCTCTGAGAAGCAGCTCTGCGTTGTCGACTACAGCAAGCTCGACAATTCTGCCAAGGATTGGCGCACAACGTCTGTAACAATACCGTCTGAATATACTTCTCTGCCTTACGTGATGTTCACTTTCGTCACTTCGGCTGCAGAAGGCTGAGGTGGTTGTAGAGGGAGAGTCTACGCCTGAGGACAATGAGGACGCTGTAGAGGTGGTGCTCAACGCGTCTACTCTCACCGGTCCTGACACCGTGACGGCTACCGCTGCTGATGAGGGCACCGTTGTGTTTACGGCGAGAAGGGCATCGCTAAGGGTCCGTTCAGCAAGACTTATCCGCATCCTAACGAGAACCAACGTTTCGCTTACACCGTCGTTGAGCCGAGCACATGCCTCCCGACAGAGTTGCTCGACAAGTACGCTTGCTTGAAGCCTCACTCAGGCATTCACTATCTGGCTTCGTTCTATAGCGTTGAGAACTCGCAGTTCATCCCTGCCGACAACTGGCTCATCTCGCCGTCGCTCAGTGGCGAGGCGCAGACTGTCAGCTTCTGGGCTAACAACTTCAATGCGCAGGGCACTAAGTACACGGAGAACTTCGAGGTGCTCTACTCAATATCGGGCATCACTCTCGACGATTTCAAGTCGACTGGCAAGAAGTTTGAGGCTACTACCGGCGAGTGGAAGGAGTATACGGTTGACTTGCCTGCCGGCGCAACCTACTTCGCTATCCACAACAACACTGCCGACACATATATGTTCATGATTGACGACGTCACTTACACTGCTGGTTGCGGCAAGGTGCTCGGCTACAACGTTTATCGCGACGGCAAGTTGCTGAAGCGCATCGCCAAGGGCGTTAAATCGCTCGACGGCATCGCTCGCGGCTTCTACATCGTGAACGGAAAGAAGGTGGTTCGCAAGTAAAGCCCCTCCCAACCCTCCCCGTCGGGGAGGGCTTAGTTAGCTTTCTTCCTCGACTTAGTTTGCCTTCTTCTTCGGCTTATGAAGGCTTAAAGAGACTTAGAAAGGCTTATTGAAATAATACCAGAAGTCAGCAATGGCTTAGTACGGCTTAAAGAGGCTTAGAAAGGCATAGTAAGGCTTAAAAACAAAAAAACACGAGTTGGAAAATCTTTCCAGCTCGTGTTTTTTTGTTTCAACTAAAGCGGTTAGCTTCTGCTCACTTGGAATCCGTCCTTGCACAGGCTCATCTCTACGAAGCGTGCCTTGTCGTTCGGTCGGTTCTCGTTGAGAATGCTGCGTATGCGTGCAGCTGCTTCCACGTCCTTAGCCACCATGTATAGGTAGCCGCCGCCACCTGCGCCAGGCAGTTTGTAGCCGAGGCAGAGGTCGTCTATGAGTCTTGTGAGTGCTTCTACGGCAGGCGGATTGGTGCCGGCGTCGAGCAGTTGGTTCTGCTGCCATGTCTTGCCGACGAGACGTCCCATGCGTTCGAAGTCGAGGCGCTGTATTGCGTCGAACATCTCAAGAGCGTGCGCCTTCATCTCGCGCAACTGCAGCAGTTCGTCGTGCTCGTTGAGGAACATGCGGCGCACAATCTCGGCGAGGATAGTCTTTGCCGTGCGCGTGATGCCTGTATAATATAATAGGTGGCATTCGCGGTAGTCGGGCTGCTGGAAGAGATCGCCGGGCAGATAGCGCACATCCGGACTCTGACCGAATCCGCGCTCTGTCTGCAGCAGCTTTATGCCAGGCAGAAGTCCACCGTACTGGTCTTGCCAGCCGCCGCCGGTGGTGAGCAGCTGTTCGAGAACGAGTGTGCGGTGGCCAATCTCGGTCTTGTCCCAGCCGAGTCCGCAGAAGTCGCTGAGCGCTCCGAGCACCGTCGACGCGAGCAGCGAACTGGTGCCGAGTCCGCTTCCGGCAGGTATCGCTGAGAGTAGCGTCACCTCGATGCCGCAACCGAACGCACGCAACTGCTCCTCGAGTGTGCGATAGCTGTCCTTGCAGAATCGCGGCAGGAATCCGGCGAGCGAGAGTGCTGCCTTCGGTATTGAGAACGGCGAGCCTACCTTGTTGTATGCCGACAGTTCGTCGTATGTGGTGATAATCTCAGATGCACCGAGGTCGATACTTCTGAGTATGATGTGCGGTTCGGCGCAGGGCTTTACGTAAGTCTGCAGAGGCGGCTGTCCGTTGAGGTTGATGGCGAGGTTCACCACGTTGCCGCCCTCCATGAGGCAGAACGGCGGTGTGTCGGTCCATCCGCCGGCTATGTCGATGCGCACCGGCGAACGGCCCCATACAATCTGGTCGGCATATACCGACAGGTGCGGGCGCTGCTTCACGCGCAATGCCTCTGTGGTGAGTCCTTCGCGGAGCAGTGAGAACGCTTCTGCCTCGAATTTCTTTGCATTATCGGCGCTATGTGCGTTGCCTCCTGAACGCAGACGCTCGGCTTCTGAGCGGAACATGGCGTCGCAGGTGCGCGTCAGAAGCGGTGCCTGCTCGGGCAGGGCGTCGGGCAATGGCACGTTGTGCTTGCCGTACTCGCGTGCTACGGTCTGCAGGTCGCTCTGGTAGAACACGCTGTGCTGCCAGTTCTTCGCAATCATCGGCAGGTTTTTCAGGCGGAACTTGGTGCGTTGCTCCACAAGACGGCGCAGGTTGGCTTCGGCGCTTATCTCGTCGGCGCTCATGCGCTGTGCCTTCTCCCATATAGCCTTGCCCTCTGCCAGTGTGCTCTCGCCGAGCATCCAGCGCAGCACGATGCCCATGTCGTCGGTGTTGTCGACAACGGGGAAGATGCGTGCTGCCTGCAGGTCGTGGCGACCTTCTATCGCGTTGATGTCAATGCCGCGCTCGGCTGCCCACTCTGCGAACGGACGGCCGAGGTATTCTACGTCTGCCAGGTCGCCGCGGAACTTGTCGTTGAAGCCGTACGGACGCACAGCCCAGCTGTCTGTGCCTACAGGCACTACGTCTACGCACTGGCCCTCGGCGAGCGTCAGCGTCCAGTCGTTCTCTGGCACGCCGGTCACGATGTTGTCTTGCGTCAGCGTCCAGTTCTCGCCTACGTATGCGTTCTCCACCCACTCGTTGCGGTTCTGCTGTGTCCACTTGGGCTTCAGCTCTGTGTTCTGCACGAAGATAGACGGATGGGGCTTGCGGTCGTGGTGCATAATCTCGCGCTGGTCGTTCACGATGTTCTGTATGGCGAGCATCGACGAGAGCAGCTCGTGCGATGTACCGAAATGGTAGAACTCGCCGCCCGGCAGCGGCAGTATCACGGTCTTCAGCGCATTCACTGCCTCGTCCTTAACGCCCGGCTCGTAGCCGAGAGCACAGCCGAACTCGCCGTACATGTCGTAGTTCACCACCTCGCCTTTCGCTATGTCGGTTCCGTTTGTAGAACGCTGCATGAGCACCTTCACGGCGCGGTCTGAGAGAATCCATACGCCGATGTCGGTGAGGTAGAAATGGTCGGTGAGCAGCGCCGAGAGCGTCTCCACCGAAGGTTTCTGAAGCATGCATTTCAGTTCGGTGGGCTTCTCGCGGGTGCTTACGAACACGCCGTGGTCCTTCGCAATCTCGGGGCCAAGCCACAGACCGTAGCATACGATGTCTGCGTCCTCGGGTATCGGCTGTAGCGGTTCTGTAGAGCGTATGTACACGTCGCCGCTCACTATCATCGTGTTCAGACCGCGCGGGGTGATGTCCATGATGCGCTGGTAGAGCGGCACCTGCAGCGACAGCAGGTTCTGGTTCAGACTCTGTCCGCGCTCCCAGCGGAACACCGGCAGCGGCGTGAGTATCTTGCCCGACGGAGCGTAAGACGGCAGACGTCTGCTCTGTCCGCCGGCGTGCAGCAGCAGTCGCTTGTCGGCTGCCAGCCATTCGTCGAAGCTCGCAGCGTCGGCGTTCTGAGCTTTATAGTCCTCGTAAGCTGCGCGCAGCAGCCATGTTGTGCCGCCGCCCGAACCGAGTTTCTTGCCCACAGGGTCGTTAGTACAGAACCACTCGCTCTGCGGCAGTTCGGTTATGTCGTGAAAACTGCCCACAAGATTTGGGGGCAACGATAAAAGTTTCTTCATTTACTGTCTGTATTTTGTGTTAAGTGTTCAATCGTTTTTTGATTCTCCTTATCTGTTTTTATTCTTTAAATCTGTTGGTAGCAGAGATGGATGCAATTGGATGATAATCTATATATAATGTATATATACAATAATGTGTGAACGTCAGGTGTAGATAAGAATTCAATGCAAATCTCACCATCTCACCATCTCACCATCTCACCACCTCACCTTCTTTTCATCTACTCGTACAGATAGAACATGCGTTCCATCATCTGCCACTTCTCGTCGCTTGTGGCGTCCGCCGAGCAGTTCTGGAACTCAGCTACATGCTTCTCCCATTCCTCCTGACGGGGCAGGGTAGCGAGGCGCTTCATAGCCGTATCCCAATTGAAGTCTACCGGCGCATCCACTATCATTACCAGTCGGTTGCCCAAGATGTATATCTCCATCTCAAGAATACCCACCGTCTTGATGCCTTCCTTTATCTCATCCCAGAAATGCTCCCGGTCGTGAGCCTCGCGGTATTTGCGAATCAGTTCGCTGTCGTCCTTCAAGTCCATGGTCTGCACGAAACGCTTCGTCGGCACACCATACTCCTTACTCTTATATCCTTCTGTCATAATGATACAATTAGTGAATACATGTCTTTATCCTACAAAGTTACTGAAACAATTGAACAAAACAATAAAAATGCGCAAAATTGTGTCCCGAAAGTAGTTGTTTGGATATTTAATTGTAACTTTGCAAAACTATTCTTAATGCCAAGTGTTTGATAAAACAAAATTAAAAAATGTGGTTCAATTTTTTTAAGGAAATTATCTTGTGGCTTGCCGATCTCGATGCCCGTCTTTTGCTAATCGTCAACGGTGCGCACAGCCCTTTCTTCGATGCCGTAATGTGGTGTATCAGTGGGCGTTGGATATGGGTGCCGTTCTACATAGTGCTCACGTATATGCTCTTCCGTCGTTTCTCGTGGAAACGCGCAACGCTATGTCTGATCACCATCGGATTGATAATACTCGCAGCCGACCAGACTTGCGCATCTCTCATTCGTCCCGAAGTGTGCCGTCTGCGTCCAGCCAATCTCAACAATCCGTTGTCGCATTTGGTGCATGTCGTCAACGGCTATCGCGGAGGCAGATACGGATTCCCCTCATGCCATGCAGCCAACACCTTTGCTCTCGCTATGTTCATGTCGCTCGTCTTCCGCAACAAGCGGTTCACGATTATGATGTTCTCCTGGGCTATCGTAGTGAGCTACTCGCGAATGTATCTCGGCGTCCATTACTTCGGCGACCTCTTCTGCGGAGCCAGCGTCGGCTCGCTCTTCGCCGTCCTCTTCTATTCGCTCATGAAGTTCCTATGCGAAAAGCTGAAGATATAGCCCATTCTCCAATCCCCTCATGTCTTGAACATTCTATCCAATCATAGTAAGGTATGGCGCTCGCCATACCTTTTTTCATGCCTTAACCGCAGCTTTTGTCCTTTGGTGGCGTCCGCCGTCCGATCAGATTCCGTCCGCCGTCCGAT
>ERZ859732.143-NODE-143-length-28635-cov-14.487019_pt1 | contig 28635 bp, 20 predicted proteins | sample MGYA00510123_ERZ859732 | MGnify/ENA primary metagenome ERZ859732 (study PRJEB30046, sample SAMN00715133) | human gut metagenome | study: EMG produced TPA metagenomics assembly of the A metagenome-wide association study of gut microbiota in type 2...
GGCGTTTTTTGGGCTCAGGAGAGATTGTCTATCCACGGACAATCTCCCCTGAGCCTAAACTTTATGTTTATTCGAGGTCATTTTTTTATTCGTTTATACCAAAAGGACTAAAATGTAAAAAGTTGAAGGTGTGTCATAAGTCCATGATGCACCCTTTTATGTGATATTCTTATGCATAAGACAAAGTGACATCAAGATACAACCGGTATATGATTTTAGCAAAATATGTAAAATAAGGCATTCAGAACACCCCAAAACTTGTAAAATAAGGCATTCTGTAGAGTTAAAAACTTGTAAAATAAGGCATTCTTCGTGTTTTTTTCTTATCTTTGCCCTCGAAAAATAAGAGCTATTATGTTAGATAAGAGAAACTTAGAGCAGATTCTTTCTGACCAACAGGAAGAATTGGAGATACGTAGGGGCGAAACTTTGTGTCATCGACCAGAGGAAGCGCTCATCGACTTGAGCAGTACACAGGCTCAAGTAGTGATTGGTGTGCGCCGCAGCGGTAAGTCAACTCTATGCTTCCAGGCATTGGAGAAGGCTGGTGTGAAATATGCCTATGTAGACTTTGACGATGAGCGGTTGGCTAAAATCCAGGCTGAAGATTTGAACGACATTCTGGAAGTATTGTATAAGATATATGGTGACTTCAATTATCTTTTCCTTGATGAAATACAGAACATCGAGGGCTGGCATCTCTTCGTGAACCGCATGCTTCGCAAGCGAATGCATGTTATCGTAACTGGCTCTAATGCCAAACTTCTGAGCAGCGACTTGGCTACTCATCTCTCAGGACGCAGCAAGGAAATACCTCTATATCCATTCTCCTTTTATGAGTATTGTATGATGAAGGAGGTGGATACGGAAGGAATGAGCACCAAAAAACAGGCATTCAGAAGAGCTGCCTTTGATGATTATCTGAAGCTGGGTGGGTTTCCTGAGCTCCACATTATCGGCGAACACCAAACCTATGTAAAGAATCTGGTAAGCAATATCCTGCAAAGAGATATTGAACAGCGTTTCAAGATTACCTATCAAGCCACCTTCGAGCAGTTGGCTCATCATCTGCTCAATGTGGCTCCGGTCATCGTATCTTCTTCGGAACTATCAGCCACATTGGGGGTAAAATCGGAACATACCATCAGGAATTATATCGGATATTTGAAGCAGGCTTATCTGCTGATGGGGCTTCAGAAGTATTCTGCCAAGAGCAAGATGAGGATAACTCAAGAGAAGGTGTATCCAATAGATGTTTCTTTGATGGATCAGCGAGATAATGCACTAGCAGGAGAGAATCTGGGATGGAGACTGGAAACCATCGTTTATCTGCAATTGGTAAGAACTTATAAACCTTTGGGGTATGATATCTATTACCTGAGCGACCGTTCTGGAGAATGCGATTTCGTAGTTTGCAAAAACAACCAAGTGAAACAAGCTATTCAGGTATCGTATGATATTTCTTCGCCCAAAACTCGCAAACGAGAGATAGATGGCTTACTCCTGGCTCATAAAAAGACGAAATGCACCAACCTGCTGTTGCTCACAGACCATGAGTATAGTCAAATTACAGAAAATAAGGTTGACATCAAGATACAACCAGTATATGATTGGGTATTAGAAATAGGAAAGAGAAAAGAGTGAATTGGACATGAAAGTTTTTATTCGCTACCACCGAATAAAATTAAGCATTTTTATTCGGTGGTAGCGAATAAAAATGCTATTTGAAAGAATATTGGAGTAAAGATATTCTTGGATAAAGAAAACGACGAAACGCATTATCTGCATTTCGTCGCTTCCTTTTTATAAGTCTATCAGATTCCTGAAGAATCTAAAACATTAAAAATCACCAGGTCCTTTTCCCCTTCATTCCCCCACCATAATCCTCACTTCATAAAAGCTGGAGCCGTAGCCTTGCCAATAGCCCAGGGCACCATACACATTCGACTTCAGATTGGTATTCACTGGCATCAGGGGAATTCTGGATAATGCCAGCATATCCTCAAAACTGCGCCAGAAGGCATACCCCTCATCGGTTAAGGTGGATAACTTTACCCTTACAACCTCATCCTTCTTGAAAAAAGGGGTGAAATCCTTCTGCAGATTATCCCTGCCACGCTTCACAGACAACTTACCATCCTCTCCTATCATCCCATCATCAAAAAGCCCCAACTCTGCTGACGACATTTCCCTTTGCTTACCAACCACCTGCGTAAAAAGCTTGCACTTTCCACGATAAGAAGTATAAGCATAAAGCTGGAAAAGACTGTCCGCATCCGTAGGCTCTACACGAAATGAATCTATCTTTGCCGACACAGGTATGCGGGTTCTGGCTTCAGCCACCTTGCCATCCGAAGCCTCAACCCGCAAGCTGTACTCCCTGCCCTCCTCGCCACGCATATCATAAGTGGTATATATAAAAGGTGGGAAATACTTTTTATCATATCGCCCCGCCAATACCTCTGTTCTCTCGCCATCAGAAATGGTGACCTTTGCCCAACGGTCCATATAACGGGAAAGACTATCCAGCGACAACGCATCATCACTCAACGGTATCGTGCGGGTCAACCTTACCACTGGGAAGCCACCTGCATCTATCCACCCCTCAACAACCAGTTGCGACTGGCTGGAAGTGGAAACATCCTGACTGCATCCTCCCAACAGAAAAGATAAAGACAAGACTATCATGGCGATGTAACTGCGACTGATTTTCATAACCGAATTGATTAAAATTTATAATAATAATTGATGGATGGCATAATGGGCATCAGGAACTTGAAAGAACCATATCTCACGTGATTATCATACACCTTGATACGGTAGAACAAATCGTTTCCATGCAGGGTTGCATTGTAAAGAGAGAAATTAATGCCACTGCGACGGGTGCCCCTGGCAATGAAATCATAACTCAACGACAAATCGAGTCGCATATAAGGGCTTACCCTGTTTCCATTGTGAGGTCCATACTCCGTAACGATATTACCCGACATCAGATAGGCGTAATTCACTTTTGTATAAGGAGTTCCGGATGCCAGAACATAGGTTGCCCCTAAATTGAGACGGCGGTTAATGCGATAAGTAGCCACGGCATTCAGTTCATAAATACGTTCATGTCCGGCAGGATACCATCCCTGATATTGTGCGCCATTAAACTTTCGCATGGCTCTTCCCAGGGAAGCGCTCAACCATCCCGTGAGTTTTCCCCTTCTCTTTTCGAGAAGAAGATTCAAGCCATAGTTGTAGCCCTTGCCATGCAACAGGGATCCATCAAAGGAATAAGAAGAGAAGAGTATGTCAAACATGTTGCTGCTATTCTCCATCTGGTGCTTCAGCCATTTATAGTAAGTTTCAACACTCAACCGATATTCCTTCTCGGCAAACCAGAACTCTCCCTGCAGGGCTACGTGATAGGCATACTGCGGACGATGGTCCGCATCGGCAGCAAACCAGAATTCCGTAGGAAGTCCTGCTGAAGAAAAACCTGTCTGGAAAAGATATTGGTTCCGGATACCCAGATTGAGGTTCAGCTTTGCCGATGGCGACAGATTGTAATCAAACTTAAGATGAGGCATCACCCGATAGTAGGATTTCTGACAATGATACCCCGAAGCCCTTGTTCCCAGTTCCATCAGGAGCTTTTCACCCAAAGGTTGGCAATACTGCAGATAAGCACTGGTTTCCATCGCATTCTGGCGCTGTGTATCAGACTGATAATTAGCCAGATTACCCGATATTTCGACATTTTGCGGCAACAATTGATGGCGAATCACTTCAGCACCCATCTTCCATCTTCCCCAGGAAAGATTTCCCTTATATCCCAAGTCGAAGATATAGGAACGCATTCCTACCTGGAAGGAATATTCATCGATGTTCAGGCGATTGGCGTAGCGGGAATAATATACCGTCTGCTCCATCGTCCAATCACTCTTTCCTTCATCCGAAGTTTCCTTCGAGCGCGAATACCAATGGAGTGCTGCCATCGTATTATCCCATTTCAGTTTGCCCAGCAAGCCTTGACTTGCCTGCCCCAATTTCATGTTATCAAATCCCCAGTAGCCCTCCAGTTTCAACACATTGGCATCATCAATCTGGGTGATATAAGAGAGATTATAATCGGAGAAATCATACTTCACTTCATCGCCATCTACCTCAAGCCACTTGGAATAGAGCAGATTGAGATAGGCGGCACGAGCTGAAAGCAAAAGCAGGGAGCGTCTGCCAAGAGGCAAGCGAAGAGTACCCTGCGAAGACATCGGACCTACCGACAGTTCACCATGTGTACCACCCGCCGAAAGACTATCTTCTGCCCCAAGCCAAGTAGGGGTCAACATATCCACGCTACCCCCAAGCCTATTGGGAAAAGAAGCGGAAGCAGGAGATTTCAGCAGACTCATCTCGTTGAAATGCCCGGCATTGAAGATGGAGAAGAAACCCAGCAGATGTGCCGCATTATAAATAGGTACACCGCCGAGGGAAACAAAATTATGGGAATTATCGCATCCCTGGATATGCAGACCGGCATCATATTCAGAATTGGTCTGTACCCCAGGCAAGAGTTGGGCATAATGCATAGGGTCGGCATTGCCCAGAATATGAGGCATATCATCCATGAGCTGCATGTTGATGATGCTGGCACCCTCTATCTCCCTCAACTGAGAGCGAAGGCGCTTGCCCCGAATCTCCACATCCTGAAGTCCATAATGATTGAGCGTGTCGGTCAATTCAGCCGACACGCCCTTAAATATGCAGAATGCTACATAAATAAATATGCAGAAAACTCTTTTCACTATCAAATAATTCCCTGATAATTCAACAATAGAAATAATGAATTCTCTTAATTATACATTCTGATGAAATCGTCCACGATGCTCTGCACCTTATCCACGACACTCTTGAATGACTTCTCGTTGAAGTAATCGTAGTAAGAATACTTGGAACCGTCAGAGAATTCCAACCATGGCTCAGCATACCAATAGTGGTAGTTGCCATAGCCATCGTCTACAGGTGCGAGATAAACCTTAGAGCAGCTCTTTGAGCTGTTGTTGAGGTATAACTTGGCTTCAATCAACTTGTTAGCATTCTCAAGATACTGCTTAAACTGCGCCTCGTTTTCATCATTACTGCCCGCCTTGTCAAGGTTTTGAATCAGCAGATCAACATCCGAAAGCGTAGCAATCACCTTAGCCTTGCCCAAGATGTCAACCGACACAGAAACCTTGCCGTAAGATCCCTGCAAATCATTGCCGATAGAACCCGTGGCACTGGCAGCAACCGTAATCAGCGTTTCGTTACCCTTAGAGACAGTTGCCTTAGCCTCAGCCGACTTTCCTGCCTTGAAAGCCGCCTTGTTAACCACTACCTTATAAGCACCAACCTGAGTTGTGGAAGTAATCTCTACTTCATCCTTGGTCAGGTCAATCTCACCAGTGGTCTTCACCTGGGTTTCAACCGTGGTCATGGCTCTTACCTCGCCATTTCTAGTTAGAGTAAGTTCCATCTTCTTAGGCAAGAAAAGGCGATATTCGTCTTTATACTCCTGCCACTTGTAGCCATCCCAATAGCCATCCTCGTCGTCGAAGCAATCGTGATGAATTTCTGTCCCCTCTTTGCTGGTCTTCAAGGTAAGCACGCATTTGTTGCCCTGCTTGTCGTTGAAGATGAAAGAAAGATGATCGCCACCCTTCTGAGTCTGTTTCCACACTCCGTTCTGAAGCGTAAACTCACCTACAAAGTTAGATGCAATGATCAGGTATTTGGTACCATAGTCGCTGCTTGAAACCACAGAAGCATCTCCACATGCCTCGAACCAACGAGACACGGCATCGTCATCTTCGTAATCAACACCATCAATCATGTTCTTGAACTCCTGCAGATCACTCACGTTCATCTTGCCCAACAATTCCTGGGCTGTAGCTTCCAGACTCTGCTTGGCTTGTGCGGCGGTCATATCTGCCGTTCCGCTGCCACCGCCAGGATTATCACTTCCTCCGCCAGGGTTCTCTGTGCCACCACCCGGATTCTCTGTACCTGGGACATCAGGATCATCACTGCTACTGCAAGACACCATGGAAAAGGTCATTGCCATAGCCAAAAAAGACACCAATAAGAAATTATTCTTTTTCATACCAGTTAGTTCCATGCTTGTCTATCCTCAAGAACAAGCGGTTAAATGAACATAGGTGGTGAGGACATCATTCCACCTTTTTCTATATTATCTTTAATTTTCTATATCCCTACAATATCTCCAGCTTCTCCTTCACCGCCTTGTAACAGCGGCGGGAAACGGTGATGTTCTCCTGGTCGAAGGGAGGAGAGAAGATGCAGCGAAGGGTGTAATTCTCGATGCTGATGAGGTAGCCGAGATTGATGATGCAATCCTGACGGACCTGAGCCAGCGATGGAGACAGGGAGAGAACTGCCTTCGCCGTGGTCTGCTTCTTCAACTTATGAATCTGACCGTTAGCCAACCTCAGATGCCATAGGCGGGTATCCTCATCAAATGTACAGCAGAACACCTCGTCGGGCTTCACCATAAGCAAGCCCGAAATGGACTGAATGGCAAGGCGCTTGCCCGATGTTCCCAACAAGCCATTCACCCCCAATAAATTCTGAGGATCCTGATGGGATTCAGAAGAGGAGGATGAAGAGAATGAAGAGGAAGAAGAACCATCTCCCCCTTCCATTTTCTGGCGGATGCGTCCCACCACCAGTTCCAGCTCCTCCTGCTGATAGGGTTTCAGCAGGAAATCGAAGGCGGAAGCACGCAGCGCATCAATCATATACTTGTTGAAGGCACTATAGAACACCACGATGAGGTCCATCGGCATCTCATCTCTCAAGGATTGCAACACCTCGAAACCCGTCTGTCCAGGCATCTCTACATCGATGAACAGCACATCGGGCTGCATGCTCATCACCAAGGTCTTTGCCGACATCGCCGAAGAGGAAGTGGCTATCACCTCGAAATCATCCTGGGCAGCCAGATCGTTCTCCAACCTCAGGATGCTCTGTGGCTCATCATCCACTATTACTACCTTGATTTTATCTTGATCCGTTTGCATAACATTCTTTTTTTACATATTTACGAAAGGAGTCTCCCCACCCTACTGGCATACGCTATAATCGTATTCGCATGGTACTCCGATACTTACACACGTTCCTTTCTGCCGGTCACTTCCGTCATCAGCAGTACCCGCACGACTCTGCATCTTGAAATACATCTTGCGTGCATTTCCGGCATTGAGCATCTCGATGGTACTGTTCAGGATTCTCAATCCCGTGCCCGTGCTTGCCGCAGCATTAGCCTTCCTTGTACCCATGCCAGCCACGGCACCCACGCCGCCACAGCCATTGTCGATGACATCGATGCGGAGCATACCGTCTTCTATCCAGACTTTCACATCGAGCAGCGGCTTCTCTCCCGATTCCTCCATTCCCACGAAAGCATGCTTCAGGGCATTCTCCACAGGAATCTGGAGAATCATGGAAGGCAGCATCAGCGACATGTTAACCTCCTTGGCTATGTCAAAACGGGGCATCGGAAGCAACGGATTGGTTTCGTGGCGAAGAGCCGAATAACTCATCACCATCTGCAATTCATCCTCCAGACTCACAGCCACTTGATCGCAGGTAAGCAGATTGGCTCGGAGCACCTGTATCAGGAGGCGCAGCGGCTTCACGTTGACACCCTTTGGCAGATTAGAGATAAAGATGTTGAGCACGTTGAACACGAAGTGGGGCGAGAAGCGATTGCGTACGTTCTCCATCTTCAGTGCCATCATGCGGTTCATCTCCTCCCGATGCTGATGCTTGTGGCGCAACGACTTATAGCGATAGAACACCACCAGTGCCAACACGCCCACCACCAGCAAACCAATGACCAGGAGCAGGATTAACCGGGAAGACTTTGCCTCTGCCTGCGTACTTTGAAGAATCAGGTCGCGGCGCACGATGGCTGTATCCTGCTTGAATCGCAGCTCGTTCTCCTGCACATTCGATACCATCGTGGCGTTGCGCAGCGAGTCATCGTATTGCTTCATCAGTTTCTGATATTGCAAAGCCTTGGCAAACTGTCCCTTTCGCTCATAAAGATCAGCCCATCCCTTGTGGTAGAGATAAAGGTAGTTGGGCGACATCTTCGAGAGGTCGTATGGCTTGCTCAATATCGCCGAAGCCTTGTCCAGACGGTTCTGCTTCAGCGCCAGGGCGGCATTCAAGCCATCAATATAGAATTGCAGGTCGTTCTGCATGTTGGGTTGCACGAAGAAGAACTTGGTGGTATTAGCCAGATATTTCTGGGCAGAATCCAGACGGTTGAGTTCCAGATAGGTCTGTCCCAGGTTGGCATCCACCACAGCCGTCATGAAAGGCTGTCCCATCTGCAGGGTTGCCTTCTGTGCCTTCAGGAAGCACTTCAGAGCCTCAGCCGGCTTTTCCTGACTGCTATACACATTTCCCCAACTGTTGAAGAAGAAATGGGCATCCTTCGGATTCCGGGGCGGATACTGGCGTTCTGCCTTGCGGAAATAGAAATGCGCCAACTGATAGTTGCGCAGGTCGTTATACACCTGTCCCAATCCTGCCAGAATACTGTTCTGAGCCTCATGCAGATTCAGGGAATCTGCCAGGAAATTGGCACGGCGATACCACGAGGATGCATCCGCCAGCTTACCCAACTGCCTGGAAGCATCGGCTATATTGATGCAAATGTCGATGGCATCATTGTGATGATCCAGTTTCATCAATTCCCGGTAAGCCTTGATGTAATAAGTGCGGGCAGGTTCCCGCTTGCCCACAGCCTGCAGCAGCACACCCTGCAGATTATCAGCATACGACTGTATCTTGAAGGTGGTTTCCTGGTCGGGATGCTGGCGGCAAAAGCCGTTTACCGAGTCGATAAGCGCCTGGCATTCCGGATCGGCGCCTTTCAGATAGCAGCATTTTGCCACAATCAGTCTTTTCCATTGCTCTACCAGTTCCGGCTTGCCTCCGCATTTCAGGTTTCTGATTTGCTGAATCATCGAGTCGGGCTGGCTTTGCATCATCTGCTGATGCTGGGTTACAAACTCATCGATGGGTCTGTACCAGGAGTCGTCCTCCTTTTTCTCTGAGGAGCACGCTGCCAGCAGCAGCATGCATCCCATCAGCCATAGCCAGGTATATTTTTTCAGTTGTGTCATAAGTCTGTTTGCTTTTAGGTTGGTTTTTCGGGAAGATTATGATTCTCCCCTGGTTTTCTTGTCTGCCACATACATGCCCAGCAGGATGCAGGTGGCGCCCACCAGGAAATAGGGGGTGATTTTCTCGTTGAGCACCCACGAAGCAAATATCATGGTGGTGATGGGGTTGAAGTAAACCCAGTTGGTAGCCTTCACCGTTCCCAGTTTCGAGATGCACCAGTTCCAGGTGAGAAAGCAGATCATGGAGGCGAGACAGCCCAGAAAGAGCAGGTTGCCGAAGACCTGCGGACGGCTGAAGACCTCTATCGGCGGGAATCCCGGAATGAAGAGATAATAGGGCAGGATGGTCAGCACACCATAGAAGAACACCTTCCGGGTGATGAATGCCGCCCCATAATGATTGCTCACCGACTTCATCAGCAGCGAATAAATCGCCCAGCACATGCAAGCCGTAAACGCCAGGGCATCGCCCACCGGAGAGAGATGGAGCACGAATCGGCCGTTCAACACCACGATGATCATTCCCACAAAAGCCAGCAGCGAACCGAGCAGCTGCACGATGTGGATGCGGGAGGAATCCTTATAGACCATACGCACCAGCAGGGTGGCGAAGAGCGGACAGGAACACACAATGAGCGAAGTATTCGTGGTGGTGGTGAAGTTCATCGCCTCGTTCTCGCTATAGAAATAGAGCGAGCCACCCGTAATGCCCAGCAGCGCCATCTTAGCCTCATCCTTCCATGAATCGGCAAGGAAGCGGCGGTGGTTGAAGCAGAGCATCAGCACGTAGGCGATGGAAAAGCGCAAGGTGAAGATCTGGGCTGGCGAAAGCCCATTGAGCATCAACACCTTGGTAGCTACAAAGGTGGTACCCCATATCGCTACCGTGAGGAAGGCGACGAGGTGATAGAATATATTGCTATTTCTTGTCATTCATTACTAATTTTTCGTTTTATTATGCAAAAGTAAGATTTTTCCGTGGATAAACCAAGACTTCTGCACTTTTTTTTGTAACTTTGCAGTATGATTTTGCATTCTATAGACCAAGTCCTGTTATCAGGCATCGACATCCCCGAGCGCATGAACAATCCGCTCGATTATCAGCCTCATCCTCTTTGCATCGCCGTATGCAAGGAGCTGCAAACCTATCTATCTAAGCGTGAAGACTGGCGAGAGGAGATAGATAAAGGAAAAATGTTTGGCGTACTCATCGTTGAGAATGCCCAACCGGTACCTGGTGCCGCAGAAATAGGCTATCTTGCTGCCTATAGCGGACAGATAGGCGGAAGAAGCGACTGGGATGACTTTGTGCCAGCCGTATTCGACTATCTGCAGCCCGACGGATATTTCAAGACCCATGAGGCTGAAATATCCGATATCAACCAGAGAATCAAGCAATTGGAGGGCAATGAGCATATAAAGGAAGCCAAGAGCCTCATCCAGCAACTGCAGGAAGAGCGGAAGCAGACCATCGCTGCCTATCAGGAAAAGATGAAGGAGGCGAAGGCAAAGCGTGATGCCCGGAGAAAGACAGGAAATCTTACCCCGGAGGAAGAGGCTGAGATGGTGAAGGAAAGCCAGTTTATGAAGGCTGAACTGCGCCGACTCAAGAAATCGCTTTCAGAAAAGACCACCCTGGAAACGGAATATGAAGTCTTTCAAGCGGATATTCTTCGCCTGAAGCAACTGCGCAAGACATTATCTGATGCCTTGCAGCAATGGCTGTTCTCGCAGTTCCGCATGCAGAATCATGAAGGCAAGATGAAGGACCTGCTAGAGATTTTCAGGGATGCAGCCCTCAGAGATTATCCGCAAGCCACCCTTGCAACGAGCAGAATAGCTGCCCTGAAGATGGTGCCGCCTGCCGGAAGTGGCGAGTGCTGCGAACCGAAACTGCTGCAATATGCTTACCTGCATGGTTACAGGCCTTTGCAGATGGCGATGTTCTGGTGGGGCGAAAGTCCGAAGGAGGAGATTCGCCATCATCTGCAGTTCTATCCTGCCTGCAATGGCAAATGCAAGCCGATATTGCATTGGATGCTGCCGGATAGGGTATTTGATTCTAAAATTGCCGAAAAGCAGGCTTTGGAAACCTTATACGAAGACGACCAGTTGGCTGTCATCTACAAGCCTTCGGGATTGCTGTCTGTGCCGGGCAAGGATTCATCCCAGCCATCCGTCTATTCCATCATGCGGAAGAAATATCCAGCAGCAAGCAGTCCGCTGATTGTTCATCGTCTCGACATGGCAACGAGCGGTCTGATGATTATTGCCAAGACGGATTTCGCCTACCATCGTCTGCAGAAGGAGTTTCTTCACCATCGGGTTCAGAAGAAATACATCGCCATCATTGGATGCAAGGACCAGGAAGCCTGCGATAAAATCTGGGAAAAAGCAAAGAAAGAAGAATTGAAGGAAGAAGGAAAATCTTCTATTTCCGCAGAAAAGCAGAAGATTTCCCTTCCGTTGATGCCCGATTATCTGGATCGTCCCCGCCAGATTGTGAATCATGAACAGGGCAAGGAGGCGATTACGGAGTATGAGGTTCTGGATCGCATCGATGCCACCCATCTCCGTCTGGCACTCTATCCCAAGACGGGCAGGACCCATCAGCTCCGTGTGCATTGTGCCCACCACGAAGGCTTGAATGCCCCCATCCTTGGCGACCCGCTCTATGGCAACGAGAAGGCAAGCCGCCTTCATCTCCATGCCGAGGAGATTACCTTCGAGCATCCTCTTACGGGGAAGGAAATCAACATCAAGCGAGAGGCTGATTTTATTTACCCTTAAGGCAAAAAATATTTTCCCTTAAGGGTAATAATATTTAGCCTTAAGGGAAAATTTTGTGCTATAAAAAAGTCTACTATACAAAGTCTATTATATAAAGTCTATTATACAAAGAACATGATAATAACCTGGGCGATGATGACTCGGATAAACATTCCCAGCGGATACACCGTGGCGTAACTGATGCTAGGGGTGTCGCCATCCAGCGTCTCGTTGGCATAGGTGAGTGCCATCGGATTCGCCATGCTTCCACAGAGGATTCCACAGATGCTTCCGAAATCATACTTCTTGGTCTTCAGGATGATGAAGCCCACGATGACCACAGGAACCACCGTGATGAGGAAACCGATGCCTACCCACATCAAACCCTCGGGACGAATCACCGTCTCGAAAAACTGTCCACCAGCCGACAAGCCCAAGCAGCCCAGATAGAGAGCAAGACCCAGTTCGCGCAGCATCAAACCCGCACTTCGCGTCATATAAGAGATGAACTGCACACGAGGACCGAGGGCACCAATGAGAATACCCATCACGATAGGACCGCCGGCAATGCCCAGACGCACAGGCGCCGTCATGCCCGGAATATGAAGCGGAATGGTTCCTACGGCAAGACCGAGGATGATTCCCAGGAAGATGGCACCCAGATTAGGCTCGTTGAGCGTCTTCACGGCATTACCCAGAAACTGCTCCACGTGGTCGATGCTCGTTGGGTCACCCACCACGGTAAGGCGGTCGCCGTATTGCAGACGGAGGTCGTCGGTGGCAAGCAGTCGGATATCACCACGCAGCACTCGGCTCACGTTCACGCCATAGGTGTTGCGCATCTGGAGGCTTCCCAGTCGCTTTCCGTTGAGTCCCGGACGGGTCATCACGATAATTCGGCTTTCCAGTTTGGCATCGATGGCATTCCAGTCTACCTTATCATTATTCCACTCCTTATCCACCTTCTTTCCGAAGAGAATCTGCATGGCAGATACCTCATCCTTGTTGGTAACCACGAGCACATTGTCGTTGGTATGGAGCACGGTATCAGCTTCCGGCACGATGACCTGTTCGCCTCTCCATACTCTTGAGATGATGAACTTGCGATGGGTCATCATCGAGATTTCGGCGATGGTACTGCCATTGAGTGCCGGGTTCACGATGACGTACTGTCCGATGGCTGTATGGTCGTCTTCATCGGCACGTCGGATTTCCAGGTCAGCCGGCTTGACGAAGAGCTTGCGCAGGAACATCATCGCCAGGATGACGCCCACCACACCCAGCGGATAGGTGACGGCACAGCCAAGTGCCGCTCCGCCGCTAGGCAAGCCCAACTGCTGCAAAGCCTGCTGGGCAGCACCCAGGGCTGGCGTATTGGTGGTGGCACCGCAGAGGATGCCCACCATATCGGGCAGACTTACAGGCAGCACCAGGCAGAGGAGGAGGGAAAACAGAGTTCCCACCACGATGACTGCCAGGCTCCAGAGATTGAGCGCGATGCCTTCGTGGCGCATGGAGCCGAAGAAGTTAGGACCCACATAGAGTCCCAGCACGTATACAAACATGGTAAGTCCGAAGCTCTCGGCAAACTCCAGCATGTCAGGGTCGATGGAGAGTCCGAGATGGCCCGCCACGATTCCCACGAAGAAGACGAAGGCGATGCCGAGGGAGATACCTTTTACATGGAGCTTGCCGAGGGCAAGTCCCAAAGTACAGATCAATGAAAGAATGACGATGCCTTGCACCGCCGAATGCACGTTGATTAAATTATCAAACCACATAGTGTTGTTTAAATTTCTATTCCCGAAATAATGTTCGTTTATTCTATTTCGGCTGCAAAGGTACATTAAAATAAGTATTCTACAAAAGAAAAATGTTCTTTTCTTCCCAATAATTCCAACAAAAGTAGAAATAAAAGAAGAGACGTTGCCCTGAATCGAAGATTTTTTGTAACTTTGCAGGCGTTTTAAAATAAAAATGATGAAAGATATTTGTTGTATTGGACACGTAACGAAGGATAAGATTGTTACTCCCCACCGCACGGTTTACATGGCAGGCGGCACTTCTTTTTATTTTGCCTACGCCATCAACCAGTTGCCCAAGGACGTAAGTTTCTCGCTGGTTACGGCAATGGATCCTACAGAAACTGAACCGATAGAGAAGATGCGCCAGGCTGGCATCGACGTCACCCTGAACCCATCGCGCAACACGGTGTTCTTCGAGAACATCTACGAGGAAGACCAGAACAAGCGCAAGCAGCGCGTGCTTGCCAAGGCAGACCCTTTTACCATCAAGCAGCTGGAGAAGGTGGAGGCAAAGGTTTACCACCTGGGCAGTTTGCTGAGCGATGATTTCTCGCCAGAGGTAGTGGAGTTCCTCTCCCGCAGCGGCAGGGTTTCCATCGACGTGCAGGGTTATCTGCGCGAGGTGAGAGACGAAAAGGTTTATCCCATCGACTGGAAAGAGAAGCTGGAGGTGCTGAAGCACACCTATTATTTAAAGGTGAACGAGACGGAGATGGAGACCATCACGGGACTGAAGGAACCCCGGGAGGCAGCCAAGCTCATCCATTCGTGGGGTGTTACCGAGGTAATCGTCACCCTGGGCAGCGAGGGTTCTCTGATTTATGTAGATGACACCTTCTACGAGATTCCCGCCTATCCTCCTCACGAGGTGGTGGATGCCACAGGATGCGGCGACACGTATTCGGCAGGTTATCTCTACAAGCGACTGCAGGGTGCCACCCCTACCGAAGCAGGCAAGTTTGCTGCCGCCATGTGCACCATCAAGCTGGAGCACAACGGTCCGTTCAACCGCAGCATCGAGGATGTAGAGCAGATTATCAAATAAACATGTTATTTCAGAACCCCAAATAGGAATATAAAGCCTGTTTGGGGTTCTGTTTTGTTATATTTTACGCCTATTTGTATCAAATATCGGTTCATCATGAAAGAAAAATCAGAAATGAACCATTATGAACTTGTATAGTTTCCCATTTTTCATTATCTTTGCAAGCAAAAATCATAAACTAATAATTTAAACTACGAACAAATGAAAGCAATGAAGCAATTCGGAATCCTAGCATGTAGCCTACTCGCTCTAGCAGCATGCTCATCGGGAAGCAGCAGCGACCCTCCTTCATCAACAGGACAAGAGAGCAAGAAGTTGCCAATCCATATCAATACCTCTATTGATACACGAGTCATCAACAACTCCTTCGAGGAAGGAGACAACATCGGTTTGTTTGTAGTCAACTACAATGCAGACGGTTCTGCAGCCACCCTCAAGGCAACAGGCAATCATGTGGACAACATGAAGTTTACCTATAACGGCACATGGACTCCAGCCTCTCCTACCTATTGGAAAGACGACACCACCCCTGCCGACTTCTATCTGTATTATCCATACACCACCACTATCGGCGATGTAACTGCCCTGGCATGGAGCGTGAATGCTGACCAGAGCACAAGCGAGAAATACAAGGCAGGCGATCTGCTGATAGGCAAGACCACCCATGTGGCTCCTACCGAGAATGCCGTGAAGATTGATGCGAAGCACGTGATGAGCCAGATGGCCATTTCCCTGAAGCCAGGCAATGGCTTTACAGAGGAATCGCTGGGCAAGGCAAAGATCAGCGTAAAGATTAACCAGCTGAAGACCCAGGCTACCGCCAATCTCATAACCGGCGAATTGACTGCCAAGGGCGATGCTGCCGACCTCACTCCGCTGAAGGAAGAAGGCAACAACTATAAGGCTCTCATCATTCCGCAAGCTGCAGGCGAAGGCGTACTCATCACCGTGAACGTGGATGGCAAAGACTACCAGCTGAAGAAGGCAGACAATTTCACCGTCTTCGAAGCAGGAAAGAAGCATCAGTTTACCGTAACCCTGAGCAAGACCAGCAATGGTGTGAATGTGAACATCACCAAGTGGGAAGACGACGGAATCGACTACGGAGGCACAGCAGAATAAAAAGATTCACTCTTAAACAAAGACGATATGAGAACAATTCATATTTCCAAGCACACCTTATTATATTATATGGTGGCTTTGGCAGCCATGCTCTTCACAGGCTGTAGCGATGATTTCTTCGGCAGCAGCGAACAGCATGACAGCAACCGCATCCAGCTATCGGGCGATATCGAGCAGGTTGCCGTGACCCGCGTCAACGACAACGGTTTCTGCAATGGCGACGTGATGGGTGTTTACATCGTAGATTACGATGGAAATACTCCTGGAACCCTGAAGGTTAGCGGCAACCGTGGCGATAATGTGCGCCACACCTTTGATGAGCCTAACTATAAATGGAGTTCAGCCTACGATCTTTTTTGGAAAGACAAGCATACTCATATTGATGTGTATGGCTACTATCCTTTTGCCAACCCTGAGAGCATCGAGGACTATCAGTTTGAAGTGCAGAAGGATCAGAGCACCACAACGTCAGAGGGTGAGATGGGAGGTTACGAAGCGAGCGATTTTCTCTGGGGAAAGGTGGCCGATGTGGCTCCTACCACCAGCGTTATCCGTTTGCCTCTGGCTCATCGCATGTCTAATGCCCGTGTTACCCTGATTCAGGGTTCCGGTTTTGCCGAGGGCGAATGGGCGAATACCAAGAAGATTGTCTTGACAGCCAATGTGGCTCGCAAGGCAAGCATCAACCTTTCTACCGGCGAAATCAAGACTGCCGGAAGTGCAGAAAGCACCATGACCATCCCATCTCGTGTCAACGACGAGTGGCGCACCATCGTGGTTCCTCAAACCGTGGCAGCCGGCACTACCCTCTTCAGCATCACCATCGGTGGTGTGCCTTATAAGTTCACTAAGAACGAGGCACTTACCTACGTGGCAGGCAAGATGATGAACTTCGGAATCAAGGTGGATAAGCAGGCAGGAAGCGGCACTTACAAGCTTACTTTGGTAAGCGAAAGCATCACTCCTTGGGAGAATGATCTGGTAAGCCATGATGCTACGGCGAGGGAATATATTGTCATCAACTCTACAGCAGGTCACCTGAAAGAGGCGATTGCTGCGGCAAACAAGGACTATACCAAGATTAAGAATCTGAAGATTACGGGTGAGATAGATGCGCATGATTTCTATTTCATGCGAGATTACATGTCTTCTCTTTCAGCGGTCAACTTGAAAGAAGTAAGAATCAAAGAAGGATTCGAAACAGAGGGAGGTTTGCCCATTTGGGGAAGAGATGACGAATTGCCTTCTTATTGCTTTTTAGAAAAAAAGATTTTAACCCGTATTGTTTTTCCAGACACTCTTAAAAGAATAAATTCTGACGCTTTTAGTTCTTCAGGACTGAGCGGTTCGTTACAAATCCCAGAAGGTGTAGAAGGAATCGAAAGTAGTGCTTTTAGCAGCTGCCCAAATCTCAATGGCACTTTAACTCTACCATCGACTCTCAAAGAAATAGGTAAAAGCGTATTCTCTGGCGATAGTTTTACTGGCGAATTAAAATTACCTGAAGGGCTTGAGGAAATAGGTGATGGCTGCTTCGATGGATTTTTTTATGGCGAATTAAAGCTACCAAGTCATCTCAAGAAACTGGGTGCGGGCGCATTTGGCGGCTGCAGTAATCTTACAGGAGATCTCGTAATACCTCAAACTATAACAGAAATTCCTACTGGTGCTTTCTCTGGCTGTGGTTTTGATGGCAATCTTCAACTTCATAATGGTATTATTACTATTGGCGAGGGGGCTTTTTCTGGCTGTAGTTTCAGGGGAGAACTTATCTTGCCAAAAGATTTACAAACCCTTTCACAAGAATGTTTCTACGGAAACGATTTCTCGGGTGAACTGAAATTACCGAAGAACGTGGCTAATATCGGTAGAAAAGCCTTCGCTTATAACAGGCGTTTAACGGGAACCCTAGAGATTCCGGAAGATGTTGCCAATATTGGAGCTGGCGCTTTCGCACAATGTAGCAGTTTAGAGAAAATTATTCTCCCAAGCAATCTAGAGATCATTGCTTATGAGAATCATGAAGGCGGTGCTTTCGAAGACTGTTTTGGCATTAACAGTATTGTATGCAAGGGCACTATGCCTCCTGACATACAAAGCGGTGCTTTCAACGGTGTAGCCAAGGACAACTTCACAGTAGAAGTTCCAGAATCTGCCGTTTCCCTGTATCAATCAGCACCAGGCTGGTGCGAATTCAAGCGCATCGCAGCCCACCACGAGCTCGTTTGCCGTCCATCTGTAGCCTCCGCCCTGAGCACGGAGCACAAGCAGAAACTGGTGATTAACGCCGAAGGCGAATGGGAAGTAGCCAGCAAGCCAGACTGGTGCGAGGTTTCTCCTGCCAGCGGCAACAAGAAAACAGAAGTTACCTTAACCATCAAGGGAATGGCCAAGAATGCTGATAGCCGTGATGGAAAGGTGGTGTTCCGACTGAAGGACAAAGACTACACCCACGAGTGCAACGTTTCTCAGTATGGCTATGAATACGGCGAGGACGAATGGATTACCCTGCAGAAGGCTACCAAGGGCAACAAGGGTGGAATCAACATCGTTCTGCTCGGCGACGGCTTTAATGCAAAGGATATTGCCAGCGGAGACTATCTGAAGGATATCAAGCAGGAAGTGGAGTATTTCTTCGGTATTGAGCCTTACAAGACTTACCGTGATTACTTCAACGTCTATACCGCCATTCCACTTTCTGCGGAATCGGGCGTGGGAACCGTGAATACCATCCGCTACAACCGATTCAACACCACCTTTACCGGTGGCGTAGGTCTGAGGGCAGATTACGACGAAGTATTCAGTTATGCTCTGGGTGCTCCAACCGTAAACAAGAGCAATCTGAACCAGACGCTGATTATCATCGTTCCTAATTCTACCGATTATGGTGGCATCTGCCAGATGTGGCAAGACGGATCGGCAATAGCCTTCTGTCCTCAGAGCACCTATGGTTATCCGCTCGATACCCGTGGCGTGATTCAGCATGAGGCAGGCGGACACGGATTCGGAAAGTTGGGCGATGAGTACATTTATCACAATGCCTTTATTGATGCTTGCGGTTGCAACTGCTGCGGACACGTTCTTGAATTCAACGGAGCTAAATCGCACGGCTGGTATGACAACCTGGAGCTTACGGGCAAGATGCACAGCGTAGGCTGGAGCCATCTGATCTTCGACGACCGCTACAGCGACATCGTGGATATTTACGAGGGAGGCTTCATGCACAGTCGGGGCGTCTTCCGTTCGGAGCCAAACTCCTGCATGAACAACAATATTCCTTACTACAGCACCATCAGCCGTGAGAGTATCGTGAAGCGCATCAAGGCTTATGCCGGAGAAACCTACAGTTTCGAAGATTTCGTGAAGAACGACAAGCGGGATGCAGGAATCGTAGAGAGCCGTACCTTCGGCGGCAATGGCGACCAGCGCACCGCAGGAACCTATCAGCATGCTCCTATGATTCACAAGGGCAGTCCGCTGAAGATGGCAAAGGTGAGAAGGCATCGCTAATGGCGATAGTCAGGTTCATCATAGTATAGACCATTTAAAATATAGAAAAATATGAAGAAACATATAATAAGATACGCAAGTTTTGCGTTCGCTATATTAGGAATGGTATCTTGCAGCGAAGAGCAGGAAACGGCTCTTCGCCCGCAGGATGCGAAATCCACACCGATGACTTTCCTGGTAAGCCATCCGGGACAAGCAACCCGTGCCACAGAGACCAGCTTTGAGCAAAACGACAGGATTGGTCTCTACGTGGCAGACGCAAAGGCGCAGCTGGAAATAGGAGGCAACCTGGTGAACAACGAGGCGCTTACCTACGACGGAAGCAAATGGGCGGCAGCCCGAACCCTCTACTGGGACAAGGGCACCTATACTGCCTATGCTTACTATCCCTACATGGAAGATGTAAGCAGCATTACAGACCAGCCCTTCAGCGTAGTCCTGGATCAAAGCACCGCCAAGAGCAAAGAAGCCCTGGGCGGCTATGAGGCAAGCGACCTGCTCTTTGCCAGCAGCAAGAACATTTCGGCATCAGCCTCACCCATCCCTCTCAACTTCAAGCACATCATGAGCAAGCTCAAGATAAGACTGGTAAAAGGAGAGGATTTCGAGGGCGACATGCCTACCACGGCACAGGTAACCATCCACAACACGGTGCCTACTGCCACCATCGACCTGCAGGCAGGAGTGGCAACCCGTTATGTAAAGGGAACCCGAAAGAGCATCATCGCCCATCAGGACGATGCAACCAGCTATTCCGCCATCATCGTACCTCAGCGCATCGAAAACCGAATGCCGCTCATCGAGGTGGTGATGAAAGGCGTGAGCTATCTCTTCGAGAGCAAGTTCCAGTTTAAGCCGGGAACCGAGCATCTCGTCAACCTCATCATCTCCGACAATCCGGACCAGGTGAAGATTGACATCGGTGGAGAAATAACAGATTGGCAATAAGAATAAAAAATAATGAAGAAGACGGTAAGTATTTTATCCCTTCTGGTTCTCCTTCTTGGAGTTTGGGCGGCAGCATTATGGCTGTCGCCCTTCAAAGCTTATAATGGGAGCAGCAAGGAAACCCGATACGGAGTGAACGAAGGATTGGAACTGGTAGAACAGGAAAACGCCCAAGAGGGCAAGCGATACGTGGTGGAAGATGAAGACGGCAAAGAACTGTTTGTCATCCCCTTACGTGGCTGTCTACTCGACACCCGCTATCGCAACGGACAGCTCCGATTCCGGGAGAAGAACACGAAAAGAGAAGGATACATTGACCGTCAAGGCAGGATTTTCCTGAATGAAAATGCAGGAGAATACAAACCGGCAGAAGACCGGAAAGACTTCGCAAATCTGACGGGGGAAAAGAAGGGATTGGCAGATAGACCATCCGCAGGAGGCACAGGTTCTACAGGAGGCACAGGCTCAACAGGAGGCACAGGCTCAACAGGAACCGCAGGATTTGCTGCATCTGCCCAACCAGGCAGGAAGTCAAGCGCCCTCTCGCAGGTTAATCTCAAGACGATGGTGCAGAGCAATCCCTTTTATAAGGAAGCCTCGAAAATCATGCAGGGAAAACTGGCAGAAACCGATGCCCGGCGCCGCCGCACCATCCTGAACTACTGCGAGCATTTCCGCACAGCCTACACCACCAAGGACATTGATTTCCTGCGACAGGTGTTCAGCGACAAGGCGCTCATCATCGTGGGAAATGTGGTAAAATCTATCGCCAACGACGATAAATGCCAGGCAGAAAACCGGGTTACCTTCGCCATCCATTCCAAGCGCGATTATCTTGCAAGGCTTTCAAAGGTGTTTGCTTCCAATCAGAAAATCGACGTCAGATTTTCGGGGTTCCGCATCCTACGACACCCTACGATGGACGGAATCTACGGTGTAACGCTCAGGCAGCAATACAAGAGCGACCGGTATAGTGACGATGGCTACCTCTTCCTGCTCTGGGATTTCAGAGATAAGTCGATGCCGCTCATCCATGTGCGCACCTGGCAGCCAGCTGCAACCGTACACTCAGGCGATGATGTGATTAATATTCAAGACTTTAATTTAGAATAAAAGAAAATATGATGGGAGAAGTTAAAACCCAATGCCTGCTACTAGCCATGATTCTCTGGCTAGCCATTCCTTCTGCCCTTCGGGCACAGGATTTTTCGGTGGCTAGTTTCCGCCAGCTGCCCAACGACGTGAGCGCCTTTATCAACAATGTGCGTGACCTGAACGATGAAGCCTGCGCCCTGATCAAGGTAGTGGCTCCATCCGACTTTGCCTTCTCCTCCCCTCTCGGCATCGTGAAGCGAAAGGACGAAGTGGGCGAAATCTGGCTCTATCTGCCGAAAGGCACCAAGACCCTCACCCTGAAACATCCCGAATGGGGCGTGCTGCGCGATTATCGATTGGGCAAACCGCTGGAGAGCCGAATGACCTACGAGATGAAGCTCAACCTGCCCAAGCCTCCCATCACGGAACTCCACGATACGATAGTAGAGATAAAGACCATCACCGACACCATCGCCATCGAGAAAGTGCGCCCCAAAATGCCACTCGCCTTCTACAGTCTGGCTACCCTTTCCCTGCACAAAGACGGCCCCTCTTACGGCATCTTCCTTGCCCTGATGCGCCGCCATGGTTTCTTTCTCCATGCCAGCAGCAATCTGAAAAGTCTGGGAAGCACGGAGGGCAACTGCGACAAGGATGGCTTCATCGGCGGAAGCAACATCAAGCCCTACTATTCGGGCGAAACCCGCCACACCAACTATACCATGACGGCAGGACTCATCCACCACATCACGCATGGCGTCTGCCTTTTCGAAGGCGTAGGATACGGCAAGTCGGCCACAGCCTGGCAACTGAGCGAGAGCGAAGGAAAAGGTTATTTGATCAACGACGGACTTTCTGATAAAGGAGTAACCGCAGAACTGGGAGCCCTGGCTTCCTTCGGAAAACTCAGTATTTCAGCCTCAGCCATCACCATCGCCGGAAAGCAATGGCAAGGCAGCATCGGAATAGGAATCAAACTGGGAAAATCAAAAACCGGGAAATCAAGCCGAGAAAAATAATCCAGGAAAATAAGAATGAACATCAAGATGAAAAGTAAACTGATTATATATTTAGGAATAATGCTGGCTTTTCTCACGGCATGCAGCAGCGAGAAACCCACCCATCTGGAGCCGCATCTTGCCACTCTCCCTGCTTCCGGCATTACCCGAAACGAGGCCACTCTGCACGGTTCGGTTTTGCTGGAGGGAGAGACCACCCTACCTACTCTTTCCTTCAGATACGGAGAGACAGAGGAAATGGCGCTCACTTCAAATCCTATCAGCCTTTCAGATGAAGACAGCAACCCTTCGGGGGATGGCCAGTCCACCAAGGAAGTGGCACTCTGCATGATGGGGCTGAAGGCAGGTACCACCTATTATTATATGCTGCAGGGAAGCAACGGCAGAACCACGCTCAGCAGTAACCCGATGAGCTTCACCACCCTGCCCAACGAAAAGCCAACCCTTAACGATCCGCAGGTTCTGAGCTATGGTCCCTGTAGCATCATCGTGGGCTTCGACATCGCGGCAAATGGCGGTGAAGAGATTACGGAAGCAGGATGTTATTATGCAGAGGATGCAGAAGATGGAGAGAATGGAGAAAATGGAGAGGAAAGCGGAGATGGCGATGCAACCCCTACGCAGCAAAAGGCGAAGATAGAAAACTACCAGGGAGCCATCGGAGCGCAGCAGGTGAAACTCAACGACCTGAAATTCAACACCACCTACAGAATCTGGGCTTACGCCCAAAACCGGGTAGGCGAAACCAAGAGCCAAGCCATCACCTTCAGGACTTCAGACGCCGTAAAACTGCAGGAAGCAGGAAAACTGAGTGAACTGATGGGCAATCATCTCTACGAATATACCCAGCTCACGATAGCCGGCGACCTGAATGGAGACGACCTGAGATGCCTGAGAACGATGGCAGGAAGAGACATCAACAATGAAACCACGGAAGGAAAACTTGCCGACATCAACCTGGCTGATGCCCACATCGTAGCAGGAGGAGGCGACTTCGGACCTTATCATCGCCACACCGAAAATCAGGTGGTGGGTCAGGGATTCCTTGCCCAATGCAATCAGCTCAGCCACATTCTCCTTCCATCGGATGTCACCAAGATAGAGAAAGATGCGTTTGCCGGCTGCACCTCTCTGAAGGAAATAGAGATTCCAGCCTCTGTAAGCCAGCTGCTTCCATCAGCCGGTTGCACCGCGCTGGAAAGCATCCAGGTTTCGAAAGCCAACACCCACTACAGCAGTCTGGATGGAGTACTGTTTAATGCAGCCGGAACCGAAATTCTCTGGTTCCCGATGGGAAAAAAGGGCGACTACACCCTGCCATCCACCCTTTCAGGCATCGGCGATTACGCCTTCAAGGAATGCAGCATCACCCGCTTCATCTTTCCGGATAGTTTTTCAAGAATAGGACAGGGAGTGCTGATGAACAGTCAGGTGGAAGAGGTTTCTCTGCCAGCCCAACTCAAGCTGATTCCTACGGGCACCTTCCAGGGATGCACCCGCCTGAAGGTGGCAAGATTGGGAGAGAAGACAGAGCTCGTTTCTGATTACGTGTTCGACGGCTGTCCGCTCACCGACCTCTACGTCGATGCCCCCTATCCACCCGTATGCAATACGAATGCCTTCACCACCAAGGGCACCCCATTTCTCCCTACCTGCGTGCTTCACGTACCGGCAGGCAAGAAGAAGCTCTATCAGAACAACAGAAGCTGGAGCAAGTTTGAACACATTATTGAGCAGTAAAAACAAAAAACACTTAGAATATGACAACACCTGAAATAGAAGAATTAAAGTCTCTCGTGGAGCAGGAATACGGCAAAATACTAGCCACCACCACCGACTTTGAGGAATTCTCGTTCTTCCTCGAAAAGCATACAGGCGGCAAGGTTTCACCCTCAACCCTGAAGCGACTCTACGGTTATGTGAGCGACAACCACAAGCCACGCATGGTGACGCTCGATATTCTTGCGCAATATATTGGGCACAAGAACTACATGGAGTTCAAGCAATGGCTGAAGACCAGTACCCGCTACAACTCCTCGTTCTTCAAGGCAAGCCAGCTGGTAAGCAGCGACCTGAAGAAGGGTACGGAGATAGCCATCGGATGGAGCCCCAACCGCATTCTGCGCCTACGCTATCTGGGCGAGAGTACCTACGAAATACTTGCCTCAGAAAACAGCAAGCTTGAAGCAGGCGATCATTTCGTTACCGGATGCTTCATCAAGGAGCAGCCACTCTATCTGCCTTACATCGAGCGAAACGGCGAGCGTACCGCATCGTTCGTGGCAGGAAGAAACGGAGGTCTCACCCTTATCAGCATCATCAGCCAATGAAAACAGCATCAGATAAGTCAATAAACACAACGTCAGATAAGCCGATGAAGACAACATCAGGATTCACGGAAGATATCAACAAGGAGATGAACGTTGCCGACCCCCAGCCGGTGGAATCTAAGTTCAGCAACCTCAGCCAATGCTACGTCTCCATCTCTGGGCACACCCGCATCTTCACAGCCACAAGATACGGCAAGCGCTACATGCTGAAATGCCTGAAGAACGACTTTCTCTATACGCCCATCTACCGACAGGCATTGACCAAGGAATTCGAGATAGGTCTGCAGTTGGAGCACCCCAACATCTGCCATACCATAGGCATGGAAGAAGTGGAGAACCTGGGCACCACCATCGTGATGGAATACATAGATGGCGACACGCTGCAATATCTGATAGACCAGCAACTGCTCACGGCGGAAATGGCGCACAAGATAGCCCACGAACTGATGGACGCCCTGGAATACATGCACAACAAGCAGATGATTCATCGCGACCTGAAACCCGCCAACATCATGGTAACCCACAATGGCAAGAACGTGAAGCTCATCGATTTCGGACTTTCCGACAGCGATTCCTTCACCATTCTTAAACTGCCGGCAGGAACCTCGGGCTACATCGCCCCGGAACAACTCCTGCAGGGAGCCAAATCAGACCCTCAGGCAGACATTTATTCGCTGGGCATGGTGCTTCTCGACATGGCGAAGGCCACCCACGACAGGCACCTCAGGAAGACGGCAGAAGTATGCATAAGCCGCGACCTGAGCATCCGTCCCAAGAGCATCCGCGAGGTAAGAGAACACAAGCATGAATCGCCCCTGCTGAAGGCAGGCGGCATCGTTCTCGGCATCATCGCCCTGCTGCTCATCAGCCTCATCGCCTTCACCTATTATCATAGGGCGCAGTCAAAAGAGAAGCAGAATGTGCCGACAGAAAACGGCAAGAATGCTTCGCCGGATGATAACGCCAACGAGATTCAGGACTATCAACTCTGGCAGAGATGATGGGAAAAATGAGAGTCTTTAAACATAATTATCCTATTATCTTCTTATTTTTGCCTGAATTGGTGTAACTTTGCAACCAATTATGGAACAGATTTCACCAATTCAGGCATTGTTGCAGCAACGCACCCTGCTCCAGCTGGAGTATTACACCGAGAAGGAAGCCTTCCGCAAGCTCACCGAACAGATGGGCATGAAGCGAAAGGTGAAACGAGGTGATGCCTGGTTCCCGCTACAGGTGGGAAAGAGCTTTTATAATTCGCTGAACCAAACAGCCATCGAGGTATTCCGTACCTCGGATCAGGATATCGAGCACAATTTTGAGTTCGGTCGCCCCGTCATGTTCTTCAGAGGTGAAGAACAGATCAAATATTTCTCCTTTACCGGCACCGTGAGTTATGTGGATGGTGACAGAATGGTGATTACCGTTCCTGATTCAGCCCCGCTGCTCGATTTGCAGCAGTCTACGGAGCCTATCGGCGTACAGTTGTCCTTCGACGAAACCAGCTACAAGCTGATGTTCGAGGCTTTGGATAGAGTGATGAAGGCGAAGAACAACCGTCTGGCTTATCTCCGCGATTTATTCTATTCGCATCAGAAGGCGGGCAGATTCTCGTTTGCCCCGATGAAGTTTCCTTGGCTTAACCCTACCCAGGAAAGAGCTGTGAATGAGGTGCTTTGGGCGAAGGACGTGGCGATTGTTCACGGACCTCCGGGAACCGGAAAGACCACAACCCTGGTGGAAGCCATCAACGAAACCCTGATGAGGGAGAGCCAGGTGCTGGTGTGTGCACAGAGCAACATGGCGGTGGATTGGATTTCAGAAAAACTGGTGGATAGAGGCATCAACGTGCTCCGCATCGGAAACCCTACCCGTGTGAACGACAAGATGCTGGGCTTCACCTACGAGCGCCGCTTCGAGAGTCATCCCGACTATCCGCAGCTCTGGGCCATCCGCAAGGCTATCAGAGAATTAAGAAAAAACAGGAAGAAAGGCAGCGAGAACTATCATCAGAAGATGGATAGGCTGAAGAGCCGTGCCGCAGAGATAGAAATCCGCATCAATTCTGAACTCTTTGGCGAGGCACGTGTCATCGCCTGCACCCTGGTGGGTTCTGCCCACCGGTTGCTGGAAGGCATGAAGTTCGGCACCCTGTTTATCGACGAGGCAGCCCAGGCTTTGGAAGCCGCCTGCTGGATTCCGATGAAGAGAGCCAGCCGGGTGATTCTGGCAGGCGACCATTGCCAGTTGCCGCCTACCGTGAAGAGTATTGCGGCATTGAGAGCCGGACTGGGCAAGACGCTGATGGAGCGCATCGCCGAAAACAAGCCCGAGGTAGTAACCCTGCTGAAAATCCAATACCGCATGAACGATGAAATCATGCGATTCTCCAGCGACTGGTTCTACGGGGGCAAGGTGGAGAGTGCGCCTCAGATTAAATACCGCAGCGTATTGGATTACGACCATCCGATTACGTGGATTGATACTTCCGACAAGGAACCGGCAGATACGATAGAAGAAGGCAAAGATCTGAACTTCAAGGAGCAGTTTGTAGGCGAGAGTTTCGGGCGTATCAACAAGGCAGAAGCCGAACTTACCCTGCTCACCCTGGCGGAATACTTCACCAAGATAGGCAAGCAGCGGGTATTGAGCGAGAGCATCGATGTGGGCATCATTTCGCCTTATCGTGCCCAGGTGCAGTATCTGAAGAAGCTCATCAAGAAGTATGAATTCTTTAAGCCTTACCGCCGCCTCATCAGCGTCAACACGGTGGATGGTTTCCAGGGGCAGGAAAGAGACGTGATTCTCATCTCCCTGGTGCGTTCCAACGATGAAGGCCAGATCGGTTTCCTGAAAGACCTTCGTCGCATGAACGTGGCGATGACGAGAGCCCGCATGAAGCTCATCATCCTGGGCAACAAGGACACGATGACGAAGCATCCTTTCTACAAGAAACTGTGGGAGTATGTGGAGGCAATCAATAACAACGAATAAAATAAAGACTATTTTATGCTACAACGAGACTACATACAGCGACTGATTCGCGAGTTTATGGCGGCACTCGAAAGAATGCTCGAAAAGAAAGAGGTGGAGGTGAGACGTGAGAAGATTAAGGAACTCTACAATCAATACGTAGGTCCTTACGCCTTCTACAGCATCGCCACCATCGAGGACGTGATGAAGGCAATGGCAGGTATTGCCGATGAGGAGAAAAGACTCTCCAAGATGGATATGCTTGCCGAACTCTATTATCACGAGGCTGACATGGTGGGACAGCCAGCAAGAGATGAACTGCTGAACAAGGCTTTCATGCTCTTCGATTATGTGGAAGCCCACGGGGATACGTTCTCCATCGAGCGCCGCAACAAAATGGCAGAAATCAAACAGAAAATAGGAGATGCGCTCAAATAAAGAGTGCATCCTCCTTTTATATTTTTAGGATAACAAAAACTAATCATAAAGTTCAATGGTCAAAGTTCAAAGTTCAAAGTCTACTAATGACATGACAGTAGGCTCGCCCATGCGAGCCATCATCAAATTTGCTATTCCGCTTATCTTGGGTTACATCCTTCAGCAGATGTATCTCATCATCGATGCCGCCATCGTGGGAAGATGGATTGGCGTGGGAGCTCTTGCGGCAGTAGGCGCATCCAGCTCCATCATGTTTCTCATTATGGGCTTCTGCAACGGCTCGTGTGCCGGTTTTGCCATCCCTATCGCCCAGGCTTTCGGCGCCAAGGATTACGCCAAGATGCGGACTTACGTAAGCAACAGCATCCGCATCGCCGTGGTGTTTGCCGTGGTCATCACCTT
>ERZ859732.149-NODE-149-length-28159-cov-24.763343_pt1 | contig 28159 bp, 29 predicted proteins | sample MGYA00510123_ERZ859732 | MGnify/ENA primary metagenome ERZ859732 (study PRJEB30046, sample SAMN00715133) | human gut metagenome | study: EMG produced TPA metagenomics assembly of the A metagenome-wide association study of gut microbiota in type 2...
TGTTTCTTGCCTTGTACCATAATTTGAATAATTTAAATTCACGGTGCAAAGGTACGAAACTTTATCTAGGCACACAATACGGCATTCACCGAATACTTACAAAGCAGATAACTTATTTGTAAAATCAGACGTATCATCCGCCTTCTTCATCATCTGTTTTACAACACTCTTGTTTTCTGACACCAGTTTTAATATTTCTGGGTCATCCAAAAATTCTGAACGTAGAATCTTATTCAAAGACTTTTTAGAGCCTTCCAAATTACCATACAAGAAAAGCCATTTACCAAAGTACCTCAATTTGTCTTTATTGACACAAGAGTTATTAACAAAGATATCTCTCACTTCCTTGAAAACTATAGAACTGTCATATCCCATATCGTTCAAAATCGTGATTGCTTTTTCTGTCAATTCATTCGATATCGAAGTATCAGAATTACCCAGTGCATAACCACGCATAATCTCCTTGAAAGCATCAATATAGAACGCAAGTGACTTTGGATGATAAACGCATAACAATTTAAAATTATAGTCATTAGAAACAAGACTATGTTTCCATGCTTCTTGATCTAGAGATTCAAGATACTCCTCGACCATTCCTAAACAATGCTTAGAAATTTGAAGTTCCGAGGAATTCTTCATATCCCCAACGAGACTAATGGACAACGATGGAACATCTTCCAACGTTACAGAAAAAATATATTTTTTCCAACCGTTGAATCTAGTAAGAATGACATGCGATTCTAATTTTAAGTGCTCATGTATAGTATCATAATTCACCAATGCCTTTTTTACATCCATAGTTGAAACGCCATACTTACTTGTAGTCAGTTTTCTTGCAATATCAGCAACATACTGCATTGCACTAAAGTCATCTAATTGAAGCAACAAATCGCCATAACAAATATAGTATTCTATGCAGCTTGAAACTTTCTCTGTTTGGTCTTCTGTCAAAGTTCCTATACTATTTTGCAAGTATTCCCGTATATATACATTGCCACTAGAATATCGAGAAATTGCCATACCCAAAACATCTGGATACAATTCATCATCTTTTGACAACGCATTAAGCATTTTGTAAATATCATTATCATTAAGATAGATAGAAATATCAATTGGACTATTATTCTTAACGATTTCTTTCAACCTATAAAGCAGTTTAGTTTCAATTTGAATGTTCGAGGTGTTCTCAGCAACTAGCTGTTTAATTTGTTCTTTATATCCTGGAAGTTCTACCTCATTTTTCAATAAAGGATAGAGTTTCATATCTGCGAGTTTATTTACATCTAAATTCACAAGGTAATCATCCATTTTTTCATCTTCTACCACAAGACCATACTCCTCGAAATTATCTTTTCTACTTTCTACTAATTGCAAGTATTGTTTTGGTGAAATAATTGTCTTACGGTCCGATATTTTTCTATCTTCTTCGGAAATAAACTCATGTAATTTATCAATACCTTTGATGTAATTTTGCAAATCAAAGCCATCATAGATATTAGCATGATAAACTGTTAGCAAGTGCGCATAATATTCTTTTTTCTCCGATATATGCTTTAGTAAAATACCATGATATTCCTCGTATTGTTTATCTCGCGTTGCGCTTCCAGGGTTACTCCTCATATACAAAGCATCCCATATTAAAGACGCTTCATGAGAACTATTATCTCCGAAATGCTTCTCCAATGCCAAGGCTGCATTCTCTATGTTAGATACCTCAGTTATTGAATGATTCAAGATTTCCCAATAATTTGCATTACCTCTCAATTGATCAAGAACTTTCACGTTGTTATCATCCAACTCTGCAGTCACCTCTCTAGTAAAGACCACATCCATAGCTTTATCCAAAGAAAGTTGATAATACAAAGAAGATATATTGCTTGCCATGTTTTCATCATCAGAATACAGAAAATTCAATCCTTGCAAATACGATGGATTCAATATCTCTTCAAGAGGATTCTCTATGATTTTACTCCTTCCAAAGATATACAATGCAATATATTTATCATCAATTCTCTCATCACATAAATTACGAATGGTGACAAACTGATTGATAAAGGCAATTATTTTGCGAGGACTTTGCTCTTTGGTCAACATATCATACACTTGCAAAACACTATAATCCACAATAGCACTATTGCCAAAAGCCTCTTTCCATCTATCTTTGAAATAATGCATCCAACCAGACAATATTGGAGGTGGAACAGTATAGACTATGTAGAACGTTTTGTTAATAAAATCATCCCCATATACAGTTATAGCATTATCCTTACCATCACACTGTCTAACCAGATTCTCAGATTGAAAGGCATTACGTATATGCAATCTATCGAATGGAACTATGATTCTTATATTTGTATATTTCTCCTCTGAAAAACAAGAATGAATTGCAGCCCAAAGTTCTTGTACTTTCTGCTTGGGCAATCGATCCATGTTGTCAATAACCAAAACTAAAACGATGCCATTATTTTGTTTCAGCCCATCATCTATTTCATGTATCCATTCTTTGAATTGTCTGCTAGAAGGTTCCTTTTCAGAAATTGTTTCAAACTTAGTCTCTTCTTTAATATCGTCTTTATAAATTAAGAAAAACTCAGAAAGGCATTTTTCCCATGTAAAATCTTGTTTGTATTTATCTTTCATCTTTCCATAATGACGATACCCGAAAAAGCCATAAGCTGCGACATAAGGTATAACTAGAACAGCTTGCTTTAACCATTCTACAGAAACCAGAGAAGCAAGATGAGTAACAAAAGGAGTCAATAAGATAGTGAACAAACTCACGATAGTACCTATTCCTATTGCTGGAATCGTTTTTGTACTCGTATGTTTCTTCTTTGCTAAAAGATTCTCAAGACTATCCTTCCAACTATTTTCATTCAAGATAGGCGTTTGCCCTTTCACTAAGTCTGAAGTAAGTTCTTCAAGAATCGTTCGTCTCTGAAGATCAGTTTGATGTCCCCAAGCATCATAGGTAAAGAAATGATACTTGCCTCCATTCGTACCCATAGACAGTTCTTTTTGTATCATTCCAACAAGGTTGGATTTACCAGAACCCCATCCTCCATCAATACCTATAATGGTGCAATTATCATCATTGCGCATCTCATCGGAAATTTCTATAGCCAACTTTCGATGAGCACCACCTTCAAACAGGTCATCATTACAAGGAACTTTACTTAAAAGTTTACCTTTACTTGTTGTTTTCATTTATTGAATCTTCAAAAGTTATATTTAACCAGCTTCTTCTCCTTACAGATATCTAACATTAGATAAGAAACTACTTTATCAGACGTTTCATTTAACCAAGCTTTTCTGCTTGTTTATATATTGTGAGAGTAGCTTATCGATGTTATCAAACCGTTCTATAATCGTCTTCTTACTTGCTATCGTCAATGAAATTTCATCATAGAGCATCGACTTCAAAACATTACAATTCTGACTGATAGCATTTACTATATCATTATCTTCTATCAATGGTAAAATCTGATTCATATCTTGAATTAACGCAGACAATTTTCCGAACAATTCTGTCATATTGCGACCTTTGTTCCAATTTGCTCCTCTAGAAATCGTTATAAAGTTTTTAAGTTCACTATGGAAACGCTCTGAATAACTGAATATATCAAACATATGCATAAAGCTTCGGGTTTCCTCCTTATATACCTTAGCGGACTTTGCTTGACAAAAAGAATAAAAAGCACAAATAATAGAAATTACAGTTACTATTGTATTAACGTTGGTCGCATCTATCATATTCTTCCAAAAGTTCCAATCCATATTCTAATTTTGAAGAAAAATAGTCTATTTCATCATAACTCCAGCCCTTTTCTGTTTGTAGCCACTCCTCAAAATCGCTAATTGACAGATCTTCCTTGTTTTTATGCAAAGCTATCACAAAATTCATCCATCGTTCCTGATCATGGGGATGATGTGATAAAGGAAAAGCATCGGCCCATTGGAAAAAAGCATTCCAAGAAAGAGGAATCTGTTCTTCAAGAGTATAACTTTCCAGATTAGTATAGACCTTATATTTTCCTGCATTAACAGGACTTAAAACACTATCCACAAAATACTGCAAAATCTTATTATATACTTCTTTGTCTAAAGAAGAAAAGCCACTATCTTGTGTTGGTACAATATTCACGATTGACAAAGTAAAAATGCCTTCCGTTTTATATACTGATAGCACCAATCTCACTTTAGGCAATCCTTCAGTGTTAATAAGAAAAGCTATATAATTGCCAAAAGTTCCCTTTCCCTTACTCTGGTCAAAAACTTGCATTCCTTCAGAAGTCGCTTTACTTTCAATACATGATAATAAATCCATTGCCGTTGCATAATCAGGCAATTCTATCTTATAATCTCTATATCGTTTCATATTTCTTTTATAAATAAATTTAATATCAGTATGTTTTTGCTCTATCGATTTACTTAAAATATTGCTTTCTGATATTTTTATATATAAATGCAGGAACTATATAGACAAAACAAAACGTAAGGAATTTACGAGATAAAGAGAACTGACTATCAAGTAATTTTCTAAACAATGGTCTGTATTCCTTTTTGAATATAGAAGTCTGTGCCATAATCGACAAGAAATCTCTTGTAGAATTACCACGTTTCATCCATAGATTCTTCCAAGAATCTACAAGTCCCCACTTCTCGAAATCACTATACATATTGGGGATACCAATAAACCGATAATAAGGTGACTTATTCATCCAAGGACGATTGAATGGCTTTCGTTGAATACATAGTGGATATTGAATATATATAATATCCCCTACGAATCCATGCAAAATTTTTCCAAGGAATTCATAGCCAAAATGTTTTGTTGTATCCAAATGAATATTTTTAAACCAACATTCACTTTTAAATATAATGGCTGATAAAAAAGTTATATCTAAAACATGGTCTTGAAGAAAACCATCCATTGAATTATATACTAGCACTTCATCGCCAATATTTCTATCTAGAACCGCTAATTTATTGATACGTTTTACATTATTATCATACCCCCACAATCTATTATAATGTATTAATGTAGGGTGATTATACTTTTCGATATAATCTAATACCGTATCTAAAAAATAAGGAGCAGGTAAGTCATCGTCACCCCACATCAGAATATATTCACCTGTTGCAGTGCTATTTGCTCTTGCGATACTATACCCGACATCCACATGTTCCTCGAATATTTTATACTCAAAATATGGCCATTTTTTATTTATAGTTTTCAAAATTTCCTCAGAACCATCAGTAGAAGCGTTATCACAAACTAAAAAAGAAACCTTATCACGATTTCTCTCCATCTGCTCTTGAAAAGCGCTCAATGTACGTGGTAAAAATTTTGCTCTATTATATGTTGGTAAAACTATTGATAAAATTTTCCGTTCCATCATTCAAAATCAAATTTTATAGTATCCGCCGGATCATACAATTTATCTGTATAAGCCAGCAAGATAAAGTCCTTATCGCTATTATTTACTACTATATGCGCCACTCCATTGGGAATGAAAACGGTCTGAGCTTTTTCAAAAGGCATCTCAATATCTCTGCGCTCATGCGTTTCCATATCCTCCAATTTCAAAATGGCACTACCCTCAATGATGGTAAACCACTCAACAGCTTCAGGATGATAATGACCACCCTTAGCCTGACCAGGCTTACCCATAGTAAGGTAAACCTCACCTGTATGAGAAGGTATGTCCTCCTCTGTTCCTGTAATTGCTTTCAAAAACCAGCCTCTGTCGTCTGCTATGAGACGACGAGGAATGATTCTTACTTTATTTATCTGTGACATACTTAATTCTTAATATGTGTCGATTACATCTGTTATCTTAATACTTGCCTCAAAACCAGTAGCATCATGTAGTTTTTTACCGTCCAATGCCAGATATTTCATACCCACATCAGCACGTTGTACACTACCGAAACAACCTTCCGGCACTTCCTTACCTATAGCATGATGTATCTCCGTCACAATCTCCTTTACAGTAACAGTTTCCTTACCTTGGATATTATAAAGTCCTGATGGCAGATTATTTTCAAATGCCTGAGCCAACATACGTGGCACCTCGCTGACATGTACATACTGTCTTGTTTGATCACCTGCTGTAAAATGAAGTTCCTCGCCATTGCGAATAGCATTGATTACATATGGTATCAAACGCTTTGGATTTTCACCTGCACCGTAAATCGTTGGGATATAGAAATGCCAGTGTGTGAAATCATGTTTGTATGAAGAGACGAAACTACTCAACATGCGTTTACTTACAGTATAGTCATTTGGTGCAGGACAAGTAGATGTGAGAACATCTTCTTCCGTAAAGAAACGCTCTTCATGGGTCTCACCCATCTCAAAGACACTGCCAAAAGTAACGAAACGACCTTTGTATCCAAGTTCCTTCAACTTATTGCAGATAGTGACAGGAGCTGTAACATTGAGGTTATAAATCAGATTGAAACCTTCCTTGAGGTTTGCCTGAATACCAGCACCAATCGCATAAACAATGATGTCAGAAGTCAGCAAGCCAGAACAATCGAGTTCTGCGTCCATCAAGTTTACCTTATAAAAATTGTCAAACTTATGGGCAGTTGGTTCATCCAGTCCATACATATCCAGGTTCCAGCCTGCTTCATTGGCATATTTGGCAATGGCAGTAGAAAGGAAGCCGTTGGTTCCTAAAATTGAAATTTTCATTATCCTATGAATTTATTGATTTCCTCCACACAGAGGTCATATACATTTTCTTTCTTATATCTCTTATACCAGTCAGAGGTAAGCATGGCACACTGCTTGGCATTCAGTCTTGGTTTCCATCCCAAGCGGGTCTTTGCCTTATTGATATTGAGCATCAAAAGGTTTGCCTCATGGAGGGCATTAGGATCAGAAACATCCTTCAACTCACCAAAACCGAAATTCTCAACGATGGCAGAAGCCACTTCCCAAACGGTCAATACGCTGTCAGCTTCAGGACCAAAGTTCCATCCTTCACAGTAACATGTAGGATCATTCCACATTTTCTGAGCCAAGAGCATATATCCGGACAATGGTTCCAACACGTGCTCCCATGGACGAACGGCCTTAGGAGAACGGATATCTATCACCTTGGTTGTTTCCAAAGCTCGGATACAATCAGGTATAATGCGATCCTTAGCCCAGTCACCACCACCAATTACGTTACCAGCTCTTACAGATGCAAGGCTCACGGTATGCTTCTTTCCATAGTCAGCAGGATTGAAGAAAGAACGTCTCCATGACTGTATAGCCACCTCGCAAGCACCCTTAGAAGAGCTGTATGGATCATAACCTCCAAATGGGTCGGTCTCTACATATCCTTCCAACTGCTCATTGTTATCATAGCACTTGTCGGTAGTAATCATCACACCCACCTTCACACTCTTGGTAGCACGGATAGCTTCCATTATATGAATAGTTCCCATAACGTTCACCTCGTATGTCTCTACTGGAATCTCATAAGAGAGACGGACCAAAGGCTGTGCTGCCAAATGGAATACAATCTCAGGCTGATACTCTGCAAAGATTTGCTTCATCTTCTCTCCATCACGAATATCAGCACGGATGTCAGCCTTTATCTTAGAACCGATGCCAGAAAGCACAAAGTTGTCACGCTCAGAATATGGGTCTAGACCAACACCTACGACCTCTGCACCTAACTCATGGAGCCAGATACACAACCAGGAGCCTTTAAAACCTGTATGACCTGTTACAAGGACTTTCTTGCCCTTGAAAAATCCATCAAATACGTCTATCATTATGTTTTCTTATTTACCAAACTTTCCAAGGAGCTTTATTTTCGCTCCACATTTTCTCTAACTCCATATTATCTTTCAACATATCCATAGGCTTCCAAAAACCAGTATGTTTATATGCATGCATCTCACCATCTGAAGCTATTTTCTGCAATGGTTCACGCTCAAACATCACAGGATCAGCATCCTCTGGAAGATAATCAAAAATTTTCTGTTCACATACAAAGAAACCTGCATTAATCCAGTTTCCTTCCCCATCAGGTTTCTCTTCGAAAGACTGAACTATATTTGTCTTTGGATCAATGTGAACAGAGCCAAAGCGTCCAGCTGGTTTATAAACTGTCATAGACAAAGCCTTTCCACTATCCTGATGCGCCTTGATGGTATCGCTGATATTTAAATCTGTAACGCCATCTCCATATGTCAGACAGAAAGGCTCACCATCCAGATATGGACGAATTCGTTTCAATCTACCTGCAGTCATCGTATCAAGACCTGTATCAACCATTGTAACCTTCCAGTTCTCAGAATGATTTTCAAGTAACTTGACTGAATTGTCTGCTAGATTCACTGTTACATCGGTATTATGAAGGAAGTAATTCATAAAATACTCCTTTATAACATATCCTTTATAGCCACAACAGATTATAAACTCATTTATGCCATGAGCTGCATAAATCTTCATGATATGCCAAAGAATTGGTTTTCCACCAATCTCAATCATAGGCTTTGGCATGTACTGTGTCTTTTCGCTGAAACGTGTACCACGTCCTCCAGCAAAGATAACTGCTTTCATATCTTTAACTATTATAGATTATACTTTTCCACCAACTGCTATATGAAGCAGCGTTGGTATATATTTCTTCAAAATTTTAAATATCAAATAAAACAATGCAATGATGAAAATCGGATACAAAATTGGTATCAAGATAACAGCAATCTGATATATGACTCCAAAAGGCTTCAATACTTTCAACAATATTTGAAGCATATATCCCATATAAGGCTCATGAGCCAAATAGATAAAGTAAGAGGGTATACCTAAAGTCATCAATTTGACTCCAATTGTCTTATGTTCTAAATGCAAGCAAATCGCTATTACAGAAACGACCATTGAAACATTATAAGCTATAGACAATAACCTATACATATATCCTTGGCTTAACGTATCTTCCGTATAGACAGAAGAATAGCAAATGATCAAAATGAATGCCGTTCCATAAAGATATAACTGTTTGCTTTTTATCCATGCAAAAGGTTTGATTCCTTGAATAGATAAGTACCCCCCCATAATGAAGTACAATATAGAAGACATTGCTATATTCAGTAAGCTGAAACCAAGGATTGTTAAGGCAATGAAAACTAAAATCACCAAAACTGATACCTTATCTAATCGCAGTACTTGATATAATATTGGAGCTAATAATACGCATACCATTAAATCCCTCAAGAACCACAATGTAGACAAAAAGGGGGAAGTCCCATCTCTCAGATTCCAATAAGATAAAAGAAAATCATAAGTATCAAAATCATGAATAAGTTTCATGTTACCTGCTCCAAACAGTGATGCTAATCCTAAAACATCTTGAATAAACCAAGTTACAAATATAGATAATGAAATCCAAAACAAATACGGAATGAACAAACCTCTAATACGACTTTTTATTTTGTTACCATAAGACCCAAATCCTTTGTAATTAAGGAAGAACAGGAATCCAGAGCACATAAAAAAGCCAGGCACAGCAAAATTCACTAAGACTCGAGTTAAGAAATCATAGTAAGATTCCACTAATGGCGAACAATCTGTATATTTCTTTATAGCAGCATGGATAAATATTACACCAAACATGCATATTACTTTTGCTAATGTAATAGCTCTGCTTTCTTCTTTTGTCAATTGTACCATTTTTATATATTCTTTTGTTTTTTATTTTCCAACCAGCATATTAAAAACAGAATTCTACTTAGATGATACTTCATACAAATCAGAAAAATGCGATGCTTCAAAACCATTTTACCGATAGGATAATTCTGATAAAGAGACTGCATTAAAACATGTTTACATCGCTCAGATATACGATGATAAACTCTAGGCTCATTACATCCCAAGGCCTCGTATTTAACAATACTTCTAAAGAAAGAATAAATACATCGCTGATAATGCAACTTATATTCACGCTCCGAGAAATGCTCTTCAAGTTTTTCTTTTACTCGATTCAAGAGAGCTACATATTTAGGAAACTTTTGACTCGAATAAGTTCGAGATAATGAATTTGGATTAAAGCGCCAGTAATACAATGCATCTTTAAGATAACCAATTCTCTCGCATTTCGACAAAAAATCGATATGAAACAATAAATCCTCCGATGGATACAATCGTTCAGACTCATATACGATATGATTATCCCTTATAATGCTCTTCTTATAGATGCCATGCCATACCGATACCAGATACTTCACATCAGAAGGATAATCTGGTAAAGTTCCAACCATATCCAAGAGAAAAACATTAGAGCCCTTATAGCTATCTATAAACAGATTCTCTTTTTGCTTATTGGCAGGTTGAGTCTTACCATCATAATCAAAATTGTAATCACAATAGCACACATCCAGATTTCTTTCTTTAGACACTGCATATAGCTTCTCGAACATGTGTAAATCCACATAATCATCCGAGTCGATGAAGGCTACGTATTCTCCTTCAACCAATTTCATACCTGCGTTACGAGCATCACTAAGCCCACCATTCTGCTTATGAATAACCTTCACACGAACATCCTTCTTTTTATACTCTTCACAGATATGAGGACAGCCATCAGGGGAACCATCGTCAACGAGAATCACCTCAATATCTCGTAAAGTCTGATTGAGCAAGGAATCCACACATTGGTGCAGATACTTCTCAACATTATATATTGGAACTATTATACTAACTTTTATCATGCTTGTTTTTTAATTTACTAATATTCTCAACAACTTTATCAACAATGTGGGTTACTTTATTTCCAAATACTCTTTTAATTACCTTTCGAACAAAAAAGAAACGTTTGAGATTGTTAGATCCCCAAGAGAAATCAAAATGATGAATAGAATAAGTATTTGATGTTATATTCAACTTACCCGTTTCAAAATCCTTTGGACAAAAGTATTCTTTTGGATAAACAGAAATTCCTGCTATCTTTTGTATTTCATCTTTTATCTCTAACCCGTATTTTTCTAAGAAAGCACTCATCACATCAACAACAGTCATTGTGTTTTTTGTTCCATCAGATAGAATATAATGTTGTTGGCTATAATATTCTATAATTTCATGTATAATCGGTAAATTTGCTTCCATGCCAAATCCTAAACCAGGATTTACACCTAAAGTACCGATTTTTTCGGTAGCAGTATGCTCACAGCCCATAAAGGCGCCTTTACTAATTATGGAATCTAATGGTTTGACAATTTCAACATCTGTATCAAAATACAAACCTCCATATTTATATAGTATATAAAACCTAGCAAAATCACTAACAAAAGCATACTTCTTAACTTGATATGCTTCCTTAACATACGGAATCATATTCACATCAAAATTGCTCTCATTCCATTCCTTAATTTCATAATCAGGAAGAAATTTCTTCCAAGAAGCTATGCATTTCATTGCTGAATCTGGCAAAGGATTACCACCAAACCAACAATAATGAATTATTTTTGGTATCATATTAATTATTTATAATCGTTTATTTGTACTTAATGAATCTAGACAATATAAAGAGAATATATAAAATATCAAAATTGGAGCTTCGGTCATTAATGCATTATTGGCATTTAAAAGTGCGAAAAACACGAGAAATGTCAAATTAAACTTTTTCTTATTAGAATTTATGCTCTTTAAACAGAAGTAAATCAAGACGCACCAACATAAAGTAAATACGAAGCCATTTGTAACAATAAAATTTGCCAAAGAATTTTCTATAGCAAATAAAGAATATTTTGAAGTTATTATTTCTATTCCATTTTTCATTCCGAACAAGAATTCATTCAACGGAAGATTACCAATGATACCTAACAACATATATCTAGTATTGCTACTATCATCTTTTGCAGATAAAGAATACTCAAAAATTCTATTTCCAAATTGATAATTTACAACTAAAAATGATAAGAAACAAACAGCAAAACCAATAAACAATAAAACAAAAGATTTTTGCCTATTATTCAGCACCCCACTTTTAAAATCGTTGTATATAACAAAAGTACCTAATAGTCCAATTAGATAAATTGAAGATCTAGTATTAAAGGCAAAAAGCGTAATTACACCTATAGCGAACAACCCATATCGATAGAGAACTTTCCCCTTAGCCATCAGAAAGAATATAGATAATATACTTACTAAAAAAGCATTTTGTAAAGGGTGTCCATGCAAACTAAAAGCACGCATTTCATTATCAAACATATATTGTACATTATCTTGGTTCATATAACTCAAATCTGCAAATAGAATAGTTCGTGTCATAACTTCTATCCATGCAACCGAGCACTCAACAAAAAAGAACACAATGAGTGTATATTTGATAAAATTTATATAATTATTTGTTTTTCTTAATAGTGCTATTAAAATAATAGGTTCTATTGCGTTATTAACTAGTACGGCAAACATAGCACTCCTATCCATCAGTCCTGCAATTATTAACATGCATAAACATAAAAGAGCCATCAATTTCTCGGTAGTCAAGAAATAGACTCTTGTTGAAAGAAAATAAAATAGTAACAACAATGGTAAAGTTCTATAATGCACAGCACTAAAAAAACTAGTTGCTGGCAATGATACACCTAAAAAAGAAGCCAAAGAACTTCCAATAAAAATTGTAAAAACTATATATGTTTTAAATACTAAAGACTTCATTTTACTATTTGTTATCTGACAAAAATTAGACTTTGTTAAATTTTTATAATTGTTTTTTATTAATCATGAAATAAGTACCTACCGCTGAATAGTTACGTTTTTATTTCAAAACTCGTAAAACACGACAAACCTTGTTTATTAGTCGTGTAAAATAAAACTGTTTACCAATCCCCATCTTTTGCCATACAGCACCTTCTATTTTCATATACCAAGGTAACCAGGTAGCAGAATAATGATGAATCGTACGCGTGTTTGGAGTTATATGACAAATTGATGTTTTATAATCTATGGGACAAAATAGTCTTTGGGATAAACATATACTTCGTCAATATACTGAATACACGTAGAGTTCATCAAGCCTTTTGTACAAAGAATTTTTGTTGTTATAAAATGAGGCTTATAAATCGTACCATCATTTCCCTTTTCAAAAACAATAGGAAGGAACTTCGTCTGATCGGCCTTAGAATAGATTTCGTCAGACATGATGGTACTCTCCGTAGCAACTCCACCTTTTCTGCAGTCAGCTTTCTCAGCATAGTCTTGATTGCAGATAATCAGCACCTTATTAATCTCGGTATCTGTTACCATCTTCTCCATGAAGACATACTTATCCTGTCCATCCTTCAGCCTCCATACATCTATGGTCACATCTACACCATCGCTCATTAAGCGCCTAGCCAGTTGTTCCACTCTAATCTTATTCTCTTCCGGATGCCAACTATACGAGATAAAAACTTTGGGATTATTCATAAGTTATAAAATATAAAAAACGGGCTATTTATCAATAGTCGTTACTTTTTACAGACGCTTATAATATTTTTTATTTTATTAACTACCATCTGTCTTTCGTCAGGATACAATCCTATTAGATATATTATAGTTGCATTTGCGATGAGCCCTAATGGATAATAAACAAATACATAGAAGTCAGTCGTACCAACGAGATATGAAAGAGTGAAGACCAAAAGTAAAGATACGATAGACACAAATACTATCTGAAGAAGAACTTTTTTGCCATATTGAATCAATGAAAAATGAATATAATTTTTAATTACTAATAAAAGTGTCAAAGTATTTAAGACTTGAACTCCCACAGAAGCCATGTATACAGAAACAGGACTATAACCTAGTTTCAATAAAACAACAGCTAAAGGGATAATCAAAACACTTGTGAAAGTATCAAAAATCACATACTTTTTAAGTTTACCTACTGCTAATATCAAAGACCACATCGGTTTAGTTAAAACATAAACCAAAGATAATAAAAGTCCCCAGAATATAAAATATTCCGTCCATTGTGGCACAACCTTCAACCATAGATGAAGAACACTATCTATACAAAGCAGAAAAGGGCATATCAATAGCCATAATACATAAAATGAAAATCTTGTTGTTTTAAAAAACAATCTATTCAATCTGTCTGATTCACCTTGCGCGTACGACTTTACCAACTGAGGTTGAGCAGCAATCATTAAATTAGAAGAAAACCTAAAGATTGCGCCATCCACCTGATTCGTTACGGCACGAGCAGCATTTGCAACAGGACCAAGGTATATATTCAACACAAAATCCATACCCTGCGTTATGATAGCAGCTCTAGCTGTACCTAAAATATTCCAACTGATAAAAGAAAAAGATTGTTTTAACAACTTTACATCCCAAATTCGCTGTATCCGACACTCTATATAATGTAACCTTGCATACAATATGTAAAATGATTGAGACAAACTACTTGCTAAGAACATCAAGATGGCATAGAAAATGAGTTTATTGAATGGGGAAACTGTGATGAGATAAGCTATAAACAATTTAACAATTCCCTCCATCACCCCGACATAAGAATAAACATTCATATCTTCATGCGCTATTACACAAGATTCGGAAGGAATCGTCAGTAAGCTGACAACTATTGTCAGCAATGCAAACTGAAATACCCAAATAGCATCCGTTATTCGGTCATGTGGAATATTCAACTTATTCTGAATAAACCAAACACCAGCAATTTCTCCTATGATAAAGCATCCCAATGCAATAAAGAAATATATTTCTAAATGTTGGTTGAATATTCTTTTGGCCTGCTTATGATTACCCTTACCTATCTCTATCGTAATAAATCTCTGCGTTGCATTGGTAAGGGATGAAATAAAGAAAGAAAAACTCACAGCAAGGCTGCTTACTACATTATAGATACCATAACCTTCTACACCCAACTTATCCAATACTACTCTTGATGTAAAGAAAGTAATTCCCATCAAGAGTAGCATGCGGAAAGTTAGAAACAATGTATTTTTTGCAATACTTTTCTGTGCCATAAATATTTATGCTTCTTCGCAACTAATATGTGAAAACTCGGTTTTTCTTTTCTTCATCCATGAGGCTCCCAAAAACTTCATGATAAATCCATATAGGAATGTTGATCCTAATATTTTCTTATATTTGCAACATTTAATTGTTTTTCCCATAAATGACTTTATAAGATAATCTACATTGATATACTTCGTCTTGTCATGCAAATCAGTCATGAAATAATAACCATACCACAAAGCCTTATCATTATATAATGGCTGTAAATCCTTTGTATCAATCAATTGCCAAACTTCATCAAGACTCTTAGGATTATAGGTTATACCAAATGAATGATAAAAACTTGGTCCTAAACATATGACAGGTTTTTTCCAATAAGAAGCTTCTACCCCCATTGTAGAGCCAAAAACTGCAACTTTATCGGCAGCATCAAGCAAGGAATATGAACTGATAGGATTCCAACCAGGAATCACCGTAAGGTTTGGATAATTCAATTTATACAGGTTTTGATGATACTTATAAGGCAAATCCTTTAAGTTCGGATGTACACGAAGTGTGAAGTGCTTCGTCGTATCATTCTTATAATGTTCAGCCAAAGCTATAATACCATCCATTTGACTCTTAAAAATCTTTAATTTTTCCCATTCATTACCTACAGCACAAAACTCATCTTCTGAAGAATTATAGATAACTATATTCTCTTTTGAAGTATCCCAATCCTTTGGCATCAAACCTTTTATCTGATCTTTAACATAAATCTTATCTCCCGCTGCCTTGGCATTGCGTCTATTTTCAAAGAAAGAACGTGCAATTTTCTCTCTTTTTTCTGGCGTGTCCTGTGATTTTTCCCAACAGTCCTTAAATTTCTTGCCATAAGCGTATAGACTATGTGCATAGTCATTCCAGAAATTATTTATGCAATTCTGTTCTCTAGAGAAATCTTCAGTACACCAAAAATCTATTTTTTCAGCTTGGCAATAATTCAAAAATGGCTTCAGCTGAGCACCTCTTCCATTCTGAAATACCACAAGCCCAAAATGATACTTCTTTTGAAGAAGTTTCAATACTCTCAAAGTGAGAATCTGTTCTTTAATTAATGAATCAAAATAGGCTTTGGTTTCAGGAGTAATTTTGGGATCCATATTGCGCGTTAATGAGATATAAGTGGACATAACACCAAATCCTAACTGCACATTATCATATTCCAAAGATCTCAATTCTTCTGCATCGCTATATTTAAAATGTGGTAATGGTTTGCTAGAGACTTCATCAATCAATTTTCCCAAGTTTAAATACTCTACATTGTCTTTGGGCATAAGATTATGTAAATCTCTCTTAGCAGCAAGCTTGCAAAATCTACAATATAATTTGCTATGCAAAGGATTATGCATGCAGGGACCAAGTTTCTCATCACAAATTAATGCAACAACATGATTACCTTTATTCAACTCTTCAATAGCTAAATCAACATGACGCCCATTTACACTATCACATAAATCGCCTGAGGCAAAATAAACTAATACATTCATATATCTTAATTATTATACAAACTAAATCTGATACAAAATTCCGCTTTTATCTATCAATTTATTAACAAGAAGTTAGATTATTGTGGATTCACTCATGATTGCATTGGAATACACAACGAACTTGCTATGAGTATAAGATGGGCGTTTAGAGTACAAGAGCCTAACACACGTCATCAGAACTCATCCTGTCTTTTTTTAGTAGAAAAGAAGGCTGTATCCCAATCTTATCATGGACAATCTTTTCTACAATATAGAAGAATTCTCTAACTTTTAACATGTTTAATCAAATCCTTAGCCTTCTGATATTCCTGAGGAGTACCTATATCAATCCACGTTCCATTTAGTGGATAGCGGATAACCTTCTTGCCTTGAGCAATAAGCTTCTCTATAAGATGAGTGGCATGGAAAAATGTATTTTCAGGAACTTCAGCAAGAGCACGCTTCTTTATAAGATAAATACCTGCATTAGCATAGTAATTATACTTCGGCTTCTCTAAAAGACCTTTGATATTACGACCATCAAGGTCTAAGATGCCAAGTTCTATACTTATATTATATGGAACGGCTGCTACCGACATTTCTGCATCATTCTGTTGAAAATGAAGGAAGAAATCCTCATAATCGATATTAGTAAAAAGATCGGAATTCATTACAAGGATGGTATCATTATAGAATGTATCTACAAACTTAATGCTACCAATAGTACCAAGAAACTTAGGTTCTCGGAAAGTACGAACCTGTACTCCATCACGAGGAGTAGCAAAATGTTCCTCCAACTGCTCTGCAAGATAATTTACAGTTACATCAATATGATTAACTCCATAAGAAATCAATCGGTCTATATTATGATCAATGATACATTTACCACCAACCTCAAGCAATGGCTTTGGGGTTTTCTCTGTTAAAGGACGAAGACGCTCTCCCTTTCCTCCAGCCATAAGAACAGCATCAATAGGAAGTCGAGTGATATACTTTTCAAGATTGACTATATCAACAATATGATTGTCTGAATCAAGAATGGGAATTAACTTCATTTTTTTCAGTTTCTGCTCATGAAGATGCTGTACATCATCATCTACACCTTTACGAAGGTAGTTAAAGCTTCTATGCATCACTTTCTCTATAGAGTCATTTACAGAAACACCAGCAATCAAAGCACGGCGAGAATCGCCATCTGTCAATGTACCTACCATTTTGTCTTCGTCATCAACAACAAACAAAACTAGAGGTCCCTTAAGAAAGGAATTAAGTTGTTTTAAAGCATCTATCAGTTTCTTTGATAATTTTATAATATGATTCTCTTCCATTGAAATAGATTTCTTTATTTATTATGACTTAACATTAAGAACTCTGCGTACTTAAAATCATCCAGGAAATCAATATCTACAGATCTTTCTCTTGGCATTATATATGCATAAGACTTATCTGTATAATATTTTCTTTCTCGAATCATAGCTGTAGAGAATACGTAAACTGCACCATTAGGATAATATGTTGTTGGAAGTTCCTGACGATTAGCTATCGTCCCTTCAAACAGATCTTCAAGTTTATTATTCTCATCTATCTTTTTATGCCAAAAGACAGGATGTGCTTCCTTTACATAAGTAACAACAGAGTCCGCTTTACGGTCATTAAAAAGTTGAACTGCGCCATCGATATCTTCTGAGATTCGAAGTGGAGATGTTGGTTGAAGAACAACAAATGAATCAATCGTTATATTCCATTCTTCTTCTAAGCGGCCTATTGTATAGATATAATTATCTACAGCCATAGCCGTATCAGAAGCCAATTCTGCAGGTCGCATAAATGGAACTTCCGCTCCATATTTCTTAGCTACTGCAGCTATCTCTTCATCATCTGTAGAAAGTATGACATGGTCGATTGACTTTGCAGCAAGGGCAGCTTCTATTGTATAGGCGATCAAAGGCTTACCGCACATTTCCTTAATATTCTTACCAGGAAGTCCTTTAGAACCTCCTCTTGCAGGTATAATTGCTATCATTTTACCAAATCCTCCCAAAATAAAGTTTTATTCTCTTCGATGTTTCTATTAACGTGACGTCCAATAATCTCTTTGTATTTATTGGCAGGAATACCTGTTCCTGGACGTTTGAAAAGAATATCATTATATGTAATTTCCTGACCAGCCTTAAGAGCATTTGCTGTTGTAATACTTCTGCGGAATTTCTTCTGCTTTGCAATTTCGTCCTCAGAAACAACCTTAATGCCTGAACCTAAAGCATCTACTATACGTTTCGATTCCGAAGCAATAATTCTCATCTCTTCCGGATTAGCAGAAACCTTGTGGTCCCATCCTGGCATATTCTTATCAAGTGTGAAATGCTTTTCAATAACCGTTGCACCAAATGCAACAGCAGCAAGAGGAATAGAAAAGCCAAATGTATGGTCTGAATAGCCTACCTCCATACCAAAAGCCTGTCGTAGAGTCTTCAAGAAATTAAGATTTACATACTCATCCTTTGGCGGATATAGTGAGACACAATGAAGAAGTGTTACATTATGCTTATATTTCTCAGGAATCAAGTTGACTATAGCTTCGATTTCAGCAAGACTTGCCATACCCAGTGCTATCTGTGTTGGATAATCTTTTGATATAACATATTCTATCAAATCAAGATTAGTTACATCACAAGATGCTACTTTTAGATTAGCTACCTTTTGGTCAATACAGAAATCTACATCCTTCTTTGTAAAAGCAGAGGTGCTATAATCTATACCTAACTCACGAGCATAATTGAAGAACTCAATATGTTCTTGCTCCTGGATAGCAAACTTATCGACTTGCTCAAATATATTATTCAAGCCAAGTTCTTTGGTTGACCAATTAGAAACATTCTCCAATTTTACAACCCCATCATTCAACTCTTTAAGATGATCTTCAGTCCAAAGATCGCCTCTACGATAAAGCTGAAACTTAACAGCATCAGCTCCGCACTCCTTTGCGGCTTTAATCATCTTCTTACCTAATTCAATATCGCCATTATGGTTACCACCAATCTCTGCGACGATATAAGGATATTTTCTACTCATAATTTTCAAATTTAAAATTTCACATTTTCCCACCACACTGGGTATGGTGTAATATCAGTATTCTTATCTATTATTTTCTGTAATTCATTATCTGGAAGCTTTGACAAGTTTAACATCTGGTCATACAACTTCTGATAAACGGGATAAACTTCCTTTATATAACTATATTGTTTCTTCTTTAAGTCTATCAACTTCTTAAATACATCAATTGTGAATGATGAAATACCTATCATATTTCCTGAATGCTGTCGATACTCAGTCAAAGATTCGTCTAAGAACTGAGCCTTTAAACCTTCATTCAACAATTGGGTAAAGAAATACCAATCTACAACCTTAAGATCCGCAGGAAATGAAACTTTAGAAAAAGCACTTATCTTCAAAGCTGAATTTGAAAAGCCAAAAATGTTTTTATCTTTAATAAAGTCTTTATCTAAGATTGTATTGGCACTAATAGTTTTTTGAAAGTAATCTTTTACTATCAGTTTCCTATCCGCGTCAACAATATCTAAATCATTCACAATGATATCATTGTCGCCAAATGATTCTAAAACATGTTCAACTCTTGTAGGATACATATAATCATCAACATCACATAGGAACAGATAATCGTAAGCATTATCTATGGCATAATTTATTCCAATAGCTCTATTGCCTGAAATGGTTGCATCACCTCGAAGTTCTATAATGTTTAAATTTGGACAATGGGAAGCAAGATTATCGTCTTTATACCCATCATTCACAATGATTAAATCAAAATTCTTATAGGTCTGATTTAAAACCGAATTAAAGAATTCATCAACATAAGTTTCTGCTCCCGGATAAAAGACTGTAAATAACGCTATCTTACTCATTCTATTTTGCTTTAATTTTAAGGATAGCAGGATTTCCTGCATAAATTCCCTTCACACGTATAGACTTACGGACTACAGAACCAGCTCCCACGATAATATCTGAAGCTATTTCGATACAGTTGGCACAAACGGATTGAGAGCCGATAAAACAATTCTCTCCAATCTTACATTCACCATTGACCATGGTTCCTGTCGAGATGTGGCATTGATTACCCACTTCTGCATCATGTTCTATATTAACGAAAGTATTGATTATGCAATTATCACCTATCTTTGCACCAGCATTGACAAATGCATGATGCATAATCACTGTACCTTCGCCTAATTCTGCATATTTACTAACATGAGCGGTAGAGGCAATGATTGTTGCCAATCTGCCTCCAGCCGCCTTCACCTTATTATATAGTTTGATTCGGAGGGCTGGATTTTTGATGAAGCCTACAGTTATAATGAAATCACACTCCTCAACATATTGAGGAATCTCATCATCGGTTCCTATCACCTTATAGTCGAGAACCTTCTTGCCTACATCCTCAGGCATATCGAGTATGCCAAGAATATTGTACCCAGCAGATTCAGCTACATCTATGACAGATTTGCAATGACCGCCACCGCCAACGAGAATTAGATTCTTTTGTTCCATATTATTGGTTCCCGTTCTTTCGTTCCTCCCATTCGTCCTTCTCTTTAGCATGTTCCATTCCCCAGAATGTTTCCGCATCGAGACCGTCCATCAATTTTTGCTCTATCCATTCTGGGAGGTAAGCTAATGCTTTAGGTGACAAACGTAGAGCGTTATTTGAGGGCTCGTGAATCAATAACATGTCCTCACTTCCATTGCAGGGTTCTAACGAAAAAGATGACAGTCCTTCAACATTGCCTATAGCTGCTTGATATAGATCATATGTTTCTTGGTAGTGTTCTATATATACACTATCAACAAAAGTTTGGAAATCTTTTGTAACTTCTAAATTAGCCATTGTTATTCGTCTATTTTAAATGTATATACAAAGCCGCTAGTCATACGATAGCCATTATACGCATTACAATACGGACAATAAATTTCTTCTCTTTCTTTACCTCCTGGTACGTTCATTGTTGTTACTTGAACTCGGAATCTTCTTCCGCATTCTGAACATGTCATTTCATATTCTTCCATAATTATTTTAATTTATTCTTACAGAACTTGGAATATTCACGACTCTATCTGCAAACCAGATGGTATTCTCCAAGCCATCGTTCTCACAATTCTCAAACATCGGCAGGCGATTCATCAACTCCCAGATTGGGCGAGTCATTACGCCATTATCATTTGTCTGGGTAAGGAAATCAATCTGTGCCTCCTTATCTTTCAAGATAACAGCATTGAGCCAATAGTTGGAAACTGTATTTGGAGAATCTACGAAGAACTCGATATCTGGTACATTCTTGAAGTACTCCTCATATTCAGCAGCAACCTTACGCTTACTTGCTACATACTTGTCAATGTTCTCCAACTGGGCGCATCCCATAGCTGCATTGATATTTGGCATGCGATAGTTGTAACCTACATGATCGTGACGGAACTCCCAGCGATGTGGTATTTTTGCCTGTGTGGTGATATGCTTTGCGTATGCTCCCAACTCCTCGTCATTGAAGAGCATCATACCGCCACCACCAGTAGTGATGGTCTTGTTACCATTGAAGCTAATCGCACCAATCTTACCAAATGTACCTGTATGCTGTCCCTTGAATGTAGAACCAATACTCTCTGCTGCATCCTCTACAAGTTCGATATGCCACTCTTTACAGATAGCAGCAATCTCATCAATGCGGACAGGATGACCGAATGAGTGCATAGGAACGCATGCCTTGACACGACGACCAGTATTCTTGTTATAGCAAGCCAAGTCATCCTCTTCGAAAGCGAAATCCTTGCTTTCTGGAAGTTCTCCCTTGCGAACGTTCTTGCGAACCTCTGCATTCTTCTCAAGCCATGCCTTCAAAGAATCAGGAGAAAGACCCATTGTTGAACGATCCACATCGATGAATACGGCATGAGCTCCAATATAGCTCAATGCATTACAGGTTGCAATGAAAGTAAGAGCCTGAGTCAATACTTCATCATCTTGCTTTACACCTACGAGTAACAAGCTCATGTGAAGGGCATTTGTACCACTAACACATACCACCGCCTTCTTGGCTCCTGTATATTTTGCCATATCCTCCTCGAAGCGATCCACGAACTTACCTACGGATGAAACGAAGGTTGTATCGATACACTCGTTGAGGTATTTCTTTTCATTACCTGCAAAAACAGGAACAGCCAGAGGAGTAAACTCCTGGTTGCCATAAACTGACTTGATAAAGTCTATCGTTTTCTTAAAATCTGCCATTTTATTGAGAATTACATTTTTTGATCCAAGTTCTTACCTTTTTCCTCATGCTCGAAGTTAGGTATAAACTTCTTGATTGATGTCACGATTTCAGCCTTGGTGAAGTCAGGCTCTGCAAAGATGCCCTCCAACTCATCAAAGAACTGGTTAATCTCTGGCATCGGACGACGGGTTGTCTCCTCAACGACACCGAGTGCAGAGAAACGAGTCATGTTGATTCTCTCACCAGGAACATAGAATTCCTCGTAAGCTTTCTCGCCAGTAGTATCACTCTTGAAGTAAACAACAGGATAGTTATCACTCTCGTAATCCATATCTGCAGCATACTTCTTTGCCTCTGGATCATTCTTGCACTCCACCTTCTTGAAGCCTTCTGCCTTTACGAAGTCATCGCAGATAGATGAGAAAGTAAGCATCTGCTCTTCACCCAACTTAGGGAAAAACACCTCACCGCCATTACCAAGGATACAAGCCAACATACAAATCTGGCCAGACTCCTCAGGTGATACGAAATAACGCTTCACATCAGAAGGGGCAGCCAATGGCTGCTTCTTCTGCAAACGATGAATCCAACCATCAGGTAAAGAACCATTGGAGAAAGCAACATTAGCAAAGCGAGCGGTAGTTACTTTGAAGTGCTCATTATAAGCCATCACCAGATCTTCCATAATACGCTTGCTGGCTCCCATGATATTAACAGGATTAGCAGCCTTATCTGTAGAAACGCAGAAGAAATGCTTTGGTGGGAACACGCAAAGCAAATCCATCAGTTTCTTTGCCTTGATGTCATTATTCTCGATGAGCGCCTGAACACTATACTTATCTTTCTCTGAACGTACATGCTTATGGGCAGAGAAATTGGCTACAATGTCAAAGCCCTTCTCCTCACGGAAAATACGTTCGAAGATTGGATCTGCAAAGTTGAGGGTGTAGCAACGGAACTCATCAGGTACATAAAGTCCTTCTGTGCTTCGTACATCACGAACCAATTCTGCCAATCCGTTCTCATTCAAGTCAACTACAACTACGCTTTGTGGTTCAAAGCGAAGTACAGCCTTGATGAATGAAGAACCAATGGAACCGGCTCCACCAATTACACACACTTTCTTGCCTTTGATTTCAGCAGAAAGTTTCTCCTTGTTTGCCTCGATATCCTGAGCAAACATACTTGTTTCACGATGGGTCACATATTGACCTATAAATTTACTGAGATTAAACATTATATTGTATGTTTATTGTTTTATTTACTTTTTAAATTAAATATTGAATGAGGGAACGGCCGACACCCATCACATCAATGAACTGCTTTGGGTAATCGGGGCTTGAGATTGGTCAGAAGCGGCTACCTACACCGCCCGCCATGATTATGATTTGTATGTCGTGCATTAATCTTGTTCTTTAAATAATAAAGATTTCTAAAATCATCCCGTCCTTCTTTACCATTAAAGAAGGCTTTTTTCTACCTCTCCGTCTGTAAATCACCGTTAGAACGTAACTACTGATTTTCAGCAGTTAGCACATCCAACATTTTTCAAAAAAAGCATATTATTAATTGGTATTGCCAAAGCTACCTATTAGGCAGCCTTGACATTCACCTTTTTGTTCGAGTTATAATTACATGGGATTAGGGACATGAAGTCTTGCTCCCCCTCCATCAGTCGGGTGAGTATATCTTCTATATAATCGCCAAAATTAATGTCATTCAACTTGCAGCTCTCAAAAAGTGAGAACATAAAAGCTATGTTTTCCGCACCTAAATGGCTACCGGTATGCATCCAGTTTCGCCTACCCATAGCCAAGTGGCGGAACATTCCGACTACATCCATGATTTCAACCTGACGCAGATTCATTCGAGAAATTTCCTCTCGAATCGCCTTTTCATCAGATGAACCTTGCTGTAATGAGACTTGAAGCTCTGCAACACGAGACTGCATACGCTTCAGTTCTGCATGCATGGATGGTATCAAACTCTTAATATCAGTATTCATAATATGAAAGATAATATATTATACAGATACCGCCATACGGGCTAACTATAAACATCGGAGCGGAAGCGGATTTCATTAAGATTTTTGTCCTCAACTCTCACAAAGACAAAGGTGGTAAGAAAACAGCCTCACGGACAACACGTTTACCTCGACTGTTTATCATGATACGTCTTTCCAAAGTGCGTCGGATCTGTTGCTACAAAACCATTTTCTGCTACATATCCTTCACTTTTTGCCATGGCTTCGCCGTCGTCCCCTGCAATAGTGGACGTAACCTGTGATTGTATATTTGTCTCTTTCATCATGCGAATCAAGTTCGTTTTTTGATGACGTTCAACTGAATCTCGATATAAGAGACACAGAATCTCCTTGCAAAAATACGAAAATTGTTGGAAACTAGCAAATTATGCGTGTTAAAAAATTAATATCATTCTACGAAAATCAACATTATTTTACTATTCTTTTCGTACATAATTTCCTAAGTCGTTGATTGAACGAAAGTTTTAGGTTTTTCTGTATCTCTTATATAAAGGTTCAGGAAAAATGGTTCATTTTGGTTCATTTTACAAAATCCCTCTTTTTATTCTTTTTTGTGGCTTATAGGGCTGCCACTATTTTGGCGTTGGCATCATCTACTTCTGAGCTTTTGATGGAATTGAGATAGATTTGCGTGGTGGTTTCTCCATCTTTCGTTTGGTTGCAACCTTTGTGATGATGGCAGATACACCTGATACAATTGCCTCTAAACGAACAAAGGGAAACAACCAGTCTTTGGTCGTTCCCCTTTGTTTGTTGTATTCATTCTGATTACATCACATGATTGTCAAAATGGCTTTGCATGCATATCATCCCGTCCTTCCTTGTTGATAAAGGCTTTTTTCTACCTCTCCGTCTCTCCTGCAAGGAGAGCTCCACTTTCTCCCCAAGCCCCTCTTCCTCAGGAAGCGGGGATGTAACTGCCCTCCGGTGCTCAGAACCGCTACGCTATAAGGTTGACGGGGCATCAAAGCCCTCGCCAAATTGTGCGGGATGGGACCGCCTGGGTATAACTTGCTATAATTTGCTATAGCTTGCTGATTGGGGGTGCATGGGGGGCGGCTTACTGGTTGAGACCACCATTTTTGTTCCCCACCGCAGTATCGCTCTGCACTTGTCGTCGCTCGAATGGGGATATTTTTTAACATTCTGCCTTTTACAGGCGCGAAATAAAATCATCTGCTGTATGTTCTGTTACAATATCGACAGAAAACCAACGCTTTCCTAAATCTTTTAGAGATGCACCAAAATGATAAACGATATCGTCTATAATAAGCCAACGATCATGTGAACGCTCAAAGGTATGAAGTCTTGTCGGCTCTAAAGGATACTGGGTGTTATAATTTGCTATAGCATCACATAAAGCAGGTGTTGCAAATCGACTTTTCACATAACAATCTAAAGTTACGCCTGTATTACGCTTATGAAAACGATCCAAGAGAGAAGCTGTTATATAGTCATCAATTAGAACGATCCTACGTTTAGCCTTTTGGATTAGCTCCTCTACCAAGACAAAGGCATCAAACATTTGTCCATCAAAGAAAATCCCCAATTTTTGCTTAAGCGAACCATCATCTAGACGACTCATAATCTGATCAAAACGAGCATCTATATTTTTCAAGCCTCGTTTAGTTTCTATACGAAATGCTTCAAGCGACTCTATTCTCTGAAATAATCCTGCATTAGAGAAGATAAATTTGCGCATGGCAACAAAAACATCGATTATGCGAATGCTTGTCTCAATAGCACGGTCACTTTTCAATACGGATGACAATTGGCTTACACCTTGTTCAGTAAAAGCAAAAGGAGGACGTCTGACTCCCATCTTTATAGCCTGAATTTCATCTTCACTCATATAATTGGAGGTCACAAATTGTGACTTCCAATTATTCCATTCCTCTTCTGTCAAACGAAACATATAATAATCAGGAAAGCGCTTCATGTTACGCTTTACTGCCTGATTAAGAACTTTTGTCTCAACTTGGTAGAGCTGGGCGAGGTCACGATCAAGCATCACCTGCACGCCACGAATAGAATATATTCTCCTTTGAATTTCATTTTGAGAAGGCAAGAGTACTGATTGCCCTGACAATATTGTTAAGTTGTTATTATCTTTAGACATATGCTATTATTCTACTTTATTTTTATAGAAAGCAAAGATACAACTTTATTTCGGAACAACCAAGAGATTTTCAAAAAATCTTGCGTAGAAGAAAGGAATCTACATTGAACCCATCCAAGACTGTTGTTCTGCAACTACTAATTTATTTAAGGTCGGAAGCATCTGCTCTATCTTGCGACACTTCACCTTATTGTAATAGAAGTCGATGTCATCTAGCAACTCATTGGCTTTCTCTTCTTTTATGTCCCCACCATAACCACCTGCTACTACACAGATAGCACCAAGACGGCGTGCGTCCTTGTCTGTGCTGAAATTATAGACACCTCTTAGTATCATGGGAAGAGTATTATAGATGACATTGCAATAGTGCAGCAACTCAGGAAATTCATCGGATTCCGTGAGATAGGCACTTAGCATTTCCTCTTGGTATTGGCGGAGAAGCAAGAAGTACTTCTCTTTGGCGATATGTCCCCTGATGTTTTGTGTCATTACCCAAAACAGGGCATGGGAGAGGACTATTCTGTCCTCGCTGGAATGATAATAGAAGAAGCTGTCTTCTGGCTTTCTATTCACATTCAGACGTTGCTCCATTTCTGCAAACATCTCCTTACGTATATCTCTTAATTTTTTTACTGCCATAAGTTTATTTATTTATCTTATTTTTTTCGAATCACCCTGTCCCTCTTTCCAAAGAGGGTTCCACCTCTCACCCAAGCCCTCTCTCCTCAGAAGAGAGGGATGTAGCTGGCGACGCTATAGCTCTGCCAGAGTTTTGGTAACACCAGCGGAGCCTGTGCCCTAAAGGGCTGCCGATGAGTGTTGACGCAATAGAATTGCGATTGTTTGTCGGCTGGCGCATCATACAAACCTATTCCCTCTTACCAAATATGTAACCCAAAGATAATGTGATAACTGGTAAAATCATCTGCCATAAGTTTCCTATGAAATCTTTGTCTTTATCCAAATAATAAACAATACCAGACATGACTATAATTGCAGAAAGCAGAAGGAAACAAATCAAGGCAGAAATATTTTTGGACGAATTTTCTGCCGTACCAAAGAACAGTCCTATCCGTCCCAACTCTTTATCCTTCATTGTGCATTCATGATTATGCTGAGCCTCCTGCATCTTTAATTGAAAATCATGATCTTCATGAACCATAGCTTTCTGATGTTCCATTGTAAGCATCCAACCCCTATGACAATACAACTCCATCCCCAGTGTTTACTGGGGAT
>ERZ859732.153-NODE-153-length-27906-cov-19.753402_pt1 | contig 27906 bp, 25 predicted proteins | sample MGYA00510123_ERZ859732 | MGnify/ENA primary metagenome ERZ859732 (study PRJEB30046, sample SAMN00715133) | human gut metagenome | study: EMG produced TPA metagenomics assembly of the A metagenome-wide association study of gut microbiota in type 2...
TATCTCTCATTGCGTTCTTCGCCCTGTATCTGGGAGAGAGCATCATGTTTCCGACTATCTTCTCATTGGCATTGAGGGATGCGGGTGCAAAGACCAAACTTGCCTCTTCATTGCTTATCATGACGATAGTGGGTGGAGCGGTTGCTCCTGTAATTATGGGGTATATTGCGGATACTACGGGCAGTATGGCGATTGCCTTTCTCATACCGTTGGTTTGTTATGGGGTGATTGGAGGGTATGCACTTTCGAAACGCCACGTTCCTCTTTAGATAAAAGGAGGATTTTTCGAAAATCACCCCGTCCCTCTTTACCCTTAAAGAGGGCTCCACCTCTCATCTCGGTCTTCTCCCCTCAGGAGCGAGGGAGAAAACCGCTCCTCTGGTGCTCAGAACCGCTTCGCTCTAAGGTTGGCGGACCAAAGCGGTCTTCGCCAGGTAGTGCGGGATGGGACCGCCTGGTTATTGAAGCTATAAATTATGCTAAAAAGAGAGGTATTTATATTGGAAAATGAAAAAATAATATTATATTTGCACCGATTATGGATAAAAATGAGATTTCACTAAGGATAATTGGCAAGAATGGGGATGAGCCTCTTTCTCCTGCCAATTTTGACATCGGGCAGATACGATTCTTGCTCGATGAGGTGGAAAATTTGCTTTATCCTGACAAGAAAAAGCGCAAGGATCGCCCTGTGATTTCATACGAAATGAAGGAGGGTTCTGTGATTAATATTTTTAGAACTTCATTGCAGAATGTATTGATGTTCTCTTCTATGCTTGGGGCGGTTGAGCAGAATAGTGGTTCTATTGATAAACTGGAGGTAAATAGTGCCCAAGCGTTGGAAAATTTGCAAGCGTTTGCTTTGCGTCATAATTATGACATTGAGATTGGTACATCTGATAAGCCAAGACGTGTGTTCAAGATTTCTCCTCTTACTCACTATGTTCGCCGTGAAAATGTCATGGTGGATGTGGAATGCTATTATTATGGAATCTTGACGGATGCTGGTGGCAAGGATAAGGCTAATATTCACCTTGATACCAAAAATGCAGGTACTTTGACAATTCGTACGGATAAAGAGTATTTGGCAGATTACAAGGGGAATCCTTTGTATAAGAAATTTGGTGTAAGAGTACGTGCCAAGAAGAATATTCTAACAGGAGATATTGATAAGTCAACGCTTACTTTGATTGAGTTGTTGGATTATCAACCTCGCTATGACGAGGACTATCTAAAGAGTCTTATCACCAAGGCGACTCCAAAGTGGAAGGGTGTTAATGCTGACGAATGGTTGGCTAATATAAGGGGAGATATTGCTTGATGGAACAGAATTGTGTACTTTTGGATACCAGTTTCTTCATTCGCCTTTTGAATGAAGCTGCCCCTTTGCATGATAATGCTTTGGATTATTTCAGGTACTTCTTGGAGCATGACTTTGTTGTCAAGGTCAGTACCATTGCTATTGCTGAGTATTGTGTGAGGGGTGACGTAGATGAGTTACCTCTTAAGAATATGTTGGTGATACCATTCAACTATGACCATGCTATCAGGGCTGGCAAGATGATTGGTGAGGTTTATGCTGAAAAGCAAAGGCGTGGAGCTAAAATCACTCCTCATACAGTAGTACCTAATGATACTAAAATGTTTGCACAAGCAGATGTTGAGCCTGATGTAAATTTTTATGGTACTGCTGATGTCGAGTGTAAGAAGGTATATGATATGATTGTAAGTATCGGTGAAAGCCGTATCGTGCGCCTAGATAAAGTTTTGTACCTTTGTACCGTTATTTTAAATTTTCAAATTATGATACAAGGCAAGAAACATTTAAACTGCAAGCCAAAGTTCGCCGAGGTTGTAATCGGTGACAATGAGGCGAAGAAGATGTGTGAGTCTTGATTCAATGATTACTCTTTAATTGGAATGGTTATGGACATTTTATGAACTTTCAGATTTTGGGCAATTAGAAAAAAGATTACGTGACACTGATAAGTTCCCGCTTTATAAAATGAGTAACTAAAGATTCTGAGGTAAAGTTGAAGGTGAAAACATATATGAATAGTACATCTCCATATTTTGCTTTTTTACGATATTGTCTGGGGAAAAAGAGGAATATGAGTAGAGTGATTGCTGGTATGAACTGGCAGGCGCTATATTCTTTTGCCTCTAAGCAGGCTTTGCTTGGGCTTTGTTTTGATGGTATCGAAAGGCTGGGAGAAGAGTATCCAGAAGAGCTGAGGCTGAATCCGATAGGGAGGGAACTGCTGATGACTTGGATGGGTAAGGCGCAACAGATTCGCAGACAGAATATGAAAGTGAATGTGGTTGCAAGCAAGCTCTATTCCATGCTTAGAGAAGATGGACTGAGGTGCTGCATTCTAAAAGGTCAAGGGAATGCCTTGATGTATTCAAATGCGTATTCCCGAAATCCGGGAGATATTGATGTATGGGTGAATGCAAGCCGTGAACAGATAACGGAATATGCCAAGACGCATTTTGAAATTGGCAATGATATAAGATTCCAACATTTGGAGACTTCTATGGATGGAGTGCCTGTAGAATTGCATTTTTTTCCTTGTACCATGAACAATCCGATTTATCATGTTAGATTGCAGAAATGGTTTAAGCGGAATGCGGATTTGCAATGCTCAAATGTTGTTAGCCTACCAGATGGTATTGGAGAAATTGCTATACCAACGACGGCATTTAATGTGATTTATCAGCTGACGCATCTTTATCATCATTTCTTTGATGAGGGGATTGGAATGAGACAAATCATTGACTATTTCTTTGTAATGGATGACTTTTGGAAAGTCAAAGAAAGTTTTTCACAACCATCCCGTCCTTCCTTGCCTAAGGAAGGCTCCACCGCTTTCCCCAAGCCCCTTTCCCCTCAGGGGACAGGGGATGTAACCGCCCTCCGGTGCTCAGAACCGCTTCGCTATAAGGATGGCGGGGCATCAAAGCCCTCGCCAGGTTGTGCGGGATGGGACCGCCTGGGGATGGAGGGGGATAGCTCAGCTACTTCATGCTCTTCTACTACTGTTGCTTCTTCTTCCTCTGCTGTTTCGTTGGAGGTGATTCAGAGAGATTTGAAGCATCTTGGATTGTGGAAGTTCGCCAGAGCGGTGATGTATGTGCTGCATGAGGCATTGGGATTATCGGAGGAGAAGATGATAGCTCCGATGGATGAAAAGCGTGGAAAGTTGCTGCTTTCTGAGATTTTGAATGGTGGCAACTTCGGAAAGCATTTCACCAAGTATGGGCATTTCACACAACAAGGCATGGCGAAGAAGTATTTCCTGAAGATTTGGAGGAATATGCACTTCGTGCGATATTATCCTGCTGAGGCATTAAGTGAGCCAATCTTCAGAACATGGCATTTCTTCTGGAGAATGAAGAACAATAAATAATTGATTATCTCGGTCTTCTCCCCTCAGTTAAGAAGAGGTAACCGCTTATTTTAAGTCCCACAGATTTCACGGATTATCAAAGATTTCTTTTGATTTTCTTGGTGGTTTCGAGAAAAAAGCGTATTTTTGCGGCAGATTGCAATCAAAGAATTTTAAAGGAGAACTATTATGGATACATTGGATAAAGAATTTTGGGAAAAGCGTGAAGCTGCAATGAAAAGATTTATGGCAGCAAAAGAACGTAAAAAGGCTCGTGTAGCTGAAATTACTAAGAGCCTTTGTGAGGAATATAAGGAACGAACGGGGGTATATCCTAAATATATAAATGTTTGGTAAGTAAACCACTTCCTTTGGATATAATTAATGCTTCTGCTCCTTATGAGGTTTATTGGCATGAAAAGTCTCGAACTTATCGCTTTAAAAGTGATTTTGGTGTGGTACTTGCTATTGGCTTTGATGATGATGACATCATTGAAAATGCAGAATCATATGTCTTTTCTATCATCAATGTAAACAAAATACCTTCTCCACGAGACTTGAAAATGCGTGATACCGTGATGCTTATCATTGAGAACTTCTTTAATATGAACGAAGCAGCTCTCTTGTATATTTGTGAGAGTGGTGATGGTAAGCAGTATATGCGAAGCCGCCTGTTTGAATATTGGTTTTCCTCTTATCAAATGAAAGATAAGTTTATTTTAATGCCTGTCAGTATCGAAGATATTGAGGGAATTGAAAATTTTGCAGCTTTAATTATTCGAAAAGATAATCCGAATATTATAGATATTGTTGCAGATTTTTCTAACACTGTGGCTATGTTTAGGGTAAAACCTAATAGTCATGACTAATTTTTATAAGTATTGTAGCAATCCACAACATAGCCATTGAGCGATGCTTCCATGTTACTATGTTGAAAAAACAGATGAGGTGAAGGAGTTTGCTTAGCAATCCTTCACCCTTAAAACGATACAAAATATATTTTTTTTCAAAAAACTGATAGGTGTAACTGCTTGGAATATAGTGGGGACGCTGTATTGGTGATATACAAAAATCGGTTGTTGTCCAGTGCTTTGGTGATCCTCATCAGGCAATATATGACGAAAGTGAGACCGAAGGACTATGGAAGATCGGAAGGACTATGCCAATTATGTCAAGTTTGAGGTTTGGTGATAGTATAGCCAATGTATTAAAGTCTGTATGTGATAAAGAAAATTGCTGAATAGCTTAGGATATAGTTTTGATAAGGAGGGGAAAAACATTCGCTATACAAAATCACGCCTGTTGTCATATATAAAGATGGTCAATGAATCTTTTTATTTCAACTAAAAAAAGCGGATAGGAAATTGGGTACTTAACATAATCAATACTGATGAGGATATAGATACGAAGGTTGTTGAAGAAATAAAGGATTATATAGGAAAAGATTTACGTGCGTTATTTAACTTCTCATTAGATAATGCAGAACTTAGAAAATTTCTTCAAAATAGTAATAATCATGTTACCAAGGAAAGTAACATATCTAATAACATATTTCACTCCGATGATGTTGAAATAGAAGTGGGTACAGTACATTCTGTAAAAGGAGAAACTCATGTGGCAACTTTATATATGGAAACTTCTTTTCATGAAAAATGTGAGAGTGAATATTTTGGAGCCCAACTTGAAGGACTTCCATATAAAGGAAATAAGAAATATGAAAAGCAAGCTTTACGAATTGGTTATGTTGCAATGAGTCGTCCACAATATCTTTTGTGTATGGCTATATCAAAGGAACATTTTGAACTATTAGATGAAAAACTTCTAAAAAACAATTGGAAAATAGAATTTGCAGATTAATATTGAAGTTATGGTATCCAACAATACCCAACTTGGTTATTTTCTATGATGATGGCATCAAGGGTATGTACACATGTTGTGATGTTTCCAAGAAGCTTATCTTGGATTTTGTGGAGGAGGTAGAATACAATTACGGCAATCGTCCTGCTTTGATGCGATTGCTAAGAAACCTAAGAGATACTACGGAAAGTCAGATAGGTGATATTCCCGGCATGATGGAATACCGCAAAGTATTGGAAAGTTTGACGGAATGTAACATCAAGTTGCAAGAAGTGATGGACAAAGAGGCTGGCAAGATTCCTATGTCACAAGCTTCCAAGCTGATTCTGAACCAACTGGAGAAGCAATATATAGAGAAGCGTGAGGAACTTCGCAAAATTCAAGCGAAATATTCATGGGCTTCGGACAAGAAAAATCCAGTACAGCAGAGCATCGCCGATGCTTTGATGTATATCGGATTTATGAAATTGGTATGAATGCCAGTTATGGTATTCTATATTTCTTTTGAATGAAGAAAATCAAACTTTATGATTACCAGCAGAAGATGCTGGAGGACATTATCAACGTGCTGACGACTGCTGCTACTGGCAGATTCTACGATGAGAATGGTAAGAAGGAGAAGGTGGGCAGTTCGGTGATGGTGCAGATGCCGACAGGTACGGGAAAGACCTACGTGATGGCGGCTGTGGTGAAATGGTTCCTTGATAACCATGACACGGGCGAAGTGTGGATTGTAGCGCACCGCCGTGAACTGGTGGAGCAAATGCAGCAGACGCTGGACAGATTCTGTCTGGACTATGGGGAGAAGGAAATGGAGCTGAAAGCGAAAGTAAGGATAAGGGTGCTGTCCATTCAATGGTTGAACAGACATATCGACGAACTGGAAGGGGCTGGGTATACGCCAGGACTCATCGTAGTGGATGAGGCGCATCACGCCATAGCAACCTCCTATCAAGACCTGTTTGGCAGGTACAGAAAGGCCCTGAAACTCGGTATGACGGCAACTCCATGCCGTATGAACAAGAACTCCTTTAGCAAGTTGTTTGAGAGGTTGATCGTTTCTCCTTGCACCAACGACTTCATTATGCGTGGTTATCTTGCACCATACGATTATGTGGTGATTGGTAAGTTTTCACAAGACCAGTTGACGGTGAACCAGTTGAAGGGACGAGGAAGCGATGGCGATTATGCCATCAAGGAGATGGACGAGAAACTGAACATTCCGCAGACTATTCAAAGGCTTTATGACAGCGTAAAGAAATATGCTGACGGCAAGAAGGGAATCGTATATGCCATAGACATTGTTCATGCCCAGGCAATTGCCGCCTGCTACAATGCCCTCGGAATAAAAAGTGTGGCACTGGACAGTAAGACTCCTGCCAAGAAACGCAAGGAGATGGTGGAGGCTTTCAGACGCAGTGAGATAGACTGCATGGTAAACGTGAACCTCTTCGACGAGGGCTTTGACTGTCCGGACGTAGAGTTTATCCAGATGGCACGCCCTACACTGTCGCTTGCCAAGTACCTGCAGATGGTGGGGCGCGGGTTGCGCATCAACCATAAGAACAATGATAAGGTGTGCATGATTATCGACAATGTAGGTAACTACCGCAAGTTTGGCTTGCCCGACAAGCCTCGCAACTGGGAGAGCATGTTTGCTGGGTTGAGGGTTGGTAAGGGTATCATTCCAACCTATGTGAAGAAACTGCAGAGTATTATTGCCGTGAATGATGAGCTGATAGTGGTCAAGAAGGCGAATACGGCAAGGAAGAAGATGACCGTCCAACAACTTGATGAATATCTGAAGAATGTAGAGCCTTTCCAGCAGGATGGCAGATGGGGGCTGAAGGTGAAGGATGACATCATCGTGAAACCTATCTACTCTCATATCTCCAACTTCCGAGGTGATTATGCCGAATGCAGAATAGGCATGCAGAAATGTTTGTATGGACTGTTGGACAGGAGGGGCAATATTATCTTACCTCCAGAATATAAATACATATATAAATGGAATGACCATGAGGCGGAAGTAGAAGGTAGCAATGGATACTGCAGAACCATTGAGTTGTAACGACAAAGAAAATATATAAAATGGAACACAAAGAACAGACCGGGCATATCTGCAGATGGATGTGAAAGAGTATCATCTCCATGGAGAGAATGAGGAGATGAAATGAAAAATGACGTTTGTCGTCTATAAACGATAAAATGTGGATCTTTGCACCGGATTCAGTAAAAAGAAAGGGAATTATTTCTGACTTTTACCTTTCTTTTCTGTTAGTATCCGTTGGCTCATGGCGTATGGGTTTACTCCTTCTTCAGATGTTTATAAAGCCAAAGGAAGGCGGGGATGAGGAAGAGATCTGCCATGACCCATGCCACAGGGTCGCCGAAGCAGACTCCCGTCCACGCCAGGGCTGGCACCAGCCAGAGACTCACACCGCATCTCGCTATCATTTCCATTACGCCACTCAGTATCGAGAGATTGCTGTAACCCAGGCCCTGGATGCTGTAGCGCAGAATGGTGAGCAAGCCTAAGCAAGGATAGAAATAGTTGGCTATACGCATAAACTGGGCAGCATAAATTAGTAGAGTGCATCTCCAATCTTCTGTTTGATTTGTGCCATTTTGTTGCGGCGCTCGATGGAGAACGTATCTCCGTGTGCTTCCACGTAATCGAAGAGCATGAACGCCTTGTTCAGCAGTTCATCTCTTGCGGGCTGTCCCACGGTATCCGCCTCGTGATAGTAGAGTTCGGCAAGCATGTCCATCTTGGAGAGTCGCTTCTCCTCGTCGTCGATTCCTGCCATCGCCTTCATCACATCCTCGATGGTGGCGATGCTGTAGAAGGCATAAGGACCTACGTATTGATTGTAGAGTTCCTTAATCTTCTCACGTCTCACCTCCACCTCTTTCTTTTCGAGCATTCTTTCGAGTGCCGCCATAAACTCGCGAATCAGTCGCTGTATGTAGTCTCGCTGTAGCATAATCTTGTTTTTGCCTATTTTACTTGCAGAAATTGTTTTTTCTATTCATTGTTGTTGATTGCCTCTACATACTCCCACAGTTTCTTGTAGAAAGGATGTCGGGTCATTGTGTCCTTGTTGCCCAGGATGATGAGCTTCATTCGGGCTCTCGTCATCGCCACGTTCATGCGGCGGAGGTCTTTCAGAAAACCTATTTGGCCTTCATCGTTGGAACGCACCAGGGAGATGAGGATCACGTCTCTTTCCTGTCCCTGGAAACCATCTACCGTATTCACGCTGATCAGACGGCGGTAAGGCTTGAAGAACTCATACTTCTTGATGAGCTTCTTGAGATATTGTACCTGGGCACGATAAGGCGAAATGATGCCTACATCGATTCTCTCGCTCAATACCCGCAGCTTGCCTATCTTGGTGAAGTATTCCGCCAGGGTGAGCAGGGTGAGCTCGGCTTCCGCCTTGTTGATGCGCCCGAAACTCTCGCCCACAAACTGCTCCTTGTAAAGTGAAGAGTGATGAGTGAAGAGTGAAGAATTCTCTTGTTCTTCACTTTCTTCCGAAGCATCATCAGAAGAGCTATTGAATTCTTCACTCTTCACTCTTCGTTCTTCACTTTCTTCCCCTGTATCAATCCACGTTATCGGATGGTCGTAATCCAATACGCTGCGGTATTTGATTTGTGGCGCACTCTCCACCTTGCCACCGTAGAACCAGTCGCTCGAGAATCGCATGATTTCGTCGTTCATGCGGTATTGGATTTTCAGCAGGGTTACTACCTCGGGCTTGTTTTCGGCGATGCGCTCCATCAGGGTCTTGCCCAGTCCGGCTCTTAATGCCGCAATACTCTTTACGGTAGGCGGCAGCTGACAATGGTCGCCCGCCAGAATCACCCGGCTGGCTCTCTTCATCGGAATCCAGCAGGCAGCTTCCAAAGCCTGCGCAGCCTCGTCGATAAAGAGGGTACCGAACTTCATGCCTTCCAGCAGATGATGGGCTGAGCCTACGAGGGTACAGGCGATGACACGCGCCTCGCCAAAGAGTTCTGCGTTGATGCGGAGTTCTATCTCGGCAGCACGGCTCTTCAGCCTGTCCATCTTCTGATGATAGTTTTCGCTACCCTTCTTTCTGTTCTTTCTTAATTCCCTGATTGCCTTGCGGATTGCCCAAAGCTGAGGGTAATCAGAATGGCTCTCAAAGCGGCGCTCGTAGGTGAAGCCCAGCATCTTGTCGTTTACGCGGGTTGGGTTTCCGATACGTAGCACGTTGATGCCTCTGTCTACCAGTTTTTCTGATATCCAGTCTACCGCCATATTGCTCTGTGCACACACCAGAACCTGACTCTCGCGCATCAGGGTTTCGTTGATGGCTTCCACCAGGGTTGTTGTCTTTCCGGTTCCCGGAGGTCCGTGAACGATAGCCACATCCTTCGCCCAGAGCACCTCATTCACAGCCCTTTCCTGGGTAGGATTGAGCCAAGGGAACTTCATCGGTTCGAAGGAAAATCTTCCTGCCTTCTGATGGGAATAGAATAAGTCGCGGAGATAAGCCAGGCGGTTGTTCTTCGCCTTCATCACTCTATCCAGAGCCTCGAACATCAGCTTGTAGCTGGTTTCATCAAAGGATAGCTGCACGCCGATAGGCTCCGTAGATTGCTGCAAGTCGAGCAATGGGGCAGAGTCGGGCATGGTAATCACCATTCTGTCGCCATCTACATAGCTCACGGTTCCCGTAAAAGAAAAATATTTAAGTGAAGAGCGGGAAGGAAGTGAAGAGTGATGAGTGAAGAGTGAAGAATTCTCTTGTTCTTCACTTAAATCCCCTTCATTTTTGTTAGAAACATCATCAGAAGAGCTATTGAATTCTTCACTCTTCACTCTTCGTTTTTCACTTCTAAAGAACATGACGGGGCGACCGAACTCAAAATTGTGCTCGATATCCTGGTCAGAGGTGCGGAAGACCTCAATGGCTGTCTGGTTCAGCGAATTATAAAAGCTCTTTCCCACCTGTAGCGGGAACCAGGCATCACCTCGTTTCACCTTCCGCTGCATGCCCATCTGTTCGGTAAGCTTGCGGAAGGCTTCTTTCTCGGTATAATACTCCAGCTGGAGCAGGGTGCGTTGCTGCAATAATGCCTGAATTGGTGAAATCTGTTCCATATAGGGTGCAAAAGTAGCGTATTTCTGCCGAATATGGAAAGAAAAAGAGATAAATATGTTTAAAGTTCCTGCTTTATTTATCCCAAAGCTGATAGTCGATTACCTTATTGTCGTTGGGCTGAATGCTGTCGCTTGCCGAAGATGCAGGTTCTTGGGCATTCTTCTCCAGATGATAATAACTCCCGGCCAGGGCTGCCAGTAGGGCGATGATGAGGGCACAGAGCAGGAACAAAGCGTGGCGGTAACGGGGCGTGCAGGACAGGCGTTGGCGCAGTTGGGCGATGTTTTGCGGACGGCTTTGCGGGTCGCGGCAACTACAGATTTCTGCCATCTTGCTGAGCGCCTTATCGCCCGTAGCCTTGGCCATGTCGCCCAGAACCATGCCCAGAGAATAAATATCGGCACGCGGTTCAGCCTTGGCAGCTGGTAGCATCTGTTCGGGAGCAATATAGCCCGAAGTTCCGGCTGGCGATTTCAATACGCAGAAAGAATCGCTATCCGAGAGACCGAAATCAATGAGCTTCACGTTCTGTCCGTTATGTGTAATCATGATGTTGGAAGGCTTCAGATCGCGATGAATCATCTGTTTGTTGTGCATATATTCCAGCGCATCCATCAGCTGTCCTGCTATCTTGCGGGCGAGTTCTGCCGAGAGGGCATTCTTCTTGATGAGCTGCTCCAGATTATCGCCGTCAATATATTCCATCACCACTACCGTGCCCAGATTGTCAACCTTTTCCAGGTCGATGGTACGGCAGATATTGGGATGTTCCAGCTGCTGGCCTATTTCAAACTCCTTGGCGAGTGCCTGGCGGTAAATAGGGGTGTAGAGAAAATCGTTCTTGAGACATTTCAACATGAAACGCTTGCCGTATTTGGTGGCTGTAAAGATGCGTGTATGGCCCGAAATAGACACGTAGCATTGGTGGAGATTGCTGAATGCATCCTCCACAGGCAAGGGGTTTGAATTGCTCATCTCCTTGCTGATATCCTCGGTAAATCCCGATGTCGTTTTCTTCTTCTTTTCTTCAGTTTCTTCCATGCTCACGGATTCCTCTTTTTCTTGATTACTGTTATCTTATTTTTCGTTGATGCTGATGACGGTAAGTCCGCCGTTTCTGCCGGCTACGAACGAGGCTGTACGCTCGCCGCCACGCTCGATGTAGGGCAGGAAGAGGGGCTGCTCCTTGATGAAACAGCCTGTTACGAAGCGGTCGCCAGGCTGCAGCTTGCTGTTCTCTGATTTCTCTATTTCATAGGTGCTGTCGCCCAGATAGCGGAGCTGCAGCAGACGGTTGGGACTCCAACCGATAGAAACAAGAGTACCTTCTTGTAAATCGCTACTTACCAGCTGGTTTGCCATGAAGAAGGAACTGTTGTACTTGGTGCTTGTCTTGAGCCAATGGGTAAATTCCATGTAGTTCCGATGACCGATATATTGGGAAAGCACATCGAGGGTTACCATGCGTGGCTTGTGATTGTCGCTCACGTATCCATAGAGTCGTTTGAGGGTGGATGGCGAAATAGTTCCACATGTTTTCTTCTCCAGATAGAGTGAAAACTCTTCGAAGTCGGTTGTCGTGGCAAGAATCTTGCCGTATTTCTGTTCTACGAGCGATTTGAGCTCTTCTATTTCGGGTGTTGTCATAATTTATCTTTTAATTATTATTCAACATTTTTATTCTTCTACTATATGGGTGAATTTCCCCCATATTTTATGGTTCTGATACCTCTTTTTCATGCCTGCAGGCACGTGGAGCACGCAGGTGGCGAAGAAGCCTTCTACCTTGTTGGCGAAGGCGTTTTCTTCGCAGTAAGGAATCATGGAAGCTGAAACATAAAGGTCGGTAAGCGGACTTTCGTCGAAGGCGTAGTTGCTGATTTGTTCTGTGTTGGCTCCCAGATATACTTTCGTGAGTTTCCGGCAGCCTTGGAAAACGCCTGTAGGAATCAGCTTGATGCCTGCCCCGAGATGTATTTCCTTTATCTGACTGTCCATGAAGGCGCCTTGTCCTAATGTTTCAACGTTGTCTGACAGATAAAACGCCTCGATGCTGCATTCCTTGAAGGCGTAGGCGCCAATGGAGGTAAAGGCGGAAGGAAGGGTGTATTTGCCCTTCTTGCCCATCGGAAACCAGACGATTTTGTTGCCTTCTGCATTCAGCAACACGCCGTCCTGACTCTTGTAGTAAGCGTTGGCGGGCGAAACTATAAGGGCTTCGAGCGCCGTGCATCCGCTGGAAGGGAGAATGCTGCCTGCTGAGGCAGGAATTTCTATCTCGCGGAGCGAAGTACAATCGGCAAATGCATCTTTCTCTATGGTGGTTGCATCGGCAGGAAGAACTACGTGGGTGAGTTTTTCGCAACCGGCAAATGTGCCTTGTACAATCTGGTTTTCTGCAGCTTCGTGATGATAAGGACCTACCATTCCGCCTGCTGCGAGGTGAACGTCGGTAAGGTCTATATCCGATAGCTTGCCGGGGGTGACTGCGTTATCGTTGTCGCGCCCCATCATCATTCTCATACAGCTGAGGTCTTCGCCGTTCAGGGTTCCGGCTATGGTCAGCTGGGTGTATTCGTAAAGATGGTTGCCCATCAGCTGTGTCAGTTCGCCTGTTTCGTTTAGCGTAATGGCGTCGCTCGTATCATATTTGATGGCGGTTCCTATGGTTTCTCCTACCATATTCCGGGCGAAAGGCTGGAATTCGTAGTGGGCATTCCGCTCCAGATTTCCGATGCGCAACTTGATTTTTCCCTTCTTTCCGTCAAAGTTTTCTACGATGCATTTCTGCTTGTTCTCCGGCTCGCCGGTCAGATAAACGTAGCATCCGGTTTCGGTCATCGGCTCGCCACCATCATCGGTTATTTCGTAGCTTACGAATGCGCTCATCGGTCCGTGACTCAAGAGTGTAGCCGACGATAGTTTCGGACTTATATTGGGCTGGGTGGTGAAACTCATCATGTTGCTGGTTGTGGTTGTTCGCCCGTTGTTGCCCTGCAGCATATAATAATAGGTAGTGCCCGCTTTGAGCCCCGTCAGAACCAGCGAGACGTCAGCTCCCTGGGCATGAACTTCGCTGGTATTGAGGTTCATGCTCTCCGAAGTGCCGTATCTGAACAGGAGTTTCGGCATTTCTGTTTCTCCCTCTATGGTAGCTGATCCGTTGAGGGTTGCCTCTGTTCGGGTGATGTGGGTCGCCTCTGTGGTTATCAGGTGCGGTTCCAGATAGGCAGGCTTATCGCTATTGCTGCAACCTGCCATCATCATGTTTCCTATCAGGAGGGCAAGAAATCTAATGCTGCGTAATATGCTTTTTATGTTCATTTCTTACTTCTTTTGTTTTCCTATTTTAATACCTATGCCGATGCTGCCCTGCCATTGTTTTCCGGCGATGGTGATGGCTGAGGCTGCGATGCTCACTCTGTTGAACGAGGCTAGCACACCCAGCTGGGCTGCGAAGCCTTTGTGGGTAAGGTCTTCGTTGAGCAGGTATCCGCCTCCGCTGCTCTCGGTCTGCTGCCAGGCTGTAGCGGCTTTGCCGTAGCCTACGCCTTCGAAGAGACAGAAGCCATGCGTGATGTGGTGGATGGCTCCAGCGGTAAAGGTGTAGTTCTGGTGGCGTGTATTGCCTGTATAATAAGGTTTGATGCTGCTGCCCGGCGTGAAACCTTCTTTGTTGCAGGTTCCCTCTGTGCTGCCTATGCTCTTGAGGTTGCTGCTGGTATGGATGAAGAAGCCGTGACGGCGCATCAGGGCGAAGAAGAGACCATAGGACGGTCCGTCTTCATGAAGGGATAGCGTGGCGAGCGTGTAGAGGGCGAGTGGCATCTTCTTACGTACTTGTGGGATGGCAATCGTATCTATTACCGTCTTTACCTCTACGATGGTGTCGTGCTTCTCCTGGATGATAGGAGTAGGCTTGGGCAGTTTCAGTTTCAGCTCGTAGGTCATTCTGCTTTCCAGCGGTTTGCTGAACCGGTAATCGCGGAGCACGCCCCATTCCGGATGCTTGATGGTGAGCAGTTTGGAGCCTTTAGGAAGATAGAGCCAGATTTCGCCCACTTTATCTTTTCGCGATACGATTCCGAGCGGGGTGGAGAAGGCAAAGTCGGAGGGTGCTTCTACCTTCACCAGGGCGCAAGGTTCATCGTTGAGGTCGCGCACGGGGGTGATAAAGGCACTCACGTCGTTGGGCAACAGGCGGAAACCTGCTACCGAAAATTCCTGTGCCTGAACGGATGCTGACCACAGGCTTAATATGAATAAGAGTATCATCATATTATTCTAAATTAAAGTCTTGTATACTGATTACATCGTCTCCGCTATGTACGGTTCCTGCCGGTTGCCAGGTGCGCACGTGGATGAGTGGCATGGACGGGTTGCGGAAATCCCAGAGCAGAAAGAGATAGCCGTCGTCTGCGTAGCGGTCGCTCTTGTATTGCTGCCGGAGGGTGACGCCGTAAATGCCGTCCATCGTAGGATGGCGCATGATGCGGAATCCCGAGAATTTCAAGTCTATCTTCTGGTTGGCTGTAAATACCTTCGCCAGTCTTGAAATATAGTCTTTCTTCGAGTGAATGGCGTAGGTTACTTTTGCTTCAGCCTGACACTTGTTGTCGTTGGCTACTGGTTTTATCACGTTTCCTACGATGATGAGTGCCTTGTCGCTAAACACCTGTTTCAGGAAATCTAGATCCTTGGTGGTATAGGCTGTGCGGAAATGTTCGCAGTAGTTGAGGATGGTATGGCGGCGTCTGGCATCGGTCTCTGTGAGTTTACCCTGCATGATTTTCGAGGCTTCCTTGTAGAATGGATTCGACTGTGCCATCGTCTTGAGATTTACCTGCGAAAGATGGCTGGTCTTTCCTGCTTTTGGTGCATTCGCTTGCCTGCTTGCCTGTTCTTCCGGTTGGTAATCAGTCGCACTCTTCGTGCCTTCTTCCGATTCTCCGTTCATCAGCATCTGCGCCTGCTGCCTGTTGGCTTCCGGAACAGCATTTTTATTGTCTTCTGTGAATACTACCATACCCTGTCGGTCGATAAATCCCTCTCTCTTAGAGTTTTGCTCGCGAAACCGGAGCTGCCCGTTGCGGAAACGGGTGTCTAGCAGACAGCCACGCAAAGGGATGGTAAACAGCTCGTTACCGTCTGCATCTTCTACCACGTATCGCTTGCCTTTCGTGCCGTTGTCCTGTTCTACAAGTTCCAGTCCTTCGTTCACTCCGTATCGGATTTCCTGACAGTTGCCTTTATAAACGGCAGAGGGCAGCAGCCACAAGGCTGCCACCCATCCTCCGAGAAGGAGTGCTAGAAGGGATAATATCAATACCGTCTTCTTCATTTATAATTCTCTGTATTCTTATCATTTATAGCCCTTCGGGAGAAAGGCTTTCTTATTTATTTCCCCCAGTTCTGAATCTCGCCGCCTATCTCTATCTTCACCTGGTCTGGGTTGTCTGAAATGATGAAGTTGACAAGATGTTCGGTTCCGGGTTTAAACTGGAATCTGCTCTCGTAGAGATAACTTACACCTTTCATTACCACCTCGATGAGTGGTCTTCGGTTTTCGATGCGTTGAGGCACGATGATGGCCGAGTAGATGTAGTCGCTCTCCTGATGGGCGATGATGCTCTGCTGGGTTCCTTTCACATAACGGGTTGCCACGCCTGCCTGAAGGTCGATGGTGGCAGTAGGCACCGTGTTGTGGATGGTAACCTGAGCCGTAGTAGGCATGTCGCCCTCGAAATCCTCTCCTTTTACCAGTCTTATCTTGAGCTTGCTCATGATGTGCTTGAAGTTGAGGCTGATAGGGGAGTTGGATGCCTGGATGTCCTTGCTGGTGGCAAAGAGCAGGTCGCTTGCCTCGTAACCGCCGGGTGCAGTTGCCGTCTTCGGGGTACTCTGATCGAGGGCTACGCTGAAAGGCTGGTCTGTCGTGCTGCTTACGCCCTGTATGTATGGGTAGTAAGCGTAGGCGTTGTAGGTGCCTTCATCCCAATAGAGGGTACGGGCGGCTTCCCATTTGCTGCCATCGTAGGTGAGCGCTTCGTTGTTCACGAGATTGCCGCCTATTTCGAGTGGAGCCTTGCTTTCTGCCACGTAGAGACCTATCTTGTCGTTTGACTCGAAACTGGTTGCCGTGGCACGGCTCTGGCCGGGATAATTTACGGCAAAAGTCATCGGCGTAGATTGGACATCCTTGTAGCGGGAGGTTGTTTCCACCTCCTCGCTACATGAAACCATTCCTAATATAGCCAACGCAAAACTGGCGTATCTTATTATATGTTTCTTCATTTTTTTTCTTGTTTTAATGGTCCATATTCTGATTTACCTTGCCCTCGCTCTTAGCGATGCTTTCTAACCTTTGCCATTTTCAGCGGACTGCCTTTATGGAAGACTGGATCATGCTGGTAGGTTCCGGATGTGCGTTGGTCGCCATTGCCGCCGAATGCACGGCTCTCTACGATTCCTGCATCTCGCTTGTCGTTCTTCACGAAATCTTCGAAACTGTAGGTTTCTCCGGCATAAGCCTTGATGCGCTTCACGATACTCTCACGGCTGATGGTGCTGTAGTAAGGAATATCGTTGTTCATGCAGGAGTTCGGCTCCGAACGGAATACGCCTCGGTTGTGCATGTAGCCTCCCTCGTAAATGTCTACGATGTCGCTGTAGCGGTCGTCGAAAATCAGATGGCTCCAGCCTACGCTATGCATCTTGCCGGTAAGTTCCAGGTTATCAAACCAACCAAGCGACTTGGCTGCGTTGAATTCAAAAACGTGACCACAGCAGGTACAATCGCAGAAATCAATGAAGGCGTTGTGATAAATGTACTCATCGCCCAATTTTCCGAATCCGTGTCCGCCTGCCTCATGCTGGATTACGCCACGGGTATCGAGTGGATAACCATAGGTACTCTGAGGACAGAAGGCAATAGCCGAACCATCTTCCCACATCTGGCAGATGCCGCCGTAATCGGTAGAATTAGGAACCATGATGATCAGGGTCTGATTCAGATTGCCCTTGTTGACGGTTGGAGCGCCCAGAGCATAATCGAATACTTCGTCATAATCAGCCTTCAGTCCTACGCCACCGGTAAAGGTGGTGTTGAATCGGTTGTAGCGGATGGTGTTCACGGTTCCTACGCCCGATTCCGTAGAAAGCGAAATGGCTGTATAGACGTTGAAGTAATCACGGTAAGTCTTGTAAGGCTCAATACCGAAGAAATACTCCACTTCCTGCTTGATATCCTTCAGATATTCGTCGCTGGCAATATCCTTTGCATTATATCCGTCGCCGAGCAGAACGATGTTGATTCCACCCTTGTTGCCCTTGGTAGCTTTCTGCAGGGTTACCCATTCATCCTCTCCATATTCATAGCCATACTGTGAAACGCTGCATTCATGGGTGTAGTCTTTGTCTTTCAGTCGGAACACCACCTTTCCATCACGGCTATCGGCATTCTTAGCCATTCCCTTGATGGTCAAGGTTACTTCTGTCTTCTTGTTGCCGCTGGCAGGAGAAACCTCGCACCAGTCTGGCTTGCTGGCTACTTCCCATTCGCCTTCGGCGTTAATCACCAGTTTCTGCTTATGTTCTGTGCTCAGGGCGCAGGCTACAGATGGACGGCAAACGAGCTCGTGGTGGGCAGCGATGCGCTTGAAGTCTTTCCAACCGTTGGCTGATTGATACTGAGCGATGGCTGATTCTGGAACTTCAAGGGTAAAGTTGTCCTTTGCCACGCCATCAAAAGCACCATTAAGGACATTAGCAGGCATATCGCTTTTACAAACAATGCTGCTTATCCCATAGCAGCCATTAAAGGCATTGTTTTGTATGGTTTCCATACTTTCAGGAAACACTAATCCTTCGATGCTTCTGCAATTTACGAAAGCTTGTTCTCCAATACTTTGTAAACCTTCCGGAAATTCTATTGTTCCCATAAGACGCCAACATGATCCGTCTCCCTCTAAATCACCAAATGCCTTTCGACCGATACTTCTTAATGTCTTTGGTAAATTTAATTCTCCAGAAAAATCACATCCAGCAAATGCGTAGTTTTGTATGACAACCAAATTTTTAGGTAAGGAAATTTCTCCTTTGAAATGAGTTCCTCTAAATGCGTATTCTCCTATTGAGGTTATACCATCATGGAAAGTTAATGTTCCATTGAAGCTTCCGCAGTATTCAAACGCATTATTAGGAATCTTATGTAAATCTTGAGGTATACTTAAGCTTCCGCTAAGATTCCTACAATCCCTGAAAACATTGTCTCCTAGTTCGTTGAGCTTTTCCGGAAGTCGTAATTCTCCATAAAGTCCTTCGCAACCTTCAAACGCATTGCCAAGTATTTTCTCAAGATTGTTTGGAAGAACCAATTGACTATTGAATCCACAATAAGTAAAAACTCCTCCATACCACCAGCGATCATAACCTCGACCTATATATTTCAACGTAGAAGGCAAAGAAATACTTCCACTTAAAGCACGGCAGTTGAAAAAAGCTCCTACTTCGATTTCTGTTACTCCTTCAGGGATGTTGATAGATCCAGTGAGATTTTGACACTCACCAAATGCAGCAATGCCAATTTTCGTTAATTTGTCTGGTAGAACAATTAAGTTTAGCGACTTCTTGCCATATAAAGCTTCGTATGGCATTTCGTAGTCATTATATGGATAATCGCCAGGACTTCCTCCAGTTAAGGTCTGTTGACCACCTCTGATAATCACTTCTTTCAAATTCAAAGCTGCAAGATATTCCATACTATCTCTCATGAAGTAGAAATCCTGGGCATTAATCTCACCCGTAATCTTCAGATTCTTAATCTTGGTATAGTCCTTATTAGCCGCAGTAATGGCATTCTTCAAACCTCCAGGAGTAGAGTTGATAACAATATACTCCTTCGCCGTTGCATCATGGCTTACCAAATCATTCTCCCAAGGAGTAATGCTTTCGCTTACCAAAGTAAGCTTATAAGCGCCGCTTCCTGCCTGCTTATCTACCTTGATACCGAAGTTCATCATCTTGCCAGCTACATAGGTAAGTGCCTCGTTCTTAGTGAATTTATAAGGCACACCACCGATGGTGATGCTGAAGAGGGTAGTGCCGGCAGCCACGGTTTGAGGAACCACGATGGTGCGCCATTCGTCGTTAGTACGAGATGGGATGGTCATGGTGTTCTCTACAGCACCTGCAGTCTTGATTTCGCCAGTAGAAAGGTTGATGCTTGCCTTGCGGGCTACGTTGGCTGTCAGGACAATCTTCTCCAGATTTACCCATTCGCCATCGGCAAAACCGGAACCCTGAATCAGGGTAACACGGGCATTAGACATGCGATGCGCCATAGGCAAACGGATTACGCTGGTAGTAGGAGCCACATCCGACACCTTGCCCCAGAGAAAATCGCTCGCTTCGTAGCCACCCATTTCGCCATTCTCGGTAGCCTTGCTCTGGTCTTTCTGTACTTCAAACTGATAATCCTCTATGCTTTCAGGGTTGGCAAAAGGATAGTAACCATACACATCAATATGCGTATGCTTGTCTTTCCAGAAAAGGTCATAAGCGGAGTTCCACTTATAGTTAGGCTCATCGAAAGTGTGGCGCACATTATCGCCACGGTTGCCGTTTACCTTCAAGGTTCCCGGCTTGTTTCCCTCGTAATCTACGATATAAACGCCCATCACGTCGCCGTTGCAGAAACCGTTGTCGTTGACGCGGGTTACGGCAAGCTGGTCGATATCGCCCGAAAGTTGGATGCGGTTGCTGTCGTGCTGCTCGGTCTTGTCGCCGAAGAAGTCATCGCTACAGCCTGTCAGAAGCATGGCTCCTGCCGCAAGCAGATATAATAAGGTATGTTTTACTCTTTTCATAAATAATTCGTTTTGGGGAGATGACTTTTCTCTAGAAGAAAAATCATCTCGTATTATTTCTAGGATAGAAAATCGTCTGTACTTTTTTATTCGGCTGTACCACCATAGTCGATACCGTCGTCTTCCCACTTGCTGATGTTAACATTTACGCCGTTGCTGGTCTTGCTGAGCGTAATGGTAAACTTATGCTTCTTGCCAGCCTCGAAAGCGGAAAACTGGGATGACTTAGGGAGATTGAAATCTCTGCCGTCAACATTTACGGTAATGAGATTTCCTTCGCCTACAGCCTGTGGAATAATGAGCGCCTTGTAGCTGTTGCCTTCTTCCTTGAGCGGAATGAGGTCTGTATCATCGCCCTTGGCTGTTACGGCACCTGTAGAAAGATTGGCTGTAGCCTGTGTCTTCAGACGGTTGATCTTTACGCTAATCTTGGCTGCAGCAAGCGAAGCCTCTGTAAATCCGTTTCCTGCCACGAGGTTGATGATCATCTGGCTCAACACGTGTTTGGCTTCTATCTTTACGGCATTTTCTGTAGGAACCGCATCTGTTGTCTTGCCTATCAGAAGTTCGCTAGCCTTGTAGTTCTCGGTTGTACTCTGGTCTGCATTTACAGTCCAAGGCATCGCCTCTATGTTGCTGATAGAACTTGTATATGGATAATAAATGTAGAAATCGGCGTGGGTGCTGTTGTCTTTCCAGTAGGTTGGAGTTGCAGCCTTCCAGGTTCCATCATAGGTGAATTTCGTGTTGTCTATATAGTTACCTGTCGTTTGGAGTGTTGCGGCAGAGCCGTCGGCTTGATGGTTGACAACAAACAGTCCTATCTGGTCTCCCGCTTCGAAAGCCAGATCTGTAGCACGGCTTATCGAAGTGCTGATGTTGATAGGTACTTTTGCTGCAGGGGTAGGCTTTTGTGTCGGGTCCAGTTCGGAACTGCCACCAGAGCATGCGGTTAACGCGAGTAGCATGCTCCCTACGATTGCTAGATGCTTCTTCTGTTTCATGATTTCTTTGTTTTATATGATTACTTTTCCTAGGTGTATTTGGAACTGTCAGTTTCATTTACTCTGCAAAGGTATGAAAAAATGTGGTATTATGCAAGTTCATAATGGTCCATATATGAAAAAAGTTGCTAAACAACATATTTTCAGAGGGTAAACGGAGGGAGAACTCAAAGAAAAAAGGCAGTTCCCTGCATGTTGGAAACTGCCTTTCTCTTCAAAGTGGGGATTGCCCCGTCTGTTATCTGATGATTTTCATTACATCTTCGATGGTGCGGTTGAATGGTCCGTTGTGCTCCAGTTTGATGGTACACATGGCTGCAGCAAACTTTCCGGCTTCTACCGGATTGGCTCCCTGCAGACGCTTGTAGAGATAGCCTGCCGAATAGGTATCGCCGCATCCCGTAGCATCCACTACTTCATGAGGAGGGTAGGCTGGAATATCATAGAAAGTATCATCTACATAAACCAAAGAGCCCTCGCTTCCCAGCGTGATGATTACTTCGGCTACGCCCCAGGCATGAATCAGCTTGGCGGCTTCCTTCGGGTCCTTCAGTCCGGTAATGGTCTCCATCTCGGTCTCGTTCACCTTCAGATAATAGGTGTTCTTGAGCACCTGGAGCTTGTCCTTCCAGTCGGTAGCGTAAACTTTCTCGTCTCTCACCTCGCGCAGATAGCCCTGCACATCGATGGAAACTTTTCCCTTCTTGGCAAGAAAGGCAACCACTTCTGGCGAGAAATCATCGCTCAACAGACTGCCCAGGTGAAAAACCTTTGCCTCTACATGCTCCAGCTGCTGGATGGTGAAAGGATCTGCCTTAGCAAGCACACGCTGCTTACGGTCGTTAGGATTATCGCCATAAATATTTTCGAAGAAAACCGTATTGCGTGATGGGTTCAAGGTGACATCTATTCCTGCCTTGAGCATCTTTTCAACAGGTTCCTTCTCGGTAGGATCCATCGCCGTAATAAGCGAGAAACTTACATCCTTTGGCAATTGGTTGATGGCGTAGGCAAAATAAAAAGAGGTGCCGCCAGCCATGTAAACCGTACTGTTCGGGGTCACGATTTTATCCTTTGTTACGTGCCCAATACAACAAATATCTTTCATTCTTATTACATTTTACGGATGCAAAGGTACTGCAAATCGAGAATAATACAAAAAAAAATGGGAATTATTTTGTTTTGTTCGCATTTTAATGTACCTTTGCATCGAGAAAAAGCAACTTTTAAAGTTTTATCTAGAATAGATATAAAGAAACATTATGTGGTTTGATAATTTAATCAACGTGCATTCGGCGGTGCAAGGCATCGTCATTCTGTCTTTGATTTGTACTTTGGGTCTTGCCCTCGGCAAGATTCATGTCAAAGGAATCTCCCTTGGCATAGCCTTCGTATTTTTTGTGGGTATTATAGCAGGGCATCTAGGGCTCTCTATTGACCAGAACATGCTGGAGTTTGCAGAAAGCTTCGGCCTTACCATGTTTGTGTATGTGCTGGGTCTTTATGTGGGTCCTAACTTCTTCGGTTCGATGCGTCACGAAGGCATTTCGCTCAATCTCTGGAGTCTGGCTGTCATCCTGGCGGGAACCTTGTTCTCGCTCGGCTTGTGCTGGATTTTGCCAATCAGTCTGCCTGATATGATGGGTATCCTGTGTGGAGCCACAACCAATACGCCTGCCCTTGGTGCTGCCCAGCAGGCGTTGCAGCAGTTGGGCTTGCCTAGCGAAGGTGCAGCTCTGGGCTGTGCCGTTACTTATCCGTTGGGTGTTGTGGGCGTTATCCTGGCGATGATGCTCTTGCGCAAACTCTTTGTGAAACCGGAAGATTTGGAGATTCGCAATAATGATGATGACGACCATACGGCTATCGGACAATATGTAATCGTGAATCCTGCCCTGAACGGCAATACCATAGCAGAGATTACGATGATGACGCATCGCAAGTTCATCATCTCCCGTGTGTGGAGAGGCGAACAGGTGATAGTTCCTCAGGCTGATACGGTTCTTCATACGAATGATAATGTGCTCGTGGTTACCAATAAGGATGAGGTCTCGGCGATGCAGATTCTCTTCGGAAAGAAGGTGGATAAGGAGTGGAATAATGATAAGGTAGACTGGAATGCGATTGATGCGAAGGTAGAAAGCCGCATTATCGTTGTTACCCGTCCTGGACTGAACGGTAAGCGCCTGGGCAGTCTGCAGATGCGAAATTCCTATGGCGTGAATGTGAGTCGAGTGCTTCGTGGTGATATCCGTCTGCTTGCTACAGATGACCTCCGTCTGCAGTACGGCGACCGGCTGACGGTAGTTGGCGACCCTACGAGTATAGACCATGTAGAACAGTTTCTGGGTAATGCCGTAAAGACCCTGAACGAGCCGAACCTCGGCGCTATCTTCCTCGGAATCATTCTCGGTCTTGCCGTAGGAACCATCCCTCTGGATATTCCTGGAATGACGGCTCCTGTACGTCTGGGTATTGCCGGTGGTCCTATCGTGATGGGTATTCTGATTGGTGCGCTGGGGCCTCGTGTGCATTTCATCTCTTACATGACGCGAAGTGCGGGTCTGATGCTGCGAGAACTGGGTCTTGCCCTCTATCTCGGTTGCCTGGGATTGGCGGCTGGTGGACAGTTCTTCGAGACGGTAGTCCGTCCGGAAGGTTTGATGTGGGTAGGCATCGGTTTCCTTATCACGGTTGTGCCTGTGGTTATCGTAGGTCTCATCATCCTGAAGACCAAGAAGTATGACTTCGGCAGTATCTGCGGAATCCTCTGTGGAAGTATGGCGAATCCGATGGCGCTTACTTACGCCAACGAGACGCTGGATGGCGATACGCCAAGTATCAGTTATGCTACGGTTTATCCGCTCGGCATGTTTATCAGAGTGGTGATAGCTCAGGTTATCGTGATGTTCTTTGTCTGATATTCCGATGTTTTCATCTGTTTCTGCGGATTCTGTCATCCGCAGATATGAAGAAAGGCTGGTTTCGGTTAGAAATCAGCCTTTCTTGTTATAGTCATCTTCTTTCCCGTCATCGGGTGCTCAAATGTGATTTCCTCTGCATGAAGATGCAGTCTTGTTGCCGGTTCGTTGCCGTAGAGCGGATCGCCGATGATAGGGGCATTCAGACCTTCCTGATGAGCACAATGCACTCTCAGCTGGTGCGTCCTGCCCGTTTTAGGATAGAGCGCCAGGCGAAGATGGGTATCGTCTATACGCTCTAGAACCTCGTATTCTGTAATGGCTTCCTTGCCCTGTTCGCGGTTTACCATCTGTCGTGGACGGTCTAGAAAATCTGCTATCAGGGGGAGCGAGATGTAACCTTTTCTGCTTTCTGCTTCTTTCAGAATCCGGTTGCACGATTCCTTGTTTTTTCCGCAAACGATGGCTACGTATTTCTTCTGAACCCGATGATTCAGAAACTCCTTTTGCAGACGATGATAGGCAAACTCGGTCTTGGCAATAATCATCAGTCCGCTTGTTGCCATGTCCAGACGATGGACGATGAGCGGACCGGTAGTTTCGGGATATTTCCTGCGCATCAGAGCGTAGACGGAAGGCTGGGCTGCATCTTTCCCCGGAACCGAGAGTAAATCTTCGGGCTTATAGATGACTGCCAGTTCACGGTCTTCGTAGAGCGTTTCCACCTTATTATATATAGTAGTTTCGGTCTGTTGGGTTTCAAAGACTGTTTCAGGCAGCATCCAATGTAGTATCGGTTTGCATTTTCCGTTGCAGGCAGGATAAAACTGAAGATGATGTCTGATTTCTTCTTTCGGACTCTCTCCCCACCAGAACATCGCCATCTGCAGAGGCTTGTAGCCATGCTGGTAAGCGTATTGCAGGAGTTTCGGCTCGCAGCATTCTCCACTTCCGGCAGGTGGAATCTTAACCGCCTCGTTCTTGAAAATCTCCAGCAGATCCTTGGTTTCTCCTTCCGCATTCAGCATCTGGAATTTCGAAAACAGCCATTGCTGAAGTTCAGCAGATAACTGTTTGCGGAGCTTTTTCGCACTTTTCAAGTCCTTTTCGTAGTTTTCATATAGCGTTTCGTACGCCGTCTTTTCGTTTATCGACTTTTTTAGCCTCTTCAGTTCTGCCTTCATAAACTGGCTTTCTTTTATCATCGCCTCTTCCTCTTCCTGGCTCAGAGATTTTCCTGCAGAAAGGGCTTCCTGTCGCCTTGCATCCCGCTTTTCCTTCGCTTCTTTTATCTTTGTCTGGTAGTTTGCGATAACTTCCTGGCGCTTTTGCTGTAAATCATCAATCAGGCTTTTTGCCTTTTTCAGGGTTTCGTTGGCTTCAATCTGTCTGATTTGCTGGTTCAATTCCGAAATCTCAGCCTCATGTTTCTTGAAATATCCGTCGGGTTGAAGATAATCGAAAACGGCTGGCACAAAACCTTCCCAGTCGCTTCTGCCGCCAATCTGTCCGCTATAAGCTCTCAGATAGCCAATCTTACTGTTGTCGGCTTCTACGATAAGTATGCCGAACATCTTTCCACGGTCTATTTCCTCTCGCCAGTCGTTTCGCTGTGAGAGTTCATCCTGCAGCTCCCTGCATGCTTCGATGCAGAGCGGATGAGGTTCGTAGCTGAATGGATTGTTCATCCTTTCAGGTATATTTTGGGGGTTGATATTTTTAAATAATTGCATTTCCATACTACAAAGGTACACTTTTTATTGCTTTTCTCTTTTTTTTTTATAGAAAAAATGAGTTTTTCTGTTATTTTTTTGTTTATTTGAATTTTTTGTCGTACTTTCGCAACGGGAACTTAAATTCATTTAAAATAGTCTATCATGGCAAATGAATATAGAAAGATAATGTTGATGCAGATAAAGAATGGAGTGTGCCTTCTGTGCATATTCGCTCTTATGCTGTTGCTTGCTGCTTGCTTCTCCCTTCACACCACGCAGGCAGAGGTAAGATCCTTTAGCGTTATCCTGTTACTGGTCATCGGTTTGCTGCTAATGAGCGTGTTGGCTCTCATCGCTTTTCTCCGATACAAAATGTTGCGCAACAAGCAACAGCATCAGGAGGAGATGAACCTGATGATGGCGCTGAAGATGGAGAATGTGCGCAATCGTTTCCCGCCTCACTTCGTGTTTAATGTGCTCAATATCTTTGTCTCTAATCTTCCGAAGGAAGTTGATGTCAAGCCGCTTCATCTCCTGATACAGATACTCCGTTCCTACTTGCTTACATGCGATAAGATGGCGGTAAGTCTGGAGGAAGAATTGCAGATGGTGATGGGTTATTCTTCCCTTCGCCATGAAACCAATCCGTTCCTCCCGAAACCTCGGTTCCATATAGCCAAGGATGTAGATATGAAGCTGATGCTGCCGTCTATGATTATCCAGATTCCTGTAGAGAATGCCCTGAAGCATGCGTTTGTGGGCATGGAAGAAACTGGTGAGACGCCTTTGCTGGATGTTAATATCTGGGTAGAGGACGCGATGCTCCGGATAGAGGTAACTGACAACGGATGTGGAGAAGCGGGGGCTATTGACAGAAAAAAGAAGAATGGTTTTGCCAGTACGGGAACCGGATTGAGAATCCTGAACAGCACCATCGAAATGCTTAATGCAAGCAACGAACGCAAGATGTTCTTTAAGATGCAGAGCAACAGAGGAATTCCTGGGGAGGAGAATGCTCCGAAGAAGGGTATGCACGTAAGCATTGGAGTTCCATGTAATTACGATTACGATGTCTTTAAGTAGAAAACTTTTCATAAGAATTTAAAACATACTAATATGCAAGCAATGCAAGATAAAATCAAGGTTGTGATTGTGGATGATGAGCCACAGAGCATCCACAAGTTGCAAGATGATTTGGCAACTCTGGTAGATTTTGAGGTGATTGCCACATCCTCTTCGGCGGTTTCGGCTAAGAACCTTGTGATGAGCATGCAGCCCGATGTGCTGTTCCTCGATGTTGAAATGCCTGGGCAGACGGGCTTGGAAGTATTGCAGTCTTTGAGAGAAGAAATGCCGATGGAACTTATCGTAGTGTTTTACAGCGCCTTCGATAAGTATATGATTGAGGCACTCAGAGCCTCTGCCTTCGATTAGCAGGAGGAATTAGAACTGGTAGTAGACCGTATCCGGCAGAAGATGGTGGATGGAGATGAAAAAGATTCTTCTGCAGCTCTTGAGTCCTCTTCCTGGCCTTCGGTATCTGTGATGGCTTCTCTGAAAGCTCAGGAATTGTCGGGAGTGAATGGACTGTTGAAAACATCAGCCAAGCGTCTTGCCATTCAGACTATTTCGGGCTTATTAATGTTGAAGCCCGATGATGTGTTTTGCTGTACTTTCGATGAAGATACTCATCTTTGGCAGTTGAAATTGTCAAACGGTCAGATTTATAAGTTGAAGAAGCAGACCACGGCAAAAACCATCCTTTCCATGTCGCCTTCTCTGGCTCAGGTGCGTCAGGATTGCATCATCAATCTCGATTATCTTCTCTGCATCGAGAACTATACGCTCCGCTGCATCTTTTCTCCTCCCTTCGATCAGGAAGAAATCACGGTTTCCCGCCGCTGCTATAAGGCGGTAAAGGATCAGTTGGAGATATTGTAGGAATCGGAAAAAAGAAAGAGGGTGTGTCATAAGTCTGTGACGCACCCCTTTTTATTTTTTGCCTTTTCACAG